>Ga0335070_10008573_pt1 | contig 11988 bp, 12 predicted proteins | sample Lox_Sample_13_FD_206722 | JGI IMG/M metagenome (GOLD analysis project Ga0335070, IMG submission 206722) | Soil microbial communities from Loxahatchee National Wildlife Refuge, Florida, United States - Lox_Sample_1.3 | ecosystem: Environmental > Terrestrial > Soil > Wetlands | place: USA...
CTTCGCGTAATCGGCTGCGGCCTGGATGGCGTCCTTTGCGTCGGCGGGCAGCGTGCTCTTGCCCACCTCGAAATACACGCTCGCCGGTAGCGCCGCCGTGCTGCTTTGCGCCGCGCCCGAAGCCTGTTCTGCGCTTGCGGCGGTCGCTCCGCTCGCTGCGCTCGCTTCGGTGGCGCCGCTCGCCGCGCTGGCCTCCTGCGCCCCGCTCGCGGCGGCTGCGCCCGCCGCCGCGGTCTGTTCGCCGCCTTCGGGCATCCTGCCGTTGCGCGCGTCGGCCACCTGGCGCGGCTGCAGCACGTCGCCGGTGTGGTTGCCCCAGGAATTGCGCTCGAACGTGACGACCGAAGCGATCTCGACGTCGTTCAGCGTGGGCGCCCACGAGGGCATTGCATTCTTGCCATGCAGCACGATGCTCACGTGCTCGGCGATCGGGCCATTCGCGACCTTGCTGCCGTCGAGCGCCGGGAACGCGCCCGCGCCCTTGCCGGTGGGCTGGTGGCACACCGCGCAGTTCGCCATGTAGACCTTCTCGCCGCGCTCCTTCAGTTCGGCGAGCGTGTAGGTCTTGTTGGGATCGTCAGCCGCGGCGGACATCTTCGCCTTTTGCGTCTGCACCCACTTCGCGTAGTCGTCGTCGGAGAGCACCTCGACCACGACCGGCATGAACGCGTGCTCCTTGCCGCACAGCTCGGTGCAGAAGCCGCGATAGGTGCCGACCTTTTCGGCCTTGAACCACGTGTCGCGCACGAAGCCCGGAATCGCGTCCTGCTTCACGCCGAACGCGGGCATGTACCACGAGTGCACGACGTCGTTGGCCGTGGTGATGATGCGAATCTTCTTGTTGACCGGCACGACGAGCGGGTTGTCGACTTCCTGCAGGTACGTGTCGGTGATCGGCACCCGGTTGTTGACCTCGGAGCGCGGCGTGCTGAGCGTGGAGAGAAAGCTGATGCCCTCGCCCGGCCCCTTCACGTAGTCATAGCCCCATTTCCACTGGTAGCCCGTGACCTTCACGGTGAGGTCGGCGTTCGAGGTGTCCTTCATCGCGACGACGGCCTTCGTGGCGGGCAGCGCCATCAGCACGACGATGATGAACGGCACCACCGTCCAGATGATTTCGACGGTCGTGCTCTCATGGAAGTGGGCGGCCTGATGGCCCTTCGATTTACGGTGCGCGTAGATCGAATAGAACATGACGCCGAACACACCGATGAAGATCACGGTGCATAGCAGCAGCATCATCATGTGGAGGCTGTAGAGCTCTTCGGCGATGCGCGTGACGGGCGGCTGGAGATTGATCTCGTTCACCGCTGGGCCGCCGGGGCTGTCTCCGACCGCGAGTGCCGCGCCGGCGACGAGGAATCCGCTGCACGCCAGCACGCCCTGGAGGGCTCGCTTGATTGTTTTCATAGCTTCCTTACCCATAATTTCCATTCAAACCCTCGACCCCGCAGGAAGGTTTTGCAACCAGGGCGCCCCCTGGGACGCACGCCATCTCACGCGCAGCGCCTCAACCCGCGCGCGCAAGCCAGGTGCGCAGTTCCCGCGCGAACTGCGCACGCCGATATTGCGGCAGATGCAACCCGACAGCGACCGCCTGGCCGCGGGACACGAGACGCACCGGGTCGCGTGGGGTCGCGCCCGGCTCGACCCGGACCCAGCGGGGATTGAATTCGAACTGCACGAGCGCGTTGGCGCTCATCTGTTCGATCACCAGCCGGTTCGGATAAAGCCTGATACGTTCGTAATCGACAGCATGGCGCGCGTGCACGAAAAACGCGCCACCTGCTACCAACAGATCGATACCGGTAAACGGCAAAACCAGCCAGGCGCCGTGGATCAACAACAGAACGGCGATCGCGATGGAGACCAGCGCCAGCGAAACATAGAAAAACACGAATTGCCTGGGCGAAACCGAACAGTTGCGCTTCATCGTCCAGTCCTGCAGGACCGGCTCCGCACTCGCCAGCAGATCAGATACCTGCATCGCTCGCTTCCCCCACAGCAACCTCCCCAGACTATCGCCGCTCCGTGCTGCGCACAACTACGGGGAGATCTGGACTTGCCACAACGGATTTTGGGGTCCCTTCCGTGCAGCAAACTGACGCATTATAGGCGTGATCCCCAGCCCCCACAAGCAAGCCTCAATCGACCGCAAACCCAAGCCAGTCGGGCATTTCAGCGATTTTCCAGCAAACTTTCGGGGGCTTTTCTGGCGCTAATTTCAGGCATAACGAAAGCCCCCTTACCGCCTCACCGATTCCTTGCCGGACCGCGCCCGATGTCCTCGATCCGTACGATGCCATGCCCTTCGGCGGTCGTGCGCGGCACCGCCTTCCATGCGTGTCCGTAGATGATCTCGAAGGTCAGCGGGATCGTGCCTGCGTGCGGCCCGTCGGTGCAGCGGCGCGCCTCGAGCGCCGCCACGAGCGCGCGGTTCAGGCGCCGCGCGCCGTGTGTCGCCGCGATGCCTGCCATACCTTCGCGCTCGAATGGGTACGCGCCCCAGCGGCGCACATCGGCGAGCAGTTTCTCCGGCGTCTTGTAGGTGACGGTGAGCGTCTCCTGGTCCATCACCGGAATCTCGAATCCGTTCTCGACGAGCATGTCGCCGAGGTCGTGCATGTCGACGAAATCGATTACATGCGCTCGCGTCGGCACACCGTGCGTGGCCTCGACCTCAGCCCAGGCGCCGCGCAGTTCCTTGAGCGTGTCAGGCCCGAGCGTGCTGAACATCAAGAGGCCGTTGACCTTGAGCACGCGCTGCCATTCGCCGAACACGAGATCGGGGCGCGGATGCCAGTGCAGCGCGAGATTGGACCAGAGCAGCTCGAGCGCGCCATGCGCAAAGGGCAGCGCGGCGAAATCGGCCTGCGCAAAACGCGGGCCGCGCGCGCCGAGCGCACGCCCCACCGATGCGGGCAGAAAGCGGCGCCAGCTCGTATCGGCCGCGTCGTGCTCACGGGCACGGCGCAGCATGGCCAGCGAGAGATCGGTACCGAACACGGGCGCTTCTGGAAAGCGCTCGCGCAGGGCCTGCAGGTCGTTGCCGAGGCCACAGCCGATGTCCAGCACGCTCGCGGGACTCACCTTGATGTATTCGAGGCGCTCGCGCATGCGTTGCGCGATTTCACGCGGCAGGAAAGCAACCTCATCGAAAGTCGCCGCGCGGCGATCGAAGATGCGCCGCAGTTGCCGGGTGTCATAGTCCGGACGGCCAGTTCTTGCGGGAGACGGGGACATGTCGGTCGTATTGGCGAAGTCTGCGAAGTATACTCGCTCACTCCCATCCTTTCAGTTACGCGAGCCCTTGCCCGGGCCGTTCCTCGATGCCGCCGCTTTCGTCACGCAACGCACAACGCAATGCACCGCGTGCTCCGCCGCCCGCCGCACACCGCGCTCGTCTAGCGGGTCTCGAGCGCGCCTGGCGCGTGGCGCGGGCGCAGTGGTCGCCGCGGTGGCACCGATTTGCCCAATTCGTGCTGCCCAATCTGTGCCCATTATGCGGCAATTTGTCGCGAACCACGCTCTGCGTGTGCTGCGATGCCGCGTACTGGAACGAGCCCCGCCTGCGCTGCACGGTCTGCGCCATGCCGCTCGCGCGCAGGCAGCACGCGGCACACGCGCGTTACCGCTGCGAGGCCTGCATCGAAGCGCCGCCCGCATTCGACGCGACGCTCGCGCTCGCCGACTATCGCGCGCCGCTCGATTTGCTCGCGCGGGGCCTGAAGTTTCGCGCGCGTCTTGCGCTCGGCGAGGAATTCGCGCGACGCCTCGCACTGGCCGCGCAAGACGGGCTCTGTACACACGATGAACGTGACATGCCCGCAATCCTGGTGCCGGTACCGCTCTCGCGCGAGCGCCTCATCGAGCGCGGCTACAACCAGGCGTGGCAGATCGCGCGGCCGCTTGCGCGCCGGCTCGGCACGCAGGCGGACGCGACGCTCGTGCGCCGCATTCTGCATACGACACCGCAATCGAAGCTCGATCGCGAGACACGCCGCCGCAACGTCGGCCGCGCATTCGCACTCACGCGGCCACTCGACGGCCAGCATGTGGGCGTGGTCGACGACGTGATGACCTCTGGCGCCACGCTCGACGCACTCGCGCACACGCTCAAGGCCGCCGGCGCACGGCGCGTGACCAACTTCGTCGCGCTGCGCACGCCGAAGGACTGAAGGTCTCCCTCCTCATCGCATTTTCAAGATATTGAGAGTTTCATCGTCATGTTCAACGTCGTTCTCGTCGAACCGGAAATTCCGCCGAACACCGGCAACGTGATCCGCCTGTGCGCGAACACGGGTGCGCGGCTGCATCTGATCGAGCCGCTCGGCTTCCCGCTCGACGACACGAAAATGCGCCGCGCCGGCCTCGACTACCACGAGTACGCGCAAATGCACGTGCACAGCAACTGGGACGCCTTCGTCGCCGCCGAAGTGCCCGATCCGTTGCGCATGTTCGCGTTCACGACGCGCGGCTCGGGGCGCTTTCATGCGCACGCGTTCCAGCCCGGCGACTGGTTCGTGTTCGGCGCGGAGACGCGCGGCCTGCCCGACACGGTGCTCGAGCGCTTCGCCCCGCAGCAGCGTGTACGCCTGCCGATGCGACCCGGCAATCGCAGCCTGAATCTCTCGAATACGGTGGCAGTCGTGGTGTTCGAAGCGTGGCGCCAGGCGGGGTTCGAAGGCGGCGAGTGAAGCGAACGCGGTGATTGAGGCAAACGAGGCGATCGTGACGCTACGCGCTGCCTCGCGCCACGAGCTCGCGCTCGTAGCGCGCGAGCATCGTGGCGTCGAAGCACGCGAAGATCACACGCTCGAGCCCGGGCGATTCCGGCAACACGTCGATCACGGTCGCGACGGCAATGATCGTCGCCTCGTCGGCGGGGAAACGGTAGACGCCGCAACTGATTGCCGGAAACGCAATGCTCGCCACGCCGGCCTCGCGCGCGCACTCGATCGAGCGCCGGTAGCACGAAGCGAGCAGATGCGCCTCGTCATGCCCGCCGCCGTGCCAGACGGGTCCCACGGTATGGATCACGTGCCTTGCAGGAAGGCGATAGCCGCCGGTGATTCTGGCGTCGCCGGTCGGGCAGCCGTTCAGGGTCTCGCATTCGCGCAGCAGGTCGGGCCCCGCCGCGCGATGGATCGCCCCATCCACGCCGCCCCCGCCGAGCAGCGAGCTGTTCGCGGCATTGACAATCGCATCGACGGCCAGCGTGGTGATGTCGACAGCCTGCGCCTCGATGCGGCAGTTTCCGATGGTGAGCATACGGTCCTCCTTCTACCTTGCGTGCTTGATGCACGGCGCAGCAGGACCGTCCGGTGCGCGGACGCGCCCTACTCCGCCTTCGCGTCGCGCCTGAGCAGCGCGCTCACGGCGTCGCGCGGCGCAACACCGTCGAACAGCACGGCACATACCGCCTGGGTGATCGGCATTTCGATGCCGTGCTCGCGCGCGAGGGCCAGCACGGCCTGCGCGCAGCGCACGCCTTCGGCGACATGACCGAGCCCGCCGAGGATGTCGTCGAGCGTGCGCCCGCTCGCGAGCTGCTTGCCCACGGTGCGGTTGCGCGAAAGGTCGCCCGTGGCGGTGAGAATGAGGTCGCCGAGGCCGGTCAGACCCGTGAAGGTTTCGGCGCGACCGCCGAGCGTGACGCCGAGGCGCGACATCTCCGCGAGACCGCGCGTAATGAGCGCGGCGCGCGCGTTCAGGCCGAGGCCGAGGCCGTCCGAGATGCCGGTCGCGATCGCCAGCACGTTCTTGACCGCGCCCCCCACTTCGACGCCGACCACGTCGTCGCCGGTATAGATGCGCATGGCGCGGTGATGGAACGCGGCCAGCGTGCGTTCGCGGCAGGCCGCGGATGCGCTCGCCACCGTCAGCGCGACGGGCAGGCCCTCGCCGACTTCGCGCGCGAAGCTCGGCCCGGAGAGCACGCCGTTGCTCGCGTGCCCCGGCAGTTCGGCGGCCACGACCTGATGCGGCATCAGCTGTGTTTCGGCCTCGAAGCCCTTGCAGAGCCAGACGAAGTGCGCAGGCACGCGGCCCATGTCGCGCAGCGTGCGCAGCATGTCGCGCAGGCCCGCGACGGGCGTGGCAAGCACGACGAGATCCGCCTCGCCCGACGCATGGTCGAGCGCGGCGGCGAGATCGGCTTCGTATTGAAGGGTGTCGGGCAGCGCGACGCCCGCGAGATAGCGGGCGTTTTCGTGCGTCTTGCGCAAGGCGTCGACGAGCGCGCCATCGCGCGCCCACAACACCGTGTGATGCGCCTGGGCGAGATGCCCTGCCAGCGCGGTGCCCCACGCTCCGGCGCCGAGAACGGCGATGTTCATTCCGATACTCCGCACCGGTAGTTCGTGTAGACGATCAGATTACGATCAGACTGCGATCGACGTGCGTGTGAGCGCGCGCGATCAGTGCGTGGCGCTGCTCGCGCCTTCCTGCTGCGCGAGTTGCTGCAGGCGTTGCTCGTAGAGCGCCTGGAAGTTGATCTCGGCCAGGTGGATCGGCGGGAAGCCCGCGCGTGTGATCGCGTCGGCGATGTTCGAGCGCAGATACGGGAACAGGATGGTCGGGCACGCGATGCCGACGAGCGGGTCCACCTGCTCGGCCGGAATGTTGCGGATGTCGAAGATGCCCGCTTGCTTGGCTTCGATCAGGAACGCAACCTTTTCCTTGACCTTGGCCGTGACGGTGCCGGTGACGATGATCTCGAACACCGACTCGGCGAGGCGCTCGGCCTTGACGTCGACTTCCACTTCCACCGAGGGCATGTCCTGCTCGAGGAAGATGGCCGGCGAATTCGGCTGCTCGAGCGACATGTCCTTGAGGTAGATGCGCTGGATATTGAAGAACGGCTGGTTGTTCTCGTCAGACATGGTGTATGGCTTCCCTGATTGAATGGATCACGGCCGCATTATCGCGACATATCAAGATCTCGAAAATGCGCCGCTTTACGGCAATGAACGGCAACAAGCCCGCGCGAGCCTTGCGGGCTCGCGCGGGCCGGAACCCTGCGCCGCTATGTCGCGCGGCGCAGCCCGCGCGCGGACCCACTGCGCATGGGCTGCAAATCAGGCTACGTCAGGCGGCTTCGAGCAGCGGCGTCAAACCGCCCGCACGGTCGAGCGCGGAGAGGTCATCGTAACCGCCCACGTGCGTCTCGCCGATGAAAACCTGCGGCACGGTCCGCCGACCGGTGCGCGTCATCATCTCTTCGCGGCGCGCCGGGTCCCGGTCGATCAGCACCTTCTCGATGTGCTCGACGCCGCGCGACTTTAAAAGACGTTCGGCCATCTGGCAATACGGGCACACCTGGGTGCTGTACATGACCACTTTGCTCACTTGGAACCTCCTTGTTTGACGACCGGCATACCGGCCTGTTGCCAGGCGTTCACGCCGCCGTCCAGCACATGGACCTCGGCAAAACCGGCATCCTTCACGAGGCGCAGCGCCTTGTGCGACTGCTGGCCCGTCTGGCAGACCAGCAACACCGGGTTGCTCTTGTTCTTCACGACCTGGCCGATCTTCGCCTCCAGTTCGCCAAATTCGATCTGGCGTGCCGAAGGCAAGTGACCCTTTGCGAATTCACCTACGGGACGCAGATCGACCACCACCGCGTTGCGGCGATTGATGAGCTGCGTGGCCTCGGCGGTGGAAACGCCGCCACGGCCGCCGCGCTTGAGCGACGGCCACAGGAGCAACCCTCCTGAGATGAGGACGATCGCGATGAGTACAAGATTGATGTAATTGGTGAAGAACGTCACGGAGGGTCCGCCGGCAGAAGTGAAAATCGGGTGGGAAAACGGAGAAATCGTGCGAAATCGGATTCGGGCAATCCGCTCATTATAAAATAAGCGTTTGTCGCAGGGTTACCGCCCCCCGGCCCGGGCGCGCACCCGCCGGACGGGGCCGCCGCCGCTGGCTTGGCCGCGTCGCCGCTCCTGCCCCCGATTACCGCTTCCTTACTACCGACCGGCATCTTCATGTACAAACTCGTACTCATCCGCCACGGCGAATCGACGTGGAACAAGGAAAACCGCTTCACCGGCTGGGTGGACGTCGACCTCACCGAGCAGGGCAACCGCGAAGCCCAGCAGGCAGGTCAGCTGCTCAAGGAGTCCGGCTATACGTTCGACATCGCCTACACCTCGGTGCTCAAGCGCGCGATCCGCACGCTCTGGCACGTACAGGACCAGATGGACCTCATGTACCTGCCCGTGGTCCACTCGTGGCGCCTGAATGAGCGCCATTACGGCGCGCTTTCGGGCCTGAACAAGGCCGAAACGGCGGCGAAGTTCGGCGACGACCAGGTGCTCGTCTGGCGCCGCAGCTACGACACGCCGCCGCCCGCGCTCGAGCCGACGGACTCACGCACGTCGTACAACGACCCGCGCTACGCCCGCGTGCCGCGCGAAGAGCTGCCGCTCACCGAATGCCTGAAGGACACAGTCGCGCGCGTGATGCCGGTCTGGAACGAGTCGATCGCGCCGGCCATCAAGGCGGGCAAGCAGGTGCTGATCGCCGCGCACGGCAACTCGATCCGCGCGCTCGTGAAGTACCTCGACAACATCTCGGACGACGACATCGTCGGCCTGAACATTCCGAACGGCGTGCCGCTCGTGTACGAGCTCGACGAGAACCTCAAGCCCATCAAGCACTATTACCTCGGTGACGCCGAAGCCATCGCGAAGGCGCAGGCCGCCGTCGCGAACCAGGGCAAGAAGGCGGGCTGACGTTTCCCGTTTGCGCGTTTGCGTGTCGATGGCGGCATTGGCCGCTCATCGGCCGCTAACTGTGGCCGCGGGGCGGCCACTGATTGACCACTCTAGCGCCGCTGGCCCGCAGGGCCGGCGAGCGCCCGGCGGCCTCGCCCGCCTCCCGCCGTGGGGCGAAGGCGAGCGCCGCTTGCGACAATCCGTTGCGTATTCCCGCTTTTGCGACAGCCCCTCGTTGCGAGCCCTCAACTGGCAGAAATGCCAGTTCCGCGTCAGCGCCGCGCCAGGCTTGGGTTTGCGGCGCATCCATCGCGAACCAGGCGGCGGCAGCACTGTCTTATCCGCATCGTTCGCGCCATATACACAGCCTCGGCAGGTGTGCAGTTATACTTGTCCGTCGCTTTTCCATTAGACGCCGCCACGCGCCTCTTCGACCGCACGCAACAACCTCTATGCGAAAGAACCTGAAAAACATCGGCCTGATTGCCGCTGGCCTTGCGACCGGCGTATTTGCCACCCTGCAGATTTCCGCCTCGGCGCAGCAGACCGAGCAGACGGTCGTCGAGCCGTTGCCGCTCGACCAGCTGCGGCTCTTCGCCGAAGTGTTCGGTCAGATCAAGCATGAGTACGTCGTGCCGGTCGACGACAAGAAGCTCCTCACCGCCGCCATCAAGGGCATGGTGTCGAGCCTCGACCCGCATTCGTCCTATCTCGACAAGACCGACTATCAGGAGCTCCAGGAGCAGACCAAGGGTCGCTTCGCGGGCCTTGGCATCGAGATCTCGTCGGAGGACGGCCTGATCAAGGTGATCTCGCCGATCGAAGACACGCCTGCGTACCGCGCCGGTATCCGTCCGGGCGACCTCATCACGCGCATCAACGACAAGCCCGTGCGCGGCATGACGCTCGACCAGGCCGTCAAGCAGATGCGCGGCGACCCAGGCACCAAGGTCACGCTCACGATCTTCCGCAAGACCGACGACCGCACCTTCCCGCTCACCATCACGCGCGCCATCATCAAGGTGCAGAGCGTGAAGTCGAAGATCCTGCAGCCGGGCTACGCGTACATCCGCATCACGAGCTTCCAGGAGCGCACGGTCCCCGACCTCGCCCAGAAGCTGCAGGACATCGCGCGCCAGGAGCCGAATCTGAAGGGCATCATTCTCGACCTGCGCAACAACGGCGGCGGCCTGCTGCAAAGCGCCGTGGGCGTGGCGGGCGCGTTCCTGCCGCCCGATTCGGTCGTGGTTTCGACCAACGGCCAGATCCCGGACTCGAAGCAGGTCTACCGCGACACCTACGAGAACTACCGCCTGCCCTCGTTCGACGGCGACCCGCTCAAGGGCGAGGCGGCCGAGTTCAAGACCGTGCCGATGATCGTGCTGACCAACGCGTACTCGGCGTCGGCCTCGGAAATCGTGGCGGGCGCGCTGCAGGACTCCAAGCGTGCGCTCATCGTCGGCAAGACGACGTTCGGCAAGGGCTCGGTGCAGACCGTACGCCCGATGACGGCCGACACGGCGCTGCGCCTGACCACGGCCTACTACTACACGCCGAGCGGCCGCTCGATCCAGAACAAGGGTATCCGTCCTGACGTCGCGGTCGACCAGTACTCGGACGGCGATCCGGACGACGCACTCGTCACGCGCGAAGTCGACTACCAGAACCACCTCGCCAACACGCAGGATCCGGACGAGAAGAAGGAGCAGGATGTGCGCGAGCAGGAGCGCATGGACATGCTGCGCCAGCTCGAGGAGCAGAACGACAAGAAGACGCCGGAGCAGCGCCAGAAGGATCGCGACCGCAAGCCGGTCGAGTTCGGCTCACCCGACGACTTCATGCTCCAGCAGGCCCTGAACAAGCTGCAGGGCAAGCCGGTGGTCGAATCGAAGTCGCCGATGGAGCGCCGCCTCGCGCAAGAGAAGCCGCCGACCTCGGCTTCGGCGCCGATCGCCGTGAAGCCGGCAACGCTCATCATGGCGCCGGCCGCAGGTTCCGCTCCCGCGCCGGCCGCGGCTCCGGCGAAGTAACCCACGCTGCATCCGCCCCGCGACCCGCGCGTCTTGCGCGGGTCGCGGGGCCGCTCCTCCTCCCGCCGCTGGCGTCGTTACAATAACGGCACTGGATTCCCCGGCGCGCGTCACGGTATTCCGGGCCATCGAAGCACCCAAGGCCTGTCGCAGCGCCAGCCAACGCCAGTCAACAAGCGCACGCCATGGCGCACTGCAAAGCGGCACCGCGATGAACGACGACCAACTCCTCCGCTACTCCCGCCATATCCTCGTCGACGAGATCGGCATCGAAGCCCAGCAGCGCTTTCTCGAGGCGCATGCGATCGTCGTCGGCGCGGGCGGCCTCGGCTCGCCGGCTGCGATGTATCTCGCGGCTTCGGGCGTCGGCACGCTCACGCTCGTCGACAACGACACCGTCGATCTCACCAACCTGCAGCGGCAAATCATGCACGAGACGGCTTCGGTCGGCCGCGCGAAGGTCGAATCGGGCCGCGACGCGATCGCGCGCCTGAATCCCGAGGTGAAGGTGAACGCGCTGCAAACGCGCATCGACGATGCGTGGCTCGACGCGCACGTGCCGGGCGCGACCGTCGTGCTCGACTGCACCGACAACTTCGCCACGCGCCACGCGATCAACCGCGCCTGCGTGAAGCACGGCGTGCCGCTCGTCTCGGGCGCGGCGCTGCGCTTCGACGGACAGATCAGCACCTTCGATTTTCGCGATGACGCCACGCCCTGCTACGCCTGTGTCTTTCCAGAGGATCAGCCGTTCGAGGAAGTGGCGTGCTCGACGATGGGCGTGTTCGCGCCCACGGTGGGCATCATAGGCGCGATGCAGGCCGCCGAGGCGCTGCGCGTGATCGGCGGCATCGGCACGCCGCTCGTCGGGCGGCTCATGATGCTCGATTCGCTACGCATGGAATGGAACACGATGCGCGTCGCGCGGCAGCCGGACTGCCCTGTGTGCGGCGAGCGTCATCGGCACGCCTGAGCGGGGCCAGACGAGGCCGAGCCGGATTTGACCGCGCCACGCAAAAGCCCCGGACATGCTTATTCCCCCCAACAATCAATGCATAGTTAGGGTGGTTTAGCTGTTAAAAGTCCTCTAAGCCCCTCCGGTAGGGGCTTTTTCTTGCCTCGGTGTTTTCGTAGCTATTCCATAAGTATGCATTGAATGTAGAATCCGGCCGGAATGCAGCGACGTCTTTGGGTTTCGAGTAGCCGTCTTTCTTCGAAAGACGAGTAGCAGGTGT
>Ga0335070_10008574_pt1 | contig 11988 bp, 13 predicted proteins | sample Lox_Sample_13_FD_206722 | JGI IMG/M metagenome (GOLD analysis project Ga0335070, IMG submission 206722) | Soil microbial communities from Loxahatchee National Wildlife Refuge, Florida, United States - Lox_Sample_1.3 | ecosystem: Environmental > Terrestrial > Soil > Wetlands | place: USA...
GGTGACCGCCTGAAGCCCGATGATCTTCGCGAGCTTTTCATGGGCATCTGCGGATAGATCGGCGAACCCGGGTTTGGGAGAGGCGCTCGGGGCCGCCGCGCGCTTGCGCTGCTTTGCAGAGGCATCGGCAGCGTTGCGGGCCGCCGGGCGCTTGGTTTTGCTCGGTTTTGTCATGTGGTTGGCTTGGATGCGGGGGGGTCTGGAAAGCAGGGCGCGATCGACGTTCGATGTGGTGGAAAAATCAGTACAAGGTTATGGATATGGCCCAAAAACACCCAGCGCAGGAGCGCCGCCTTGCGCGCGACCGGACCGCGACCACCCCTTCGCAGGCAAGGTCTGCTCCGATATTCGCGAGGCTCCTGTTCATCGCCCCTGAACGTCTGTTCTAAGGGCCTGGTCAATAGTCAATTCGTGAGCAGTGAGCCGGACCGAATCGGGGGTGAGTTGACAATCGACAAATCCGCCGGTTCGTCGATGTCCATCACAATCCCCGGATCGTCACATTCGACCAGTCGCAGCCTCGCGAAGTTCGCCTGAATGATCGGCTTCGCGCCGACATCGCCCATCAACGCGATCAGCTCGTCCCGGTAACTCGCTGCGAAGCCCACAGGATGACCGCGGCGGCCGCAGAAGCTCGCGGCGGCCAGGTCTGCGCCTTCCCGGATGGTCGAGGCCACCGTGCGCACGGTCGCGGGTTTTATCCACGGCATGTCGGCCAGGGCGATCAGCCAGCCGCCGGCTTCGGCACCACCGCGAGCACGCGGTCGATTCCGGCCAGCAGATTGCGGCAGGCGCGCACCGCCAACCAGTCGCCTTCGGGCAGGGGCTGCGTCAGCTTGTCCGCGCCGAAGCGCCGGCTGCTGCCGGCGGCGAGCAGCAGGCCGACCAGGGGCCCCTCCATGCTCAGGCCGATTTCAGGTCGATCGGCAGGCGGCGTATGCGCTTGCCCGTCGCCGCGAAAATTGCGTTGGCCACGGCGGGGGCCAAAGGTGGCACGCCGGGCTCGCCCACCCCGCCCGGCGCTTCATGGCTTTGAAGGATATGCACCTCGACCCTGGGCATCTCGTCGATCCGCAGCAGCGGATAATCGTGGAAATTACTCTGCTCGACGCGGCCGTTCTTGAGGCTGATCAGGCCCTTCAGCGCAGCCGTTAGGGCGAAGGTGACTGCGCTTTCGAGTTGCGCCTTCACCGTATCCGGATTGACCACGCTGCCGCAGTCGATGGCGCACACCACGCGCTTGACCCGCACCGCACCGTCCTTGTCCACGGCCACTTCCGCGACTTCGGCGACGAAGCTGCCGAAGGATCCCAGCACGGCGACCCCGCGCCCCTCTCCGGCGGGCAGCTTGCCACCCCAGCCGGCCTTTTCGGCGGCCAGCTTGAGTACGGCCTGATGGCGCGGATGCTTATCCAGGAGCCTCAGACGAAATTTCACCGGGTCCTGCTTGGCTTCGGCAGCCAATTCATCGATGAACGATTCGGTGATGAAGCCGTTCTGGGAATTGCCCACCGAGCGCCAGAAGCCGACCGGCACCCCCGGATCGACCATGATGTAATCGATCAGGATGTTCTGGATGGCGTAAGGCAGATTGGCTGCGCCCTCCACGGAACTGGCATCGAGCCTGCCGTCCTGCTCCAGGTTCTGTGGCATGATACGCTTGAAGATGGACGGGCCGACGATGCGTTGCTTCCAGGCGACGGGCCGACCCTTGGCGTCCAGCGCCGCGCTCAGCCGGTCATAGGCGGCCGGGCGATAGAAATCGTGCTGCATGTCGTCCTCCCGCGTCCACACCAGCTTGACCGGCGCGCCGACCTGCTTGGCGATGCGCACCGCCTGGGCGATGAAATCCTGCTCGAAGCGCCGGCCGAAACCGCCGCCGAGGTAAGTCACATTCACCTTGACCACCTCCGGCGGGAGTCCTGCGACTTTCGCCGCGGTCGCTTGCACCCAAGCCGGGGCCTGGGTGCTCACCCAGATTTCGCATCGATCCGGCCGCAGGTCGACGGTGCAGTTCATCGGTTCCATGGTCGCATGAGCGAGGAAAGGCGCGTAATAGACCGCCTCGACTCTTGTTGGGGCGTCCCTGAAAGCCGTCTCGACATCGTTTTCCCGACGGGCGATTGCGCCGGATTGGGCGGCGGCCATCTCGAATCGCCGCTCGATGCCGGCGCTGTCCAGACCTGCGAGTCCGCCTTCGTCCCATCGCACCTTCAGCGCGTCACGGCCTTTTTTCGCCGGCCAGAAGCCATCCGCCACCACGGCGATGCCGTCCTCAGTTTGAAAAACCTGGCGCACGCCCGGGATGGCCTTGGCCGCTTCCCCGTCGAAGCTGGCGACCTTGCCGCCGAACACCGGACAGCGCAGCAGGGTCGCGGTCAGCAGACCCGGCAGTTTCACGTCGGTCCCGAACACCGCACTGCCGTTGACCTTGGCCGGCGTGTCGCGGCGCGGGACGGGTTTGCCAAGATAGCGGAATTCCTTGGGTTCCTTCAGGGCGATCTTTTCCGGCAAGGGCAGGCGCGCCGCGGCGTCGGCCAGTTGGCCGTAGGTCAGTCGGCGCTTGCTGGCCGCATGAACGACCGCGCCGTTTTCGGCACGGCATTCCTTCGGCTTCACCCGCCAAGCCGTCGCCGCCGCCGCAATCAGCATCATGCGCGCCGCCGCGCCGGCCTCGCGCAAGGGACGCCAGCCGCTGCGGACGCTGGTGCTGCCGCCGGTCGCCTGCATTTTCAGCAGGGGATCGATATAGTCCTTGCCGGGGGGCGCGTTTTCGATCCTCACCTTGTGAAGGTCCACTTCCAGTTCCTCGGCCACCAGCATGGGCATGGAGGTGTAAACACCCTGCCCCATCTCCGACTTGGCGACGATGATGGTGATGCTGTCATCCGGCGCGATGCGTATCCAGGCGTTCGGCGCGAAGGCGGGGGAGGCGGCCTCCGCCCGGGCGAGGCGGGCGAGACCCGGCAGGGTGAAACCGATCACCAGCCCTCCCCCGACGGCGACACTGGCCTTGAGCAAAGTTCTTCGCTGCAGATCGGTGTCATCGTTCATGACTGCCCCTCCTGCAGTTCGGCGGCGCGGTGGATCGCCTTGCGGATGCGCTGGTAAGTGCCGCAGCGACAGAGAATTCCGGCCATGGCCTGGTCGATGTCGCCATCGGTGGGACGAGGCCGCTTCGCCAACAGTGCGGCCGCAGCCATGATCTGGCCGGACTGGCAGTAGCCGCATTGCGGCACCTCCTCGGCGACCCACGCACGCTGCACGGGATGACTGGAATCGACGGAGAGCCCCTCGATGGTGGTGATTTTTTTCCCGGCCGCGCCGGATATGGGCGTGATGCAGGCGCGGATCGGCTCGCCGTCCAGGTGCACGGTGCAGGCTCCGCAAACCGCCATGCCGCAGCCGTACTTGGTTCCGGTCAGGCCCAGGGTGTCGCGCAGGGCCCAGAGCAGCGGCGTATCGGGTGCGATGTCCAGATGATGGGATTGCCCGTTGATTTCGAGTGTGATCATTCGGTTTCTCCTCTTCAATGGAACGGGTGGCCGAGAGCCGATGGCGCCCATTTTCCGCCAAATGGCGGCGAGGGAATACCCTTTTCGATTCCGAGTCCGGCAGGCGCGACATCATCGCGCCGTCGGCGTGCCAGCTTTGGTTTGTCCTGCAGCGGCCGGCCAAATGAGCATAGGGGGCAGCCACTATAGACTGCAACCCTGCCACACCACCAGGCATGCGGGTCCGTACCGGGCAATTCGAGAAGTTGAGGCGAGATCTCCCGAGCTAAGAACACACGCCTTCACCGCACAGCCGCCGGATCTACGCCACCTCGCCTTGATCACGACAGCTTCGCGGTTTGCTGCCTGCTCGGTAGTGCCTTCTATCCGGTTCCCAGTTCTTGGCCCGCAGCTTCGCTCCACGCCTCCTCTCCACACTCGGTCGCCCTCATGCAGTTGCGCTTCGCTTGGTTCGCTGTGATCAACTTACGGTGGGACTTGCAAACACAAGAGTGCGCCCAAGCTGGACGCACTCAAAAAAAAGCCCACCAGGGGATGGTGGGCAAGTGCTGAAGAAGGAGGTAAAGAGGAGGAGACATGCTCTTCGCCATTTATAGTGCAGATCACGTGCCATCTCTTAAAATCCTGTCAAACCCGGCTTTTCACCCCCTCCAGACTGTCTGCCGGCCTGCAACTGCCTGATCTTTGTGCATACCTGCACCAAGCCGGCTCAGCGGGTTACAGTCAGATAACCAGTGACTTCTTCGCGGTCGTGATAAAGCTGCTTGAACGCCAGCCGGAACGGGATCTTGGCATCGTCCAGGGTTGCTTCGATGATGTTTCGACAGCGCTTCACTTCCTCATAGCGCTTCTTCATCGGCAGCTTGAGGTTGAAAATCGCCTGTCGGCACAGGCCCTCCGCGAGCCAGCGCGCCACCAGCGTCGCGATGCGAACGGGCTGCTCCACCATGTCGCAAACCAGCCAGTCGACCGGTTTGGGCGGGCGGTAACGAAAACCGTCGGCCCGCAGGTGTTCGACTAACCCGGAATCCAACAAGGCCTGATCGAGCGGGCCATTGTCCACGGCCGTGACCCTGATGCTCCGCCGCACCAACTGCCAGGTCCAGCCGCCCGGCGCCGCACCCAGGTCGACCGCGCTCATGCCGGGGCGAAAATTTTCGGGTTTGTCGCCGAGAAACGTCAGGAAAGCCTCCTCCAGTTTCAGGGTGGAACGACTGGGTGCCGAGCGGGGAAACTTGAGACGTGGAATGCCCATGAGCCAGGGCGAAGAGTTGCCTGGCTTCGATAGCCCCACATAAGCCGCCGTGGAATCGAGAAAGAACAGATGCAGCCTGGGTTCGGAGGGTTTGGCCTTGCCCCAGAGCAGTCCCGCTTCCTTGGCGGCGCGTTCGAAGGGCGCCGTGAATTTGCGCACGAACACCGACAATTCCTTGGCCTCGTTGGTATCCGCCGTTTCCAGAAAGATTTGCGAGTAATGCTGTGACAGGGCCCGCGCCGCCCCGAGCAGCGGCGTGATGCGGCCGTGTACCGGAAGCGCGGTCAGCAGGGGCCCTATGAAGACCAATTGGCGGGCGAACGTCAGCTCGTCGAACCGAAGCCGCGAGCAAAGCGCTTTCAGCGACCCCGGATCGTGGGGCGTGAAGACGACGAATCCGCTATCCGGCTTGGCCTTCGAGTAGCCCGCCACATCCAGCGCCGCGGCCTGCTCCTGAATTTCGGCCGCGCATTCCTTCTCGAAGCCTGCGCGGCAATAGAGCAGAAAGCCGGTCAGCGTTATTGAATTAACAGCTAACACCCCGAATCCAGTCCCTCCCCCCACGGGGGAGGTTAGGTGGGGGCGACTCAAAAAAGGCTGCGACAGCTCATTTGATCGCCCCCATCCCAACGGACACAACAGACCATCCCTGTCTGTTGCCCTTCGGGTGGCTCCGCCATGCACCCCGGCTTTCCTGCCGGGTTGTCCCCCGCAGGGGGAAGGAGCACCAAAGGACACGGAGCTTAATTCAACACTTTCGGTGACCGATGTCGGGGGGCACGAGTGAGTCATGTAGTGGTTTTCGTATAACGGAATACGCTAATCCGCTACTCGTTGAGCCGGAATGAGCTGCCCCTCGACCTTTTCGGCAGCCGCCATCCTCGCGCGTCGGGCATCGACGACGTTTTTCAGCGCGATGATCAGGCCCAGGCCGATGAAAGCGCCCGGCGGCAGGACCGCCAGAAGGAAGCCGCCGTAGTCTTCGAAGACCCGGATGGTCCAGTTGTGGGCGAAATCCCCGAACATCAGATCGGCCCTGGCCAGCAGCGTGCCGGCGCCGATCACTTCGCGCAGCGCCCCCAAGGCCACCAGGGCGAAAGTGAAGCCCAGCCCCATGAAAAGACCATCGAGCGCCGCCCGGTCGACGGGGTTCTTCGAGGCGAAGACTTCGGCACGGCCGATGATGGCGCAATTGGTGACGATCAGCGGGATGAAGATGCCGAGAATCTTGTGCAGGTCGTGGAAAAAGGCGTTCATCAGGAGCTCGATGACGGTCACGTTGGCGGCGATGACCAGAACGAATACCGGCAGGCGAATTTCGCTGGTGACATGGCCGCGGATCAGCGACACGATGGTGTTGGAGAACACCAAGGCGACCGTGGTTGCAAGCCCCAGCCCCAGGCTGTTGATCACCGAGTTGCTGACCGCCAGCAGGGGGCAAAGACCCAGCAGGGCGACCAGCGCCTGGTTGTTTTTCCAGAGGCCTTCGAAGGCAATCTTGCGGTATTGGGATAGGTTCATGGAATTACCTTTGGGGGCCGCCCTACCGGTCTTCCACCGGCGAATCGACGCCGGCCTGGGCCTGCGCCGAGAACAGGGCATCTTTGTTACGGCCAAAATACGCCAGAGTCTTGCGTACAGCCTTGACCACCGCGCGCGGGGTGATGGTCGCACCGGTGAACTGGTCGAAGACACCGCCATCGCGCTTCACCTTCCACAGTGCTTCTGGCGGATTGTCCAGCGACCGGCCGTCGAATCCCAGAATCCAGTTCGATTTGTTCTCGTCGATGGGATCGCCCAGCCCCGGCGTTTCCTTGTGGGCCAGAACCCTTACACCGGCCAGTGTACCGTCCGCCCGCACCGCCACCAACAGCCTGATCTCGCCATTGTAGCCGTCCGGCGCGCTGGGCGAGAGCACGGCGGCGACCGGCTGCCCCCCTTTGCGCGCCCGGTAGACCGGGACCGGGTGGCTGGTGCCCAGATCTGCATCGCTCACCTCGATGGCGTCGGCGAGCATGTCGTTATCGCACCAATTCGGGGGAATCAGCGCCTGCAAGGTATGCAGCAGCGTCTGACGCTGGTTTTCCGCGATCCTGGCCGCCGTGTTTTCATGCACCAGGGCAACCAGCCCCGTGCCGATCAGGGAGAACAGGCCAAGCATCGCGGCGACCGTCACAGCGGGTCGGGGCAGGCGGATCATTGCGGATGTCCGTACACCCGGGGGCGGTTGTAGTGATCTATGGTGGGCGCGGCCAGGTTCAGCAGCAGCACGGCGAAAGCGACACCGTCGGGATAGCCGCCCCAGCTGCGGATGACGTAGATCAGAATGCCGATGGCGACGCCGTAGATCAGTCGGCCACGCGGCGTTGTGGCGGCGGTGACGGGATCGGTGGCGATGAAGAAGGCGCCCAGCATGGTCGCGCCGCTAAACAGATGAAACAGCGGAGTCGGATAGAAGTTCGGGTCGATCAGGAAAAACACCATGGCCGTCAGGAACAGTCCGCCCAGGAAGCCGGCGGGAATCTGCCAGGCGATGACGCCCTGATGCAGCATCCACAGGCCACCCATGAGATACCAGAAATTGACCCACTGCCAGCCCTTCCCAGCCAGCGCACCGAACAGGTTCGCGGACTGGATTTCATCCATTCCCTTGCCCAGGCCCAGTTGGGTCTTCACCGTGTCCAGCGGCGTCGCCTGCGTCAGCCCGTCGATGGCGGTTTCCGGCTGGAAAATCAGCGCCAGCATTTCGGTAAAGCCCGGGTGGCTCGCGGCCAGATCGAGGGGCGGAAGCCAGGAAGTCATGTAACGGGGAAACGAGATCAACAGCATTGCATAGCCGACCATCGCCGGATTGAAGGGGTTGTAACCCAGCCCCCCGTAAAGCTGCTTGGCGATGACGATGGCGAACAGCGTGCCGAACGCCGTCAGCCACCACGGCGCGAGTGGCGGCAGCGACACGGCCAGCAGCACCGCGGTCAGCGCGGCGCTATAGTCGAGGAGGAACGGGGCGATGGGTCTGCCGCGCAGCGCCAGCATGGCCGCTTCTGCGATCTCGGCGGTGATCAGGGCGATGACGGTGTTGATCAGGACACCCGGCCCGAATTGCATAAGCTGGGCGATCACGCCGGGAATCAGGGCGACCAGCACCTGCAGCATGATGCGGGCGACGCTGGTCCTGGACGCGAGGTGGGGAGGAGCCGCGGTGGAGAATCGCATGTTTCGGGTGGCTGTTTCAGGTAGTAGGAGCGCCGCCTCGGCGCGACCCGAGCCTGCCATGACAGCCGCCGTCGCGGGCATGGCCCGCTCCTACGATGATGTTGTGGATCGCCATGCCTAGGCCGTCTGCTCCGGGTCGGCCGAAGTCTGGCCTTTCTCCTTCGCCGGCTGCGTTCCCATAACCTTGCTCAAGGCTTCCTTCTTGCGGCGCGCGCTTTCTGCGCGCTCCAGCTTCTCCCGCTCCTTTCTGGCCTGCCTCGCCTCGAAGCGGATGCGGGCGTGGTCGGCTTTGTGGCGCTCGCGTTCCTTCGCCGCGATCGTGCTCTTGGCCGCGCGGAAATACTGCACCAGGGGAATGTGGCTGGGACAGACGTAGTCGCAACAGCCACACTCGATGCAGTCGCCCAACCGGTAATCCACCGCCCGTTCCAGATTGTCCGCCCGGGCGTACCAGTAAAGCTGCTGGGGCAGCAGGCCGACCGGGCAGGCGCTGGCGCATTCGCCGCAGCGGATGCAAGGCATGATCTGTCCGATGGGCTCTTGGGGTCCGAGGGCGAGGATGCAGTTGGCCGATTTGACGATGGGCAGATCGTCCGAAGGCAGGGAAAAGCCCATCATCGGTCCGCCCAGAATCAGCCGTTGCACGGTCGGCGCGTAGCCGCCGCACTGTTCGATCAGGTCGGCGATGGGGGTGCCGATGCGGACCAACAGGTTCTGGGGTTGGCGCACCAATCCGGTGACGGTCACGATGCGAGAGATGAGCGGCTCGCCGAAAACAATCGCCTTGTATATGGCCGCCGTGGTACCGACATTCTGGCAGATCACGCCCACATCGGCGGGAATGCCGTCGGCGGGAACCTCCCGGCCGGTGAGGACCTTGATCAGTTGTTTTTCCCCGCCGGTGGGATAGATGACCGGCACCGGAACGATCTCGATCCCCCCATGGTCGCCCTGCCCCATCGCTTGTTCCAAGGCGGCGATGGCCTGCGGCATGTCGCTCTCGATGCCGAGCAGGCAGCGCTCCACCTGCAGGATGCGCATGAGGATCCTGGCGCCGCCCAGCACCTGTTCAGGAAAGTTGCGCAGCAGACTATCGTCGCAGCTGATGTAAGGCTCGCACTCGGCGCCGTTGAGGATCAGGGTGTCGACCTTACGCCGTTCACCGGGGTTAACCTTGATCGAGGCCGGGAAGGCCGCACCGCCCAGACCGACGATGCCGGCTTCGTGAATGCGCGCGCGCAGTTCTTCGGGACCGAGCTGGGCGTAATCGTAATCGGCAACACCCTCGAACGGGACCGCCTCGTCCTGGCCGTCGGCGTCGATCACGATGCACAGGTCGGCAAGGCCCGAAGGATGCAGCAGAGGCCGCGCCTCGATGGATCTCACCACGCCGGACGTGGCGGCGTGCAGGGGCGGATTCATGGGGCCTTCGCCGCGGGCGATGACCTGCCCTTTGAGGACCCGCTCGCCCACTGCGACCACCGGTTCGGCGTTCAGCCCGCCACGCGTCTGCAGGGGGTAGACCAACTCCCTTGGCAGGCGGGCCGTGCGCAACGGCGCCTGGCTGGATTCCTCCTTGTGGGTATCCAGATGGACGCCCCCGTTGCATGACCAGAGCCTGAACACCTCAGTGCATCCTCTTTGCGGGTTCGGGCCATCGCCAGGTGGCCAGGGATTCCTTGACCGGCTCCATGCGGATGCAGTCCACCGGGCAGGGGGCGATGCAGAGCTCGCAACCGGTGCATTCCGATTCGATCACCGTGTGCATCAGCTTCGGCGCGCCCAGGATCGCATCCACTGGGCAGGCCTGGATGCACAGCGTACAGCCGATGCATTTCTGTTCATCGATGAGAGCGACGCTCTTGGGCTTTTCCGCTCCATGTTCCACGTTCAAAGACTTGGGTTCGACGCCGAGCAAATCGGCCAAGGCCTTCACACCCTCATCCCCGCCCGGCGGACACTGGTTGATCTCCGCCTCGCCTCTCGCGATGGCCTCGGCGTAAGGGCGACAGCCGGGAAAGCCGCACTGGCCGCATTGGGTTTGAGGGAGAAGGGCATCGATCTTGTCGACCAGAGGATCGCCCTTGACCCTGAAACGGATCGAGGAAAACCCCAGCACCAGGCCGAACAGGGTGAATATGGCGCAAACTGCGAGAATCGCCAGCATGGCAGGCACGGGATCAACCCTTGACGAGGCCGGAGAAGCCCATGAAGGCCATGGAAATCAGGCCGGCGGTGATGAGAGAGATGGCCGTCCCTCGGAAGGGCTTGGGCACGTCGGCCACTTCCACGCGTTCGCGGACAGCCGCGAACAGAACCAGCACCAGGGTGAAGCCCAGCGCCGCCCCGAACCCGTAAAGGAAGGATTCGATGAACCCGTGTTGTGACTGCACGTTCAGCAGGGCGACACCCAGCACCGCGCAGTTGGTGGTGATCAGCGGCAGATAGATGCCCAGCACCTGGTACAGCAGCGGACTGGTCTTGTGCACCACCATCTCGGTGAACTGCACCACCACGGCGATGACCACGATGAATGTGATGGTGCGCAGATATTCCAGACCGAGCGGCAGCAGCAGGAATTCATTGGCCAGATAGCTGGTGACGGAGGAAAGAGTGAGCACGAAGGTGGTCGCCAAACCCATACCCATCGCAGTTTCCAGCTTTTTCGACACGCCCATGAAGGGACACAGCCCCAGAAACTTCACCAGCACAAAATTGTTAACCAGCGTGGTGCCGACCAGGATGAGGAGGTAGTCTTTCATTAAAGCGGAATGGAGCCGGGGCGGGGTTCTTGCGGGAACGGCAATTTTAAGGTTGTCTAAAAACTTGTCAATTTGGGCCAGCGCACCCCATCGAAAGCGCCGCCTAATCCTGCCCAAGCCTGTGCGCGAAAGTTGCGGCGCTGGTGCCAATAACGGCCGAAAATGGCAAGCAGGCGCCTCATCCAAAATACAGCCCGCGGATTTCGGGACACCCCAACTGGTTGACTTCAAAAACAATCAAGGCGAAAATGCCAAATTCTTAAAAGAATTATCCGGCACGGAGCTTTCAATCATGTATGCGGTTATTCAAACGGGCGGCAAGCAATATCGAGTTAAACAGGGCGAGACCCTGAAGATTGAGACTCTTAGTGCTGAGGCCGGCCAGCAGATCGAGTTCGACAAGGTGTTAATGATTCAATCCGATTCAGGCGTCAAAGTCGGCACCCCATTTGTCACGGGCAGCAAGGTGACGGCAACGGTAACGGCGCATGGTCGGCACAAGAAGATCAGCATCATAAAATTCAGACGGCGTAAGCACCACATGAAAAAGATGGGCCACCGTCAGAATTATACGGAAATCCAGATTACCGGCATCTCTGACTAACCACAGGAGGCACTCATGGCTCACAAAAAAGCAGGCGGCAGCTCGAGAAACGGCCGCGACTCGGAATCCAAACGACTCGGCGTGAAGCGCTTCGGCGGTCAACTGGTTCAGGCTGGCAGCATCATCGTCAGGCAACGCGGCACCCGCTTCCATCCCGGCGACAATGTCGGCTGCGGAAAGGATCATACCCTATTCGCAAAGGCCAGCGGGCAGGTGGTCTTCCAAGTCAAAGGCCCCCAGAAGCGCAAATATGTGAGTATCTTACAGGCTTAAGGGTTGAATCAATTCTGAACTCAAACCCTAGGGTTGGAACCACGAAAAGCCTCGTCTCGGACGGGGCTTTTTCGTCATCATCATGAAATTTGTAGACGAAGCGAAAATACGCGTGGAGGCTGGCGACGGCGGGAATGGTTGCGTGAGCTTTCGACGCGAAAAGTACATTCCGCTGGGCGGACCCGACGGCGGCGACGGCGGCGACGGCGGGAGCGTTTATCTCATCGCCACTAACAACCTCAACACCCTGGTAGATTTCCGCTATAACCCGACGCATCGGGCCGAGCGTGGCCAAAACGGCTCCGGCGGCAACTGTACCGGCAAGAAAGGCGACGACTGCTATGTCCGGGTACCGACGGGAAC
>Ga0335070_10008576_pt1 | contig 11986 bp, 14 predicted proteins | sample Lox_Sample_13_FD_206722 | JGI IMG/M metagenome (GOLD analysis project Ga0335070, IMG submission 206722) | Soil microbial communities from Loxahatchee National Wildlife Refuge, Florida, United States - Lox_Sample_1.3 | ecosystem: Environmental > Terrestrial > Soil > Wetlands | place: USA...
CCGCTGCGCTTCTTCCGCTGCGGTGCGCCCGGGCGTCCTCGTCGGAGGGGCTTCGGTCATAGGCCTCAGCCCTGCCGCTCGACCGCGATCATGCGGCCGAGCTTCTGGCCGCCGAAGATATGCACGTGGAGATGCGGCACTTCCTGATGCGAGTTGGGGCCGTGGTTGGCGAGCAGGCGGTAGCCGTTCTCGACCACGCCCAGCTTCTCCGCGGTCTTGCCGACGGCACGAAAGAAGGCGGCGATCTCCTTGTCGCTGGCCTTGATCGCGAAATCCGCCATCGAGACATAAGCGCCCTTGGGGATCACCAGCACATGGATCTTCGCCTGCGGATTGATGTCGTGGAAGGCGAGCGCATGCTCGTCCTCATAGACCTTCTTGCAGGGGATCTCGCCGCGCAGGATGCGCGCGAAGATGTTGTTGGGATCGTAAGCGATGACGGACGCGCTCATTTGATCTCGCCTCTCGCCTTCTTCTCTTCGATGCCAGAGATGCCTTCGCGAGCGGCCAGCGTCTCCCAGACCTCCGACGGCTTCAAGCCCCGGTCGGCCCAGAGCACCAGCAGGTGGTAGAGCAGGTCGGCGCTCTCGGAAGCCAGGTCTTTCTTGCGGCCGCGCACTCCCTCGATCACGGTCTCGACCGCTTCCTCGCCCAGCTTCTGCGCGATCTTGTCGGTGCCTTTGGCGAAGAGGCGAGCGGTGTTGGATTTGGTCGGATCGCCCCCTTTGCGTCCGTCGATCACCTTGTAAAGGCGATCTAGAATCGTTCCATCCAAGCTCGCCGGGGCCCGCGCCATGCCCTCATCCCTTCAGAAATCTGCGGAATTCCCACCCTACACCCCCTAGATTTGGGGGGCAATGTCATGAAACTATCACAATTGGTGGGGGAGAGATACGAAACCCGCCGGTGCGGTCAGGAGGGCGAAAGGGTCTGCCGGGTCGGCATGATCGCCACCCAGATCTGCGACAGGACCGGCTGATCGTCCTGGTTGCGGGTCACCACCCGCATGATCACGATGCCGCGCTCGGGCCGCGACTTCGAGGCGCGCCGTTCCAGCATCTCGCCCTCGGCATAGAGCCGGTCGCCCGGGCGCACCGGACGCTCGAATTTCAGCTCCCGGATCTCGAGCCCGACCAGCGGCGTCGTACCCAGCGGCCGAGCGTCGACCATCAGGCGGAAGGTGACGCAGGCGGTCTGCCAGCCGCTGGCGATCAGCTCGCCGAAGAAGCTCTGCGCCGCTGACGCCTCGTCGAGATGCATCGGCTGCGGATCGTATTGGCCGGCAAAGGCGACGATGCTCGCGCGCGAGCAAAGGAACTCGGCGCTGCGGACCCGCTCGCCGATCTCGACATCCTCCCAATAGCGCGGCGCGGTCCCGCCGATCGGGGCGCCCGTTGAGCCAGCCAAGGCCATGACGATCTCCTGTTGCGTGGGTCACCTGAAGGCACTCCGGCGAACCCTCTCGACAATACTTCAATTTCTGAAGTAATAAGAGCCATGCGGGTTTCAAATATCGGTGAGGCGACCTGCTCCGTCGCCCGGGCGCTGGGCGCGATCGGCGATGCCTGGACCCTCCTGATCCTGCGTGAGCTGTTCTTGGGCCAGCACCGCTTCGAGGAGTTCCAGGCCCAGACCGGCATGGCACCCTATCTGCTGTCGCGCCGCCTGGCCAAGCTGCAGGCGCAAGGGATTGTCACCCGCGCCCCCTACCGCCAGCGCCCGGTGCGCTATGAATATCGCCTGACCGAGAAGGGGCTCGATCTCCATGCCGTGGTGGTGTCGCTCGCCCGCTGGGGCGATCGTTGGGAATCCGGACCCGCGGGCCCGCCATTGACGCTGATCCATAAGACTTGCGGCAAGGAGACCGAGCCCGTCCTCGCCTGCTCGGCGTGCGGCCTGCCCGTGGGCCCGCGCGATCTTCGCGCCCGGATCGGCCCGGCGATGCAGGCGGAGCGCGCCGCCAATCGCGCGCACTTCCGCGCGAGGACCCGCCGCAAAGCCTCCCTCGACGCGACCGAGAAGACCGGAGCCTCGATCCCATGAGCATGGTGTTCGATACCAAGATCGCCGTGGTGCTGCGCGACGATCTTCCGGTCTGGCAGAAGCTCAATGTCACGGCCTTCACCGTGAGCGGGATCGCCGGGACCGTGGCCGGTGTCACCGGCGAGCCTTATGAGGACGGCTCGGGCAATCGCTATCTGCCGATGTTCAAGCAGCCGGTGCTGGTCTTCAGCGCCGACGCCGCTTCGATCCGGCGCGCCTATGAGCGCGCCCGCGAGCGCAATCTCGCCTTCTCGCTCTTCACCGAGGAGCTGTTCGCGACCGGCAACGACATCGACAACCGGGCGGCGATGAAGGCGGTGCCGGCGGACGCCTTGCGCGTCGTCGGCATGGCGCTGCGCGCGGAAAAGAAGATCGTCGACAAGGTGCTGAAAGGGCTCTCGCTGCATCGCTGAGTCGAGCGGGCGCGGGGCCTCGCCTTCATTCAGGCGATGGGTCGGACCGGAATCCCGGCGGCGGCGAGCGCCGCCTTGGCCTGCGCGATCGAATAGGTGCCGAAATGGAAGATCGAGGCGGCGAGCAGCGCGCTGGCATGGCCGTCGCGCACGCCCGCCACCAGATGATCGAGCGTGCCGACACCGCCCGACGCGATCACCGGCACCGGAACCGCGTCGCTGACGGCGCGCAGCAATCCCAGATCATAGCCCTGCTTGGTGCCGTCGCGATCCATCGAGGTCAGCAGGATCTCGCCGGCCCCCGATGCCGCCATGCGCCGGGCCCACTCGACCGCGTCGAGCCCGGTCGCTTTGCGCCCGCCATGGGTATAGACCTGCCATTTGCCGGAAGCTTCCGCCTTGGCGTCGATCGCGACCGTGACGCATTGCGCGCCGAACTTCTCCGCCGCCGCCGTCACCAGCTTTGGATTCTCCACCGCCGCGGTGTTGACCGAGACCTTGTCGGCGCCGGCCAGGAGCAGCTTGCGGAAATCCTCGACCTCGCGCACGCCGCCGCCGACGGTCAAGGGCATGAACACTTCCGCCGCGGTGCGCGCCACCACATCGAGGATGATCGCGCGCTCCTCATGGCTCGCCGTGATGTCGAGGAAGCAGAGCTCGTCGGCGCCGGCCTTGTCATAGGCGCGCGCCTGCTCCACCGGGTCGCCGGCATCGACCAGATCCAGAAACTTCACGCCCTTGACCACGCGGCCGGCATGGACGTCGAGGCAGGGGATGATGCGGGTCTTCAGCATAGCTGCGTCTTTTTCGGATTTCGTCCCGGCGTCTGCGCCGCGGCGGAGGCCAGCAGCGCCAGCGCCTCCTCCAGCACCAGACGTCCGTCATAGAGCGCGCGGCCGGCGACGACGCCGGCGATCCCGCCCGCCGCCAGCAGCCGGCGCAGATCATCGAGCCCCGCGACGCCGCCCGATGCGATCACCGGCGTCCTGATGCGATGGGCGAGGGCCGCCGTCGCCTCGACATTGACGCCCTGGAGCAGCCCGTCGCGATCGATATCGGTATGGATGATGGCGGCCACACCGGCATCCTCGAAGCGCGAGGCCAGCTCCAGTACCGTGAGCTCGCTGGTTTCGGCCCAGCCTTCGACCGCCACGCGGCCGCCCTTGGCATCGATGCCGACCGCGATGCGCCCTGGAAACTCACGGCAAGCCTGGCGCACCAGGTCGGGGTCGCGTACCGCGACGGTGCCCAGAATCACGCGCGAGACGCCGCGCGCGAGCCAGGCCTCGATCGCGCCGAGATCGCGGATGCCGCCGCCGAGCTGGCAGGGCCGGTTGGCCGCGGCGAGGATCGCCTCGACTGCGGCGCCATTGACGGCGCGGCCGGCGAAGGCGCCGTCGAGATCGACGATGTGAATCCATTCGGCACCGGCCGCGGCGAAGCGGCGCGCCTGGTCGGCCGGATCGCGGTTGAACACGGTCGCCTGCGCCATGTCGCCCTGGCGCAGCCGCACGCATTGGCCGTTCTTCAGATCGATCGCGGGATAGAGGATCACGGGAAGCCTCGAATCTGGGGCTCCCCCCTCCCGGCGCTGTGCGCCGACCTCCCCCACCCCGCGGGCGAAGCCCGCTGTCGGTTGATCATGCCGGCGAAGCCGGCGGGGGGAGGTGATAGAAACAGCAGCTCTTCTATTCTAATCACCTCCCCCTTGATGGGGGAGGTCGCGCGCGAAGCGCGCGGGCGGAGGTGACCGCTCGGCGTCGCTATCGCGCTCACACCAGATCCTTGTAGAAGAACAGGCCCGCCACGCTCTTGCCCTGCACCTTGGCGTAATGGGGATGGGTCCCCCAATGCACATAGCCCAGGGATTGATAGAGCTGGATCGCCGCCTCCTGGCTCTCGCGCACGTCGAGATTGAGCACCTGCGCGCCGATCTTGCGCGCCGCTTCCTCGACCGCGACCAGGATCGCCTTGGCGAGGCCGTGCCCGCGCGCCCAGGGCGCCACGAAATGCGTGGTCATCGTCGCCCAATGGGCCTGGGCCTCGTTGTTCCTGCCGGGGCGCATGAGCTGCGCCGAGCCGACGATGGTGTTGTCGAGCCGGCCGACGAAGAGCCGTCGCTCGGGCACCAGCAGCACGCCCTTCCAATAGCTCTCCATGATGTCGCGTGGCGGCGGCGTCAGCCAGCCGAAACCGCCGCCGGCGCGGATGCCGTCTTCGGCCGCGTCGCAGAGATCGGCCAGATCCGTGCCGCTGAATTTCTTGAGTTCCTCGACTGCCGTCTTGGTCATGGCAATGTCCCCCGAGGGGGCTCCGCTGGTTATTCTTGTTTGATTCCGATGCCGTTCAGGGCTTCCAGGCGAGAAAATTAGCCAGCAGCCTTAGACCCAGCGCCTGGCTCTTCTCCGGATGAAATTGGGTTCCGACCATGTTCTCGCGCGCGACCGCCGCCGTCACCGGCCCGCCATAGTCGCAAACCGCGAGCAGGTCGGCCGGGTCCTCGACCGCCAGATGGTAGCTATGCACGAAATAGGCATGCGATCCGGTGACAAGGCCTGCGAAAACCGGATGAACCTTCAGGATCTGCAGCTCGTTCCAGCCCATATGCGGGACTTTCAAGGGCAGTCCGTTTCGGCCGATGCCCGGCTCGAGCAAGCGCACCTCGCCGGCGATCCAGCCGAGGCCCGGCGTCACGCCGAACTCGCGCCCCGCCGTCGCCATGAGCTGCATGCCCACACAGATACCGAGGAAGGGCTTGCCCTCTTGCCGCACCGCGCGCTCGAGCGCCTCGAGCATCCCCGGCCGGGCTTCCAGGCCCTGCTTGCAGTCGGCGAAGGCGCCCACACCGGGAAGAACGATATGGCTCGCCTCTGCCAAGGACGCCGCTTCGCCCGAGACCTCGACGCGGAACCCCGCCGGTGCCGCGCGCTCCAGAGCCTTGGCCGCCGATCTGAGGTTGCCCGAGCCGTAATCGACGATGACGGCCTTCACGAGAGCGAGCCGCCCAACACGCCTTTGGTCGAGGGCACCTCGCCGGCCTTGCGCGGATCGATCGCGACCGCGGCGCGCAAGGCACGGGCCAGGCCCTTGAAGCAGCTCTCGACGATATGGTGGTTGTTCTCGCCGTAGAGATTCTCGATGTGGAGCGTCAGGCCCGCGTGCTGCGCGAAGGCCTGGAACCACTCCTTGAAGAGCTCGGTATCCATCTCGCCCAGCTTCGGCTTGGAGAAGCCGACCTTCCAGATGAGATAGGGGCGGTTCGAGGCGTCGAGCGCCACGCGGGTCAGCGTCTCGTCCATCGGCACGGTGGCCTCGCCCCAGCGCGCGATGCCGCGCCGCTCGCCCAGCGCCTTGGCGACCGCCTCGCCGAGCACGATGCCGGTGTCCTCGGTGGTGTGGTGATAGTCGATATGGAGGTCGCCCTTGGCCTTGAGCGTGATGTCGATCAGGCTGTGGCGGGCGAGCTGGTCCAGCATATGGTCGAGGAAGCCGATGCCGGTCGCGATGTCCGACCGGCCCTGGCCGTCGAGGTCGATCTCGGCCTTGATCTGGGTTTCCTTGGTCTTGCGCGAGACGCTGGCGCGGCGCATGGGCCCCACCTCCTTCAGGATGGCAAAGCGGCTCGCCGGATGCCCATTGGGGACCCGGCGCGGGCCGACTTTTAGCAGTATCGCCGCAGGGTTGCCAGCCTCGCAGGCTAGCCCGGGGCACGGGCGAAACCGGCGCGATTGCCGCAGGTTTCCGGGCCCCTGGTGCCGCCGGAACCATAGGATTTGGCCGAGCGTCCAATCACCGCTTGCCCGCCGGCCTTTGATCGGCGCCGGGGGGCGCCATCCCGGCAGTATGGAGACGAGTTAGGGCCCGACCGGGCCCCTCAGAACGCCAGCACCGTCGCCTGCACCACGTCGGGGATCTCGCGGATGCGCGCCAGGAGCGCGTCGCTCAGCGCCTCGTCTACCTCGATGAGCGCGATCGCATCCTCGCCCGGGCCCGAGCGGCCGAGATGGAAGGTCGCGATATTGACGCCTTCGGTGCCCAGCAGCGTGCCGAGCCGGCCGATGAAGCCGGGCTTGTCACGGTTGGTCACATAGAGCATATGGCGGCCGAGCTCGGCCTCGACCGCGATGCCCTTGATCTGCACCAGCCTGGGCTTGTCGCCGCCGAAGAGCGTGCCGGCCACGTCGCGGCTCTGGCGGTCCGTGGTCACGGTCAGGCGGATCAAGGTCTGATAGTCGCTGGGGCGGCTATGCTTGATCTCGCTCACCTCGATATTGCGCTCGCGCGCCATGACGGGCGCATTGACCATGTTGACGCTGTCGAGCAGCGGCGCCAGGAGCCCCGTCAGCGCCACCGCCGTCAGGGGCCGCGTGTTGAGCTCAGCCGCCTGGCCCTCATATTCGATCTTCACGGCCTTCAATCCTGACCGCGTGAGCTGGCCGGCGAAGGAGCCCAGCTGCTGCGCCAGCTTCATATAGGGCCGGAGCTTGGGCGCCTCCTCGGCCGTGACCGAGGGCATGTTGAGCGCGTTGGTGACGGCGCCGGTCAGGAGGAAATCCGCCATCTGCTCGGCCACCTGCAGCGCCACCTTCTCCTGCGCCTCGGCGGTCGCCGCACCCAGATGCGGCGTCGCCACCAGCTTGTCGGAGCCGAAGAGCATATTGTTCTTGGCAGGCTCGACCGCGAACACGTCGAGCGCCAGCCCCGCCACCTGGCCCGAGGCCAGCGCCGCCTTGAGATCCGCCTCGACCACCAGCTCGCCGCGGGCGCAATTGATGATCCGCACGCCGGGCTTCATTTTGGCGATGGCGGCCGCATTGATCATGCCCCTCGTGCCGTCGGTCAGGGGCGTGTGCAACGTGATGAAATCGGCGCGGGCGAAGAGCTGGTCGAGCTCGATCTTCTCGACATTGAGATCGCGGGCGCGGTCGTCCGAAAGATAGGGATCAAAGGCGATCACCTTCATCTTGAGGCCGTGGGCGCGGTCGGCGACGATCGAGCCGATATTGCCGCAGCCGACGATGCCCAGCACCTTCCCCATCAGCTCCACGCCGACGAAGCGCGACTTCTCCCATTTGCCGGCCTGGGTCGATTGATCGGCGGCCGGGATCTGGCGCGCGAGCGCGAACATCATGGCGATCGCATGCTCGGCCGTGGTGACCGAGTTGCCGTGTGGCGTGTTCATCACCACGATGCCGCGCTGGGTCGCGGCCGGGACGTCGATATTGTCGACCCCGATGCCGGCGCGCCCGATCACCTTGAGACGCTTGGCGGCGGCGATGATCTTGGCCGTGGCCTTGGTGGCCGAGCGCACGGCGAGGCCGTCATAGCCGGCAATGATGGATTCGAGATCGGCGGGGGACAGGCCGACCTTCACATCGGCCTCGATACCGCGCTCGCGGAAGATCTCGGCGGCGCGCGGGCTCAAATCGTCGGCAATCAGCACACGGGTCATGGCGTCACCTCGCCTCGGCGCGCAAGCTGGCATAGGCCCAGTCGAGCCAGGGGAAGAGCGCCTCGAGATCGGCGGTCTCGACCGTGGCGCCGGCCCAGATGCGAAGCCCCGAGGGCGCGTCGCGATAGGCGCCGATATCGTAAGCCGCGCCCTCTGCCTCGAGCCGGTCGGCCAGCGCCTTCGCCGTCTTGGCCTGCTGCTCGGCCTCCAGCTCCCAGAACCAGGGATCGACCAGCCGCAGGCAGACCGAGGTGGGCGAGCGCGTCGCCGGATCCTCGGCCAGGAAATCGACCCAGTCGCTGCGCTCGACCCAACGCGCAATCGCGTTGAAGTTTGCTTGGCAGCGCATCATCAGCGCCTTCAGGCCACCGATCTGCTCGGCCCATTTGAGCGAGTCGATCGCATCCTCGGTCGCGAGCAGCGAGGGCGTGTTGATGGTGTCGCCCTTGAAGAGGCCCTCGTTGAGCTTGCCCTTCGAGGTCATCTGGAAAAGCTTCGGCAGCGGCCAGGCCGGCTTGTAGCTCTCGAGCCGGGCGACCGCGCGCGAGCTCAAGACCAGCATGCCGTGGGCCGCCTCGCCGCCCAGCACCTTCTGCCAGGACCAGGCCACGACATCGAGCTTCTCCCAGGGCAGCTCCATGGCGAAGACGGCCGAGGTCGCGTCGCAGATGGTGAGCCCGTCATGGCTCGCGGGAATCCAGTTGCCGTCGGGCACGCGCACGCCGGAGGTGGTGCCGTTCCAGGTGAAGACCACGTCGCGTGCGAAATCGACCTGGCGCAGATCGGGCAGCCGCCCATAGGGCGCTTCGAACTTGCGGACATCGGTGAGCTTCAGCTGCTGCACCACGTCGGTGAGCCAGCCCTTGCCGAAACTTTCCCACGCCAGCATGTCGACGCCGCGGGCACCCAGGAGCGACCAGAGCGCCATCTCGACGGCACCGGTGTCCGAGCCAGGCACGATCGCGATGCGATAGTCCTTCGGAATGCCGAGAAGGGCGCGGCTGCGATCCAGCACCTCGGCGAGCTTGGCCTTGCCGGCCTTGGCCCGGTGCGAGCGGCCGAGACAGGCCCGCTCAAGCGCCGCCACCGACCAGCCCGGCCGCTTCGCGCAAGGCCCCGAGGAGAAATGCGGGCGCTGTGGCAAGCGGGTGGGCTTGGCAAGAACGGGGGTGGGGGTGGCGGTCATCAGCTTAGCGTTCCATCGGCCTTCCTCGAGCGGCGCTCGCCGGACCATCCCGCGAGGCGCCCGTCCGATCAGGGGGAGCGAGAGTAACGCATCCGCCGCCTTCGCAAAGCGCTACTCGCGGAACTCGCTCGCATGGTAGCCCTGCAGATAGAGCAAGCCGGTCAGATCGACGTGATCGAGGCGAAAGCGCGCGGCTGCAGCAACGACAGGCTTGCCGCGAAAAGCGGCACCGAGCCCCGCCGCCAGCAGCATCGGGATGTCGTTGGCACCGTCGCCGACGGCGGCGGCATCTTGGGTGTCGATCCCGCGCGCCGCGGCCAGCGCCAGCAGTGAATTTTTTTTCCCGGCAGGATCGAGAATCGGTTCGGCGACGCGGCCCGCCAGCCGCGCGCCGTCGACCACCAGATGATTGGCGCGATGCTCATCCATGCCGACGATGCGGGCGGCGAGTCCGGTGAAGCAGTCGAAGCCGCCGGACACGAGCGCCGTATAGGCGCCATGGGCACGCATGGTCTGCACCAGTTTGCGAGCGCCCGGCGTCGGTTCGATCAGCGCGGCGACCCGATCGAGCAGCGAGGCCGGCAGGCCCTGCAGCAGCGCCACGCGCTCGCGCAAGGACTGTGCGAAATCGATCTCGCCGCGCATCGAGCGCTCGGTGATGGGAATCGTTCAGGAGCTCGCGGGTGATGATGGTTGATTCCATGTCGGCGACGAGCAGCTTCTTGCGCCGGTTCTGCGCCGGTTGAACCGCCAGGTCGAGCGCTGCGCCCGCGAAGCGTTCGCGCAAGGCGCGCTCGGCGGTCGCCGGATCGAGCTTGCCGAACGGCAGATCGGCGGCCTGGCCCGGTGCCAGCCAATCGGGCGCGCCGGTCTCGGCGCCCGCTTCGATCAAGGCCGCGTGCGCCGCGCCCAGCATGTCGTCACCGAGACCGCCAGAAGCGCCGGCCATGATGGTCAGAACGGAATTCAAGGTCGCCACGATGGAGTGATGGTGATGAGGTGTGTAGGTGGGTCTACTCGTCATCCCCGCGAAGGCGGGGATCCATGCATACCCATCGAACAAAACTTGGCATGGCCGGTGTTCATGGATGCCCGCCTTCGCGGGCATGACAAGAGGGGTCGTCGACGGTGCCTAGCCATCCGCCAGGCGCAGCTTTTTGACGCCGATCGCCTCGAGGCATTGAATCAGGAACACGGCCGTGAAGCTGCCGCGCGCGATCTTGTTCGCGATGTTCCGCTCGCTTTCCTTAACGCCCAGGGGCTCGAGCCGCTTGGCCAGCTCCCGGTAGCCGATATTGCGGCGCTTCAGCTCGGCTTTGAGCATGCCCTTGACCCGGGCGGTCCAGTCGATCGCTTTGGCTTCGCTGACTTCCTTGGCTTCTTTGGTCATATCGCCAGGCCTCCGGGCGCTTCCGTCATCATTATCTGCGATATTTTTACATGCCCCGCGGGCCGGTTGCGATAGAAATCGATAGGAAGACATCGAATCCGATGACACCACGTGGTCATCATCGCACATCCGAGCCCACTGCCCTGCTCAGGGTCGGCAGAGCTCCATCTAACCATTTGATCCGCTTGAATCTGGGAACCTATCCGGCGGCGGTGGAAATATCTCATAAATCGGGATTTTGTAATCGTCACTTTAATAAACAATCATCGCATTCGATGTGAAATCGGCAGAATCGGTGATGCAGGCGAGCCAAAGCCCCGCCGGCGTGCTAGCGCGCCGGCGCTACCGCCAGGGCTTGAAATGCTTGGCCAGCGTCAGCCCCTGGTTCTGGTAGTGGGAGCCCAGATCGCGGCCATAGAGCTTCTCGGGCTCTTCCGTGAGCCGCTCATAGCGCAGCCAGCCGACGATCTGCTCATGCTCGAGGATGAAGGGCACCTCGTGCGAGCGCACCTCGAGCACCGCCTTGGTGCCGCCCTTGCGCTTGTCATGGAAGCCGAAGCCTGGATCGAAGAAGCCGGCGTAATGGACGCGGAACTCGCCCACCATGGTGTCGTAGGGAACCATCTCGGCCGCGTGATCGGGCGGGACGGTGACGCCTTCCTTGGTGGCGAGGATGTAGAAATCGTCGGGGTTTAGGATGATGCCGCGGCTGGCCTTGTCCGGGGCCCTCGCATAGATCGGGTCCCAGAAGTCGCGCGGGTCCAGCACATCCTTGCGATCGACGTCGATCACGTCGGTATGCTGCTTGGCGCGAAAGCCGACTAGGCCGGTCTCGGGATCGCCCGAGAGATCGAGCGTCAGGCCCAGATTGTCCTCGCGCAAGGTGACGCGCTCAGGCGTATCGACCAGCGGCACCTGTTCATGGAGCCGGCGCAGCGCGGCGCCGCTCGTCGGCGGCGAGCCGCGGCGCAGCCGCAGCTGGTTGAGCCGCGAGCCCTGGCGCACCAGCACCGAGAAGGTCTTGGGCGCGATCTCCGCATAGAGCGGCCCGCGATAGCCGGGCTCGATCCGATCGAAGGCCGTGGCGCCGTCGACGATCAGGCGGGTGAAGATGTCGAGGCGGCCCGTCGAGCTCTTCGGATTGGCGAAGGCGGAAAGGCGCGAGGTCAGCGCCACATGCTCCAGGAGCGGCACGACATAGACGCAGCCCCGTTCCAGCACCGCGCCTCCGCGCAGATCCAAGGGATACATGCCGAAGGCCTCGAGCTTCGACATGACCGTCGCGTCGGGACCGGGGAGGAAGGAGGCCGGCACGCGATAGGCGATGGCGCCTAGCCGCAGATCGAGGCTCGCCGGCTGCAGCTGGTCCTCGTCGATCGCGACCAGCGCGTCGATCTCGCGATCGCGCACCAGCTCGCGGATCGACTGATAGGGCAGGATGCCGGTGGAGAAGGCGGGCTTGCCGCCGGTCTCGGCCGGTTCGGCCTGAAACAGGGCCATGG
>Ga0335070_10008578_pt1 | contig 11985 bp, 7 predicted proteins | sample Lox_Sample_13_FD_206722 | JGI IMG/M metagenome (GOLD analysis project Ga0335070, IMG submission 206722) | Soil microbial communities from Loxahatchee National Wildlife Refuge, Florida, United States - Lox_Sample_1.3 | ecosystem: Environmental > Terrestrial > Soil > Wetlands | place: USA: Florida...
GAACGGGCTGTCGCTGGAGTCGCTGCCCAGCATCCAGCGCGACACCAGCACGTTCCTTACGCTGCAGGCGGGCATCAGCCCGGACGGCAGCGTGGCGGGCGCGGTGGTGGACCAGAGCTCTTTCCAGCTGGATGGTGGCGAGAATACCAACGACATGGACGGCAGCATGGCTGTGTACACCACCAGCTACGCGGGTGATCCGACGGGCGGCGCTGCCAATCAGAGCTTCGGCGTATCTGCGGGCCCAACCGGTGTGATGCCCACTCCGGCGGATAGCGTGCAGGAATTTAAAGTCAACGTCGCCGGCCAAAGTGCGGACTTCAACAGCTCCGCCGGCGCGCAGGTCATCATTCAGACCAAGAGTGGTACCGATCAGTGGCACGGCACGGGTTACTGGTACTACCTGGACAACAACCTCAACGCCAATACTTGGGAGAACAACTTCACCGGCACGCCGAACGCCAGCTTCCACTACAACCGGTTCGGGGGAGCGATTGGCGGACCACTCATTTCCAAGAAGATCCTGGGTGGCAAGACCTACATCTTCGCCAACTACGAGGGCTTCCGCTACCCGAACTCGGCCACTATTGAGCGCGCAGTTCCGTCGGAGGCAATGAAGTTGGGCCTGCTTACCTTTGGCGGCGTGACCTACAACCTGAACCCGATGCCGGTCACTTATAACGGACAGACGTATGCTCCGGCGCAATGTCCGGCGGGGCTGTGCGATCCGCGTGGCATCGGTATCAATCCGATGATCCAGCAACTCTGGAACAAGTACATGCCGCCGTCGAACGAAAGCGGTTGCAGCCTGAGCCGTTGCGACGGGGACAACATTCAGGGTTTCCTAGGTAACATTTCCATACCCCAGTCATCGAACTTCGCCGTTACCAAGATCGACCACAACTTCGGCGACAAGTGGAAGTTCTTTGCCAGCTACCGCTACTACAACCTGACCAATGCCACGACTACCCAGACCGATATCGGCGGGCTTGCTCCCGGCGGCACGTTCGGGGTGCCGAACTCCCTCTCCAACACTCCGCAGCAGGCGTGGTTCCTGGTAGGCGGGCTCGATGCGAACCTATCGAATACCTGGACCAACTCGATCCGCTATAGCTACCTGCGGAACTGGTGGCAATATGGCCGCTACGGCGGACCGGTACAGTTCCCCGGACTTGGCGGCGCGCTCGAACCGGGCGGTGAAAGCGCCACCCAGGCTTTGCTCCCCTATAACGTCAACAATCAAAATACCCGCAGCCGCTTCTGGGATGGGCAGGACAACATGATCCGTGATGACGCCACCTGGATCCACGGCAAGCACATGGTGCAGTTCGGCGGCATGTACCAGCACAACTTCAACTACCACACCCGAAGCGATAACGGAGGCGGCATCAACTACTACCCGGTGTACCGGATTGGCGACGGAGCCGGGGGAAACAACTTAGCGATGTCGGGATACATTCCCTCCAGTTACACCGGTTCCTCAACCACCTGGAACCGCGACTACGCCATGGTGTTGGGCATGGTTTCGATATCTCAAGTCGCTTACACCCGAAGCGGAAACGATCTGACACTGAATCCGCCGCTTACTCCGGCGTTCGACAAGGTGACCATTCCGTACTACAACTTCTACGGCGGCGACACCTGGCGCATGACGCCCAGGTTCACCTTGACCTATGGCTTGGGGTGGACGCTGGAAATGCCTCCCTCGGAAGCAACCGGCAAGCAGGTCTTGTTGGTAGGGCCTGACAACAATCCCATCAGCACCGAGCAGTACATGAATGCGCGGCAACAGGCGGCCCTTCAGGGGCAGGTTTATAATCCGCAGGTTGGATTTTCGCTAATCGGTAACGTGGCGAGCCATCCTTCCCACATTTACAACCCCTACTATAAAGAATTCAGTCCGCGTATAGCGGGGGCTTGGGATGTGAATGGCGACGGCAGAACAGTGGTCCGGGCCGGGTACGGCCTGACGTATGGCCGCCTCAACGGAGTGGATCTGGTGCTGGTTCCTCTGCTTGGAACCGGTCTGATTCAGGCGGTGCAGTGTACCAGCGTGCAGGCGAACGGAACCTGCGGAGGTACAGCCACTCCGAACTCGGTTTTCCGGGTTGGCGTGGACGGCTTGACGGCACCGCTCGCAACCGTGCCCCAGCAGCTACCTCAGCCGTACTACCCCGGTGTGAGCGGCGCTGCGGCTGCGGCCGGTGAGGCGCTGGACCCGAACTTCCGTCCGAACCACGTACACACCTTCACTGTCACGATTGCTCGTCAGCTCAACAACAAAATGAGTCTTGAGGTCGGCTACGTCGGCCGCATCATCCAGAACGAGTACTTGGGCGTTAATCTCAATGCAGTGCCCTACATGATGACGCTGGGCGGGCAGACGTTTGCCAAAGCCTACGCCAACATGGAGATTGGCTATTGCGGCGGCGGAAACCTAACCGCAATGGGCGGCAGCAACTGCATCGGTAACCCGGCAGCGGTCGCGCCTCAGCCGTTCTTCGAGGCTGCCTTATCCGGCACCGGCTACTGCAACGGCTATGCCAACTGCACGCAGGCGGTCATGGCCAAAGAAGGCAACGCCGGCACCGGCAACCTCGGCATCCAGAACGTGTGGAGCCTGTGGAGCGATCTGGACGATGGCGGATTCAACTTCCCACGCAGCATGATGAATACGCCGTTGCCGGGCCCTAACGGCGGCAGCGGGCAACTCACCAGCGGTGTGGGCATGAACACCAGTATTGGATACGGCAACTACAATGGTCTGTTCGTGACCTTCAAGACGCAGGCATGGCATGGCGTAACTATGCAGTCGAATTTCACGTGGTCGAAGGCGCTGGGCACCGGCGCAGCAGTCCAGGCGACTAGTGCGAACACGCCGGTAGATCCGTTCAACCTGCGGACCGCCTACGGGTTCCAAGGATGGGACCGGAGGTACGTCTATAACCTGTTCATCGTGTACCAGCCCAACTTCTACAAGTCACAGTCGGGCTTGCTCGGCCACTTGGCCGGGGGCTGGACCATCGCTCCTGTCTTTACCGCCGGCAGCGGTCTTCCCATCACTCTGGGTACGGCCAACCTCGGCGGGCAGGCCTTCGGTGAAGGCGACTCCCAGGGTTTCTTCGGATACGGGAATTCTGAGAACGCCATTCCGCTCTCTCCCGCGATGTGCTACGGGAACGCTTCAGCGCACTATAACGTCGCTGGATCCAACGGGATCGGTGATTCGGGGTATGGGCTGAACATGTTCTCGAATCCGGTAGCGGCCTGGAACAACATCCGCCAGCCGATTCTGGGCTATGACACTCACGACGGCGGCTGGGGCGTTTGCCGAGGCCTGCCGTACTGGAACATGGACCTGAGCGTGAAGAAACAGATCAAGATCACGGAGCGGGTCACCACAGAGTTCCAGTTCGTGTTCACCAATGTGTTCAACCACTTCCAGCCTGGCGACCCGGGTGGCGATTACCTCGACACCAGCAGCCCTGGTAGCTGGGGTACGCTGCCCGGATCCATTAACAACAACAGCCCGCGCCAGATTCAGTTTGGTGCGCGCGTCAGCTTCTAGGATTCCGTGTGACTTTCGGCCGGGAGCAATGCTCCCGGCCTTTTTCTATGCGCGGTTGCACACAGCGGGCGAGAGAGGCGCGCCAGGGGCGTGGCTTACAATGGAAGCGGGCACCGCGAACCGATGCGGAGGGATGTGTGAGCGGTTGAAACAGGCGGTCTTGAAAACCGCTGTACTCGAAAGGGTACCGGGGGTTCGAATCCCTCTCCCTCCGCCAGCTGTATTGACACCTTGGAATTCTGGGCGATGCCTGCCAAATCAATCAGGTGCAAGAACTATTGGAGTTGCAGCAGCTGCGACAGAGCATAGATGGCTCATTGTCAAGACGACTGCTGCACTGTTGGTGCGGGCGAATTTTATCGCCTGCGCGGAGAGCTTCGATTACGCCAAGGGTGCGCAGCCGACCGGAGGCGATCCGAAGATCGGGGAGGAGAAAATCCTTTCGCACGAATGCCATTCGTGCCACGAGATTCCGGGCATTCTGGTGAATGCTGAGCGGAAGGGGCCGAGCCTGAAGCATTGGGCACGACGCAGCAAGATCGCCGACTAGTGGCCGAACACGCCGGAGAATCTGGAAGACTATACCAGGCATCCGAACTGCATGATGCACGGCAAAGGCGTGAAGAGCGAGATCAGCATGCCGAGGGTGAGTGCGGAAGACGCCAGGAACATCGTGGCCTATCTTTTCTCGATTGAGTGAGCGGTTGGGCGGTGAATGCTAGGGCGAGCCGGAGGAATGCGCGGGCTTGTTTTCCCACCAGAGATGGAGGTTAAGGGGCAGAGGGCGGCGGCGGGCGCCGAAGCCACGGCGCGCGAGGATGGAAGCGACGAGCTCCATGGCGCGCGGCATGGCGCGGCTGACGTCGGGACCGAGGTCGGTACCGACATCGAAGTTGTTTCCGACGACGCCGATCAGCAGAAACTCTGCAAACTGCAGGCCGGCAGCGGCGGCGGCGGCGAGAAACAGAAAGTTGCGGGTGGTGACAGGCACGCCGAATACGGGAACGCCGCACTGCCAGCGGACAACGGTTAAGTCGATATCGGTTTGGGTTGTCATAGCTGAGGAATCAACCCCCGTCTTCTTGTGTTCTTCGTCCATTTCCGCTTCGTGCTGGCGGAAGTTCTGCTTCAGAAACGCAACTATGGTCGCGTAAATGCCGATGGGCAAAGCGAAGTACTTCAGCACAGGCTCCTGCCATTTCAGCCAGTTGCTGGGGTGCTCGGTCGCCCTAAGGTGCGGCAAGCCGAGCAGGTCAAAGTTCACTGCGGCGAGATAGAGTACCTGCGTTCCGCCGGCTTCTTTCTCGCCGTACACGCGATTTTCGAAGTACCTGTCGGGATGCTGGTCGATGCGCTTGGCGAAGCAGAATGTCGCGCTGAGCGAAAATCACGGCATGGGTCGGACAGACGTATGTACAGGCGGGCTCCTTACCGGCCGCGAGCCGCTCCTTGCAGAACTCGCACTCCACGATCTTGGCGTTGAATGCATTCCAGTCGAACTTGGGAACCTGGTGCGGACGGGCGATCCGGCAATAGCGGCAGCCGATGCACTTCTCCGCCGTCCACGAGACGACGCCGGTGATCCTGTCTTTCTCCAGCGCATGGAAGAGGCACGCCGCCACACAGAACGGATCGACGCAGTGCATGCGCTGGCGCTTGACGAAGGCGAAGGAGCCGCTTTCACCGTACTCTGGTTTGTAGAGCTTTATGATGTTCCTGGTAAAAGAATTTAGGTAATTGGCGCCTGGTGCAGCGAGTCCACGCGGGTGTCGGGCGCAAACCGTTGGCGTCGGCACAGGCGACGACGCAGGACTTGCATCCGATGCACTTAGTGGAGTCGTACAGCATGGCCACAGCGTCGCGCGGAGGAGTCGCAGCGGTTTCCTGCGCTGGGCTGCCACTTCACCGCCAACGACAGCTGCCGCACCACTGATGCTCCCAATTTTCAGGAGATCACGCCGCGTGATCGACCTACTAGGCTCGCGCGCCTTGGCCTTTGTCCCGTTGGCCAGGTTCGTTGGTCAGTTTGAGTTCCTTCGGTGGTTCCAGCGGGCGCTCGGCGGCCGCCCATGCGGCACCGATGCCCGCGCCAACGATCAGTCCGGCTGCGCCGGTTGCCAGATTCGCCGGGCGCCCCTGGGACAGGCTGACCGGCGGATACGTGTCGGGCGGCGTCGCGTTGTGTACCGAGGCCTGCTGAAAGATCGGGATATTGAAAACGATTCCCTTCTCGGTGCAACCAACGCAAGGAGCGCCAATTCCCATGGGCCACACGTCAGGCGTCTCGTTGAACATGCGAACCGAGCAGCCGGCGTGGATGTCAGGTCCTTTGCAGCCCAGCTTGTAGAGACACCAACCCTGACGATGGCCGTCGTCACCGAACTGCTGCGCGAAGCGGCCGGCGCCGAAATGCGCGCGGCGAGGGCACTGCACGTGGATAACGCGATCGTAAGCGAACTTCGGGCGCAGGTCGGAGTCGAGTTCAGGAGGATTGCCAGTCCGAATACACTCGAGCACCGTGCCGATGAGGTTGTAGGGAGTCGGCGGACAGCCGGGCAGATTGACGGTGGGCACGCCGCGCAGCAGATCGGAGACGCCGACCGCGCCCGTGGGATTGTCGCCGGCTGAGGGAATCCCGCCCCACGACGCGCAGGAGCCAATGGCGAACACGGCCTTCGCCTGGGAGCCGAGCTCCTTCCAGCATCTCGGTGGCGGGCTTACCAGCGAGCTTCATATAAATGCCCTGCTCTTTCGTCGGCACAGAGCCCTCCACCACGAGGAAGAACTTTTCAGTATTTCCCTCGACCGCCGAGCGGAGCGCCTCCTCCGCCTGTTTGCCGGAGCTGGGCATCAAGGTCTCGTGGTAGTCGAGAGAAATGATGCTGAAGATGAGCTCGTCCACACCGGGAAGTGAAGTGCGCAGCAAGGTTTCGGTGCAGCCGGCGCAGTCCTGGAAATGCAGCCAGACCACCGAGGGCGGGCGCATTGCGGCGATCTCGTCGGCCACTTCTCCGGCCCATGATTTCTGCGTCAGGGCCAGCCCTACGGGTGCAACGATCATGAGTTCGGTACAAAACTTGATGAAGTCTCTGCGTGAGACGCCGGCATGTCGTAGCTGCTCGCCGATTGTGAGTGATGCCTTCTCGTCCGCGATCACTGCCATTCGCGCTCTCCCAGCCTGATTTGTGTTCTGTACTTCCAGGGCACCCAGAATGAGTTGCAATGAACCTTAACCGACTCCCATATCACCTTTTTATGACAAGCGGTTGCGGTCCTATGTCATCACGCACACGCGAACCTGAGCTGCGTCACAAGGGAGTTGGTCAAAGCGCCGGCTGCGCAGCGGAAAGGAAAAGACGCGGGCCGGAGGAGCGAATCGTCCATCCGGCCCGCGGCGCTATCGCGCGAAACGCAGAGCCGTGATTGTGACGTCGGGTTGCTGCAGTTTCGCCGCCTGCTCGTCGGCCTCGGCAACTTGCTTCGGGTCGAGGCTCTTTTCCAGCGAATGCAAGACGTCGTTGCCTCGAGGATCGCCCGCGAGCGCGGCAGCCTTGATCCACATGTAGGCGGCTTGCGCGTCGTGGGCTGTGCCTTTTCCCTGGGCATACATGTAGCCGAGCTTGATGCGCGCCCCGGTGTGCCCCTGGGCCGCAGCATGTTGGAACCAGTGGAGAGCTTCAGAGTCGTCCTGCTTTACGCCCTGGCCCCGCAGGTACAGGTCTGCCAGATTGTTTTCGCCCAGCGGGTTGCCGGCCTCGGCCGCCTTACGATACCACTGGGCAGCGGTGGAAACGTTTCGCGTACACCCCAGGCCCATGTCGTACATATAGCCGAGATTCGTTTGCGCACCGCTGTCGCCGGCATTGGCGCCTTGTTGGAACCAGCGGAAAGCCTCGGTGTTGTCCTGGCGAACTCCCTTGCCTTCGAGGAACAAGATGCCGAGGTTGTAGTAGGCCCGCGGAAAGTGTTGACTGGCTGCGGAGTTCAGCCAGTGCAGTGCCGCGGCGTAGTTCACTGGCGTACCCCAGCCGTTTACATACATCACCGCCAGGTTGACCTGTGCCGGAGCGTACCCCCGTTGCGCTGCCTTCTGGAACCATGCGAGAGCATCCTTTTCGGACATTCCCGGGGCGATAGCCAGGATCGAGGCGATTCCGAGCTGGTTCTGTTCGAAGGCGTAACCGCTGCGCGCCAGCCGCTGGACCGTGGCGAGGTCACAGATCTGGCCCTTGACATCTGCCGTAGCCGACACGACCGCAAGGCTACATTGTTGGTTGATTGACTCCTGGGCCAGGGTTGAGCCCCTGGCAGCGATAACGGCGAACGCTACCAAAGCAGTCAGCCTGGCTAATCCCGATTGCATTTTCATGAACTTCCTCCCAGTGTGAGGGCTCCTGGTCCCCAGAACTGGGCTCAAGTTGCCTCCGGAACGCAACTACGGCAATGCAGGCTGCGTCATTTTTGGCTGGGTCGCGTCGCATTTCGGATATACAACGTACCTCATCCATTAATTGGCTGATGACAAATGAGTTAGAGTTTCGTCGAAATGAACTGAATTAGGCTTCGAAACGTCAAACAGGTTCAGTAAAGTTGTTATCCTCGGGGCGGCATGCACACAGAAATGAGCAAGAACGGCTGGAGTCGGGCGCGGTTCGGCCCGTACGAGGTTGACCTGCACACCCACGAGCTATGGAAATTTGGAACCCGTCTGAAGCTGGTGGGGCAGCCGTTTGAGATTCTGGTATTACTCCTGGAGCGGCGCGGAGAGCTGGTAACCCGGGACGAAATGAGGAGCCGGCTATGGCCCTCCGATACGTTTGTGGATTTCAACCACGGACTGAATGCCGCGGTGAATAAGCTGCGGGATGCGCTGAGCGAATCGGCGGACTCTCCGCGCTACATCGAAACGCTGCCCCGGCGGGGCTATCGATTCATTGCAGAAGTGGAATGGACGCCGCGGGAACCGGCGGGAATCGTTACGCGGCCGTTCGAGCTGGTGGAGGCTGCGGTAGTCGAGCCGGTGGCGAAAGCCGAGGCCGCGCCGGTGAGAACAATGTCAGCCCGGCCCTGGCGACGGCGATTTGGGCTGGGAGCGGTGGCGGCCGGAGTTCTCCTGTTTGGCGGGGCGGGGCTCTGGGTCCTGGTGCGTCAGGCGCGATTGTCGGCAAATGCGATGGTGCAGCGGACGCGGCCACTACTCTCCGTCAGCAATACATCGGAACCGGCCTTTTCGCCGGACGGAAAATTTGTGGCCTTCGTTCGTAATGGAGAAAATGTCTCGGGTATTTATGTAACCCGAGTTGGGAGCGATCAATTACAACGGCTTACGAACAACGACGATGACTGCTGTCCGGTGTGGTCGCCGGATGGACGGTGGGTTGCGTTTTCGCGATATGAGAACAAGGAACACCATATCTATCTGGCTGCTGCCGATGTGAATAGAGAGTTCACGCGAACGGCTGGACAGTCGGCCGGCGCCCAAGCTGCGGCGTTTTCGGAGGGCGGAAACTCGGCAGTGCGGCGGGTGGACACCGGAGGTGTGGTGCCCCTGCGGTCAGAAATGGATTGGTCGCCGAACGGACGATTCATTGCATTCACGGGCCCATCGGGGATTTACGTCACTTCGCCAGATCGCTCTGACGTGCGACGCATCGTGAATACTCCTCCGCTGGCGGACGACTGGGGTCCGCAGTTCTCTCCGGATGGAAAGCTGATCATGTTTGTTAGGAACCGACAGGTAGGAGAACCGGACGAAACCTGGGTTCTGCCCACTGACGGTGGAGATGCAAAGCTTTTGTTTTCAGAGCGTGGGCGAATAGGCAGCCCACCGGTATGGTCGTTTGATGGACGGTCGGTGATCTATTCGTCGAACCGGAACGGACATTCGTCGTTGTTCCGTCTGTCGTTGGATTCCCCCGATGTGGCTGTGAAGATTGCGGAAGGCGGCGATGCGGCGTGGGACCCGGCGGTGTCGCGGCGTGGGTATCGCTTGGCGTATGAACGACTTCTGCGGAGTTTGAGCATCTGGCAGTTGGACCTCGGCGATTCCGAGGACAAACGGCCCTCTTTACTGGTGTCATCGACCAGCGATACCGATCAGGGGCCGGGGCCGCAGTTCTCGCCCGACGGGAACAAGCTGGCGTACATGTCGGACCGGAACGGCACCATGGAGGTTTGGATCGCCAACCGCGATGGTACTAACCCGTTTCAGCTCACTTCGGTAGGAGGAGCGGGCACGCCGAGGTGGTCGCCGGACAGTCAGGCGGTTGTCTTCGATGTGCAGACTGCCAACGGAATGAAAGTTGTGAGCATGAACCTGCACGGGGGTGCGCCACAAGTGCTTGCGGATGGTATGGTTCCGAGCTGGTCGCGGGACGGGAACTGGGTTTACTTTGCCGCGAATAGCGGAGAGAGGCGGCAGGTCTTCAAGGTCCCGGCGGAGGGTGGACAGCCTGTGCAAATGACTCATAGTGGAGGACATGCGGCGCTGGAATCGCTGGACGGGAAGTACGTTTACTACTCCAAAACCTATATGGCCGAGCCGGAGATCTGGCGGGTGCCGGTGGGTGGGGGAGAGGAAGTTCCTATGCCGCTGATACATCCAGGCACGTGGGCGAGCTGGCAGGTGGTGGAGGGCGGAATCGTGTTTGTAGGACCTTCGCTGGGGCATCAGGCGGTGCTAAGTTTCTATGATTTCAATAAGAACCGGACGACGGCTCTGGCGGTGCTCGACCTGGTTCCGTTCTGGCTGGGGGCGACGACGGACGGAAAAACCGTGGCTTTTGACCAGCGAGGGCGCGAGCAGTCGCAGGCGATGCTGGTGGAAAACTTTCGCTAGGTGCCGTCCTCGTGAACTTGACAGGTGGCGCGAAGGGGACCTCAAAGGTGATTGTTATAATGTCAGTAATAATGCTGTTTCAACCCCTCTGAACGCTATTCTTGTTGCGCGACGAAGACTTCCGAATTGGGTCGGTAGATCGAGGGCCGCCTGCAAGCCGGTTCCAAAACGGGTCAGTCTGGAACGACACACTGAAAGTTGGCGGCGTCGTCCGTGCTTCCCGATTTGGTCCAGCGCGCTTCTTTTGGATAGGGACAGAGTGGCCGGGTCCGGTCTACCTTGCCGTCGGTCAGGTGGGAGGCAATGATCCGGTCGGGCGCCTTGCCTTTCTCGACCCACACCTCCAACTCATCGAGCATCTGGAAGTGATCAGTGCCTTCGCCGCCGCCGCAGTGCTGCATGCCGGGAACCATGAAGAGGCGATAGAAATCCTGCGTGAAACGCAGGCCGTTGCTGCTGCCCCGTCCCATAAAACTCACGACGCCTTCGTAATAGTTCACGCTGCTGAGCGGAGTAATGTCGGGATCGGACCAGCCGTGGTACTGGATGAGTTTGCCGCCGCGATCGCGAAAGGCGCGCAGGTCGGGATCTGTTGCGTTGTAGAGCGCACCGAGTTTCTGGTCGGTGAAATGGACATCGTTGTCGAGGCCGTCGGAGCGGGTGAAGCGGAAGGTGTGGTAGTCCCAGTTGGCGTCCTCGAAAGCGACGTACTTGAGGAATGGGATGCCGAGCCCGGCGTGACCGCTCTTGCCGGGTTGCGTACCGGCGACCCACCAAGTCCATCCGCCGGGACCTTCTTCGCCGCCCGGCATGAGGCCCGGGTAGAGCTGGTGGCCGTGGTCATCTCTCAGTCCGCCGTAGATCTTCTTCAGTGAGGCAACCTGCGCCGACGTTAAGCAGTTGGGTCCGTCGGCAGTTTTGCATTCGAGGAAGGACGGATCGAAATGACAGCGGCGCGGATCGTTGAGCACGCCGTCACTGACGCCGTCGAGTGCGTCGCACTGCTTTTTTACCGCTTCGCCAAGGAGATTGATTTTTGCGGGAGACAGGTAGCCGGGACCCTCCATGGCGAGCGCGATCCAGAGGTGTCCGCCGACGTAGTGACGGGTCCAGTTGTTGGCGGGCGAGCCGGCGATGATGCCGTCGTAATCGGCGGGAAAGCGCTGGGCAAGAATGAGCGCCTGACGGCCGCCTTGCGAGCAGCCCTGGAAATACGAGTGCGCGATCATTGCGCCGTAGTAGTCAGCGGTGATGGCCTTCGCGGCCTCGGTGGTGATGTGAATGCCGCGATAAGCGAAATCGACAACACGCTGCATGTGGCCGAGGGCCCAACTGCCGTCGTCGCCATTGCCCTGATGTCCGGTGTCAGTGGAGGCGACGGCGTAGCCGCGGCGAAGGGGCTCGAGCAGGTCCCGGTAGTTGATGGATCCGGCGAGGCCGCCGTTGCCGACGGCGAGGAACTTGCCGTTCCAATGCTCGGGTAGCCAGAGCTCGAAGCGGACTTCAGGCCAGATATTGGCGACAACGCGACAGAAAGCGGGGACGTTCGTAGAGTCGTTGGGAGAAGCGTTGGGCAGGA
>Ga0335070_10008579_pt1 | contig 11985 bp, 11 predicted proteins | sample Lox_Sample_13_FD_206722 | JGI IMG/M metagenome (GOLD analysis project Ga0335070, IMG submission 206722) | Soil microbial communities from Loxahatchee National Wildlife Refuge, Florida, United States - Lox_Sample_1.3 | ecosystem: Environmental > Terrestrial > Soil > Wetlands | place: USA...
CCGTCGGCCGCCTAACTGGTTGGGCTCGAAAACGCCGCGCCACCGCTGATGCCCGATCTGTCAAGTTTCGTCGGCCTCTACCGGACGCTCCTGGCCTTCGCGGCCATGACTCTCGCGGGCCGGGTTGTCTGCCGCGGTCGGTGGGGTGTGGCCGTCCAATGCGTCGCCGGATGGGGCGCGTTGTGCGTGCTGCTCACCGTGTGGGGTGTCGTGACCCCGGTCAGCCTTCGCGTTCCCGCGGTCGCGTTCGTGGTCGGGTCGTTGGCCGGACTGTTCGTGAACCGCGCGGACTGGCTCGATGACCTCAAGGAGCTCGGCCGCATCCTCGTGATCGCCGCACCGTGTCTGTGGGTGATGGCGGATATCGCTCCCTCGCAGGTCGATCTCCTCTCCTCAACATCATGCTCCCGAACGCCGGCTACCTGTACGATCACGCGGCGTTCCCGAGCGTCGCCGGGCCGCCGTCGTTCTCGGAGCTCCCGGTCGCCACGTACAATACCGAATTCGTGCCCTTCCTCGGCTCGCTTTTCGGCGGCGGGTTCGCAGCCAACGCGCTGTCGCTGTTCACCGTGCCTTGCGTGTCATGGCGGGCCTGCTGTTCGCCCGTGCGTTGGCGGGCGACAAGCGTCCAGGCTGGCGGCTGACCGGCCTCGGCCTGGCTCTCGTCACGATCATCGATCCGGGTTTCATGCCGCGCATCTCATTCTCGGGCTACGGCGAATCGCCGCTCGCCGTCACGTTGGCGTTCGCCGGCTGGATCGGTGCGGTGATGATGAGGCGACTGGCGGCCGGCGAGCGCTGCGACGTCATTCCGCTCGCCGCAGTCCTGTGCGCCATGGTCAACGCGAAGCAGCAGGCGGTGGGTCTGTTTCTCGCCACGGTCGGCGCGCTGTTTGTGGTGGCCGCGCTCGATCCGCGGCTCGGCTGGCGCCAGGCCTTGCGCACCGTGGCGCTCGCCGCCGTGCCCGGTGCGTGCCTCTACATCACCTGGGCGGCCTATGTGCATTACGCGTTTCCGCAAGGCGAGCTGGCCCGCGATATCATCGCGGTCTGGCCGTGGGCGACGTTGCCGCAGGTCTTCTCCGACATGGGCAAGGTGCTGCTGCAGAAGGGCGACTACGCAGCGAGCCTCGTGGCGTTGTTCGCGGTCGCTCTATATAGCGGCCGGTTCGCCTCACCGGTGCGCGAGACACTGCGCACCGCGTGCGTGGTGTTCGCGCTCTATACCTGCTTCCTCGTCGCCATGCATCTGGGCTGGTTCGAAGGCGCGCACTCTTATTTCCGCTACAATACGCAGCTGTCGCTGCTGATCGTGCTGGCCCTGGCATTGGCCGCGCGTGACACTCTGGTAGCGGTTCATATGCCGGGGCGCGGCCTGAGAATCGCGGGCGCCGTGCTCATCGCCGGGTTGATGATCGTCCCGCTCGCCTGGCCGCGGCCGTTGCGCTTCGACCGCGCCCTGCCGCAGCCGTGGTTGCGGGCGGCGGCACAGCATCTTGCCGGGGCGGTCGACGACGGGGCGCGGATCGCCGTCATCCTGCCGGGCGACAACTGTCGATCCGTCGCGCGCTGAGCGCATTCTTGCGCTATGAGCAGGCGCGGCGGCCCAATCTCGACCTGCGCGCGACCGATCCAGCCGATTCCGCCGATCTCGCCAAAGCCGCAGCGGAGGGCTATCGCCTTCGCCTTTCTATCCTGCACCGACGCGTGGGCGCCCCGGCTGCCGCCGCATTCTGCCGCCTTGCTGAAATGGTCGGACGGCCAGTGGGAGCCGGTCCACGTGTGGCCTTATCCGCCCGCGCCTGCGGACCGCAAAAGCGGCTGGTCCTACCAATTCGCCCACGAGCCGCTCTGTTTATAGTGCGGGCGCTTTAGCGTACGGCGGCGCGGATGACCGCCACCTCGGCCAGCACTTGATCCAGGCATACACTTGGATGGTTGCGGACGGCGCGGCGGGAATTGCCGCCGAGACGCAAGCTCTTGTCTCCGCCGATCCGCGGCCGCGCCGCCGACTAGCCGACGTTTTGCGGCGCGGCGAGAATCCGCCCGGTCTGAATCGCCGAGCCGATCAACGCTTTGCGTCTCGCTTCGAACGTCTCGCCGAGACGGCGCACATCATCGAAATTCTCGAACACCTTGCCGTAGTCCACTTCCGGCAGCTTTTTGGTCGCGGGGCGCCGCACGATCTCGGCGATCTGATCGTCCGTCGCCTCCGAGCCGATATGGCGAGCAACTTCGCCGAAGCGGTTCTCGACGGCGCTGTAGTCCACGGCCATGTAGCTCTTGCCTCGCTGCGCGAACGAGGTGAGAAGCAGGTCGTTCGCGAAGCGAATCGATAGCTCGTTTTTGACCATGTCGAGATCGAGGCGCCCCGGCTTCAGCGTCGCCGCATCCGTGGTGACCTCTGTCTTCATCTGTACGCCGAGATGGGGCGGCGCCTGAAGTCCCTCCGGATTGCGCAGATGGCCTGCATCGCGCAGCCCGGACAGGAAGCAATCGAGATAGTTACGCGAAAGATGGACGAGCTTGATGTCCGGCGTGATCAGGAACGACAGCTTCATAAAGTCGTCGCCGCTCAAACGCTGTGTTCCCGGGACAGTGAGCTTGGATCCGAAGATGTGGCCGACGCCGACGATGCGCAACAACGTCGCGCGCACGTCAAAGTTCGGTTGCTTCATCGACACGTGCATGTGGGTGAGCGGCCCGTCGTACCACTGGAACTCGTAGTCGGTCCGCACATCGGGAAGCGCATTGACCATCGACGCGAGCCACGTCGAACCCGAACGGCTGCCCGAGAGAATCAGAAAAAAGGCGACTCGTGGGGCCATGACGAGGCGCAGTTTGCCAGAAGCATCACAGCCGCGCGACCTTAACCAAAGTGCCCGCCGTCGCCTGCGGTACTACGCCGTTGGACCGACATCGAAATCCGCGCTCCGCGCGACATCGGAAGGATTTGTCAAAATTCCGATTTAATTCAAGCGGTTGATGGAAACTTTCTATTAAGCTTTGGCAACTAAAGTCCGCCGCGAACAGTCGTCGATACCCGCAAGGGCGTCGACTGTTCCAGGCCAGAAGGCCTGCTTTCCCCTAGAATCAGGAGAAACTAGTTATGGCGTCTATTAACACCAACGTCGGCGCTATGGTGGCTCTCGCCAACCTTAGCACCACTCAGACTAACCTCAACACCACGCAGAACCGCATCTCCACCGGCCTCAAGGTCACGGGCGCCGTGGACGATGCTGCTGACTTCGCGATCGCGCAGGGTCTCCGTTCGGACATCCACGCGTTCACGGCGGTTCAGCAAAGCTTGTCGTCGGCGACGGGTATCATTTCGGTCGCGATCGCCGGTGCAACGTCTGTCTCGAATCTGCTCTCGCAGATCAACAGCAAGGCGATCGAGGCCTCCAACCCCTCGAACACCGCAACTCAGCAGTCGATCCTGGTCAACGACTTCAACTCGATGCTCTCGCAGTTGAATACGTTCATCAGCAATGCCGTCTACAACGGCCGCAATCTGCTCTCCGCCGGTGCGCAGAGCGTGTCGATCACCTCGACGATCTCGGGCGGTCAGCTCACGCTGACGAACGCCTCGGCGTTGTCGGGCGTGTCGACGGCGTTGTCGAGCGGTGTTGCGACCACGGCGGCGGCGTTGGCGCTCTTGAGCACCATCACCGCGCAGCAGCTCGTGGTCGGTACGTCGCTGGGCACCCTCGGCGCGAACCAGACCTCGGTGAACTTCCTCGCGACGTTCACCCAGTCGCTGTCAGATTCGGTGACCCAGGGCCTTGGCTCGCTCGTCGATGCAAACCTGGCGCAGGAAAGTGCCAAGCTGCAGTCGCTGCAGGTGCAGCAGCAGCTCGGCGTTCAGTCGCTCGGCATCGCCAACGCGCGGCCGCAGATCCTGCTCGCACTGTTCCGTTAGTAGTAGTCGTCGGGTCTACCGCGGACGGCGGGATTCCTCCCCCGCCCTCCGCGGGTTTATCGAAGTCATCCACCTTGCAGGCCCGGGCCTCCGCCCGGGCCTCTTTTTTTGCTTTTTTTTCGCCGCGAAAAGCGCCACCGCCGCGCGCCGCCCACCGAAGTAGGTGGTTGATTCGCAACAGTTAATAAGAGGTTAACCAATTAACCGGCGGCGCTGAAAGCGCCAGAAAAGCCCGCTTTATTAATGCGTTAACGCCGGCCCACGGTTGACTCATTACGCTGGGTTTAGATATTTTGTCGTAATCGCACGGCAAAAATTGCCGGCGAGGGCCGAAGGGACGAAGAGCCCTCGGTCCATAGACGGCCAGAAGGACGTCTAGACCCTAGAAAAAGGAGACCCGGATGACTTCGGTCAATACGAACGTTGGCGCGCAAATTGCGCTCCAAAGTCTTCAGACAACCCAATTCAACCTCAGCAACACCCAGAACCGTATCTCCACGGGGTTGCGCATCACGAGTCCGGTGGACGACGCCGCCGACTTCGCGATCGCGCAAGGCCTGAGGTCGAACCTCACCGCCTTCACCGCCGTGCAGCAAAGCCTGTCGAGCGCCACCGGTATCCTGTCGGTGGCCATCGCGGGTGCTACGTCGGTGTCGAACCTGCTTGCCAATATCCAGAACTCGGCGATCCAGGCCTCGAACCCGTCGAACACCGCCAGCCAGCAGTCGATCCTCGCTTCCCAGTTCACCGCGCAGCTCCAGCAGCTCAACACGTTCATCAGCAACTCCGTGTACAACGGATTGAACCTGCTGTCCGCGGGCGCGGCGGGCGTCACGATTACGTCGACGATTTCGGGCGGTCAGCTGACCATCGCGGCGGCCTCCTCGGTCTCAGGCGTATCGACGGCGCTCGCGGGCGGCGTCCAGACGACGGCGGCCGCGTTGGCTCTTCTCAGCACCATCACGGCACAGCAACTCGTCGTCGGCACCGCGCTCGGCTCGCTCGGTGCCAGCCAGAACTCCATCAACTTCCTCACCACGTTCACGCAGACCTTGTCGACCGCGGTCAGCCAAGGCCTCGGCTCACTGGTCGACGCGAACCTGGCGCAGGAAAGCGCGAAGCTGCAAGCGCTACAGGTGCAGCAGCAATTGGGTGTACAGGCGCTGAGCATCGCGAACGCGCGGCCTCAGATCCTGTTGAACTTGTTTCGCTAGTTCGGCCACGACGAGCACCGCGTCGAACGCCAGCACGACCGGCGGTCCTTGAGGGGCCGTCCGCTCGACAAAGGCCCGGATGCCGAATCCGGGCCTTTTTTTTCGCTCTATTCGGCCGCCGGCGCTGCTGCGGGAACGGCGCGGCGCAGCTGGGTCACGGTCGCGATCGACAGCACGCTCAGCGCGGCGACGCCGACGAAGATCAGGCGCGGCTCGCCGCGGTCCATCAGCCATCCGAATATCGGCGGTGTCACCGCCGCGCCCAGATCGAGGCCGGAGTAAACAAATCCGTACACCTTGCCCGCCGATCCAACGGGCGTCGCCTCGCGAATGACCATGTCGCGCGACGGCCCGACGCTGCCGAGTGCCGCACCCGATGCAACAAAGGCGGCCATGATGAGCGCATTCGGGAGCTCGCCGACGACAAGGACGAGGAAGAACAGGCCGGAGAGCAGAAGCCCCATGGCCAGCACGAGGTCGCGCCGGCGCGTATGGTCCGCCAGAAACCCGCCGACGAACGTTCCGCCTGCCGCCGCCAGCAAAAACGCGGTCAGCGCTCCGGTCGCGAACGACAGCGGCACCTGTTGCAGCGCCATCAAAGCCGGCGGCGCGAAATTCTGCACCCCGATCAGGGCCATCGAGCTGAGCAGGAAGAAGGCGAAGATCAACAGGATCGGCAGTGCCAGGAACAGCTTGATGTCGTCGATCAGTCGCGTCGGCGGCAGATGAGCCGCCGGTTTGCGATGATCCACGATCGCGTCGCCCTGAGTCGCGAGAAACAGCGTCATCACAAGCCCTGCGCCGCCCAACAGCATCATCGCCGCATGCCATCCGAAGAGCGCCGCCAGCAGCACCGCCGCCGGCGGTGCCGCCGCCCAGCCGATATTCCCGGTAATGCCATGGACGCCGAAAGCCCGACCGACCCGCGTCGGATGGATCGAGGCGTTCAGGATCGCGTAGTCGGCCGGATGGAAAACCGCATTTCCAAGGCCGGCTGCGACGGCGATCGGCAGCAGTACCCAATAGGATTGCGCAAGGCCGGTCAGCGCAATCGCGCCGGAGCACAGGCCGAGGCCGCCGAGCAGTACCGCGCGTGCGCCGAAACGGTCGACGAGGAATCCCGCCGGCGCTTGCGCCAGCCCGGACGCGATGAACAAGAACCCCGACACCACGCCGAGCGCGGCATAGCTGACGCCGAACTCTTCCTTCAGCAGCGGGAAGAGCGGCGGCAGGACGAGCTGATAAAAATGGCTGAAGAAATGCGCCCCACCGATGAGGCTCATCACCCGCAAATCCCGCCGCAATGCCGCCGCCGGTAAGGCCGCTTCCATCCCTGCCCTCATTTTGCCGTAGATCGAATGACACCATACTATGGACCATCGGCCAAGGACCCAACGACGGCGTCATGACCCGAGCCGCACGGATCGTTTTGCTCGCTCTTGCCGCAGCTTGTCTGTCACGACCGGGTACCGCGGGCGCCGCCGATTCCGCCCCGCCGGAGGCGTCGTCCGACCAAGCGAACCCGAGCGGCACGATCACGGTCATCAGCGACAACGATCTCTATGGGCCGCACAACAAGGACCGCCACTATACGAACGGCATGCGTTTCGGCTGGATGTCCGCGGACGACGACGTGCCGGACTGGGCCCGCTCGTTCCAGGACGTGTTGCCCCTCCTCGCGTCGGACGCCAGGCGCCGGATCGGCTGGACGCTTGCCCAGACCATGTTCACGCCCGAGGACAAGCAGACCGAGACGCCGATCCTCGACGACCGGCCGTATGCGGCGTGGCTGTACGCCGGTCTCAAGCTGCAGACGGAAACCGATAGACGCCTCGATACGATCGAGTTCGATCTCGGTGTTGTCGGTCCTTGGGCGCTCGGCGAGGAAGTGCAAAGCCGCTGGCATAGCCTGATCGGCGCCAAGCCGGCCCACGGCTGGAGCAATCAGATCAAGAACGAGCCCGGCCTCGACATCATGGCGGAGCGGTCATGGCGATACGCGCTCACCGAATCCTCCGACGTGCTCGGCGTCGACGTGGTGCCCAATCTGACGGCGAGCCTCGGCAACGTGTTCACATACGGCGGCGGCGGCGCCACCATCCGCTTCGGCCGCGCGCTCGACACGGATTTCGGCCCAGCCCGCATAGATCCGGCGACGCCCGGCTCGGACTCGTACCGGCCGCCCGACGGCCTTGGCTGGTATCTGTTCGCCGGCTTCGAAGGCCGCGCCGTCGGGCGCAACATCTTTCTCGACGGCAACACCGTCGCCCGCAGCCAATCCGTGCAGAAACGGCCACTGGTCGGCGATCTGCAAGCCGGCCTGGCGTTGACCCTGGCACACGCACGGCTCACCTTCACCGAGCTGGTGCGCAGCAAGGAATTCTACGGCCAACACCATCCCGACTATGTGGGAGCGATTGCGCTCTCGATCGGATTCTGAGCGCTACGGCTCAGCGGCCCGTGAAGACCGGCTTGCGCTTCTCCATGAATGCCGTGCGCCCTTCGGTGTAGTCGCGGCTCACATTGCACGCTTTCACCATGCGCTCGCAGGTGGCGAGATCGCGCTCGCCCGGGTCTTTCAGGATTTCGGTGACGATGCGCTTGATCGAAGCCACCGTCAGGGGCGCATTCCCGGCGATCGTCGCCGCATAGTTGGTGACGTAACTCTCCAGCTCGCCGTCGGGCACGATGCGGTTCACCAGGCCCATGAACTGCGCCTCGCGGGCATCGAACTGACGGGCGGTGAAGAAGATCTCCTGCGCGAACGACGGGCCGACGATATCCACGAGCCGCTTCACCCCCGGATGGCCGTAACCGAGCCCGAGCTTCGCCGCCGGGATGCCGAACTTCGATGCTTCGGTGCAGATGCGGAGGTCGCAGCAGATCGCGAGCGCAAGGCCGCCGCCGATGCAATAGCCGCGGATCATCGCGATCGTCGGCTTGGCGCAAGCGGCGAGGCCGTCGAATGCTTTCGAGGTCGTCACATTGTACTTGGCGAAGTCTTGTTCCGAAGCCCGGACCTTCTCGAACTGCGAGATGTCCGCGCCCGAGATAAAGGCTTTGCCCCCGGCGCCGGTGACGACCACCACCCGGACCGCATCATCCTTGCCGAAATCCTCGATGATCTCGGCGGCGGCCGTCCACATCTCGAGCGACACAGCATTGTGCCGCTCTGGATTGTTGAAGATCATCCAGCCGATACCGCCTTCTTTTTTTGCGATCATCTTGTCGGTGGCCATACGCATCTCCGTTTTCCCTGGTGTCTTGTCAAACCACCTTCTGCGCATGCAGCCGCTCTATGGCGGCGGCATCGAACCCCAGTTCGCGCAGCACTTCGTCTGTATGCTCGCCGAGTGCCGGCGGATGCGCCGCGACGTGGCTTGGTGTTCTCGTGAGAACGACCGGCTGCCCGACATAGTCGACGCGCCCCTTCCCCGGCTTTTCGAGCCCTTGCGCGATACCGAGATGCTGAACCTGGGGATCGCCGAACACCTGGTCAATCGAATTGATCGGACCCGACGGCACGCCCGCCTCGTTGAAGCGGTCGATCCAGGTCTGGCTGGTCTCTTTGCGGATCTCCTGCTCGATCGCCGGATTCAACATGTCGCGATTTTTCGACCTCGCACCCGACGTCGCGTAATTCGGATCTTTGATCCATTCGGTGCGGCCGAGCGATTTGCAGAACCGCTCCCAGATCTTCTGGCCGGTGACGGCGATGTTGATGTGGCCGTCCTTCGTCTCGAACACGCCCGTCGGGATGCTAGTCGGGTGATTGTTGCCCGCCTGCTTCGCCACCTCGTGCTTCATCAGCCAGCGCGAGGCCTGGAAGTCGAGCATGAATATCTGCGCCTGGAGCAGCGACGTATGCAGCCACTGGCCGCGTCCTGAAACCTCACGCTCGAGCAGTGCCACGAGGATGCCGTAGGCGCAGAAAATTCCAGCCGTGAGATCGGCGATCGGAATGCCGACGCGGACGGGCCCTTGGCCGGGCAGGCCGGTGATCGACATCAACCCGCCCATGCCCTGCGCGATCTGATCGAAACCGGGGCGCGTCTCGTAGGGCCCCGTCTGACCGAAGCCGGAGATGCTCGCATAGACCAGACGCGGGTTGATCGCCGCGAGAGCATCGTAGTCGATGCCCAGCCGGCTTTTCACATCAGGGCGGAAATTCTCAACGACCACGTCGGCGCGTTCGGCCAGGCGCTTGAGGATCGCCACACCTTCGGGGTGCTTGAGATTGAGCGTAATGCCGCGCTTGTTGCGCTGCAGATTCTGAAAATCGGAATCTTCGCGCGGGCCGCCGGGCCCTTCGCCCTCTTCGAGTCCCGGCGGCATTTCGATCTTGATGACATTGGCGCCCCAGTCGGCGAGCTGGCGGACAGCAGTCGGTCCGGAGCGGACTCGCGTGAGGTCGAGGACGGTGAAGCGCGAAAGAGCGGAGGAAGCACGCGGAGTGGTCATGGCGACGCCTAGAAGCCGTGGAACGGGATGAGATAGCAGGTTGCCGGCAAGCCGGCCAAGCGCCTCCGCGCCCGGCGAGCCTCATTGGCATCAATCAGTTAGCGCCCGTGGCGTGGCGCAAATGCAACAGTTGTGCTCCAAAATGTCGGATCCCCCTGTATTACCGCCTCAAAAAAGATTAATGATTCGCGGGTGCTGACCATTCCGGGCAATGACGGCCGGCGCGTGTTACAGGGGTCCACGATATGACATCGACGAAGGTTCTTCTCGCGAGCGCGGCACTGATCGGTTGCGCCATCGCTTCCGCCTCGCCCGCCGCCGCCCAACAGAGTTCCGGCCCCTACATCAGCTTCGGCGCAGGGCCGCAGTGGCTCGACGACGCGCACACGACCGGCACGGGCGTCGACACGACGTACTCGTTCAATACCGGCTGGGCGCTGATCGGCGCCGGTGGCTACGCCCTCGGCAATGGCATCCGCGTCGAGGGCGAGCTCGGCATTCGTCAGAGCAAGGTCGACAAGGCCAGCACGGGTACGGGCGGAGGCAACGCCGATGCGCTGAGCTTCATGGCCAACGGCCTTTACGACATCAGCCTCGGCTGGCCTGTGACCCCATACGTCGGCGCCGGCATCGGCGTCGCGCGCGTTCGCGCCTCGGGCAGTATTCCCGGGTCGGCCAGCGGATTCGACGGTTCCTCGACGAATTTCGCCTATCAGGGCATCGCCGGCCTGTCTTATCAGCTGATGGATAACCTGAAGGCCGATGTCAGCTATCGCTACTTCTCGACGCTCGACCCGACCTACTCGAGGACGGCCAACGGGATCGGGACCGTCGACTCCGAATATCACGATCACACGCTGCTCTTCGCGCTGCGCTGGGAGTTCGGTGCGCCGAAGCCGGCTCCGACGCCGGTCGCGGCACCGGCTCCGGCCCCTGCCCCCGCTCCGGCACCCGCGCCGGCGGCGCGGCAGATCCAGCGCTCCTATCTGGTGTTCTTCGACTTCGACAAGTCGGACATCACGCCGGAAGCGTCGCGCGTCATCGAGCAGGCGGCGACCAATGCCAAGCAGGGTAACGTGACGCGCATCCAGGCCACGGGCCACGCCGACCGCGCCGGCCCCGACCGCTACAACATGGCGCTGTCGATCCGCCGCGCGAACGCGGTCAAGGCGGCGCTGGTGCGTCAAGGCATCCGCGAGAACGAGATCGTCGTCATCGGCAAGGGCGAGACCGAGCCGCTGGTGCCGACGCCGGATGGCGTGCGCGAGCCGCAGAACCGGCGTGTGGAGATCCTTCTCCAGTAGACCACGGGGATCACCGCCAAACGAAAGGGGCGCTTCCCGAGAAGCGCCCCTTTTATTTCGCCGCGTTGAATTTCTTCGCCACCTGACCGGTTGGCGATCGACGCTCGGGCTATTCGCTCGCCGCCTGGCGCCGCTCGCCGCTGGCGCAGGTTGCCACCGGCACGCCGAGCTCGGCCGCGCGCTGCGCGGAGAACCGCTCGAGGTCGCGGCGCTCCAATAACGACACGTCGCGGAACAAGGTCGCCGCATTCTGGCAATAGCCGGCCGAGGCCATGCTGCGCTTCGAGGCGTCGTTCGCCAGCGCGGTCACGAAGGCTTCGAGGCGGCGGCGACCTTCCGCGCCGAACGCCTTCTGGAAATGGGCCTGCAGGACCTTCGAGTGACTCACCAGCTTGTCGCTGAGACGATGCACGAAGTCGTTGTATTGCGAAATCATCCCCAGCTCGGGATTGCTGTCACGGCACGCCAGCGCCGCGACCATCAATTCCGATTGCAGCATCCGCACTTCCACCGCGGTCGTCTCCGCCGAGGTGTAGCAAGCCGCGCCGGACGCGTCGGCGATCGATGCGGTCACCAGGCATATGGCGGCCACCGACGACAAAAGAGGTCGAATCACAGGCCCCCCACGATTAAGGCGACTTCTGGGCAGGAGATTAAAAACGATTTCGGGCGGCGTTTCGATAGAAATCTGTGGTCATCCTGCCTCGGTTAGGGCAGTGCGCCCGTTTCCTGAGCCAAATTCGTGCGCGATCGAAACAACGGGCTCTAAGTCGCGGCTTTTCCACGGGATATTCGGCTGACACTGGCACGCCGTTTGCTCATTCTGTCCACAGCGACTCGTAGGTTCTGCTGCTTTTTGCGATTCGCAGCAGGTCGCCCTTGCCCAACGCCATGAATGAGGAGGCTCCATGAACGACGCCAAAGCCAAGCTGGCCGAGAAGATCACTGCCCTCAAAAAGCAAAAAAAATGGACGTGGAACCAGATCGCGGAGCGCATCGGCATGTCGCCGGTATGGACGACCGCGGCCCTGCTGGGACAGATGTCGATGCTCGAACCACAGGCAAAGACCGTGGCCGAGATGTT
>Ga0335070_10008580_pt1 | contig 11985 bp, 12 predicted proteins | sample Lox_Sample_13_FD_206722 | JGI IMG/M metagenome (GOLD analysis project Ga0335070, IMG submission 206722) | Soil microbial communities from Loxahatchee National Wildlife Refuge, Florida, United States - Lox_Sample_1.3 | ecosystem: Environmental > Terrestrial > Soil > Wetlands | place: USA...
GCTCAACAACGCCACAGTCCGGTAGGGATGCAACCCCTGTCAGTGTGTCAGGTTCCTTTCGCACACTCAACGGTCGGGCACCCCGGCTAGGGTTAAAGCGCCGGGAGCATAGCAGGTCTGCGGGACGGCGCAATAGGCATGCGGCGCGCTCGCCTGCCGGGACGCTCGAGCTGGCGGCTAGAATAGTGCGACCTGCTCGGACTCCCATGCGCCCCTCCCACATCGCCGCCATCCTCGACCGCGAGTTTCTCGCCGCCGCTTCGGGCCAGCACACGCCGGTGATGCTGTGGGGCCCGCCGGGAGTCGGCAAGTCGCAGGTCGTGGCGCAGATCGCGCAGCGTCATGCGGTGCCGTTGATCGATCTGCGGCTGTCGCAGCTGGAGCCCACCGACTTGCGCGGCATTCCGTTCCGGCAAGGCGATCGGGTGGAGTGGTGCGTTCCCTCGATGCTGCCGGATGCAAGCCGGCATGGCGCCAGAGGCGTCCTGTTCCTGGACGAGATCAACGCCGCCCCGCCGACCGTGACGGCGGCCGCCTACCAGTTGATCCTCGATCGGCGCTTGGGCGACTACTCGGTCCCGGCGGGTTGGGCGCTGTTCGCCGCCGGCAACCGTCAGGGCGATCGCGGGGTGGTGTACACGATGCCTTCGCCGCTGGCCAATCGCTTCACGTATTTCGAGGTCGAGCCGCACCTGGACGACTGGTCTGCCTGGGCCTATGCGCACGGCATCGATGACCGGTTAATCGCGTTCTTGCGCTTTCGCCCCGACCTGCTGTTCGACTTCGATCCGGCGCACACCTCGGGCGCGTTCCCATCGCCGCGCACCTGGGAGTATGCGCATCGCGCATTGACCAAGTTTGCGGACAGACCGGACCTGTTGCTGGAGGCGTTGCAGTCCTGCGTCGGCGCCGCGGCAGGTGTCGAAGCGACGGCATTTCTCGATCATCTCGGGCGCCTGCCCGACGTGGACGCGATCTTGCGCGGCGACAGCGCTTACGTGCCGCAGGAGATCGGCCTGCAATACGGCGTGGCCACGGCGCTGGTGCGCCGCGTGCTCGACCGCAAGCACGAGCCCAAGTCGCGCGAACTCGTGGGCCGCGTGCTCGACTATGCCGCCAGACTGCCACAGCAGGAACTCGGAGTGATGCTGGTCACCGATCTGCAGCGCGTGCTCGGCCGCCCGCTGTACGACGTGCCGGAGTTCTCGCGCTGGGCCAATAGCGTGCCGGGGCTGGTCCGCCACGAGCTGCCGCCATGACCGCGCGGGCGATGGCGCTGCTGACTGCAGCGCGCACGCGGCTGATCCTGGAGCATCCGTTCCTCGGCGCGCTCGCGCTGCATCTGACGCTGCGCGCCGCGAGCCCGAACTGGTGCCGCACAGTCGCCGTGGACGGGCGCAGCTTCTTCTTCAATCCGGATTACGTGCGGGGCTGCACACTGGCCGAGCTCAAGTTCCTCCTGGCGCATGAGGCGATGCATTGCGCGCTCGGCCACTTCGCGCGGCGCGGTCACCGGGTGCGGCAACGCTGGGACGTGGCGTGCGATCACGCGGTGAATCTGCTGCTGCACGCAGAGGGGCTCGCGCCCGTGGCCGGCGCGCTGCTCGAGCAGCGCTTCGCCGGGATGAGCGCGGAAGGGATCTATCCACTGATACCGGATGATCCCGCGCAGCGCACGCTCGACGCGCACCTCTTTTACGCGGCGGGCGTAGTGGCCCCGCCGGCGAGCGCTGGGTCCGGCGCGCGGGACGCGGTGGACGCCACTGCCGCGGGCGTCGGCAACTCGCACAGCTGGGACGATGCGGGTTTCGAGACCTGCGAGCAGCGCGCCGACAGGTCATCGGCTCAGCTCGCAGCGGAGTCGGACGTTGCGCCGCAGGACAGCTCGATCGAACAAGACTGGAAGAGGCGACTGGCAAGCGCGGCGCATCACGCCATGCGAGCGGGGCGGCTCAGTGGCGCGCTCAAGCGCAGTATCGATCACTTGATCCAGCCGCAGCTGCCGTGGCGCGCACTGCTGGCACGCTATCTGGCGAGCGCCGCGCGCGACGACTACAGCTATCAGCCCAACCCGCGGCGCGAGGGTGCCGCCCTGCTGCCACGCCTGGCCAGCCGCGAGACGCGCGTGGTGGCGGTGCTGGACACCAGCGGCTCGATCTCGCGCGCGGAGATGCAGGAGTTCGCCACCGAGATCGATGCGCTGAAAGGCCAGACCCGCGCCCAAGTCACGCTGCACGCTTGCGACGAGGCGCTCGCCCCGGACGGGCCGTGGCGCTTCGCCGCATGGGAGGCGATCGAACTGCCGGCCTCGCTCGCCGGTGGCGGCGGCACGCGCTTCACGCCGGTGTTCGAGTGGGTGGAGCGCGACATGCTGCGCCCGGATGTGCTGTTGTACTTCACCGATGCGCAGGGCGAATTCCCTGCGGCGCCGCCGGTCTATCCGGTGATCTGGCTGGTGAAGGGCAGGGCGCCAGTGCCATGGGGCGAGCGCGTGCAGCTCAACTGACGTCGGCGAGCGCGTCGCCTGGCGCGTTTACACTAACGGCTTTTCGGATGCGGAGAAGACCGATGCGAGCATGCGGACGTTTCGCCGCCAGCCTGGTGCTGGCAGGTGCCTGCGCACTGGGTACCGCCCGCGCGATGGCGGCCGACACCGCCGCCATCGACGGAAAGTGGGAAGGCCCCTGGTATCGCGGCATGAGCAGCGGGCGGGCCACTTTCGAGATCAAGGACGGCGCGGGCAGCGTCCAACTCACCAACTCAGAAACCTTCGGCGACCAGCCGCGCACCCTGTCGAAGCTGGAGTTCGACGGCAAGGTGTTCCGCTTCGAGGTGCCCGGAAGCGGCGGCCCGCTCAACGCCAGCCTCAAGCTCAACGACAAGGGCGACCAGATGAAGGGGATGGGGAAGTACGAGGGCTTCGGCGTGCGCTTCGAACTGACCCGAGCGGCGCACTAACCCCCTCTCCCGCGCAGCGGGAGTGGGTTCGGGTGAGGGTTCAGTTCTTCGGCAGCGCCTTGATGTAGTCGGCCAGCGCCTGGATTTCGTAATCCTTGAGCTGGCTCTTGAAGCCGGGCATCGGCGACTTGCCGTTGGTGATCTGCTTGACCACCTGCGGGTGGGTCTTGTCGGTGCCGGCGAGCTTGGGACCGTCCGCCTGCTTCATGCCATAGCCTTGGTGACACCAGCTGCATTTCGCGGCGAACAGCTTCTTGATGTCCATGTTGTACTCGGCGTACTTGGCGTTCACCTGCTCCACGGCCGGTGCGATCGCCGAGTCGACGTCCTGCGCCAGCGCTGCGCCCGACGCCGCCGCAGCGACAAGGGCTGCAACGAGAATGCGCATGATCGGATGGTTCACGTTGTCTGTCTCCACTTGCACGGGCGGTGCGCGCGGGCTCGGGCGGTCCTGCTAGCCCTCGCACCGCTCGGTTCTCAAACGCCCGACGGCGGGCGCAGTTTACAACGAAGGCCGCGCCTTTCGTGCGCAGTCGCCTCTGCCTTACGGAAAAGCAACAGGGCGGGAGGTTGCCCTCCCGCCCCGTTCGAGCTTTCAGCCCAGCCCGAGTCGCCTCGAGCCGGGTAGTGCTCCGGTGCGGATTACTGCACCGAGAAGACCATCAGCTGGCCGTTGTCGGTCGGCATGCTGCAGAACGGCTCGCCGAACAGCGGGCAGAAGTTGCCGGACACATGCGAGCCCCAGCCGGTCACGACGGCGATGTACTGCCTGCCTTTGGCCGTGTAGGAGATCACACCGCCGTGGTGGCCGATGCCGTTGTTGTGCTGCCACAGCTTGGCTCCGCTGTCGGCGTCCAGCGCATAGAAGGTGCCGTCGGCACCCGGCACGAAGACCAGGCCACCCTTGGTGGAGAGCAGCGAGGCCAGCGGCGGGTACTTCAGCTCGACTTCCCATTTCTTCTTGCTGGTCACCGGATCGAACGCCTGCACCGTGCCGAACGCCGCACGGCCCTCGGGGTTCTTCGCGGTCCACGACGCGCCGAAGTACGCCTGGCCCGAGAAGTCGGCGGGACGGTCGACCTTCTGCACTTCGATGTCGAAGCACCACTCCTGGGTGATCTTGTAGTACAGGCCCGTGTTGGGGTTGTACGACCCGGTGTTCCAGGAGATCGCGCCGTCGATCGCCGGGCAGACGTTGGTGTGCTTGCCGAGCGGCAGCTCGCGGCGGCCGATCAGCTCGCCCGTCTTGGCGTTGACACCTTTGACGAAGTTGTAGGTCTTGCCCAGCATGTAGGCGTTCTCGACCTTCAGCACCTGGTCGCCCTGGGTGACGTTGGGATCCGCGTTGTACACGAAGATCACGCCGCCCTTGTTCGGGTGCAGCATGTAGCGCTTGCCGCCGCGCTCGAGCAGCACGAACTCACCGGGCGCCGCGTCGAAGTCCCACGCGTCATGCGGCATCTCGGAGAAGTAGGCCTTCAGCTTGCCGGTGTCGGCATCCAGCACGACCACGGAGGAGCTGTACAGGTTGGTGCCCGGACGCGGACCTTCCGTCATCCAGTTGTCGCCCGCCCAGTCGTAGTCGGGAGCCGGGTTGGCGGTGCCCCACCACACGCTGTTGGTCTTCTCGTCGTAGCTGCCGGTCATCCAGCCGCCGCCGCCGCCGATCTTCCAGGAGTCGTTGCCCCAGGAAGCGCGCGAGCGCTCGTCGCCGCCGATGGTGTCGAATTGCCACTCGACTTCGCCGGTCTGCGCGTTGACCGCGAAGATCGGGCCGCAGCAGCCCGACAGCTCGCCGCCGTTGGAGCCGATCAGGACCTTGTCCTTGACGATGACCGGCGCGCCGGTAAAGCCCTTGTTGCCTTTCTCGACCGTCAGGATCATGTTGTCCCACACCACTTGGCCGGTCTTCTGGTCCAGGGCGATCATGCGGCCGTCGACCGTGCCGATGTACACCTTGCCGTAGCCCAGGGCCAGGCCGCGGTTGTACGGGTTGTAGAAGGTGCCTTCGGCACGCTCCTGGTCGATCTTGGCGGTGTACTTCCAGATGAATGCGCCGGTGGCGGCGTCCAGCGCCCACACCTGGCCGGTGGCGCTGGTGTAGTACAGAATGCCGTCAGCAACCAGCGGGAACGACTGGATGCCGCGCTTGGAAGCGGAGGGAGTGTGCACCCACGCGACGTGCAGGTTCTTGACGTTGTTCTTGTTGATCTGGTCCAGGGCGCTGTAATGCCAGCCCTTGAACGAGCCGTGATACATCAGCCAGTTGTTCGGGTCCTTGTCGGCGTTGGCCAGCCGGTCCCAGGTGATCTCCGCCGCGCCAGCTTGCGCAGCGAAACCCAGAACGGCCGCCGCCGACAGGGCCTTCGCGACCCCGGCGAGTTGCATGTTCCAACGTTTCATAAGTCTCTCCCGATTGCTTATTGGTTCGAACGAGCCCTCTCGGGCCGATTCTTCTTGAGGCGCCGATCTCCATCGACCGGATGTTCCACTTTTGCTGTTTGCCACGAAACCCGGGGGCTGGAGATCCGGCGAGAATGTAGCTTGAGTGGACCCCGTTTGCAAGCGAGTGACTGCCCAAAAGCCTTGCTGTGGCGTGGATTTAGCGGCAGCTTCTTGGTGCAAAAGGGAATGCTGCGGAGCACAATAGCAGGGTGAGAACTTCGGTGGAGCAGGCAGTGAAGGCGGGTATCCGAATCAACGGGCGAGTGACGCTGGCAGAAGACGAGCTGGAGGAGACGTTCGTGCGCAGCCCAGGCCCGGGAGGCCAGAACGTCAACAAGGTGGCCTCCGCCGTGCAGCTGCGCTTCGACGTGGCGCGCTCGCCCTCGTTGCCGGAAGACGTGCGCGCGCGCCTGGGGAGGCTGGCGGGGCGCCGGCTGACGGCCGACGGCGTGCTGGTGATCGAGGCGCATCGCTACCGCTCGCAGCCGATGAACCGCGAAGACGCGCGCGAGCGCCTGTTCGAGTTGATCCGTCGGGCGAGCACGCCGCCCAAGCCGCGCCGCGCCACCAAGCCCAGCGCCGCGTCGCAGCGCCGGCGCATCGAGGAGAAGAAGCGCCGCGGCGCGATCAAGCGCGCACGCGGCGCGCGCGCGGACGACTAGCTTCGCGCAGCGACTCCCGTGGCTCGCGCCTCGCCTGCGCAGTTCACAGCCAGCGCTTGCGCCGGAAATACCACAGCATCGCGCCTACGATCGCGAGCATCGACAAGGCGGAGATCGCGAATCCCCATGGCTTGGGGATCAGCGGCATGAATTCGAAGTTCATGCCGAAGATGCCGGTGATGAAGGTCAGCGGCATGAAGACCGAGGAGAACACCGCGATGATCTTCATCACGGTATTGGTCCGGTTGGAGACGCGCGTCAGGTAGAGGTCCTGCACGCTAGACAACAGGTCGCGCGAGGTGTCCACCCGCTCGGCGGCCTGCACTACATGGTCGTACAGGTCCCGCAGGTAGGGCACGGTGGAATCGTGGATCAGCGCCGACTCGGTATGCCAGAGCGCGGCCACTACCTCCCGCAGCGGCGTGACCGCCTTGCGCAGGTAGATGATCTCGCGCTTGGTCTGGTACATGGCGCGCAGCTCCTCCGGCCGCTCGCGGCCCGCCACCAGGTCGTCGAGCTCCTCGATGCGCTCACCCAGCCGGTCGGTGACGGCGAAGGCGCGATCCACCAGCACACCCAGCAGACGCGTGGCGAGGTAGTCGGACCCCATGGCCCGGATGCGGCCGGCTGCGTGGCGGATGCGGTCCCGCACTGGCTCGAACGGATCGCTGGGATCTTCCTGGATCGAGATGACATAGTTGGAGCCGATCACCAGGCTCAGCTGCTCGATGGTGATCTCGCCGTGCGGGTTCAGGTCGAGCATCTTGGCCACGACGTAGATGTACTCGCCGTAGTCTTCCGCCTTCGGCCGCTGGTCGGTGTTGAGCATGTCCTCCACCGTCAGCGCGTGGAAGCCCATAACCTGTGCCAGCTCGTGGATGAGCTGCGGGTGGCCGATGCCGTCCACGTTGATCCAGGTCACGCTGTCGGCCTGGCGGTAGGGCAGGCATTCGGCCGGATTGGCGACTTCGCGCTCCGTGAAGGCGGAGACGTTGTAGTCGATCAACGTGACCCTGGGCTTAGCGCGAGCGAGTGGCGTGGTCCTGGGACGGTTGCGGGACAGCCGGGTCTTCGCCATCGTCAGCGGCGCTCCGGGAGGATCTTGCCCAGCAGCGCGATCAGTTGGGCGCGCTCCCGCGGGGTGAGGTTGCGGGTGAGCCGGCGCTCGTGCGTGGCCACGCGCCGCTTGAGCCGCCGCAGCAGCGCGCCGCCTTGCTCGGTGAGCCACAAGCCGTTCACCCGCCGGTCCTCGTCCGAGGTGCGGCGCGCCACCAGCCCGCGCGCTTCGAGCTTGTCCACCACCGGCACGATGCTCGAGCGGTCCAGGTGGGCAGCTTGCGCCAGCTCGATCTGCTTCAGGCCCGGATTGGACTCGATGATCACCAGCATGCCGAACAGCCCGGGGGAGATGTCCTCCGCGCCCATCGCCTCGGCGAAGTCGGCGAACACGGCGCGCTGAGCCAAGCGGATCTGGTAGCCGAGCAGCTGTGGCAATACCCCCAGCGAGCGTCCGGTCTTGTGCAGTGCAGTGCGCGCGTTTCCGGCGCGGGGCTTGCGTGTATGCCTGGCGGATGCGGCGTCAGCGGGCGGCCTTGCGCCGCGCAATTTGTTGGACATCCAACAATTGGGTTACCATTGAAAGCTGCTATGTTAGCCCGAATTTTTTGGGGCTGGCTACCGGTCGACGGCGCATGAACCACCTACTCACGATCGAAGGCGACCCGCAGGCGGTCCACGCCGAGGACGGCGAGACCGTCCTGGACGCGCTGCTGCGCAACGGCGTGGGCTTCGCCTACAGCTGCCAAGCGGGCAATTGCGGCACCTGCAAGTGCGAGTACCTCTCCGGCGAGATCTTCGAGCTGGAGTACTCCGAGCACGCGTTGTCGGCCGGCGAACGGGCGCGCAACGTCATCCTGGCCTGCCGCACGCAGGTGTGGGGCGACACGCAGATCCGCCGCCTGTCGGCCGAAGAGTTCGTGATGCACCCGTCGCGCATCATGCAGTGCCGGGTTACCGAGCTCACGCCGCTGACGCACGACGTGTACCGCCTGCGCCTGGCCATCGAGTCGGGCGGGCCGTATACCTTCTCCGCGGGCCAGTTCGCCAAGCTGCAGTTCGCCTTCGCGCCCGATGCGCCACGCGACTACTCGATGGCCAACGCGGTGCACGAGGGCGGGCTGGAGTTCCATTTCCGCGCCACGCCCGGCGGGGTCAGCCAGCGCATCCCGTTGGAAGTGAAGGCAGGCGACATGGTGCGCGTGTCGGGGCCGTTCGGTACCGCCTACCTGCGCGAGCAGCACGCCGGGCCGATCCTGGCGGTGGCAGGCGGGACCGGGCTGGCGCCGGTGCGCGCGATCCTGCTGGCCGTGCTGAACAGGGCCATGGGGCAGCCTATTCACCTGTACTTCGGCGTGCGCAGCGAACGCGACGTGTACGGTGAGTCGGAGTTGCGTACCCTGGAGTCCAAGTACCCGAACCTGAAGGTGCATGTCGTGGTGACCGAGCAGCCGGTCGCCGCGGGGCATCGCATCGGCATGGTCACGGACGCGGTGGCGGCCGACTTCGGGGATCTGCGCGGCTTCCAGGTATACATGGCGGGCCCGCCGGCGATGGTGGATGCAGCCACCGATCTGGTGGCGCGGCTCGGCGTGCAGCCGCGCGATATGCACGCAGATGCGTTCTACGGCGCCGCAGAGCAGGCGTCAAAACTCAAACGGACGGCATCGGCATGAGCGGGTTCTCCATGGCGGGGCGGGTGGCGCTGGTTACCGGTGGCGCGCGCGGCATCGGCAAGGCGATCGTGCAGGAGCTGATGCGGCAAGGCGCCAGCGTGGTGATCGCGGATCCCGGCGTGTCGATCTCCGGCGACGCGCCCGATCCGGCCCTGGCGCAAGCGCTCGCCCAGGCGCTGGGCGCCGGCGCGGCCGCGTTCACCGAAGACATCTCGGCGCCCGGCGCGGCGCAGGCCGCGGTGCAGCTCGCGCTGAGCCGCTTCGGCGGGCTGGACGCAGTGGTCAACAACGCGGCGGTGCTGCGCGATGCGTTCATCTTCAAGTTCGAGCGCGCCGATTGGGAGCGGGTGATCCAGACCGATCTAACCGGGGCGTTCGCGACCCTGTCCGCCGCTGCGCCCGTGATGCGTGAGGCGGCCAAGCAAGGCCGCGCGCCCGGGCGCATCGTCAACATGATCTCGACCGCGGGCCTGTACGGGAACTTCGGGCAGGCGGCGTATGCCGCGGCAAAGGCCGGGCTGGTCGGGCTCACCCGGGTGGCGGCGATGGACCTGGCGCGCTCCAGGATCAACTGCAACGCGGTGGCCCCGTTCGCCGCGACGCGCGTCACCGACTCCATCAAGCCGGCCAACGACGCGCAGGCAGCGTACAAAGCCCGTGCTCTGTCGATACCGGCGGACTACGTGGCCCGGCTGGTGGCCTATCTGTGCATGCCCGGCTGCGACATCACCGGCCAGATCCTGGGCGTGCGCGGGCGCGAGCTGTTCCTGTTCTCGCAACCGCGGCCGGCCGCGCGCATCGTGACCGCGCCGCTGGCCGAGCTGACGCCCGCAAGCCTGGATGCCGCGATCTCCATGGCGTTCCGCGAGCAGTTCACCGATCTCGCTACCGACCTGGAAGCCTTCAATACCGAACCGATGCTCTGACCGAACGGAGACGCGCATGTCGCAGACTGCAACCCTCGAAGTGAAAACCGCCGCCGAGCTGGCGCAGCAGCCGGAGGAGTACCAGACCGCCGTCAGGAAGATCGTCATCAGTCACGCGGTGAACGAGCTGTACGGCGCCCAGGTGTTCGACGAGCCGGCCATCCAGCTCGCGCCCACGCCGTATGCCAAGTGGCTCACCTGCCGGGTGGCGATGGAGGAGTACCATCATCATGTGCGCTTCCGCGCGTTGGCCGACGAGATCGGCGTGCCCGCCGAGATGAGGGACCCGACCAAGAAGAAGCCGCTCAGCATCTTCCAGTTCCAGCTCAAGACCTGGCCGGAGTTCTGCGTGATCAAGGCGATCGCCGACTACGCCGAGATCCTGCAGGTGGAGGACCTGCTCCACTGCAGCTTCCATCCGCTGCGCACGCTCGCGCGCATTACCATGCCGGAAGAGAAGTTCCACGCCAAGTTCGGCAAGGACTTCTGCCTGGAGCTGATCCAGGCTGGACGCGGCGCGGAAGTGCAGGACGCGATCGATCGCTACTTCCCGATCACCCCGGCGTTCTTCGGCGCCAGCCAGTCGAAGAACAACGAGATCTACCGCAAGTGGAGCCTCAAGCAGCGCACCAACGATGAGATGCGCGCGGACTTCCTCGGGCGGGTGACGGAGCTGGTGGAGAAGGATTTCGGGTTGAAGCTGCCCAAGGTCTAGCGTGGCCCCCTCTCCCGCAAGCCGGGAGAGGATAGGGTGAGGGATGAAGGAGGCAAACATGAATCAACCAGTGGTGGACACGCGCGCGGCGCGCGACGCCTACTATAAGCGCATCGCCGCGAAGAACCTGAGTCCTTTGTGGGAAGTCCTCTCCGCGTTGGTGCCGGAAAAACCTCAGTCGCCATGCGTGCCGTATCTGTGGCGCTACGACGAAATCCGGCCCTGGCTGATGGAATCCGGCACGCTGATCAGTGCGAAGGAAGCGGTGCGCCGCGTGCTGATCCTGGAAAACCCCGGCCTGCCCGGCGCCTCGGCAATCACCCAGACCCTCTACGCGGGCCTGCAGCTGATCCTGCCCGGCGAGGTGGCGCCGAGCCACCGCCACACGCAGTCGGCGCTGCGCCTGATCGTGGAGGGCAGCGGCGCGTACACCTCGGTCGAGGGCGAGCGCGCGACGATGCAGCCCGGCGACTTCATCATCACGCCCCCGTGGACCTGGCACGACCACGGTAACCCCGCCCACGGCCCGGTGGTGTGGCTCGACGGGCTGGACATTCCGATCGTGCGCCTGTTCGATTGCAGTTTCGCCGAGAACGACACTCAGGACTCCCACCCGGTCGAGCGCGAGGAGGGCGATGCGTTGGCGCGTTACGGAAACAACCTGCTGCCCATCGACTACCAACCGCGCGGCCTGTCCTCGCCGGTATTCGCCTATCCCTACACCCGCACGCGCGACACGCTGGAGCAACTGCGTCGTAACGCAGCGCCGCATCGCGCCTTCGGGCACAAGATGCAGTTCATCAATCCCACCACCGGCGGCTACCCGATGCCGACCATCGCCGCGTTCGTCCAGTTGCTGCCCGCCGGATTCGCCGGCAAGAGCTGGCGCGGCACGGATGCCACGGTGTTCCATGTCATCGAGGGCCGTGGCAGCGCCCGCATCGCAGGCACGGACTACGCCTTCGGCGCGCGCGACACCTTCGTGGTGCCGTCCTGGCAGGCATGCAGCCTGAGCGCGACGGCGGACGCCGTGCTGTTCAGCTTCTCCGACCGGCCGGTGCAGCGCGCGATCGGGTTGTGGCGCGAGGAGATCGTCGGCGCCTGAGCCGGCAGTGATCGCGCTGCTGTCCAACCCGGGCGACGTCGCGTGGTTCGCCTGTCTCGGGTTTCCCCTGGCGGCCGCTGACCAGCGCGATGCCGGGGCCTACCTCGCAGCCCTCGACTATCCGGACGGTACCGCGGTGGTTGGCGTGCGCACCTGGCGCGAAGCCGAGGCCGTCATCCGCGATGCCGACTGGGATCAGAGTTGGTGGACACGCGAGGAGCGGGAACGCGAGCACCTCATGGCCCAGGTTCGCACCCGGCTCGGCGAGGCCGCGCTGTTGGAACGTCTGACCGCCGCCACCGAACTCGCCTCCGATGCGATCCATGGCGCCGCGGCCATCGCCGCGGAGCGCGACGGAGTCGCCGACGCTGCGCTGGTGCGCGCCGCATCGGGTGCCGCCACCATGGCGCTGCACGCCGCGGCGCTCGCACGGCTGGCCGGT
>Ga0335070_10008581_pt1 | contig 11984 bp, 11 predicted proteins | sample Lox_Sample_13_FD_206722 | JGI IMG/M metagenome (GOLD analysis project Ga0335070, IMG submission 206722) | Soil microbial communities from Loxahatchee National Wildlife Refuge, Florida, United States - Lox_Sample_1.3 | ecosystem: Environmental > Terrestrial > Soil > Wetlands | place: USA...
AATACGGATATCGACTACGATGAGCGATGACATAGGGCGTACGGCATCGTGAGATCATATCTACAAAAGTTTCGATTGAACGATGTCGTGACACTCTTTTCTGTGAACGATGTCTTGGCACTCATCAATTAACTAAAATGAGCCGCCAAAAAACTAATTCTTAACGTCTCTACTAAAAAAAGCGATGAAAACTCCCTTGCCAAGCCACGCAGCATCTCGTTTGAGGATTTAGGCAAATTATTAACCCCTTAATTTTCTTGAAAAAAATTAGAACTCGTGTTAGTTTTGTTTGAATTATGAGCGAACCCGTAATTGAGATGGTTCATGTGTTTAAGACTTATTCAAGCCAGATCTCCGTTCTTTCGGATATCACGATAGAGATCTCGTCAGGGGAATTCGCTTTCGTCGCCGGTCCGAGTGGTTCCGGGAAAAGCACCCTTCTTCGAATCCTATATGGTGCAGAAAAACCAACAAGCGGTGAAGTGGTCGTTGATGGAATGCAGATCACAGAGCCCGGTTTCAAGAAAATCCACCAATTGAGAAGGAAGATGGGAATCGTTTCCCAAGATTTCAAACTTTTACGCGACCGGACCGTAAACGAGAATGTCGCTTTCGCTCTGGAAGCAACCGGCCATACCCGGAGGGGGGCAAGAAGTAAAGCCTCTGACATGTTGAGGCGAATCGGGCTTGGAGAAAGGGAGGAAGATCCGATCCTTGCCCTCTCTGCCGGCGAACAGCAGCGAGTGGCCATCGCCAGAGCTCTGGTCAATTCGCCCTCCTTAATTCTTGCCGATGAGCCTACAGGGAACTTGGATGCCAAGATGACCCTTGAAGTCATGAGGATCTTCAGCGATCTCAACCGTCAGGGGACCACCATCCTGTTTGCGACTCAATTTACGGGGCTTATTAAACGTTTTCCATTCCGTGCTATTCAGATTCTAAACGGACAGATCCTGAACGGAAAAAAAGGAGTGGTCAACGAGGTTCGAGAGGCGAAGGCAGGGGAATGACTTTCTTCCTTCAATATGTGATGAGGCGGGCCTTTCAAAATATGATAGGAAACCTATTCTCCAATCTCATCACCGTCGGCATCATTGCCGTCTCAATGCTGATCTTTTCGACCTTTACTCTGCTCGCCTTCAACCTGACCCACTTCCTCAAGATTTGGGAAGACAAAATCGAGGTCATTGCCTACCTGAAGCGGGGAACCTCTGCGAGTGAAGTGGAACCTCTCTTAGGCAAAACTCGACTCGTCGAAGGGGTGGAGATTGTAAGGTATGTCTCGCCCTATGATGCAATGACCTTCATGGAGACGAAATTGGGCGGTCAGAAGAACCTCCTCCAAGGGATTCAGCCGGCACTCCTTCCGCCTTCTTTTGAGATTCAGTTGAAGAAGGATTATCGGAATTCTTCAAAGATTAATGACGTGGTCAGCCATCTGAGAGAAATGGCGCAGTTTGAGGAGATTCAATACGGGCAGGAGTGGGTGGAGACCTTTTCTGCGCTGGTCCATATCCTGCGTCTCACCCAGTGGATACTCGGAGGGCTTCTCCTCATCGGGATCGTGTTCATCACTTCCAACACCCTCCAATTGACCATTTCCTCCCGCCGGGAAGAGATCGAAGTCATGCATTGGGTCGGGGCAGGCCCCGGCTTTGTCCGCGTTCCCTTCTACGTGGAAGGACTCATTCAAGGTTTCCTGGGAGGAGGGTTGGCCATCTTTTTTCTCTTTCTATTGTATCAAGGGCTTTTTCTCCATATCCCCCCGTCGATGCAGGCGTGGCTGGCAAAGGGTCCCGTTCTTTTTTTGCCGCCCGAGACCATCGCCTGGATATTATTGGGGGGAATGGTTCTCGGCTTTTTTGGGAGCTTCGTCGCTTCGATGAGGGTTCTGAGGTATAAATGATAGGGTTTCTGAGTAAGAAATGGATGGGGATCGGAGGTTTTCTGATAGGATGGACAATCTCCTTCGGGGCGCTTTGGGCGGCCCCCGCCGATCAGATTGATAAGGACATCACTCAAAAAAAGAGGGACCTTAAAGACCTTAAAAAGGAAATTAACTTAACCAAGGAGAAGGAGAAAAGAGCTCGGGGAAAAGAATCTTCCGTCCTGGAGGCCCTTCATCTCCTGGAAGTGGAACTCTACCGGAAGGAAAAAGAATTAAAACAGATGGAGATGCAATTGAACCAAACCCAAGAAAAGCTCCACCAGACAAGGCACCAGACCGTCGTGCTCAGCAAGGCAATGGATTCGACCAAAGAAGAGCTTCTCTCCAGGCTGATCGCCCTTTATAAGATGGGTAGGGTTCCCGTCGAGGGTCTCCTTCTCACTTCAGGATCCTACTCCGACCTCTTGAGGCTTGACAAATATCTAAGGGTGATTGTTGATTATGATGCCCGCTTGGTCGAGACCTATCGGAATCAGGTAGTTTTGAAAGAGCGATATCAGGAAGAGTTGATACAGGATCAATTCCAATGGCAGCGAAATATTTCTGAGATAGAGAGGAAGAGAAGGGAGATCACAAAAGTCGGTGAGGAGAAGCGGTCACTGCTAAAGTCCATCCAGGATCAAAAAGTGGTCTACCAGAAGGTCCTCGTGGAATTAGAAGAGAGAGCGAAGGAGCTTCAGAACCTCGTTGCCAAACTGGAACGGGAGAAGAGTCTTCTGGCAAACGGGAAATCGAAATACGAAACCCTCAAGGGAAAGCTGACCCCGCCTGTTCAGGGGAAAGTGATTAGCTTGTTTAAGGAAAAGGGACAGAACGGGATAGAGATCAAAGCCCCGATGGGAGCCGAGATTCGAGCGGTCCTCTCTGGGAAAGTCCTCTATGCCGATTGGTTCAAAGGGTTTGGGAATATCGTGATCATCGATCATGGCGATCAGACCGTCACCGTTTCCGGCTACTGTTCAGAGTTATTGAAGAGACCCGGGGACCGTGTCTCCCAGGGGGACGCGATCGCCTTGATCGGAAGCGCGGGATCGTTAAAAGGTCCATGTCTCTATTTCGAAATTCGCCGTCACGGGAAGCCCCAGGATCCGATAGAATGGCTTTCCCCGTCAGATCGAATCGTTTCCCTGCCGGTAGAGAATAAAAAAGGGAAGAAGGGATTATAAAGGAGGACGATATGTCTCAATGGAAAGGGATAGGAAATGTTAAGATTGTTTTGGTGGTCTTCGCGGTCTTCCTCGTTGGAGTCCTCATCGGGTCGGGTCAATCTCAGAAGGTTTCGGCCCTCTCCAACAGCACGTACGAAGACCTAAAGGTTTTCACGGACGTCCTCGGTCTGATTCAGAAGGACTATGTCGAAGAGACGAAATCAAAGGACCTCATCTATGGAGCGATCAAAGGAATGCTGGAAACCTTGGACCCCCATTCCGCCTTCATGCCCCCTAACATGTACAAGGAAATGCAGGAAGAGACAAAAGGTCGGTTTGAAGGGTTGGGAATCGAGATTACCATTAAGGACTCCGTACTCACCGTGGTCTCTCCCATCGAGGGTACGCCCGCCTACAAGGCGGGGATCCTGGCAGGAGATCAAATTGTCAAGATCGACGGAGAACCGACAAAGAATTTCACCCTCATGGATAGCGTGAAACGATTGCGGGGACCGAAGGGAACCAAAGTAACGATTAGCATCTTGCGGGAAGGCTTCGCCAAGCCTAAGGATGTAACATTGGTCCGGGAGGTTATCCCCATGCGAAGTGTTCGCCATGAATTGTTGGAAAAAAATTATGGGTATCTTCGGATTTCGCAATTTCAAGAAAAGACGGATGATGAATTTGAGAAAGCGATGAAGGCATTGCAGGAAGAGAGCAAGGGAACCCTAAAAGGCTTGATCCTTGACCTCCGGAACAACCCTGGCGGTCTCTTGGATCAGGCCGTCAAAATATCAGATCGATTCATCGAATCAGGTCTGATTGTTTCAGTGGAAGGAAGAAAAGAGGATCAGAAGATGAAATTTTATGCTCACCCTGACGGGAATCTTGCGCATTATCCTTTAGTTGTCTTGGTCAACGGTGGGAGCGCCAGCGGCGCAGAGATCGTGGCAGGAGCCATTCAAGACCAGGGTCGTGGCATCATCGTCGGGACTCAGACCTTTGGAAAAGGATCGGTTCAAACGATCATTCCGTTGAAGGATGGTTCGGGGTTGAGGCTGACCACTGCAAGATACTACACTCCGAACGGCCGTTCCATCCAGGCCAAAGGGATTATGCCGGATATCATTGTCAAACCTTCGCGGTCTGAGGAAGAGAAGGAAACCCTTGCCCCCAAACTCCCCACAGAAAGAGATTTGGAGAGACATCTGATCGATGTGGAAAAGGGGGTGTCCAAGGAGAAAGACAAATCGAAGAAGGAAGAGGTCAAAGAAAAGAAACCAACCGATCATCAACTGGAACGGGCACTTGAGCTCCTCAAAAGTTGGGAGGTTTTTAAGAATATAGCCACAGGAGATAAATAATCCAGAGTTCGGAGAAAAAAGAACTCAAAAGGAAGAGTTAAGAACTCGTTCAAAGGTTTTACGGGGTTCAATGGCTAAAAAACCAAACCGGCGAGGGGGATTGAAGAAATGGATGGGCTATGTCTTCTCTTTCTTTCTCGGCGCCCTACTGGGCCTCGGCGGATACCTCTACCTGACACGAGAAAAAGCTCTCTCCCCGGAGGATTTTTCTCAGAAAGTTTTTTTGGTCGACCAAATTATTCAAAGCCAGTTTTATGAGTTTGGCATTCAGAAAAAGAATATCCTTCTTCATCAGACGTCATCAAAGAAAGAGGGAGACCTGGTCTGGAAACAGTCTTCCTTGAAGGTTCAGGTTCTCCCCTCCTCTCCCTTTTCCCTGGTCGAAAAAAATTTGAGGCGAAGCCTTTCTGCACTCGGGAGACCCGTTTCGATTCAGTCCTCCCGAAAATCAGAATCCCTCCGTTTGGAGGTCAGGGTTTTAGATCGAATCACCCATCAGCTTACCTTTGTCTCCTCCATCCCATCCGCTCTGAAAATGGGCCTTCACCCTAGGATCGCGATTGTGATTGACGACCTTGGGGGGGAAAATAAGATTTCTCAAGAACTTCTTCGGTGTGATCTCCCCATCACCTTTTCCATTCTTCCTTTCGCCCCCTTTTCAAAGACACTTGCGAGGGAGGCTCACCGGAAGGGAAAAGAGGTCATCCTCCATCTTCCCATGGAGCCTCATGGCTATCCGCAGGTCCGGCCGGGAGAGGGAGTTCTCCTCGAGGAGATGGACGAAGCGAGTTTCCTTGGTCAACTCTCCAAAGATATTGAGGCGGTTCCTTACATCAAAGGGGTCAGCAATCATATGGGATCACGATTGATGGAAGATCCTGAGAAGATGAAGATCGTCTTTTCAGAGTTGAAGAGACGAGGCCTATTCTTTTTGGATAGCCGCACGACCCCTCAAACGATCGGTCTCCAGGTCGCCCAATCCGTGGGTTTGAAGGCCATGGAAAGGAACATTTTCATCGACAATTCACTGGCTGAGGAAGATATCAAGCGACAACTGGAGCAACTGATCCAATTCTCCATCTCCAAGGGGAAGGCGATCGGGATCGGCCACCCTCATCCCTCCACGGTCAAATTCCTCAAGGAGATCATTCCCAAAATGAAGGAGAGAGGAATCGAAGTCGTCCCACTCTCTGCGGTAATGGAATAGTCTATATACAAGCTCCAGAAACCGAATACGGGATCATCGTCAAATGCTATTGAACGAGATTCCAAACATCCGGCAATCGGGACCAGCTTGGGGTTTGGTGACGGGGATTTGGAAACGACCAAACGTCTGCAATCAGTCGTAGATCTTCAGAATTTCATCTCGAGGGAGAGGTGTGAGTTCTTTGCGACCTTTTTGATCTATCCTTAAAACTCTCGGCGGCCCTTTCTTAACCCTGCCAATGACTCCGAAGGGAATGGAATTTCTTCTGAAGGCCTTTTGCATCGGCAAAAGGTCCGACGGAGGCACGGCTAAAAGCAATGCGCCGGAGGCGATGGTGCCCAGGGGGTCGATTCCATACTCCCGACAGAGGATGCGCGACTCTTCGTAGATCAAGACTTTTTCTAAATCGACTTCTATCTCTGTATCAGAAGCCCATGCCATCTCGATCATCCCGTTGATCAAACCCCCTTCTGTCGGGTCATGCATCGCGTGGACGGAGGCCACGCTACAAGCGATCCGCGCCGGACGGAGAACTTCAATCCCCGGATCAAAGATGAATCTCTTTGCCTTTCGAATGACCGAAGAAGGGATGCCTCTTTTCAAAAGTTCAGCCTCTTTTTCCCTTGCCATGATCGAAGTACCTTCAATACAGATTCCCTTCACCATGAGAAGGAGATCTCCCGATTTTGCGCCACCGGTGGTCACCAGCTTATCTCTTTTGACCTCTCCAATCATATGGCCGGACAGGATTATCTTCTTAATTCCGGGTGTGATCTCCGTATGTCCGCCGATAAGAGAGACTTTAAATCGGTGACAGGCGTCTCGGACCTGCCGGAAGACCCTTTCGATGTCCTTTAGATCCGATCCTTCCGGGAAGAGGAGGGTGGCTGAAAACCATCTGGGAATAGCTCCCATCGTCGCAACGTCATTCAGGTTTACCACCACTCCGTAGTATCCGATCTTCTCCGTTGTAAAGGTAATAGGATCCGAAGTGACTACCCAATAACGATCGCTGTTTCTCCCCGGATCAATCACCGCGGCGTCTTCGCCGATCTTCGGACCGACGACGACCCGTGGGTCGAGAACCGTGTTTCTCCATAATAATTTTTTGAGAATACCGATCTCCAGCTTTCCAGTCTTCTGGAGTCTTGTCTTCCGTCTCAATTTCCTATCTCCATCGGCATTAAACCAAATTTTATGAAGAGGCGCAAGCCTTGTTTCGGCGGGAGGGATCAACCCTGGGTTCTATTCGGCGGGGACTTTTTGACCGTCAGGTGCCCCGTCCCGCCGAAACAGGATAGGCGGGGTTAAGGAGCACAACATGAACGAAATTTCCTTTGCTCGCTTTCTGCTCGCCACTGCGTGCCCGGGAAGCCCCGCCTGTAGGCGGGGAGTTTTACAAGCTCAGGGTTTAACGATTACCTCAATCTGGGGAGCGTTCTTGTCAATCTTCGTGCCTACCGAGGCGGAACAATAGGCGCAGAGATACTCATACTCCTCCCCCTCGGGTAAGACTAAGAGCAATCTCCTCCTCACCGGCACGGCCGCCTTGCACCTCGGGCAGTAAAGGGAGGTTGCTTCGAACTGTTCAAAAGCGGGTTTCTGCATACACCTTAGTATAAGAAAAGATGGGTCAGGAGACAAGTCTTTTTCATCTCTCTTTCTAAGTTTCTCGGGAAACTCCATTAGGACGCACCGCCCTCGCAGCACTTATGGGAAAAGAGTTAAAATTCCGATGGAACATCAATTTAGAAGATGATATAAAGAGTAAGAAATGGGGGGAAAAATCTTGCTTCGCTGTCTTTCTTTGATTTTCATCCTCCTCGTCAATCTTCCTCTTGCAGCGGAAGGGGGAGAGGGCGATCTCTTCTCAAAAATGAGGATCAATCCGATTAAAGGCGATAAAAAGGCTCCGGATTTTTCTTTAAAAGATTTGACTGGTAAGAAGGTTGAAATAAAAGACTACAAAGGGAAAATTGTTTTTCTCAATTTTTGGGCCACCTGGTGCGGTCCCTGCAAAGAAGAGATGCCCAGCCTTGAGGTTCTGCACGAAAAGTCTAAAGGAGAAAAGTTTGTCTTATTGACCATTTCTGTTGACTATGAAGGGTTAAAGGTGGTTCATGGATTTCTTGACAAACACAGTTACACCTTTCCTGTTTTGCTTGATCCAAACGGTGAGACCCTTGACCTTTTTGAAGTAAAGGGAATTCCAACCACCTTCATCATTGACAAGAAGGGAAGAGTGATTGGGAGAGCAATAGGCCCCCGGGATTGGAAAAGCCCAGAGGTTTTCTCCCTTATAAATCTTCTGGTCGAAAAATAGGAACAAATTATCTTGACAATTTTTATAAAGAATAGTATAAAATTATTGTTGCCAAATTAATGTGCTATGAGACTTTCCACACAGAGCAGATACGGGGTAAGGGCAATTTTTGATATTGCCTATCATTCCGAAGGGTTAGAGACTCAGGTCAAGGATATTTCCCGGAGACAAGGGATTTCTCAGCGCTACTTGGAGCAGATTTTCCAGAAATTAAGGAGAGCGGGGGTCGTTGGGAGCAAGAGAGGGCCTTCGGGCGGGTATTTTTTGGGCAAGAAACCTGAGGAAATTACTGTCGGTGAAGTTGTCCGAATTACGGAAGGTGGTATTGACCCAGTTCTCTGCGTCGACCCGGAAGACTCAACTCAACCCTGTGGAAGATCGGGGGGATGCGTGACTCAAATCGTTTGGAACGAAGCAGGAAAAAGATTAAGAGAATACTTTGATTCCATAACGATTGGAGACTTATGTAAGATGGCTAAAGAAATGGGTATGAAAAGGAATTTGGACAAGAGATTTATGTACTATATATGATTTTTTCTTGATACGACTTTTGAGCCGCATCGTACGGGCCTCAAGCAGGTTCGGAGTATGGTTTGTCGTTTTTTTTCAAAGAGTAACATTTAGCTCAATGTGGGTTTAAGCAGGGGAGCATGACATCTCCCTTTTTTTAACGGGAGAATTCCTTATCGAATCTATAAAGAATAGTTTTTGAAATTTAGCGGTGAAACTGTGGAAAGAGGCGATGCTGGGATGGTCGCAGAATCTAAAAAAGAAACGCCGTTAAGTAGTGCGGAGAATTAGGGAGATAAAAGAGGTCAAATGAGAGTAGGAATGTCGAGGACAATCAAAGCCTTCAAAGGTTGGTTTATCATCAAAGCTAAGAAAGAGGGTTCTGAAATTTCGGTTGAAGAGACCCATCAACTCCTACAAGGAAAGGAACCGGTTGTTCTGCTTGATATCCGGGAGAAGGAAGAAATAGCCACGGGATATATTGAAGGAGCCGCTTTCCTTCCTCAGGGTCTCTTGGGCGAAAAAGTGGAAAACCTCCTGCCTGATAAGGATAGTGCAGTGGTGGTTTACTGCGCGGGAGGTATTCGTTCTCTCGCTGCCGCAAGATTGATGAGAGAAAGAGGTTACACCCATGTCTTCTCCATGGCTAAAGGGATTGATGGCTGGAAAAAGGCTGGCTATGAAGTGGTGAGCGACTCCGAATTGACACCGGAGCAACTGACCCGGTATAGCCGGCATCTAATGCTTAAAGAGGTAGGCATGGAAGGGCAAGTTCAACTCTTGAAGGCGGAAGTTCTTTTGGTTGGTGCAGGGGGGCTGGGTTGCCCGGCAGGCCTTTATCTGGCAGCAGCGGGCGTGGGAACAATAGGAATCATCGATTCCGATAAAGTGGACTTGACCAATCTTCAACGACAGATATTGTACGGTTTGGCTGATGTGGGAAGGCCGAAGACCGAATCGGCCAGAGAGGCCATCCATCGAATCAATCCCGATGTGAAAGTTGTGACCTACCAAGAGCGATTGACTCCGCAGAATGCGATCAAGATTTTTAAGGAGTACGATATCATCATTGATGGATCAGACAACTTCCCGACGAAGTATCTCGTTAACGATGCCTCCTTTTTTACGGCTAAGCCCTATATTTACGGAGGAGTCTTCCAATTTGAAGGCCAGGCCAGTGTCTTTTGTCCAAAAGAGGGGGGTCCCTGCTTGCGGTGTTTATTTCCTGAGCCTCCTCCGCCCGGTCTGGTTCCTAGCTGAGACGAAGCAGGTGTCCTGGGAGTTGTGCCCGGGCAAGTTGGACTGATTCAGGCTACGGAAGCGATCAAGCTGATTTTGAAAAAGGGAAAACCACTGATCGGCCAATTCTTGATTTATCAATCACTGGATACGGAATTTAGAACATTTCCGATCAGGAAGAATCCCTCATGTCCTCTCTGCAATGGGGAACCGGAAATAAAGGAATTGACCGATTATCATGATACATGCAGCTTGGAAACGGTAAGTCAAGCGGCCGTTTAGCTTTAATCAATGATTCGCATCGAAGACCAATTTGCGAGACGAAGAAACTACTTTTAATAGAGCTTATAAAGAAGAACGGTTTTTGCTAATCCTCCAAGGCTAATGCCTTCACCGCCCAGAGGTCTAACGGTTCTGCTGAGAACCACCTCCCTCTGGACGGGAGAAACCGGATATGAAAATCATCATAGGATGCCTTCTTGTTATTGGAATCCTTTTTTCTTACCTCCCCGTGTTCCCAATGGATGAATGTCCAGAGGGAAGTCATATGGGGATCATGAAGATGGATTGCGGATGTTCATTTCACTGTCCGATGATTGTCGATAAAATTTTCTCGGAATCTTCAGCTCTTCCTCTTAGGGGCTGTATGGTGCCAATAAAGCTATCGCTGACGGTCAACGAATTTCCAGATCCTGTCTTTCATCCCCCTGAATATTTGATCCCAAATTCTTATCTTCGGGAGAAGGAACAGTTAGGGATACGAGCGTGAAACCTTGGCACAAAAATTGCTCATTAGATATGTAAAATTCTCTATTTTAGTAAAATTGTATATTTTTGAGTTTTGATGTTCCTCCAGCTTAATTTATAAAGAAGAATATAGATCCGTAATTTCAGGTATTAATAGAAAGCTCTTGGCCAAGGACCTGATTGAACTTAGGTCCCCTAACTGCTAAAACCTTCACCCCCCTTAAGGTTTAGGTTAGGCAATAGGCCAAGAGCTTTTTGCATGGAATTCAAACACCCGTGGGTCCAAAAATATACATGGGTGCAACACTTTAAAATCAAAAAAGTTTTTAGAATATAATTGAAGATGATGCGCCTTCCTGTTGAATTAAATGACAACGAAATATACCGTATTTTTCAACTTAAAATAACAAGTTCACAGTATTTACTTAGGAGTACATTCTTATTAGCGTGAAGGAAATATGTAAATAGTTTCGTCGAGAATTCATCAGTTTTCTGGAAGGAAGGTGATCAAATGGCGTTAAGGTTATTTGGGTTGGCAAAGGTGATTTTCTTTTCTTTTTTCATCTTGTCGTTATTGCCTTATTCCTCTTCAGCCCAATCAGAAAAACCCAGGTTGAGTGTAGATCAACTGGTTGAGGAGGCTCTCCAGAACAATCCAGAGATTTCAGCAGCAAAGATAAAGTGGGAAGTCTCCAAAGAAAAGATTCCTCAGGCCTATGCCCTGGAAGATCCGATGTTCGGTTTTGGAATCGTTAACCTTCCTACCAATTTTAGTTTTAAGGATGAAGACATGACAATGAAGGAATTTTCTATCTCTCAGAGGTTTCCCTTTCCTGGCAAGAGACCGCTGATGAAGGAGATGGCATCCAAGGAAGCAGAGGCTGTTTCCACCGAGATTCAAGGAAAGATTCATCAAATTATCAGGGACGTGAAGACAGCTTATTACGATCTTTCCCATAACTACCGAACAACAGAAGTTACTCAAAGGAACAAAAGAATTTTGGAAGATTTTGCAAAGATCGCTGAAACGCGCTATGCCGTTGGAGAGGGAATACAGCAGGATGTGTTCAAGGCCCATGTGGAGGTTTCCAAAATGGTGGATGACCTTATTATGTTGGGCCAGCGGAAAAAGGCTCTGGAGGCAAAGCTGAATGCCTTGCTCAGTCGGCCTCCGGAAACGCCTGTCGGGGAACCTGAAGAGGTGGTTTTCATAAAATTTCCTTTCACCGTCGAAGAACTCCAAAAGATGGCTTTGGAGATGAATCCTGCCCTAAAGGGAATGAAGAAGATGATTGAAGCAAAGGAAAAAGCCTATGCCCTTGCCAAGAGAGATTATTACCCAGACTTTAACCTCAAATTTGCTTACGGCCAAAGGGATAATGGCCCGGAGATGAGACGCAAAGATATGCTCACGGGGATGATGGAGATGAATATTCCCATCTTCTACAAGTCGAAGCAAGATCGAAAAGTTGCGGAGACAAAAGCCGAAATCCTTGCC
>Ga0335070_10008584_pt1 | contig 11983 bp, 9 predicted proteins | sample Lox_Sample_13_FD_206722 | JGI IMG/M metagenome (GOLD analysis project Ga0335070, IMG submission 206722) | Soil microbial communities from Loxahatchee National Wildlife Refuge, Florida, United States - Lox_Sample_1.3 | ecosystem: Environmental > Terrestrial > Soil > Wetlands | place: USA: Florida...
CCCGGCTCGGCGGCACGCGGCGCCCTGGAGACCGTCCTGAAGAACGTGGAGCTTTCGCGCAAGAATTCCACGCCCATCTGCCAGGATACCGGCACGCCGATCTTTTACGTCAAGCACCCGGCGGGCTGGTCCACCCGCAAACTGCGCGAGATGATACGGGCGGCCCTGGTCGAGGCGACGAAAAAATCCACCATGCGCCCGAACGCCGTCAACACCGTCACCGACAAGAACAGCGGGGATAACCTGGGCGGGGAGGACTTTCCCTACATTCACTTCGAGGAGATCGAAGGCGAGGCGCTGACGATCCAGTTGATGCTCAAGGGCGGCGGCTGTGAGAACGTCGGGGCACAGTACTCGCTGCCGGATGCCCGCCTGGGAGCAGGACGCGACCTGGCCGGCGTGCGCAAGACCGTCCTGGATGCCGTGCAGCGCGCCCAGGGCCAGGGCTGCGCCCCCGGGATCCTGGGTGTGGCTATCGGCGGGGACCGGGGATCGTCCTATTTTGCCTCCAAGGAAGTCCTGTTTAAGATGATCGGTGAGCGCAATCCGGATGCCAAGCTGGCGGCCCTGGAAAAACAACTGACCGAGGAGGCCAACACGCTGGGCATCGGCCCGATGGGCTTCGGCGGCAAGACGACCGTGCTCGATACCCGCATCACCGGCCTGTCGCGCGTCCCGGCTTCGTATTTCGTTTCGGTCTCGTACATGTGCTGGGCTTACCGGAGACGCAAGATGACGGTGCAAGGCGACCAGGTCTCCTACGATTAAAAGTCTAGCAAGTCTGATAAGTCTGACAAGTCTGACAAGTCTGGCAAGTCTCGCAGATCTCAACCGACTTATAAGACCTCCGGACGGAAAGACTGCGGAAGGATAATCACCTATGAAAGCGATCAACATCCCAATCACCGATGACGTAATTTTGGGATTGAACGTCGGCGACCCGGTGGCGCTGAACGGCGTCATGGTCACCGGGCGCGACGCCGCCCACAAGTGGCTGGTCGAAACCTTCATCAAGAAGACCCGTCCGCCGCAAGACGATGACCTGGAGGTCTACGCGGCGCTCCAGCCCATCCTGGCGGGCGGAGTGATCTACCACTGCGGGCCGGTGGTTTCGGGGCTGGAGACCAAGCAGTACAAGTTCGCTGCCGCCGGACCGACCACCTCCATCCGCGAAGAACCCTATCAGGCCGACGTGATGAAACACTTCAACCTCAAGGGCGTGATCGGGAAAGGCGGCATGGGCCTCAAGACGCTCAAAGGCTGTGAGGAGGTCCCCGGGGTCTACTTCCACGCCATCGGCGGCGCGGCGACCCTTATCGCCCAATCGGTGACCCGGGTGCTGGGCGTTTACAAGTACGAGTTTGGCGTTCCGGAAGCCATGTGGGTGATCGAGGTCAAGGATTTCCCCGTCGTGGTGACCATGGACTCCCATGGGCAGTCCCTGCACGCGGCCGTGGAGGAACAGTCGGCCAAAATATTACAAGAACTGCTGGCGAAGTAAACCAGGAATCATGCTCATGAATTGGGCAACCTTTGTATCCTGTTTAAGTCGAACACACGTCCGGAAAGAGGCGGCAGGCCACCACCTGTTGCCTTTTTTCTTACAAGATTAGGAATTTCCTGCGGGGTGTTGCTTCTGCGTTGAATTTGCTCTATACTATTTGAAACCTGATCGGTATTTTAGAGTTGGGAAAAAAGTGATCAGTCGGTATCGGGTCGAGGACGTCGCCGCTTGTAAATCTGGCCTACTCGTTATACAACCGTCATGTGGATCCTCACTTTACGTTCCCCCTCGAACGATCCTCTCGTGTACACGCTGAAAACCGGCAAGAACACGATCGGGCGTAACCTGGATAATGATATTGTCATTCCCGACGAGTCAGCCTCGCGCTGGCACGCGGTGATCGACTGCCAGTCGGACCAGGTGGTCATCCTGGATCAGAACAGTAAAAATGGGACCTTCGTCAACCAGATGCGGATCACCAAGCCGTATTCCCTGAAGTCCGGTGACCAGATCCACATCGGCCAGCGCATGGCTCGGGTTTTCTACCGCAATACGAACACCCTTTCCGTCGCCGTGGACGATCTTTCAGAGACCAAGCCCAGAGTTCGCGAGCTGCCGCTCGAGCCCGTCGATCCGCGGGCGGCGCTGCTTTACGAGGTCGCCAACCAGTTGACCATGCAGCCGGATTTGGAAAAAGCCCTTCAGGAGATCTCGGAGTTGATGCGGGAATCGATGGAAGCCACAAAGTGCGCCGTGATTCAGAGCCGGGACTTCGACCGGATCAGGGAGTTGGGTTTTTCGAACTCCATCGCGCAACAGGCGATCGAGAAGCGTCTGCCGGTCATCATCTCCGGCCTGTCGGGGCGCACCAGGAAAAAAATCGGCAAGAGCGGCAAGCTGCTGTCGATCTCCACGGCCCTGTGTGTGCCGGTCCTCATCGGGGAGGAGGTGGCCGGTCTGGTGTACATATACAAGAGCGACTCTGCCGGGCGGGATTACGACCAGAACGATGCACAGTTGGTCCTGGCCATCAGCCATCAGGCGGCGTTGACCATCCAGCGGGCGCGCTTGTTGGAAAAGGCCCAGTTGCTCGAAAAGTGGGCGCTGATCGACGCACTGACCGGCCTGTACAACCGCCGCCAGGCCCTCAACCTGACCGAACTCGCCTTCCAGCGTGCCCAAAGCCTGCAGCGCCCGCTCTCGCTGGTCATGCTGGATATCGACCTTTTCAAAAAGGTGAACGATACCTACGGGCACCCGGCGGGGGACCACGTTTTGAAGGCCGTGGCGATGCGCTTCAAGGGACAACTGCGCAGCATCGATACCCTGGGCCGCTACGGCGGGGACGAGTTCATGATCTTGCTGTTGGACACCGGGCTGGAAGGAGCCAAGGTGATTGCCGAGCGTCTGCGCCAGTGTATATTCGAGGCACCGTTCGAGACCGAGCGCGGCCTGATCGCGGTGACTATCAGCCTGGGCATCGCCGCCTTGACCGAGGACTGCGCCAGCGTGGAGGCGCTGATCGAGCAGGCGGACAGTGCCCTGTACGCGGCCAAAAAGGCGGGCCGCAACCGGGTCAAGACGGTGGCGTAACCCGGCTGAAGAGCGAAGGCGCTGGGCCGCACCACAGAGCGCGAATCAATTCGGGCAGCCATCGGACTGCCCGAATGTTTTTATCCTTCGATTGTCCTCAGCCATCCTGTCACGACCCAGGGCAGCATCGCAAAGAGGCCGATCAGCCCCAGGTTGCCGATTTCGATGAGCATTGCGATGGCCGCGATCCCCAGCGCAGTGACTAGGTAGCTCGCCAGCGCCAGCCGGTCGAACCCGGGGTCGGCGGGCCGGCGGACTTTCCCGGAGACGAGCATATACAGTCCGAGGGTGACGAAGACCGTCAGCCACCAGCCCCAGAAATTTTGCAGGGGGATGCCAAAATAAGGGCCGTTCGTGTCCCAGATCCAATGCCCGGTGGAGACCATGATCGGTTCCATGACCAGGTCCCAGGCCGTCATGGCCATTCCCCCCAGCGCGGCGACGGCCAGGACCCGCGGCCCGCGTTTCCAGCCTGCCGGGATCAGCCGGTCGCCGATGACGAAAGAGGGGTACATCATCATGAACCAGGCCACCGGGATCAGGTAGGGCACCAGTCCCAGGAAGAGGGGCCCAAGTTTATGAGTGTAGTGATATGGGCCGTAGATCAGTCCCGTCGCCACGCCGACCGATTCGAACAGCAGGCTGACAATGAAAACCAGGGCAAGCAGGCGCAGGGCGCGGCTCCAGCCTTCGCGCTGACCGGCGTGCAGCAGGGCAAAGATGAACCCGGCCAGGGTGGTGACAGGAGTGGTGAACGCCATCGGCGGCAACCCCAGGGCAGTCCGGGCAACGGAAAAGACGTTCAGGAGGGTGTAGAGGCTGAGAAAGCCGATGGTCACACGGCGCAAAGTCATGCTGAAATTCTCCTCTTGGCCGATTTTACCCTACCGGGCAGGGTTGCCCTCCATCGGAGGGGCAGGAAAAGACCAGGTCGCGAAGGCACAACGAGCGAAGCAGGAGTAAGCTGCAGGTATATCTAGGCAGGCGGAAGAAAAACCTGCCCGGCCCTCACAAAAGAGGGACGAGGGCGAAGCCGGGCAGGCACGGATTGTGTTGTCAGTATAGCAGGAAACCCTGCAGGTCTCGACCGGGATATATCTTGTGTGAAATTCATTACGTCCAGATGACCGCCCGCGACGAACATTTGATGTAAAATCTAACCAGGCTCTTATCCAAAGCGCAAAAGCAAAAATTGTGGGAACTTAGCAAAGAAATCTCAATTCGGCCATTCACGGGGTTGGGGCACGGCGTTTGCCTGCCCTGATGCCCGTATTATTATTGGGATAAACCGTCGTATACAGGAGCATTCCTCATGAACCGGATTTTTAAAAAACGCCAGAATATCTTCGTTAAGCTGATCCACGACCAGGCGCAGTTTACCCTGGAAGGCCTGGAAGCCCTGAATGCGTACTTGACTTCCCAAGATCCGGCTGCCTCGGCGCTCCTGGAAGCCAAGGAAAAAGAGGCCGACGAGGCCCGCCGCATCCTGATCGACGATCTCAATAAGACGTTCGTCACCCCTTTTGACCGGGAGGACATCTTTGCGCTTTCCAGGACGATCGACGATGTCCTGGATTATGCCTACAGCACGGTGAGCGAGCTGGAAATCTTGAAAGTGGCGCCGACGCCTTATATGCAGAACATGGCCGCCCTGCTAAGGGATGCGGCCTATGAATTGTTCATGGCCGTCAATACCCTGGAGGAGCATCCGGCAGTTGCCAACGACCATGCCCAGCGCGCCAAGGCGCTCGAAAACCGGGTGGAAGGTGTTTACCGCGAAGCCTTGGCCGACCTTTTCAGCGGCGCAGAAGACATCCCGCATGTGATCAAGATGCTGAAGCTGCGTGAGGTCTACCGCCACCTGAGCAACGCGGCCGATCGCGGCGACGAGGCTGCCAATGTGATTGCCGATATTGTCGTCAAAATTACATAGCAAAGAACGGCAACATCCATGACGCTGACCCTCATCGGCGTGATCCTATTGGGCGTGGGGTTCGATTTCATGAATGGCCTCCACGATTCCAGCAACGTGGTCGCCACGATGATCTCCTCGCGGGCATTTTCACCTAGGGTCGCCCTGGGGGTGACGGCTGTGGCGAATTTTTTTGGGCCGTTTATTTTCGGGGTTGCGGTGGCGACTACGATTGGCAATGATGTCGTCGCCTCAAAAAGCATCAATACAGGGGTCATCCTGGCGGCACTGAGCAGCGCCATTCTTTGGGACTTGTTGACCTGGTACCTGGGATTTCCAAGCAGTTCTTCGCATGCCCTGGTCGGCGGCATCATCGGCGCAGTGGTCATGGATGCGGGCTGGCAGGTGATCAAATGGCAGGGATTGGGCAAGATCCTGATCGCCTTGTTCACCTCCCCTATCATCGGCTTCATGTTTGGATTTATCCTGCTGAAGTTCATTCTGCTATTGTGTTGGAATGCCACCCCGCGCATCAGCCACTGGTTCAAACGCAGCCAGATCGTGACCGGCATTGCGCTGGCGCTCAGCCACGGCACCAACGATGCGCAGAAGACCATGGGGATCATCACCCTGGCGTTGGTCACCGGCGGCTTTTTGAAAGTCTTTGCCGTTCCGCTCTGGGTCATCCTCCTGTGCGCCTCGATGATCGCTCTGGGCACCGCGGTCGGCGGATGGCGGTTGATCCGCACGCTGGGAGGCAAGATGTATAAAATCAGGCCGGTGGACGGTTTCGCCTCGCAGCTGGCCTCCGCCCTTGTCATCATTGGTGCCTCCCTGCTCGGGGGCCCGGTGAGCACCACCCAGGTGGTCAGTTCCTCCATCATGGGGGTGGGCGCGGCGGAGCGGGTGAATAAAGTGCGCTGGGGGGTGGCGGCGGATCTGGCCGCCGCCTGGCTGCTGACCATCCCGGCCTCCGCCCTGGTCGCTGCGGGTTTGTACTACGCTTTAAGCCGGGTTATCCACTAAAAATTGCATTTCCTTCCTTGCTAAAACACTCGCCGTCTTCTATTGCCGGCAGGCAATAGAAGACGGTCCCGCGTGTACGTTCTCAGGACCTTCATTCCTGAAGGTTTGCCCAGGTACCAGGATATGAGCTGCACAAACCAACCGCTGATTTTTTCCTTCCCGTTCCCGATCAGGGCTTCCAGCTCGTCCAGGCGATAGGTGGCAATCCCCTCCACCTCCCGCGGGTCGAAGCGGACCAGGGCCGGGTCCACGCGGCCTTCGTACAGCTGGCAAATTTCGTTGTCATTGGGGCCGTAGCTCATCATGAATTTAACCAGGGCGCGGATGCGGGCAGCCTGGATGCCCAGCTCTTCCGCCAGGCCGCGGTCTGCCGCCTGTCGATAATCTTCCCCGGCTTTGACGTGCTCCGAGACCGAGCAGTCGAGGGCCAGCGGGGAGGTCTCCTGGTGCCTGCCGCGCTGCTGCACGAGCAGCCTGTCCTCCGGCGTGAGCAGGAAAACGTGCACACCTCGATGCAGGAGGCCGCGCCGGTGGACGACGGATCTCATTTCCTGGGCGATAATCTCATCGTCGTCGTTGACGACGTCGAGCAATTCATCGGGCATGGGAGGCCTCCCGATATTGGGAGAACGAAGGACGCAATGAAAGTCTTTGCGCCCTCTTTGTCATCATCCCTGGTCTGCGGCGGCTTTATTTCGAGAAGAAATCGACCACCTGATTGACATGGAGCACGCCGTCGAATTTCAGGTCTTTGCCGCCTTTGGTCAGGCGCCCTTTCTCGCCGTCGGGATCGCCCAGGCAGGTGACGATGACGTCCCCGCCGCTGACGTCCTCCTTCTCGGTGTAGTAGTTGGTGGTCACCACCACGTGCGTCCCGGCGGCTTTGGCGGCCAGCACGCCGTTCTTGGAATCCTCGACGACGATGACCTCGTCCGGCTTCAGCCCGGTCCGGGTGAGGGCCAGGTTGTAGATCTCCGGATCGGGCTTTTTCTTGCTGACCACGTCACCCGCCAGGACGATGTCGAACTTGATGTCCTTGAGGATCTTCTCGGTGATGGCCTTGGCGGCCTGCTCGTTGGACGTGGTGCACACGCCGATCTTCAGTCCGGCGTCCATGGCCTCTTTCATGAAGCGATGGATGCCGGGGCGCAGCGGCAGCTTGCCGGTCTCGATCAGTTCGACGAAGATGGCCGTCTTGCGCTTGTGCATGTCCTTGATGAGATCCTCGACCTGCTCGGGCGGGACGGGTTTGCTGAAGCCCCTGGTCTGCAGGTGATGCTTCATGCGCTCCTTGCCGCCGGCGATCTGGAGCAGCTCGTGGTAGTAATCCACGCTCCACTCGTCGGTGAAGCCGAACTCCTTGAAGGTCATGTTGAAGGAAACACGGTGACCGTCCCGCTCGGTGTCGATGATCACGCCGTCCTGGTCGAAGAATACCGCTTTTATTTTTCCCATGTTTTGCCTCCGCATCTGGAAAAAATCCTAAAGGCAATTCGAGTCTTTAGGGTTAGACCGGATTACTTCTTGGTCAAGAACTCGCGCACCGCCTCGACGGCCATGCGGTTCTCTTCCTTTGTGCCGATGGTGATGCGGAACCAGCCGTCGCTGCCGTATTTATCGCCTTCCGGGCGGAAGATTAGGCCCTTCCCTTCGGCATAGGCTACCATGTCCTTGCCCTTCTTGCCGATCGGACCGCAATCGAAGAGAATGTAATTGGCTTTTGAGGGGAACACGACCAGGCCGGGGATCTCGCTGAGCGCCTCGGTGATGTAATCCACCTCGCTGTTGTTGAACTTCACCCGGTACGCCAGGGCGTCGGTGTCCTCCAGCGCTGCCAGCGCGGCCCACATCGGGATCGTGCCCACGTTCCACGGGATCAAGGCGGCAGAAATTTGCCCGATCACATCCTTGTCGCCCATGGCATAACCGAAGCGCAAGCCAGCCAGGCCGTAGGCCTTGGAGAGCGTGCGCGTGATAAGCACATTCTTGTATTTCTTGGTCAGGCCGACCTGGGACATCCCCAGGCCGGCGTATTCTACGTACGCCTCGTCCACGATAAAGGGCAGGCCGGTTTCGGCGATGCGCACGAAGTCCTTGGCGTCCATGAAGTTGCCGGTCGGGTTGTTCGGGTTGGCGACGACGATGATCTTGGTCTTGTCGGTGATCGCTTTGATGATTCCATCTGCATCGTAATGCAGGTATTTGTCCTTGTAGATCATGGGCACGTTGACCATCTTGCCGCCCAGGATGGTCCCGCGCAGCTTGTAGATGCCGAAGCAGGGCGTGTGCTGGATGACTTCCTCGCCAGGCGCCAGGAAGCAGCGAAAGACGTTGTCGTAGACCTCGCTGGAGCCGTTGCCCAGCATCACGTTCTCGGGGCCGGCCAGCCCGTTGATCTCGGCAATCTTGCCGCGCACCACCAGCCCCTGGTCCGGGTAGCGGTTGCCCATCTTGGCATACTTGATGATCGCTTCCAGCACCTTCTCGGAAGGCGGGTTTGGGTTCTCATTCGACATCATGCGATGAAGTTCGGGCTTTTTCCAGGCCAGCTCGATGTGTCCGGAGACATACATCGGAATGCCTTTCACCCAGGGTACGAAATATTCCTCGATCTTCTTCATGTTTTACTCCTATGGAATTGATGACGATGCAAGCGAAGAGTGAGGGGCGGGTTCCTGCTCCTCACTCTTCAGCCTCGCTCTTCTTGTGGGTTACGCCTTTCCGGAGCTGCCAAGCATGTCGATCCAGTGACCGACGGCCTGGCGGATGGCATTCCTGACCGCCTCGTCGACCTTACCGGGATCGTATTCCTCCCGGTGGGCGGTGATGTACTCGTACTCGGCGTCGATCATGGTGCGCTTCAGCTCGGTGGACACGTTCATTTTCGCGCCGCCCATCTCGATCAGCTTTTTGATGTAGTCCTCCGGCAGGCCCGTCCCGCCGTGAACCACCAGCGGGGTCTTGATCGTCTTGCCGTTGAGCATCTCATTGATCTTGCCCAGGCGCTCGAAGTCCACCTTGGGGTTCTTGGTCTTGTAGACCCCGTGGGCGGTGCCGATGGCGGGGGCGAAGATGTCCAGGCCGGTGCGCTCGACGAACTCGACCGCCTGCTTGGGGTTGGCCAGCTGGCTTTCATCCTCGGCGACCTTGACCTGGTCCTCCACGCCGCTGACCGTGCCCAGTTCCCCTTCGACAGAGATATGGCCGACCTTGTGGCAGTAATCGACGACTTCCTTGGTCTGGCGGATGTTCTCCTCGTAAGCCTGCTTGGAGGCGTCGATCATGATGTTGGTGTAGCCGGCGTCGGCGCACTTCTTGCAGTGCTCGATCTCGGTGCAGTGGTCCAGGTGCAGGCAAATCGGGATGGGCGCCGAGCTGGCGAGGGTCCGGTAAATTGCCACCAGCACATCCACGCCCAGGAACTTGGACGGCTTGACCGAGGTTTGAATGATGAGGGGTGACTTCTTGGCGACCGCCGCGTCGACCACGGCCTCCATTTGGACCAAATCGGTAATGTTGAAGGCGCCGATGCAATATTTGCCTTTGGCGGCCTCGACCATGATTTCTTTTGCATTTACGATTGACATATGTTTCGCCTCCTGAAAGTTCTGAAATCCAAGTTGTTGATTAGACTTGACGCCAGCAGAAACAATGCAGGGTATCCAATTCCTCGGCGCCCGAAGCGAAGATACGGCCTTCGGGATCTTTTATGCTCTTACCCGCTCACCCTTGGGATCCCATAATGGCGCCTGCACGACCGCGGCACCGACCTGTTCCCCGAGGAACTCGACCTGCAGCTCGGTGCCCGTCTTGCTGAATTCCAGCGGCAGGTAGGCATAGATGATGCTTTGCGCCACCGAGTAGCCGTATCCGCCGGCCGCCACCCAGCCGATCATCTTGCCGTCCTGGGTGCGGATGGGCTCCTTGCCCAGGGCGATCGTGCGGCTGTCCGAGAGGGTCAGGCAGCACAGCTTGCGCGTGATGCCGGCTTTTTTCTGCTTGACCAGGGCTTCCTTCCCGATGAAGTCCTTCTTGTCCAGCTTGACGGCGAAGCCCAGGCCGGCTTCGAGCGGGGTGTAGTCGGGGCTGATCTCGCTGCTCCAGTAGCGGTAACCCTTTTCGAGGCGCAGCGAGTCGATCGCCTTGTAGCCGGCGGCGACCATCCCTTCGGGCTGCCCGGCTTCCCAGAGGGTATCCCACAGGCGCAGGCCGTATTCCATGGGTGCGTAGAACTCCCAGCCCAGCTCGCCCACGTAGGTCACGCGCGAGGCCAGGGCGGGCACGTCACCGACCACGATCCGGCGGGCGGTCATGTAGGGGAAGCCGGCGTTGGACACGTCGGCCTGGGTGACCTTTGCGAGGATCTTGCGCGCCTTCGGTCCCCACAAGCCCAGGCAGACGTAGGAGGAGCTGACGTCCTCGATCGCCACTGTCCCGTCCTCGGGCATGTTCAGCGACAGCCAGGACAGGTCGTGCTGTCCGAAGGCCGTGCCGGTGACGATGAAGAAGCGCTCCTCCGCCAGGCGGGTGACGGTGAAGTCGCATTCGATGCCGCCGCGCTTGTTCAGGCACTGGGTGTAGACGATCGACCCGACCGGCTGGTCGATGTCGTTGGCGCACACCTGGTTCAGGAAGGCCAGCGCGCCCGAGCCGCGCACCTCGAACTTGTTGAAGGAGGTTTCGTCGAACAAGCCGGCGTGCTCGCGGGTCATGAGGTGCTCGTAGCCGATGGCACGCGACCAGTTGTGGTGCGCCCAGCCTTTGGGCTCATGGCCGTGGCGCGCCTTTTCCTCGTAAGGCTTGAACCAGTTGGGTCGCTCCCAGCCGGTCTTCTCTCCGAACTCGCAGCCCAGGTCCTGCAGGCGGAAATAGGTGGGCGAGAGGCGCAGGCCGCGGCGGGAGAGGCGCTCCTCCCCGGGGTAATGGATGTCGTAGTACTGGGTGTAGGTTTCGAGGGTGCGGGCGACGGTGTACTCCTGGCTGTTGTAGTTGGAGCCGAAGCGGCGCACGTCCAGCCGCCAGACGTCCCACTCCGGGTGCCCGTCGACGATCCACTCGGCCATCGTCTTCCCGATCCCGCCCGCGCCGGCCAGGCCGTGGGCGCAGAAGGCGCAGGCCACCCAGAAACCCTTGACCGAGGTCGGGCCCAGCAGGAACTCGCCGTCGGGGGTAAAGCCTTCCGGACCGTTGAGCAGCTGGATCACCTCGGCCGTTTCGACCGCCGGGACGCGCTTGATGGAGTTCTCCATCAGCGGGGTGAAACGGTCCCAGTCGGGGGGCAGGAGCTGGTACTTGAAATCGCGCGGGATGCCGTTCAACCCGAACGGGGCCGGGTTGCGCTCGTACCCGCCCGTGACCAGCCCGCCGACCTCCTCGCGCCAGTAGACCAGCAGGTCGGGGTCGCGCAGGGTCGGGAAGTCGTGCCCCACTCCCTTGATCGGCTTGGTGATGATATAGAGGTGCGCCATGGGCACGATGGGCAGGGTCAGCCCGACCATCTTGCCGATCTCGCCGCCCCACTGCCCGGTGGCGTTCACCACGACCTCGGTCTCGATCGTGCCCTTGTCGGTGACCACGTCGTGGATGCGGCCGTCCTTCAGGTTGATCTTCTCCACGTTCGTGTCGGTGAAGATGCGCGCCCCGCGCGACTTGGACCCGGCGGCGAGGGCGTTGGTCAGCCCGGTGGGGTCGATCACGCCGTCATTGGGGGTCCAGGCGGCGCCAACGACCCCCTCCATGTTCATGATCGGGAATTTGTCGTAGGCCTCCTTGGGCGAGATCAGGTCCATCGGCACGCCGAAGGACTGCGCCATGCCCACCAGCCGCTTGAGGTCCTCCATGCGCTCAGCCGATGAGGCCAGGCGCAGGCCGCCGACCTCGCGCCAGGCCGGATCATGCCCGGTCTCTTCCTTCAACTTTCGATAAAGATCGGTGCTGTAGTGCATCAT
>Ga0335070_10008585_pt1 | contig 11983 bp, 10 predicted proteins | sample Lox_Sample_13_FD_206722 | JGI IMG/M metagenome (GOLD analysis project Ga0335070, IMG submission 206722) | Soil microbial communities from Loxahatchee National Wildlife Refuge, Florida, United States - Lox_Sample_1.3 | ecosystem: Environmental > Terrestrial > Soil > Wetlands | place: USA...
TGGTTCCAGAGCAATAGGGACAGTGGTGGGGTCGTTCCGATTGGCAGTACTTGACTTCAGGCAGTTGCAGGAGGACAATGGACATGGCAAGCTCGCTTGTAAGAATGATTTTGGCGAATCCATCTTACTGCGAGCTTGTTCTTTTTTCAAAACCTACCAGCCTTTGGACAGATACCTTTTTTAGAACCTGCGATTGACCTGTTTCCTTTAAACTTACCATTAATGAAAACGTGACGTGGAATTGTACCAGATCACCCTACTTTTTGCCAGTAATTTTTATTAGATTTTTGTTTTTTCCTTGATGTATGATGCACTTACTTGACGTGCAGCGTACCCTTCATCCCCGCATCCAGGTGGCCGGGTACTGTGCAAACGACCTCATAATCTCCAGGATTGCTGGGAGAAGTAAAGGTGACCGTCTGTGACGCGCCGGGATCGAGAGAAAACTTGGCGATCTGCTGGCCGGCATTTTCATCCGCCAGGGGTGGGGTGACAGGTTGCATCATCAGAACCCAGTCATGCTTGACCGACCCTTTATTGTCGATGGTGAGTGAAATTGTCTGACCGGCGGGCACGGTCCATTCCGCGGGGTCAAATTTGAAGTCCGACATCGTCGTTTTGATGTTGTTCGAAGTACCGCCAGAGCTGGAACCACCCCCGCCGCAAGCGGATAATACCACCGTCAAAACGAGAGCCAAGACCATAATTACTGAGAATTTGCGCATGAGATATCCTCCCGAAATCAGATTATTTGTACTTCTTCGATGAACATAATCAATGTCTCTTGCTAATAGTGTAATATTTCTCAAAGATTTTTGCAATCATCATTTGGAATGATTTTCCCCCTCATCCTTGAAAAAAAGTAATTAGTGAACAGTGATCAGTCTTTGGATATCTCATCCTTTGGGTTATTTGAAAACAGGCCCTGAGCAACCAGGAAACTTTTCTCTGCTTTCGCTTTTTACTGATAGCTCTGCAAAATCGTCAAAATGATATCCGCATAGTAATAGCCTACGTCCTTGGGGCCGTAGTACCGCAGTGCTTCCCGGATATCACCATATTTTCCCAACAGGCCAGCCAGCAACTTCGTCCCATACGCAACATTGTATTCAGGATCTTTGAGTTCCTGAATCGTCGGTCTGGCTGAGAAACAGGGGCCATTGGGGCACATAAATTCCGCAGCCAGGCCGTCGCGGGGCATGACCTGCAGCAATCCCACTGCCCCACTCTTGGAATACGCCTCCGGGTTGCCGCCGCTTTCCTGGACCATCACCGATGCGACCAGGTTGGGATCCAAACCGTTTTCTCTGGCATAGTGGGTGATCAAACTACACCATTTCATTACCTTTTCAGGAAACTTTTCACTCACCGAGCACTCTCTGGGATATTCATTCCCTGATGGAACGGCCGCTTTCGCCTCCCCTACTACCTGCGGAGCCGTTTCCTGAGACTGGGGTTGAACCGGATCGGCTGAGGTCGATCGTTCTGCATTCACAATCGCCGGCTGGAGCAGTGTTTCAGGGATCTGCATCTGAGAGGACATAAAAACGCCCAGAATCACGATCAAAACACATCCCATCAGCGCAGCGGGGAGAATCGCAGATTGTGCGCGGGTCATAATCATTTCATTTTCCCTCGACAGGCAGTCAAATAAACGTTTTCAGAAGTGACCCTATTATAGCACTAATGTTCTAATTTTCAAGGGACCTTTTTCAGAAGAGATGCGTACCTGCATCGCCAGACCCCATTCCGTATTGGAAGGGTCGAAACCTCCGGCATTGGCTTCCGCAGATGGCTGATAAATCTTGACCGATTCGATCACGGAGTATTGGCAGGATTAACCCGATAAACGATATAGACCCCAAAATCGGACTCGGTATGGCGATGGTCCAGGTCGAACCAGGTGGAATCCAGTTTCCGGTCATCCAGCACAGATTGGATGGTTTGTCCAAAGGCAGGGCTTACCACGATAAAGGCTCGCGTAAAAGGCCTTTTGTTCTGTTTTGGCAGATAATAGGCTGAAGGGGATATTCCATAGTAAAGGGCATAATATTGCAAAGGCGCATCCACAGGGGAAGCGATGACGATCATATCCCCCGGGCGAATCACATCAGATAGATGTTGAGCTGTGGCTTGAACGTCGCTATGATCCAATTCAAAGGTTGGGAGCAAGTGGGTTGTCTTTTGAAGGGTAAAAAGATAAAGACCCAATAATAACAATCCGCTCAATCCCAGCGCGATCCGATTTTGAAACCGAAATGGTCTTGCGACGAATTGAATCAAACCGGTCCACCCTGCACTTGCCCATATCATCACCCAGGGAAGTAGAAAAACCCAGACCTTCGCCTGGTGATCCGGCTTCTGGACGATCAATGCCAGGACGATCCAGATCAATGTTGGAATTTGGGTAGGGACCCTGTAACGCGAGATCTGCTGATGGAATACCAGTGATAATCCTGATCCGATCATCACCAGAATACCGAACCAGGAAGGAAGCCCGGTCCACCACGCGTCCCAGGTATTCATCCACCCAGCGACATGATGGTTAAGAAACTCATGCCAGGGCAAGGGCTGAACAAATTTATTCCCAAAAAAAGCTTCTGGCCCTGAAACGGTCAAGATTGGGGTGTAAAGCAAGCCGGTGAGCAAAGCGGTAGCCAGGCCGGCGATGAACCAGTAGCGAAAGAAGACCTTCCTGGTTGGATAGTCGCTCATTTTGTTTCCCACCAGCCCGGAGACAAGCATCCACAGGAAAATCGCGCCGGCAGGATAAATCATAATAGGTAAAGTAAAAAAACCCAGAGATAGAAAGACAACGAAGAGAATCCAGACAAAGCGGTTGCGGTGGTCGAGTAGATAAGCTCCAGCCCAAAATGCCAGTAAAGCGAACAGCGTGAGAACCATATATCCCCTGGCATTATTGGAATAACCGATCAATAAATCCGACTGAGCCGCGAAACATGCGCTGATCAAGGCTACCGGGATTGAGTACAACCGCCGCGCTATTAGGTACACTGCGAAAACAACGAGAATGCCCGCAATGAGAACCGGAATCCTCACAGCCCAGGGCTGGTTCCCAAATAATCGGGTAGATAAAAATACCAGTATCGTGTGAAATACATGGTTATTGGGGAGATGATAATCACTCAGCACAGTCCAGAACGACTTCGAAGCGAAGGCGACATAGGTATAGGCTTCATCATAGTTCATCCGCCCAGAAAGGTTATAAAGGCGCAGCCAGCAGGCTGGCAACAACAGGGCTACAGCAAGTAGACATTCCTTTTTGTCCGCCCAAAACAGGCTGAATGAATGAAAAAACACTCGAAAATCGGCCCTTAAGAGGATCAAGCGTGCCGAAAATCTAAGGTCGGCCTGGCTCACCCAGCTCTGAGCAGCCTGTCGTTTGGCTAAAATCAATACACCTGAAGCCATGCACACGCCGCCGAAGAAAAAGGCCGCTCCACGCAAGGATGTATATAAATCTGATGTAAAGGGCCTGGCATCACCATCCAGTGCGATCTGGTTAGCCATGGACCTCAATAAGGGATATGGCAATAGAAAAAATGCGAACAATAATAACGCTGCTCCCCAAAGGATGAGGCATCCCAAAATGACAGCGAATAACACTCTTCTATTCATTCATTCTTCCAGAAATGGTTCGTTTTTTTGCCTGGACTGGATAATTATACAGTATGCCATACACCAACATGAAAGTATGGATAAATTCATCGTGCAAACCGGCCTGCTCCCCGATCCCACCCCCGCAGTGCTGTCCGGCTCCTGCCCCATGACGAATAGAAAAGGGTTGACATGAACCAATACATTCGTTATAATCTCGTTCGTTGATCTTCTTTGACAACTGAGATGCGGGTGTAGTTCAATTGGTAGAACGCTTCCTTGCCAAGGAAGAGGTCGTGGGTTCGAGCCCCATCGCCCGCTCTAGAGATTGCAGATTGGACGGTGCTGATTGGAATTCCTATCAGCATTTTTTTTCGAAACCCCCCAATCATCAATCGACAATCTCCGGTTCCTTGGCGACGTGGCCAAGTGGCAAGGCAAGGGTCTGCAAAACCCTCATCACGGGTTCAAATCCCGTCGTCGCCTCTCAGAAAAAGGACGCCTGTACAGGCGTCTATTTCTTCCATAATCTAAAAACTTCATGCGAAACCGAAACCCGCTGTATGCCGGTGTTGTGGTCATTCTGGCAATCATCTCCCTCATCCAGGCATATCATTCGCTGAATGATTACGCTCGTTTTCTCCGTATGCCGCTCTGGCGCATGCGCAACATGACCTCCTTCGAGCGGAGCGCCCAGATCTTCCTGGGCGATCGCGCCGCTGCCTTTATGTCTTTTTTGGATTCCAACATTCCAGAGAATGGTACGGTCACGGATGTTCCTCATGAGGGAGGGTTTTCCCGGCAAAATGTCCTTCAATTTTATCTAGGGCCGGACCGGAAAATCGTCTCCTGTGGCGAAGGCACTCCCCAGGCAAATAGTTGCATTGCCCAACCCAATACGTTCGTCCCTTCCATCAACGATTTTCCCCCAGCCTCCACAGTCAAGGATAAGTTGCTGGTTCCGTATCCACCGAACGAAAACGGCTATCAGGGTCTGTACGTTCCCAATGGTTACCACCCCGCCCAGAATGCCGAGCCGCAGGTAACGCAATTTCACCCCATCCTTACCCTCCTCATGGATCTCGCTGTCATTGCAGCGATCTGGATCTTGGGTTTCTTAATTACCTGGCTCTTCTATGCCAGGCTGAACCTACAGGATACCCTGATCTTCGCATTCCCTCTCGGATTAGGCTTCCTGACCTGGGTGTTATTCATCACCTCCTGGATCGGGATCCCATTCACTTTTCCTTCTGTTCTCATCGCCTATCTCTGCCTCACAATCCTGCTCATTGCAGTTCATGCCATCCGCGGGTGGACCTCCATTCCACCTTTCAGGGTGAACCTGGATTCTATCCGGGGTAGATTTCGAAACCTTGGTGGGTTTGCCCTTTTTGGTATAGCTGGTCTGGTAGCCCTGGGGATCAGCGCTGCGATTTTATCTGTGGGGCGAGGGTATTCGCTGTATGACGATCTGGCGATTTGGAGTCTGAAAGGGTATGTGATTGCTGATGGGCAGACCATTTTCGCCGCAGGACAGGCCAGCGGCCATGGATTGGCCTATCCTCTAAACCTCTCCATTGCGGCGGCAATTTTCCGATTACTGGATGGAGATTCGCTGCCGGGTTCAAAACTGGCCTATATCGTGGTCATCGGTACTCTATTTTGGGCCTGTTTCCGGTTCTGGAAAAAGTTTTCCGTTTCAAACGATGCGGCCATCATGGGGCTTTTTGCATTGATTTCTGTGCCAGTCATTTACCAGCATGCGACCTTCGGGTACGCCAACCTCCCATTCACGGCGTACCTGGTCCCCGGGGTATTGTGGAGCACAGTTGGTTTACTGAATGCGGATCCTCGGTCTCTTCGCCTGGGAGGATTGATGCTCGCTTTCGCCGGGTGGACTCGGCCGGAAGGGATCGTATTTGCGATCGCGCTCATGGTCGGCTTGATCCTCGTCCATTGGGCCCGGAAACAAAAAATACAGGGGATGGCCGGTTGGATCGCCTGTCTGGCCATCCCCGGGATCTGGCTGATCTTCAGCCATTCTTATGTCAGTCAGGATCAGGCCGGGAACTCATTTCGGGCCATGCAAAGCGCATTTTGGGTGGGGGATCTGGGGCTCAGGTCGCTTGCTGCCATGTTTGATTTTGGGCGGCAATCCTTTTTGGATGTAAATAATTGGGGAGTTTTACTGGTAACCATGCTTCTTTTCATTGCCATTACTGTACCCAGAATGTACCAGGTTCCCCAAAAGGCGCCTGTTTACCTGTTGGTGATCGCAGTGATCAGTTTTCTCTTTCCCGTTTTCCTGTTTTACATCGCAGCATTTCGGGAAAGCGATTTTGATACATTTTTGTTGTATGGGTTTGACCGCGCATTTTTCCCGGCGATCTTTTTTCTGGCCTTGCTCGCGGTTCTTTGCGCCGATTTTGCAACCCGAGCCAGCAACAGGCCGGATGCCAATTCTTAGGGATGGCCAATTTTCAGCTCAGCGCCCCAATCGAGCCCGCTGTGCCAGGAGCGCTGCCTCTACCCGGTTGCGCACCTGCAACTTTTACAGATGTGCTCGTTCAAACCTTTTTTCCCCGCTGCGATTTCGTTGTATAAGCCCCCTGGTCCATCAACTGCCCGTATGGTGCTCCAGGGTTGGAAAGTCTAAGCACTCTCCGGAATGCACCTTAAAAATATTGTTGATTAAATCCCGCCCGGATACCCCTTTCAGCACATAGGCGCATATTCCGGCCTTGGCGGCGCCGATAATATCATCTTCCGCAGCGGATGAGGTCAGGGCGATGATGCGGGTCTCGGGGAAGGTAGAAGTCAGCACCCAGGCCGCGCTCAAGCCTCCTCCAGGCAGGCCCAGGTCGAGTAAAAGGATATCCGGTTTGAGATGTTCGGTCAGGTAAATCGCTTCTTTCGCGGTTCCTCCCTGGCCGACCACCGCGAAATCGTCTATCTTGGAAAGCACTTCGATCACTGCCTCCCGAAAGAGCGTGTGATCGTCGATAATCACAATTCTGATTTTATGATCCATTGGATGAATCCTCATTCATGAGTGGAATCTTTGCCCGAATCAATCTGCCTTTCCCTGGAGCGCTTTTAATCCAGACCTCGCCGCCCAGGCTGTTTACCCGGTCCTGGATCCCACTCAAACCCAGGTGAATGTCCTGGTTAATCTTCTCGGGAATTCGGGTCCTTTTTGTTTTTCTGCAATCTTTATCCCTCTGGCTGCGGCCAGGCCGGCTCGATCCATTTCGTGTACCCGTGTTTTTCCACCCCATAAACCCGTCCATGGGAAGGCATGGAACACCCGGGGTCGTCTTCAATATCGACACGGGTCTCGTACGATCCAACCGGGGTAAACCCGATCTGTCCGTCTCTGCACACCCAGGCTTCAACCAGGTATGGGTACTGCTCCGAATCGTCCCCGGCGCGCAGCTTTAACGGGCCCCACGAGACGGTGACAATGTTCCCGTTGCGCCGCGCTGAAACTCCGGTCAGCGGGCCATAATAAGGCGATGAGGGCAGGCGTACGGTTTCTGGCGGGATGGGCTGGACGGTCATCACATCCCCTTTGATCTTCATCAGGTCTGCCTTGACCCAACAGGGGTTTCTCCCGCCGATGGCCTGGATCTCGATCCACGTCCCGGTTTCATTCCGTCCGATAATTTCCAGGTTGCTCCCGCCGAGCAGGCCGTATTTATAGAGGTAAGGCTCGCCAGGCCCGTAGCGGCAGTTGGCCTGCACCACAATCACTTCACCGCGCAGCTTCACGTAGGTCGGCGCCAGGGTGAGTGTTGGCGTCTGGCTGGGAGGAGTGGTTTCCGTCAGGGTAGGAGTTTTATAGGCCGGAATCGCTGTCACTGTCAGCGTCGCCGTTTCAGATGGTCCGGATGTGTTCGTGATGGTGATCGTTGGCCGTGCGTTGGTTGGTGTGATTGCCAGGGTTGGATTTGAACCGATGGTTGACATGCACGCGGATAGCCCCTGGCAGATGAACGTCAACAGAAGGATATGGTGCGCGGTTCTCATGGGAGAAATTATACTGCGCGCATGACCACAATTATAGTTCCCGAGATCCCGATCACCATTCGGACAGGTTCCAGATCTCCGGCTCCGAAGACCCCGCCTCTACCCCGATCTCGGCAAAGATCACCACTGCTCTCTTGAGAAACTCCATCGACCGCTCCTTTTCCCCCAAATCGTGATACAGATCAGCCAGGGTGTTCAACAGGGCGGCCTCGTGGTGACGGTCGCCAAGAGCGCTGCACAGCTCGAGCGCGCTTTCTGCCAGGCGAATCGCCTCGCCCAAAGCACCCTCATCGCGCCGCACCAGGGACAGATTGTTCAACGCCGCAATCTGGATGCGTGGATCTTCGATTCTCCGCGCGATCTCCAGGCTTCGTTCGAGGTGGTATTCCGCGCTTTCGTTCTCGTTGCGTCCTCGCGCCAGGATCCCCAGCACGTTGTACGCTTCCGCGAGAGGCCTGGGATCGCCGCTTTCGCCGGCCAGTTCCGCCTGGTGTAAGGCTTTCTCTGCCAGCGCCTGGGCTTCCTCAGCTTTTCCCTGGCGGTGAACGGTGTTTGCCCATTCGCCATACAGGCGCGCGAGCTCATGACTCCCTGCGGTCAGATGTTCCTGCGCAGCCTGGTAATGGCTTATCGCCAGGTCCCAGTTTCCACAGCGCTGGTGCACGATTCCCAGCTTGAGCTCGAGCCGCCCGATTGCTTTCTCCTCGGCCATGGCAGCCGCGGTCTCGTAACGGTTGATAGCGGCCGGGTATTCGCCCAACAGTGTGCGCATGTCCCCAATCGCTTCGTTCAAACCGGTCGCCTGGGTATGGCCCAGCGCCAAGGCCGATTCGTAATACAGGGCCGCCTCAGCGTTCGCGTACAACCGCTGTGCTCTGGCCCCAGCCCGCTCGAAATAATTCGCCGCCGTCTCCTCCTGCCCGGCCATCTGGAAGTGGACGGCGATCACCCCTGCCAGGGTATCCGGATCCCTGCGCCCGTGGGATTGTTCCACCAGAGCCTCAGCGACGCGGCGGTGCAGCAGCCGCCGTCGCGTCAGGCTGGCCTCTTCATATACCAGCCCGCGCAGCGGCTCGTAGGCAAAATCGTAGAATATCTCCATTACTGGCTGGCTTTCCGGCCTCTCTGCCCGTTCCCCCCGCTCGCGGATCAGACCTTCGGCCAACAATTTTTCCATCCCTGTGACAGTCTCCAGCTCACTGCGGCCGCTGGCTACGCGAAGTGTGTGGAAGTCGAAGGAACGCCCAATTACTGCCGCGGTGGTCAACAATTGCTGTCCGGTCTCATCCACGCCGCGCAGCCTCGAGTGGAGCAGCTCGCGGATTGTATAGGGCAACTCCCACTCTTCTTGCCGGTTACCACCCCCTTCCTCCACGGCCTTCAGGTATTCCACCACAAAAAATGGCAGCCCCTCCGACTTGAGATACAACCGCTCCGCCAGGCCGCTCGAATTCCCGCTCAAACCGCTTAACCCGGCCGCCTGCACCAGCAAGGCTACGTCGGAGGGTTTGAGCCGCGGCAGTTGCATGTGCACCCCACGGTGGTCGCGGGCAATTTCCGCGATCAGCCTGCTCAGCATCCCTTCCCCCCGCCAGGCCGTAATGATCAGGATGGGATGGCCGTGCAGCCGGCGAGCGAGATATTGGACCAGCTCCAGGGTGGCCTGGTCAGCCCACTGCAGATCATCGAGAAAGAGGATCCCTGGAACGGCGCCTTCCAGAAGGCAGAAAAGCATCTGGCGCAGCCCCTCGAAAAAAAGCGCCTGGGCTCCAGGCCCATCTTCGCCGGCTGGGATCGACAGGCCAGGGTACAGGCTGCGTAGATCCGGAAAGAGGCGCGCAGCTTCCATCTTCCAATGCTCCGGCAGGGCGTCCAGTTGCGCGTGGATTTTCGCTTTTTCCCCGCTTCGACCCGAATCCACACCCTGTCCGAGTCGCGAGAGCAGCCCTCCAACCGCCTCGATGATCGGTCCATAGGCGATGCGGGTTTCCCCTTCGTAACAGCGCCCTTCTAGCGCCTGCGCACCGCGAGCCTGGGCAGTTTTAACCAGCTCCTCGACGAGGCGGGTTTTCCCGATGCCGGCTTCCCCGTTGATAGCGACAAAATATCCTTCCGCGGCCTCGCCCTCGTAAGCGCTCAGCAGGGTAGACCAGGGAAGAGACCGCCCTACCAGGGGCAACTGGAGCAGAACCTGGGCCTCTCCAGACGCAGCAATGGCCGCCGGTATCGCCGGAACGACCGGAATGCGGGCTCTTTCAGGTGGCACAAGCTGGTTCTCCACGATCATTTGATACAACCGCGTCGTCTCTTCGAGCGGAGCGACCCCCAATTCTTTTTCGAGGATGCGTATGCACTCCCGGTACTGCCGCAGGGCCGTGGTGCGTTCCCCTTTCCAGGCATGAAGCTTCATCAACTGCCGGTGCGCTTCTTCTTGCAGGGGATCCAGCGCCAGCCACCTGCGGGCGTAATCGATGGCGGTGGCATACTCTCCCCGGCTAGCCTGGCCCTCTACCAGCCGCTCGAATGCCCCGGCCAGGTCCCGGCGCAAATCTTCGCCCTGGTAAAACTGCCAGTCATTAAACTCGGCGCTATCACGCAGGCTGAACCCGGCCATAAAATCGCCCTGGTAAAGAGCTGCGGCCTCCTCTAAAGCCCGCAGGCAGTCACCACAACGATCCTCCTCCCCCGGGGTATATTGGCGGCTCTCGAACAGCTTTTGTCGGAACTGGAGCACATCGCAGATGATGTTCGCTCCCTCTCCCAGGCTGATCGTTTCCCAGGTCGTTTCCAGAGTGGACTCATCCAGGGCATGGCGCAGCACCGATAACGTACGTCTTAAGGCTGCGCGGGCATTTTCCGGCTCGTAATCTGGCCAGAGCAGCGTCGATAGGTACTCCCGCGAATGGGCTTTGCCGGATAAAACCAGATACGCCAGCAGAGCTATCGCCTTCCGAGTGTCCATCTCGACGGTCTCGTGATCACGTACTAAACGGGGAGAACCCAGCAGGTATAATTCCAGATGAGCCACTTGGATCCCTCCTCTCCAGTATTAATTACCATTTTACTCCATATTTCCTCCAATGTTACCACAAAACTCTCCAGCATCTTTCTCGTAACGCTGGCTCTTTGGGATCCGCCGTGGTATGTCCCCTCTTCACGCGTATTCCCCATGAACCGTAACGATTAGGTCCATTGGGATTTTCCGTGATGGATCATTCCACGGAGATTCCGAAAGAACCAACGATTAAAGAACAGACCCCAAGAGTTTTCGAAACCCTTGGGGTCTGTTCTTTCGGGATCAGGCCGCATTTGTTTAGATGGAACGGGATAGCTGCAAGGCGTGGAACCAGTTCCTGACCAACCGGATTGGGCGAGCATCTTTCTTTGGCCTGGGCCCGGGTTCGACAAAATCCTCTTTTTTCCAGCTCCGCGCATCTTGCCGCCAAAGCCCCTCGGCCTTTTCTCTCGTCAGTAAAATCACCGCATATGGGTTCATTCCTACCTCCAGATTTTTTTCATCGCCGGACAAATGGATGGCGCTCAGGCCATCTCTAACAATTCTTTTTCGGGTAAAAAATCGGTCGCCTTACCCCGGCTGTATTCCAGCGCGGTGCGCACGATCTCTGAATACGTCGGGTGAGCATGGATCAAATCTGCTACCTGGTCGATCGGGGTTTTCAAGGTAATCATATTGGCCAGCTCCTGCATCATTTCCGAAACCCCATGCCCGATTGTCTGGGCGGCTATAACACGGTTGTCCTTCACCCAGATTTTCAAAAAACCTTCGCCAAACCCTTCGATCCTGGCCCGCAGGTTTGCTGAAAAGGGTACCTTATATACCTCGGCTTCGCCCTGGGAAGAGGGCGCATGGCCTACCGAAACGATTTCAGGGATCGAATACACTACCGCCGGGATCACATCGTAACGCATGACCCGTTCCGGCTCCTTTGCCGTGCGCATGATGTTCTCCGCGCAGATGATCCCTTGCTGCATGCCCACGTGGGCCAGGATCGATTTTCCAGTGGCATCGCCGATCGCCCAGACGCCCGGCACGCTGGTGCGAAGCTGGTCGTCGACGCGGATGCCAGTGTCGGTGTAATCGATTCCCAGGCAGTCGAACATTTCTTCTTGTATAACCGGCTTGCGCCCGATCGCGATCAGCACTGCCTCCGCTGCCACCTCGACCGTTCTTCCGCTCTCGCGCTCTTTCGCACGCACGATCCCCTGCTCGACCCCCGTCACCTGGTGCCCGGTCATAATTCTGACGCCGTTTTCCCGATACAGCCCGGTCAGAGTCGCCGATACTTCTGGATCCATCATCGAAAGGATGCGGTCG
>Ga0335070_10008586_pt1 | contig 11982 bp, 9 predicted proteins | sample Lox_Sample_13_FD_206722 | JGI IMG/M metagenome (GOLD analysis project Ga0335070, IMG submission 206722) | Soil microbial communities from Loxahatchee National Wildlife Refuge, Florida, United States - Lox_Sample_1.3 | ecosystem: Environmental > Terrestrial > Soil > Wetlands | place: USA: Florida...
CCGGTCGGCTTCTTCCTCGCGAACCACGTCGGCGTCGACGCGCTGTTCGCGCTCGGCATCGCATGGCCCGCGCTCGTGGGCGTCGGCTCCTGGCTCGTGGCCTGGTGGGCCTTCCGCCGCGGGGACGCGGTCTAGCGTCGAGGGGGACTCGCATGTCGCGCTGGCTGAAACGGTTCTACGCGTCGCTCGCCCTTCCGCTCGCGCCCTGGACGCGGGTTGCGCTCGTCGTGGCGGTGATCCCGCTCGCGCTCGCCGCGATGGCGCCGCTCTGGACGCTGCACTTCGCCGCGCCGCAGTATCCGAAGGGACTCGATCTCTACGTCTACACCTACACGATCGAGGGCGGGAACGAGGGGAACGACCTGCCCGAGATCAACACGCTGAACCACTACGTCGGGATGAAGAAGCTCGATCCCGCCGACTTCGCCGAGCTGGACTTCATCCCGTTCGCGATCGGCGCGCTCTTCCTGCTCGCCCTGCGCGTCGCGGCGATCGGCGACGTGCGCTCCCTGATCGACCTCGGCGTGCTGACCGGCTACTTCGGCGCCTTCAGCCTCGGGCGATTCGTCTACATGCTCTACACCTACGGCCATCGGCTCGATCCCCACGCGCCGATCCGGATGCCCGCCTTCATGCCGCCGATCCTCGGCACGAAGGAGATGGGAAACTTCACGGTGTCGAGCTGGCCGGCGGAGGGCACCTGGCTGCTCTCGATCTTCGGCGTCGTGGTGGTGGGGCTCGTGCTCTGGTACTTCGTTCGTTCGCCGGCTGCGGAGCCCGCCGAGGCCGCGTGAGGTGGCGCCCCGCTAGCGGAGGGGGTGCGCGTCCATCCAGTGCGCGAGGCAGCGGGCCCAGCTCGCGTGGACGCGCCCGTTCGGATGGCCGGTGCCGCCGACCTTGAACGCGGGATCCGCCAGCACGAGCCCGGGATCGAAGTCGGAGCACGACACGGCCTCGATGCCGCGAGAGCGCAGGAATGCGTCGATCGAGGTAGGCGCTCGGGTCAGCTCCATCACGACGAACCGGGCGGCGTTCAGCGTCGCGAGCGTGCGGAGCTCGGCGAGCAGGAGCTTCGTGGCCTCCTCCGCCGTGGCCTCCCGATCGCGCACGAGCAGGCGGAGCCGCGCGTCCTTCGCGAGCGCGACGAGGGACGAGCTCCCTTCGAGGGGCCAGCGGGGGAAGACGACGAACGGGTACTCGACGAGCCGTCCGTCCTTCGCGGCGACGCTCGGCGGCGCGAAGTACTGCCCGTGCCTGTCGAGCAGCGTCCGCACCCAGGAGTAGCCCGCCACGTCGCGATAGGCGTGGAAGTCGGTGTAGCCGTACACGGCGAGCTTCGGCGCGTACGGGGCGCCCTTCGACGCGAAGATCCTCCGCAGGGCCAGCAGCGACTGGTACGCGCCGTAGCCTCCCGTGCCGAAGTTCTCGACGTCCACGCTCGGTGTCGCCTCGGCCAGGCGCCAGGCGAAGGTCTCGGCGTCGACCACCCCGTAGCCCTGCGAGAAGCTGTCGCCGACGATCACCACCTGCGGGAGCGGCGCGACGTCCGGGCTCGGGCGGGTCGCACGCCGGCCGTCGCTCCAGAAGGTCATCGGGACGTTGCCGGGCTCGAGCGACAGCCAGACCCCGGCCTTGTTGCGCCATCCCACGACGGGATCGAACTCCGCCCAGCCGAACTGGGAGTCGCCGCTGAAGTGCGCGTTGCCCACCGCGGGCGTCGGCGGGTGGCCCAGACGACGCGCGGCATACTCGGCGCCGCCGAGCGCGGCGGCGAGGGTGACGAGCAGCAGCAGGAGCTTCCCGAGCAGGTCGGACATCCGTGGCGGACCTTCGCAGCGCAGCCGCGGTCGGCGGAGGGAAGGGTGAGGGAAGGCCGCGCTTTTCTCCAGCGACCCCGCGAATCGGGGGTTGTCCGCGGCCCCCGACCGGGATCTACTCCGCCGCGGCGGGATGCGGGCTCGAACCTGGGGCCAGGCGGCGATCCCGAGCGCTCGGATCGCCCGCCGCAGCAAGACCGCACGACACGAGAGACCTCGCACGACCGGGCGAACGAGAGGCCCGGGCTCGCGCGAGCGCAGATCCGGCATCCCCGTCCCGCGAGATCCATCGCGCCGGCGCTCCGCCCGCGGGCGGAGCCGAGGCGACGCACGACACGTTGCCACGTGGGGAGGTCCCGATGTCCCGAGGCGATTCCAGGGCGAGAGCGGCCGAGACGACGAGCGCGCTCCTCGTCGCGGACGGCGAGGCGCTCGCCCCCGCAGCGGCGCCTTCGCGCTCGATCTGCCCGGCGTGGTCGTACCTGTTCGACGTGTGGCCCGGGTCGCCGGCGCTCCTCGGGGCGGTGGTCGCGACGCTCCTCTGCTCGGCGTTCCTCCTGCTCGACCTCTCGGAGGGCCGGCTCGACGACCTGCTCGAGGGCGTCACTTCCTGGTGGAGACACCCGGAGGTGCGGAGCGCCATCGTGATCGCGGTGCTCTTCGCGGGGGTCGGGGTGACCTATCGCTACGAGGAGCTCGGCTCGCGCGAGGACGTCGCGCGACTTCGCCCGCACCTCCGCCCCGACGCGGGCTGCGAGGCCGCGCTGCGCGACGTCACGTGCGTGGCCGACCACCACGACGTCTGGATCGCCGGCGTGCTCGGCTCGCTGCTCTTCGCGGGGATCGTGCCGTTCCTCTACCGCGACCCGACCCGCTTCCTCCACGCCGCGACGTACGGGCTGCCCTCCGTGCTGTTCGACTTCGCGGTGGCCCTCCTGCTCGGCGGCACGATCCTGCGCACGGTCTACGCCGGGGTGGTCCAGGACCGCGCGTTCGCGCGGCTCGCCCACTCGATCGCGCGCCTCGACCTGCTCGACCTCGAGCCCGTGCACGTGTTCTCGCGGCGCGGGCTGCGGCGGACGCTGCGCTGGGCATTCCTCACCGCCGTCGCGAGCCTGGTCGTGATCGACGCGGGCTGGGACGGCCCGCCGACCCTCGTCCTGCTGGGAATCGTGGGCTTCGCGGTGTTCAGCTTCCTCCTGCCCGTGCGCGGGGCCCACGACCGGGTGCGCGCCGAGAAGCGCCGCACGCTCGAGGCCCTGCGCGCGAGCGTGCGCGCCGAGCGCGAGCGTCTCGAGAGCGCCGAGGCAGGCTCGACGAGCGGACGCCTCGCGGACCTCCTGGCCTACGAGGCGCGGATCGCGGGCGTCTCGGAGTGGCCGATCGACGGCTTCACGCTGCTCCGCTTCTCGCTCTACCTGCTTCTCCCGTTCGGCTCGTGGCTAGGCGGGGCCCTCGTCGAGCGAATCGTGAACACCCTCCTCGGGTGAAGCCCGCAGCAGGGCTTTCCCGACTCTCGCCGGTGTTCGGTTCCGCCGATGCAGGGGCCGGGTCGCGGCATCGGGCGGCGCACCCCCAGCAGGAGAGCTCATGTCGGACGAGAGCGCGCTCGCGCGCGCCCTCGCGCAGCTCGAGGAGCTGCGCGCCGAGGTGCGCCGCCTGAACGAGGAGGGCGAGCAGACGCGCCGCTTCCTCGAGCAGGTGCGCGACGCGCTGCCCTACGTCGTCTATCTCTTCGACGTGCGCCGCCTGCGCACGCTCTACCTGAACCGGCACATGGCGCGCGAGCTCGGCTACGACGACGTGCAGGCCGCGGCGCTCGGCGAGCGGTTCCTCGAGCACCTCCTCCACCCGGAGGACTTCGCGCGCCTGCCGGAGCTCCTCGCGCGCTGGGAGGACGTGCGCGACGGCGAGGTGCTGACGACGGAGCACCGCCTGCGCCACGCCTCGGGCGAGTGGCGATGGTACGTCGGCCGCGACACGGTGTTCGCGCGCGACGCCGACGGGCGCGTCACGCAGATCCTCGGCACGTCGATCGACGTCACGGCCACGCGCGATCTCGAGCGCCGCCTCGCCCACGGCCAGCGCCTCGAGGCGCTCGGACGCTTCGCCGGCGGCATCGCCCACGACTTCAACAACGTGCTGACCGCGGTCCTGGGCTGCGCCGAGATGGCGCGCGACCGCCTCGAGCACGGGCTCTCGCCGCGCGAGGAGATCGACGAGATCGCCGCCGCCGGTCGGCAGGCGGCCGCGCTCACGCGACAGCTCCTCGCCTTCGCCCGTCAGCAGGTGCAGACGCCGGAGCTGTTCCAGGCGAACGACGTGATCCGCGAGACCGTGCGCATGCTCTCGCGGCTGATCGGCTCGGACGTGACGGTCACGCTCTCGCTCGCTCCCGACGCGGGGGCGCTGCGCGCCGATCGCTCCCAGCTCTCGCAGGTGCTGCTGAACCTGGTGTTGAACGCACGCGACGCCATGCCCCGCGGCGGGCGCCTCGCGATCGAGACGCAGGCGGTGCGTCTCGAGAGCGGCTGTGCGGAGCGGCAGCCCGACACGGCGCCCGGCGACTACGTGCGGATCCGCGTCGAGGACGAGGGCGTCGGGATGACGCGCGAGGTGCGCGAGCGGGCCTTCGAGCCGCTCTTCACGACGAAGCCCGGCGGCGCCGGGACGGGCCTCGGTCTCGCGATCGTGCAGGGCGTCGTGCTCCAGGCCGGCGGACAGATCGCCGTCGCGAGCGAGCCGGGCCGAGGGACGCGCTTCGACGTCTACCTGCCACGCGCCTCGGCCGGGGAGGCCGAGCCCGCGGCGCGGCCGGCGCTGCCGGGCGACGCGGCGCTGCGCGACCGTGCGGTGCTCGTGGTCGAGGACGAGCCCGCGGTGGGCGACATCGTGCGGGAGGCACTCGCGCGCGCCGGGGCGCGGGTCACGCTCGCGCGAACCCCGGAGCAGGCTCTCGCTGCAGCGGCCGGGCTCGGCGCGTCGCTCGAGCTGGTGGTGAGCGACGTGGTCCTTCCGGGCCTCTCCGGGCCCGAGCTGCTGCAGCGGCTGCGCGCACGGCTGCCGGGCCTCCGCGCGCTCCTGATCTCGGGCTACGCGCCGACCGGCCTCGGCGACGGAAGCGCGGCCGTGGCCGGCACCGCCTTCCTGCAGAAGCCGTTCGCGCCCCGCGCCCTCGTCGAGCGGGCGCTCGAGCTGCTGGCGGAGCCGCCGCCCGACGCATCACGGTGACGGCGGGCAGCCCTCGCCCAGCACCTCGTAGTTCGGCAGCGCGACGCCGCGCGCGCCATACCAGCGCACCAGGACGTTCCAGATGTCCTCGGCGGTCTCCGCGAAGGAGAAGAGCGTGAGGTCCTCCGGATCGATCATTCCGGTCTCCGCGAGCCAGTCGGCGTCGAAGGCCTTGCGCCAGTACGCCTCTCCCACGAGCACGACCGGCAGCGCCGGCACGGTCCGCGTCTGGATCAGGCAGAGCACCTCGAACAGCTCGTCGAAGGTGCCGAAGCCGCCGGGGAAGGCGATCAGCGCCTTCGCGATCCGCAGGAAGTGCATCTTGCGGATCGCGAAGTAGCGGAAGCGGAAGCAGAGATCGGGCGTGATGAACGGGTTCGGGAGCTGTTCGTGGGGAAGCTGGATGTTGAGGCCGATGGTGTGTCGGCCGGCCTCGAAGCCGCCGCGGTTGCCGGCTTCCATGATCCCCGGCCCGCCGCCCGTCACGACCACGAACTCACGGCGCCCCGTGGTCTGGCAGCGCCGGCTCAGGCGGAACGAGAAGTCGCGCGCGACCTCGTAGTAGCGCGAGAGCGCGAGCTGGTGCTCGGCGGCGCGCAGGCGCCGGGCGAGCTCCGCGTCCTCGGGCGCGCGCGCCGCGAGCAGTCGGAGCGTCTCGGCGCGGCGCGCGGCGTCCGTCGGCTCCTGCAGCCGCGCGCTTCCGAACAGGACGACCGTCGACTCGACGTCGTTCTCGAGCAGCGCCATCTGCGGCTTCATGTACTCGAGCATGAGGCGCACGCTCGTGATCTCCGGGCGGTCGAGGAATTGCGGGTCGTCCTCGGCGAGGCGGAAGCCGCTGCTCTCGACCAGCCGCCGCTGGAGGGCGAGGCGCTCCTCAGGCGTCGGATCGGGGACGGGAAGGCGGGCGGTCGTCGCGCTCATGGCGGCGTTCTCCTCGTCGCGGGCGGATCCAGCGGCGGCGGGCGCAGCATACGCCGCCCCGACGGAGGCGTCCGGTGCGGCGGCCGGCGGAGGTGTGCGGGCGCCGCTTGCGTCGGCGCCCGGACGTCCCCTACAGATCGCGGGCGGCGGCGGAGGGCGTCCCGAGCCGCGGGAGGAGCGCGATGCAGGTGCCTCTTTTGGTGAACGACTTCCTGCGCCGGGCGGCTGCGCTCTATCCCGCGAAGCTCGCCGTCGTCGACGGAGCGAAGCGCTTCTCGTACGGCGAGTACGCGGCGCGGGTGAACCGGCTCTCGAACGCGCTCCTCGCCCACGGCGTGCGCAAGGGCGACCGCGTCTGCATGCTGAGCCCGAACAGCCACTACTTCCTCGAGAGCTTCTACGGGACGAGCCAGATCGGGGCGGTGCTCGTGCCGCTGAACTACCGGCTCGTCGCCGCCGACCACGAGTACATCCTCGATCACGCCGGTGTCACCGTCGTCCTCGTCGACCCGGAGCACCTCCACCTCGTGGAGGGGATCCGCGACCGGCTCGGCGCCGTGCGGCACTGGGTCTCGACGCAGGACGGTGGCGGCGCGCCCGCCGGCTTCACGAGCTTCGACGACTTCGTGGGCGACGCCTCGGCCGACGAGCCGCCCCCGGTCGAGCTCGACGAGAACGACCTCGTCTCGATCAACTACACCTCGGGCACGACGGCGCGGCCGAAGGGCGTCATGCTCACGCATCGCAACTGCGTGCTGAACGCCTACAACCTGATCGCGCACCTCGGCGTCCGCCACGACGACGTGGAGCTCTGGACGCTTCCCATGTTCCACTGCAACGGCTGGGGCGGCGTCTACGCCACGACCGGAGTCGCCGGCACCCACGTCGTGCTGCGCGCGATCGACGGCGCGGAGATCTGGCGCCTGATCGAGCGCGAAGGGGTGACCTTCGCGTGCATGGCGCCGGCCGTGCTTCGCACGGTCCTCGACTATCCGGATCGCACACGCCACGTGGTGCGCACGCGCCCCCGCTTCGCCGTCGCGGGCGCGCCGCCGCCCTCCGCCTTCATCGAGCGCCTCGAAACGGAGCTGGGCTGGGAGTTCATGCAGCTCTATGGGCTCACCGAGACCTCGCCGCTCATCACCATCTCGAGGCCCGACTTCGCGACGGACCCCCGCGACTGGGGGCGCCGGGCGCGGGCCGGCGTGCCCGGCCTCGGCGTCGAGATCGTGCTGCGCGGCGACGACGGCCGGCCCGTGCCGAAGGACGGCCGGACCGTGGGCGAGGTGTGCGCCCGATCCAACGTGGTGTTCGCGGGCTACTGGCGCCAGCCCGAGGCGACGGCCGACGCGATCCGCGACGGCTGGTTCCACACCGGCGACCTCGGCGTCTGGGACGCGAGCGGGAGCATCCAGCTCGTCGACCGCAAGAAGGACGTGATCATCTCGGGCGGCGAGAACATCAGCTCGCCCGAGGTGGAGGACGCCTTGTTCCAGCACCCCGCGGTGCTCGAGTGCGCGGTGATCGGTGTGCCCCACGAGAAGTGGGGCGAGACGCCGAAGGCCCTGGTCGTGCTGCGCCCGGGTGCGAGCGCGTCGCCCGAGGCGCTGATCGCGTTCTGTCGCGAGCGGCTCGCGCACTTCAAGTGTCCGACCTCGCTGGAGCTCGTCCCGGAGCTTCCGCGCACCGCGACCGGCAAGCTGCAGAAGTTCAAGCTTCGCGAGCGCTATTGGCAGGGCCGGGAGCGGCGGATCTCGTGAGGCCGGGAGCGCTGGGCGGCCCGCCGGTGTCGGGGTAGGATCCGCCGTCGCCCGCACGCCGTCGGGCTCCGGATCCGCCGCACAGGAGCACCTCGATGTTCAACCTCGCCGATTGCCTCGACGTCGTCGCCGACGCCTGCGGACCGGAGGACGCCCTCGTCCAGGGCGGCCGCCGCCTCTCCTGGGCCGACACCGCCCGCCGCGCGCGGAACGTCGCGACCTGGATGGTCGACCGCGGGGCGAGCCGACAGGGCAAGGTCGCGGTCTACACCTACAACCACCCGGCCTACATGGAGAGCTGCTGGGCCGCCATGAAGGCGGCCTGCGTGCCGGTGAACGTCAACTACCGCTATCGCGAGGAGGAGCTCCGCTACCTCCTCGACAACGCCGACGCCGAGTTCGTCGTGGTGCACCAGGACTTCGCGCCGACCCTGGCGAAGGTGCGCCACGACCTCCCGCTGCTCCGCGGCGTGCTCGTGGTCGGCGACGGAGGTGCGGCGAGCGAGGCCGGCCTCGCGGAGCTCCCGGGCGCGGAGTGCTTCGAGCAGGTCGCCGAGACCGACCGGCGCGAGCCCCGCGTCGAGCGCTCGGCCGACGACCTCCTGTTCCTCTACACCGGCGGGACGACCGGGATGCCCAAGGGCGTGATGTGGCGCCAGGCCGACCTCTACCTGCGCTTCGCCGGCGGCGGGCTCACGGCGCCGCCGAGCTCGATGGCGGCCCTCCACGCCTTCGCGAAGAGCCAGCCGGTGCGGCGCAAGGCGCTGATCGGCCCGCCGCTCATGCACGGCACGGGCTGGTTCACGGCGATGATCACGTGGCTCGCGGGCGGCACCGTCGTCGTGCTCGACGACCCGAAGCGCTTCGATCCCGCGGATCTCTGGGGCGTGGTCGAGCGCGAGAAGGTCTCGAGCATCACGATCGTCGGCGACTCGTTCGCGAAGCCGATGCTGCGCGAGCTCGAGGCTCGGCAGCGGCCCTACGACCTCTCCTCCCTCCTCCTCGTGACGTCCTCCGGCGTCATGTGGAGCGAGGAGACGAAGCAGGGCCTGCTGCGCCACGCGCCGCAGCTCACGCTGATCGACAGCTTCAGCTCGAGCGAGGCGATCGGCATGGGGCTCTCGGTGACGACCGCGAAGGGCTCGGTCCACACCGCCAAGTTCCAGCTCTCGGACAAGACGCGCCTGTTCGACGAGGCGCTGCGTCCGGTCGAGTCGAAGCCGGGCGCGAAGGGCATGGTCGGCGCCGGCGGCCCGCAGCCCCTCGGCTACTACAAGGATCCCGCGAAGAGCGCGAGGACGTTCGTCGAGCTCGAGGGCCAGCGCTTCAGCGTGCCCGGCGACTGGGCCGTCGTGAACGACGACGGCGTCACGCTGACGCTCCTCGGGCGCGGCTCCGTCTGCATCAACACCGGCGGCGAGAAGGTCTTTCCCGAGGAGGTCGAGGAGGTCGTGAAGCGCTTCCCCGGCGTGCGCGATTGCGTGGTCGTGGGCGTGCCCGACGAGAAGTTCGGCGAGGCGATCACGGCCGTGATCTCGACCCTTGGCGGCCCGATCGACGGCGAGGCGGTGAAGGCCCACGTGAAGCAGCACCTCGCCGGCTACAAGGCGCCGAAGCACGTGGTCGTGGTGGACGACGTCTACCGCAGCCCCTCGGGCAAGGCAGACTTCAAGCGCACCAAGGAGATGGCGCTCGAGGCGCTCGGCCTCGCGTAGGCCGCTAGGCCTCCTCGCCGAGCACCCAGCGCTCGAGGTCCTTCGGCAGCACGACGTCGAACCCGACGCGCGCCCCCCGCAGGACGCCCAGCCGGTCGGCGCTGTCGAAGAGCTCGCGGTAGCGGGCCTCGAGGCGCTGGCTCCAGAGTCCGATCCCCTTGAGCGTCGGGATCACGAAGCCTCGCACCGGGCCGAAGGCGCCGCCCCGGCGCGCCATCTCGGCCATCAGCATCTCGCGCTCGGCGAAGAGCTCGGCGAAGAGCGTCTTCGGGTCGATGCCGCACTCGGCCCAGATGCGGAGGGCGTCGGTCCGGAGCGAGGCGTCCTGGCGCGAGTCGATCAAGAGCCGCGTGGCCTCGAACGCGAAGTCCTCGAGCTCCGCGCGCTCGGCGGGCGAAATCGCCGGCAGGGCCTGCGTGAGGTAGCGGATGCCGTAGGCCGTGTGCCGCGCCTCGTCGCGCGAGACGTAGGTCAGGAGCTGCTTCAGCAGCGGCTCCTCCGTCGCGTTCCGCATGTCGCGGAACGAGTAGAGCGCGAGGCCCTCGATCACGATCTGCATGCCGACGGCCTTGTGCATCCAGTCCGGATGGCCGAGCACGCGGTCGAGGAGCTGCTGCAGCGCGGCCGAGATCGGCTGCACGGCGTCCAGCTTGCGGACATAGGCGTCGAAGACCTCGACGTGACGGGCCTCGTCCATCGTCTGGGTCGCGGCGTAGAACTTGCCGTCCATGTGCGGGACCGCGCTCACGAGCTGGGAGGCGACGAGGAGCGCGCCCTGCTCGCCGTGGAGGAAGTTCGAGAGCAGGAAGGCCGAGGTGCGGCGCGATACTTCCCAGCGCGTCTCCTCGGGCAGGCTCTGCCAGAACCGGGTCTCCTGGATCGGCAGGCCCATGAGGGTGAACGTGCGCGAGAATGCGTCGCGGTCGACCCCGCGCTCCCAGTCGAGGTCGCGCATCGCGATCCACTGCCGCTCGAGAGCGTTCGCGTAGAGGTCGCGCAGCTCCTCGATCTCGGGCTCGTAGCTCCAGCGGAAGATCGCGCGCAGCGCGGCCTCGGTCTCGTGGCGATCGGTCGGCTTCTCGGGCAGGACGGGCGAGGCGGTCATGCGGGGGCTCCTCCGGGTCGGCGGGATCTCGTGGCACGGCGGCGCGCGCCGCTGGCTTCGTCGAGCGCTCGCAGCAGGTGCTCGCGCGTCACGGCGAACAGGCGCTGGACGCTCTCTTCCGCGGCGGCGGCGTCGCCGTCGGCGAGGGCCTGCTCGATGCGGCGCACGACCGGCCGCAGCACCTCGCGCGGAGGGCGGAGCTGCGCGCGCAGGCCGCGCTCGCCCTCGATCCAGCGGCGGAGCTCCGGCGAGAGCAGGGCGGAGCGCAGGCCGTTGCGGACGAGGCGCAGGACGAGGTTGCGGCTCGCGCTCGAGACGAGCTGCACGAGGGCCTCGATCGCGCCGAAGTACTCGGCGTCGCCGATCGCCGGATCGGCCAGGCGCCGGAGCAGCGCGCGCGCACCGGCTCGCTCTCCGGCGTCGGCGTGGCGCAGCGCGAGGCGGACCGCTGCGCCCATCAGCGTGGCCTGCACCTCGAGCGCCTGCTCGACGAGATCGCGCCGCGGCGCTCCGGGCGCGAGGAGGAGGTGCGGCAGCACGTCGAGGCTCGCGTCCTCGACGGGGCGCACCACGGCGCCGCCGCCATGGCGGATCGCGACGAGGCCGAGCTGCTCGAGCTGCTGCAGCGCCTCGCGCACGGAGCTGCGCGAGAGCCCGCGCGTCTCCGCGAGCTCGCGCTCCGCCGGAAGGCGGGCGCCCGGCGGTCGCGCGCCGCGCAGGATCTCGTCGCGCAGTTCGGCGACGAGCTCCGCGGCACGGGAAGGGCGCGCGGCTGCGGGATCGCCGCCCGGAAGCGGGCGCAGCGGGCTCGCAGCGGGAGGGCGCGGTCTGCGGCGGGGCGCGGTCGTCACGACGCTCCAGGAGTGGTCGGGCCAATCTCGACTGGTCAGACCACTTCTATCAAGCGCGGCGGACGGGCGCAAGCGGCTCGTCGAAACGACGACGGCCGCGGATCCCGTGGGATCCGCGGCCGTCCATGGAAGATGAGACGCCTCGGGCGGCGCTGCCTCCGCCCGGCGCCCGCGCGCGGGCTCAGGCCTCGGTAATCGCCTTCACCTTCGCCTGGAGCGCCTGGGCCTGCGGGCTCGGCGGGCCGGCGGCCTGCATCTGCATCATGACCGCCATGTCGCCCTCGATCTGGATCTGGCCCGACATGAACGCCTGCATGCCGGCCTGCTGGTCGTTGTCGACGAAGATCGCCTTCGCGACCGGGTAGGGCACGGTCAGCTTCGTGGGCGCGCCGTCGAGCAGGCCGCGCTTGAACTCGCCGCCCGCCATGTGGATCTGCTTGTCGCCCTCCGGATGGTCCTTCACCACGATGTTGATCTTGATGTTCTTGACCATGTCCGGGACGGGAACGTCGCCGGCCTCGGCGCGGATCTTGTCCACCGCCTCGAACCAGGAATCGGAAAGGAACTGGGCCACGTGAG
>Ga0335070_10008588_pt1 | contig 11982 bp, 11 predicted proteins | sample Lox_Sample_13_FD_206722 | JGI IMG/M metagenome (GOLD analysis project Ga0335070, IMG submission 206722) | Soil microbial communities from Loxahatchee National Wildlife Refuge, Florida, United States - Lox_Sample_1.3 | ecosystem: Environmental > Terrestrial > Soil > Wetlands | place: USA...
CGGAGCCCGCGAGGTAGAGGGGGACGGGCCGCGGCGCCTCGAGCCAGGCCACCCGGCCCTCCGCGCCGCTCTCGAAGCGGATGGATTCGCCCCGCGTGAGGCGGCGGATATCGGTCGCCATCGCCTCCAGGGCGCCGACCCGACCGACCTTCTCCAGGCGCAGCCCCATGGTCTGGGCCGAGCTACCGCCCGTGCCCATACCGAGCACGATGCGGCCGGGCGCCAGCTCGTCGAGAGAGAGAATGGCGCTCGCCGTCACGGAGGCATGTCGCGAATGCGGCACGGTGACGCCGGGCCCCAGCTTGATCCGCTTCGTGCCGATAACGCAGGCGGTGAGCGTGACCCAGAGCTCGCGGCAAACGAGATGGGTGTCCGTCATCCAGACGGTCTCGAAGCCCAGCGCCTCGGCCAGCTGCACCTGCTTGACGATCTCCGGGACCGGCTGCGTGGCGAGGATGCCCAGGTCGAATTTCACGCCGGAATCATAGCAGAGGCGATTTCAGGCTTGACGTCTTCCTCCTGACCGCCGAACGTGGGGACATGATCTCGCCAGTCCGGAGTGCCGGCCTCATCGCGCTGGCGCTGTGTGGATGGTTGTGGGCCTCCCCCGCGCTGGCTCGGCCGGCGCCGCCCGGCAAGCCCGGCGGCACCCTGATTCTGACGCTCCGCGAGGACCCGCCCGAAGGCTTCGCCATCCACGAGACTGCGACGATCGCCGGCGTCTGGCCGGCCATGCCCTGCTACAGCAATCTCGTGCTCTTCGATCCGATGGAGCCGGTCGAGCGCCCGGAGACCATCGTGGGGGAGCTGGCCGAGCGTTGGTCGTGGCAGGACGGCTACAAGAACCTCGTCTTCTTCCTGCGAAAGAACGTCCGCTGGCACGACGGTCAGCCCTTCACCTCGCGCGACGTCAAGTTCACCTTCGACGTGGTCCGCGAAGCCGCGGACGCGCCGGGGCGGCTCCGCCTCAACCCGCGCAAGGTCTGGTACACCAATATTGCGGCCATCGAGACGCCGGATCCCTACACGGTGGTCTTCCACCTCAAGCGTCCCCAGCCGTCGTTTCTCCTCCTCCTCGCCGCCGACTACTCGCCCGTCTACCCCGCCCACGTCCCGCCGGCCGAGCTGCGCATGCGCTGTGTCGGCACCGGGCCTTTCCGCCTCAAGGAGTGGCGGCGCGGGGAGTTCGTCGAGTACGTGAAGAACCCGTCGTACTTCGTGCCCGGCCGGCCATATCTCGACGGGCTCCGGTACGTCGTCATCGCGGACCGGGGCACACGCACCGCGGCGCTTCAGGCAGGGCGCGTGGACGTGAGCTTTCCCGGCGAAGGGCGCAAGAGCATCGTGGACCAGGTGCGTGCCTCAGTCCCGGGGCTGCGTGTCTCGGTGATCGGGCAGAACGTGTTCGACAATCTCCTCCTGAATACGAAGCGGCCGCCCCTGGACCAGGTCAGCGTCCGGCGCGCGCTCAGCCTCGCCGTGGACCGGCGCGCGTTCACCAAGGCGGTGCATCAGGGCGAAGGGGCCATCGGCGCGGCCATGGCCCCTCCACCCCAGGGCATCTGGGGCTTGTCGGAGCGCGACCTGGCCGGCATGGCGGGCTACGGCACGCCCGAGGCCGACCGCGCCAAGGCCAAAGAGCTGCTCGCCTCGGCAGGCTTCACGCCGGCGACGCCGCTCCGCATCGAGATCCTCACGCGGGCCATCGCCATCTACCTCGACGTCGCTTCCTTCGTGGTGGGTGAGCTCAAGCGCATCGGCGTGGAAGCGACGCTCAAGCAGGTGGACAGCGCCCAGTGGTTTCCGCTGCTCACGCGACGGGAGTATCAGGCGGCCGTCAATGTCACCGGTCTGGGCCTCGACGATCCCGACGCCACCTTCTACGAGAACTACACCTGCGGATCGCCCAGGAACTACACGGACTACTGCGACGCGCAGGTAACCGCGCTCATCGAGCGCCAGTCCCAGGAGCTCGACCCGGGGCGCCGCCGTGAGCTCGTCCGGGAAATCCAGCGTCTCCTCGAGCGCGACGCCGCGCGTCCCATCCTGAGCTGGCGCCTCGACAACTTCGTGCAGGCGCCGTATGTACGGAATCTGGTCCCGCACCAGGTGGAGCACAACTGGGGCCGGATGCAGGAGGTCTGGCTCGACCGCTGATGTATTCCTTCGCGGCGCCGGCTCTGGTACGCTGACCGCGCCGACATTCGAGACGAAAGCGAACGAGTCTGGAGGGAGAGCGATGCGATTCGGAATCTTCTACGAGCATCAGTTCCCGCGGCCGTGGGACGAGGGCGGCGAGCTCAAGCTGTTCCAGGACGCGCTCGACCAGGTCGAGCTGGCCGACCGGCTCGGCATCGACTATGCGTGGGAAGTCGAGCATCATTTCCTCGAGGAGTACTCCCACTCGTCAGCGCCCGAAGTGTTCCTCGCCGCGGCGTCCCAGCGCACCCGGCAGATCAGGCTGGGTCACGGCATCGTGCTCATGCCTCCGGGCTACAACCATCCCGCGCGGATCGCCGAGCGCATCGCCACGCTGGACCTCGTCTCCAAAGGGCGCGTGGAGTTCGGCACCGGCGAGTCGGCCTCGCGCGCCGAGCTCGAGGGATTCGGGATCACGCCGGCGGAGCGACGGGCCATGTGGCGCGAGACCGTCGAGCAGGTCGCCAACATGATGGTGATGGATCCCTACCCCGGCTTCCAGGGCAAGTACTTCTCCATGCCGGTTCGCAATGTCATGCCCAAGCCGCTGCAGAAGCCGCATCCGCCACTCTGGGTCGCGTGCTCGAATCGCGAGACCATCCATCTCGCGGCCCAGCTCGGGATCGGCGCGCTGACCTTCGCGTTCATCGATCCCGACGAGGCGCGGCACTGGGTCGCCGACTACTACGAGACCTTCAAGAAGGAGTGCGTGCCGATCGGGCACGCGGTGAACCCGAACATCGCCATGGTCACGGGCTTCTCCTGCCATCAGGATGCCCAGGAGGCCCTGCGCCGCGGCATCGACGGCTTCCGCTTCTTCCAGTTCGCCCTCGGCCACCACTACGCGTTCGGCAAGCACACTCCCGGCCGTACCAATATCTGGAAGAAGTTCGAGGCCGTGCGCGCGGAGCTTGACCTGGACGTCCTGGGCGGCGGCACCGGTTGCATCGGCACCCCCGCCCAGCTCCGGGAATCGCTCATGAAGTTCCAGGCTTCCGGCGTCGACCAGACCGTGTTCATCCAGCAGGGCGGCAAGAATCGCCACGAGCACATCTGCGAATCGCTCGAGCTCTTCGCCAGGGACGTCATGCCCGAGTTCAAGGAGCACGAGACCAGGCGGCTCGCGCTGAAGGCGGAGGAGCTGTCGCCGTACGTCGACGCGGCGTTCAAGCGCAAGCAATACCTCGAGCCCCTGGCCGACGCCGACATCCCGAGCTACGAGGCCTTCGGCTCGTCGATCGCGCAGGTGGATACGGCGACCATGCCGGAGGCAAACCGGCGCCGCATGATCGCCTTCATGAAGATGCGGGAGATCGCCGAGCGGAGCTGACGCTACCGCGGCGCGGGACCGCCTTCGCAGATCCCGGCGGCACCGCGTCCGACGGGCTCGTCCTCCGTCGTGCTCAGGCCGCCGCCTCCGCGCCGCGGGGCGCGCCCGCATGGGGAACGAGGGCTGTGATGATCACGTCGGCGGTGCCGAGATTCGTGGCCAGCGGCACATTGTGCACGTTGCACACGCGGAGCAGCGCCCGGATGTCCGGATCATGAGGCTGCGACCAGAGCGGATCCACGAAGAAGAAGACCACGTCCACGGCTCCCGTGGCCACCCGCGCTGCGATCTGCGCGTCGCCGCCCTCGGGTCCGCTCAGGAGCTCCTCGATCTCGAGACCCACCTTGTCCCGAACCAGCCGGGCCGTGTGCCGCGTCCCGATCAGCTCGAACTGGCTCAAGGTCTCCCGGTTGAAGGTCGCCCATGCGACGAAATCGACCTTCTTGTTGTCATGGGCGATCAAGGCGAGCCGTCGCGCCACGGGTCAGTGCCCGCCCGAGTACGCGGGCTCCGGCACCGCGCGCGCTTTGTCTCGACGTGCCTGACCGCGGGCCGGCTTGCTCGGCGGCGCGCCGGTCAATCCCACGAGCTGGATTGCCACCTTCTTCTCTCGCGCGAACATGCAGAGAAACGAGATAGCCTCACCTTCGGACATGCCAACGCGGCGCGCCAGATCCTGTGGACTCATCGGTCCCATGCTCGCGAGGCACTCGATCACAGCCAGTTCGGTCTCGGACCACCAATCGATCATGACATCTACCCCCTCATCGCTGCAGTGCGGATCAGCTCCCGACTGCCTCTATCGTGCGCTCGCTCCCATTGCGCTTCGATGAAATGATTGTGACCGGCTGTCATCGACGACGAGGCGCGATTTGTCGACTCGAGAGGACTGCTGCAACCAGTATGCCACACGGCGATGCGTGAAGACTTCATCACTTACGCGTGAGTCGTTGTAGGGCGCTGCGTAAGTACGCGGCGCTCCACCCTGAGGCTGCCTTCCCGCTGAGCAAGCGCCCGGGGAGCGAGCCCTCCCGTCCGGTTCACGAGCGGTGCGTCAACCAGGAGCTGCGGCAGCGCTCCGGCTGCTCGCAGCTCCTGTGCGGATGTCGGGCGTTTTTTCCGCTCTCCGGCTAACCGCGCCCGACGAAGGGCATCTTCGTCGCCATGACGGTCAGGAACTGCACGTTGGCGTCCAGCGGAAGGCTCGCCATGTAGACAACGGCCCGTGCCACGTTCTGGACGTCCATGGTCGGCTCCACCTCCACCGACCCATTCGCCTGCGGGACGCCCTTCTTCATTCGCTCCGTCATCTCGGTGGCGGCATTGCCGATATCGATCTGACCGCACGCGATGTCGTACTTCCGCCCGTCGAGTGACGTGGACTTGGTCAGCCCCGTCATCGCGTGCTTGGTCGCCGTGTAGGCCACGGAGTTGGGCCGGGGCGCATGCGCCGAGATCGAGCCGTTGTTGATGATGCGGCCGCCGCGCGGCTGCTGGCTCTTCATGATCTTGATCGCTTCCTGCGTGCAGACGAAGGCGCCGGTAAGGTTGGTGTCGACGACGGCCTTCCATTTTTCGAGCGGCAGCTCCTCCATCGGCACGGGAGGCGCGCCGATGCCGGCATTGTTGAAGAGCAGGTCCAGCCGCCCAAACGTGTCCTTGGTCCTGGCGAACAGCGCGCGGATGGACTCCGGATCGCCGACATCCGTGGGCACCACGAGTGACGACGAGCCCGTCGCCTTCCCTTCGGCGGCCGTCGCCTCCAGGAGATCCTTGCGGCGTCCTGCGAGGACGACCGCGTAGCCCTCACGCATGAGGGCCAGCGCCGAATGCTTGCCGATGCCGGTTCCCGCGCCGGTGACGAGTGCAACCTTACTCGGTTCAGCCATGGCGTGCCGATCCTCCCTTTACTTCTTGCGGTAGACGTTGAGCCCGACCTTCTCTTCACGGTCGGGCACGGAGATATTCCCCTCGGTCGAGGCGATGATGATGGTCTTCCCGGACGACGACGGCCCGAACTCCTTCGACAAGTCGACCGTGATCGTCAGGATGTTGCCGGAGATCGACATCTCCACATTCTTCATCGTGTCACCTCCTGCCGACAGCCTAGCGCAAATCGGGACGCGGCGTGAATCCAGAAGTCGGAGCCGCGTCGATCGCAATTTTGGGGGCCTCCCCTCTTGACACGAACGCATGGCAAAGGCACATTAGGGACCCTATCTTTTTGCAGAACCCCGGCCGCCGAGCCACCACGACCAGATGACTCGCGCGGCATCGCGCCGAGGTCAACCCAACGTACAGAGCTCGCATGGAGGACTTGTGATGACGCCCACGGGAAACGGCATCGCTCTCTCCGACGAGATCATCGCGCACTGCGGCGAGCGCGCCGCGACCTACGACCGGGAAAATCGCTTCTTCACGGAGGATTTTGAGGAGCTCCGCGCGGCCGGCTATCTCAAGATCGCCATCCCGAAGGAGCTCGGTGGGCATGGCATGTCGCTCGCGGACGTGTGCCGCGAGCAACGACGGCTCGCCTACCGCGCGCCCGCGACTGCGCTGGCCACGAACATGCATCTGTACTGGACGGGCGTGGCCGCCGACCTGCGGAAGATGGGCGACGCTTCCCTCGAATGGATGCTGCGCGAAGCCGCGGCCGGCGAAGTCTTTGCGGCCGGCCACGGCGAGGCCGGCAACGATCTCCCACTCTTCCTGTCGACGGCCAAGGCCGAGCGTGTCGACGGCGGGTACAAATTCTGGGGGCACAAGACCTTCGGCAGCCTCACACCGGTCTGGACGCGCCTGGGCCTGCACGCGATGAACGCCGCCGATCCCAGCGGACCGAAGATCGTCCACGCCTTCCTGCCTCGCGACACCAAGGGCTACGCCGTCAAGGAGACCTGGGACACGCTCGGCATGAGAGCCACTCGCAGCGACGATACACTGCTCGACGGCGCCTTCATCCCCGACAAGTACGTCTCCCGGGTGGTCCCGGCCGGCACGGCGGATCTCTTCGTCCTCGCGATCTTCGGCTGGGCCGAGCCGACTTTCGGCAGCATCTACCTCGGCCTCGCCGAGCGCGCGCGTGATGTTGCCGCGGCCGGCGTCAAGAAGCGGACCTCCCTTGCGCTGACGCGCTCCATGGCCTACCACCCGGAGGTCCAGCGCAGCTTCTCCGAGATGCAGCTGGCACTGGAGGCGGCCGGGGCGCAGGTGGACCGTGTGGCCGAGGAGTGGTCCACCGGCGTCGATCACGGCGCCCGGTGGCCGATGAAGCTCGTGGCGGCCAAGCACAATGCCGTCGAGGCCGCCAAGAAGGTCGTCGATCTTGCCCTCGCCGTCTCGGGCGGCGGCGGCATGTTCAAGTCCAACGAGCTGGAGCGGCTCTACCGCGACGCCCGCTGCGGCGGCTTCCACCCGGCGAGCACCCTGCTTGCTCACGAGATCGTCGGCAAGACGGTCCTGGGCATCGACCTCGGCGAGCAGCCGCGCTGGGGATAGGCTGCAGATCCTCGAAAGGAGCCCGGAGACATGCCGCTCTATCTGGACGTACACAGCAAGATCGACGGCCTCACCGCCGACGCCGCGGCGGATGCCCACCGCAAGGATCTGGAGATCCAGCAAAAGCACGGGGTCAGGTATCTGCGGTACTGGTTCGACGAGGGCACCGGGAAGGTTTTCTGTCTGGTGGAGGCCCCGAGCAGGGAGGCGGCCGAAGCCGTGCACCGCGAGGCGCACGGCTTGGTCGCCGACGAGATCATCGAGGTGAAGGAAGGGTCCTAGCCAGCGCGCTGGCCAGCGGCCGCATCCCAAGCCTCTCCGCAAGCGTGAGCCCCGCGCGGTAATACTCGCTCGCCATCTCGGCGTCCGGGGAGGCGGCGCTGCCCGTGGCCTCCCCCAGCAGCCTCAAGGCATAGGCTTCGTTCCCTCGTTCTCCACGGCGCCTCGCCATGTCGAGGGCGCGCAGCCCGAGTCGTTTGGCGACATCCGTATTGCCCGCCAAGGCATGGGCCTGGCCCAGCCAGACGAGGCGGAGCGCGTGGTTGGCACCGAGCTCCATAGCCTCTGTCCGCTCCACGGCGTCTTCGAGGAGGCGAATGCCCTCCGCGTGCCGGCCGGCGAGCGCATACGTGAAGCCGAGGGGCGCCGCGACCGCCGGAAAGAGCAGCGGGATATCGGAAAGCCGCCCGATCACCAGGCCGCGCTCGAGTGGTCCCATCGCTCTCTGGTAGTCGCCTCTGAACATGTCGACCATGCCGGTCCCCACATACGCCACGACGAGGCTGAAGGGCTGCGCCTCGTGCTCGGCGAGCGCGGCCGCTTCGCACGCCGCGCTGGCCGCCTCGTCGAAGGAGCCCAGCTCCGCCAGGCACAGCGCCAGCCACGAGCCCGAGAGGACGGCGGGGAGGCCGGCGAGCCCGAAGGTCTCGCGGCGGAGGTCGCCGTCGAGGAGCTGCACGTTGCGTCTGAGCGCGTCGACCGCGCTCGGGTAGTCGCCGAGCGAATAGTAGATCTGCCCCAGCCGGTAGTTCGTCCGGACCGTATCGCCGAAGCTCCCGAAGCTCGCCGCGACGGCGCGGTCCCTGAGTGCCACGGTCAGCGCGCGGTCATGCTCCCCGCGAACCCACAGCATTCCGGGGTTCTCGGGCCCGCCGAACGTGGCTTCGATGTTCGGCCTGGAGGTGGTCACTCCGGTCTGGCGCAGATAGCGAAGCGCCTTGTCCCACACTTCGCCCCGGAAGGCGTGATGGGCCAGCCGGTCGACGTGCTCCGCCAGCCGGTCCGCGTAGAGCCGCTCGATGACGTCGACGACCCGGGCATGCACGGTTCGGCGCCGCTCCTGGAGCACGCCGCCATAGGCGACCTCGTGGGTGAGCGCGTGCTTGAAAGTGTACTCGGAGGCCGGAAACAGCCTCGCCTCGTAGACGAACTCGGCGGCCTGGAGCCGGGCGAGGCCGCGACGGATCTGCTCCTCCGGTTGCTCGGCGGTCTCGAGGAGGACGGCCCAGGGCACGTCCTTCCCGATGACCGAGGCCGTCTGGAGGAGCTGCTTGTCCTCGGGGGGCAGGCGGTCGATGCGCGCCGCGAGGATAGCCTGCACGGTCGCCGGCACCTGGAAGGCAATGGGATCCTTGCCGAGGCGATACGCTCCAGGCCGCCCGACCAGCACCTCGGTTTCGACGAGCGACCGGACGCTCTCCTCGAGGAAGAGCGGGTTGCCTTCCGTGCGCTCGATCAGCATGCGCTGGAGCGGCCGGAGCTCCGGGTGATCGCCGAGCACGGGCTGCAGCAGCGCCTCCGCAGACTCCTGCGGGAGCACATCGATCCGCAGCTGCCGGTAGTAGGTCTTGCTCGCCCACGTGTGCTGGTACTCCTGGCGATAGTTCACGGCGAGCAGGACGGGCGCAGTGGGAAGGCTGTCGACGAGGACATCGAGCAGGGTCTGCGTCTCGGCGTCGATCCAGTGGAGGTCCTCGAAGACGAGGAGCAGCGGCTGATTCCCGCATTCCCGGAGCAGGAGCAGGCGGACGGCATCCACCGTCTGCTCGCGGCGCCGGCCGAGATCGAGGCGCAGGAACTCGTGGTCCGCAGGCAGGGCATCGAGAAGCCATGAGAGCGGCGGAATGATGTCCTTGAGTCCCTCGTCGAGTGTCAGGACGCGGCCGGTGATCTTGGCGCGTATGTCACGCGTATCGTCCCTATCGGTGAGCTTGAAGTAGCCCTTGAGGAGGTCGACGAGGGGAAGGTACGGCGTCGTCCTGCCGTACGAGACCGAGCCCGCCTCGAGGATGAGCCAGCCTTCGGTTCTGTGCGAACGCATGAACTCGTAGAAGAGCCGTGACTTGCCAACGCCGGGCTCTCCGACCACCGCCACGACCTGGCCGCGGCCGGCCCCGGCCTGCTCCAGCGCCCGCCGGAGCTCATCGACCTCGGCATCGCGACCGACGAAGCGCGTCAGCCCGCGCGCCATCGACGCGTGGAGTCGCGTGCGGGCGGAGCCGGCGCCGACGATCTCGAAGACCGGAACGGGCTCCGCCAGTCCTCTGACCGGGGTGGGCCCGAGCGCCTTCACTTCCACGTAGCCTTCGGCGCTCGCGAGGGTAGCCTCGGTCAGGAGTGTGGTGCCCGGCCGGGCGAGCTGCTGCATGCGGCCGGCGAGGTGCGTGGTGTGGCCCACCGCGGAGTAGTCCATGTGGAGATCGGTGCCTATCGACCGCACCACGACCTCTCCGGAGTTGATCCCCACGCGAATCTGGACGTCGACCCCGTGGCGCCGGCGCAGGTCCAGGGCGTACTGCGCGACGGCCTCGTGCATCCGCAACGCGGCATAGCAGGCCCGCACCGCGTGATCTTCGTGCGCCAGCGGCGCCCCGAAGAGCGCCATGATGCCGTCGCCCATGACCTGATTGACGGTGCCTTCGTACCGATGCACCGCCTCCATCATGAGCTCGAGGACAGGATCCAGGAGCTCACGGGTCTCCTCGGGGTCACGGTCCAGCAGAAGCTCCATGGAGCCCTTGTGGTCGGCGAACAGGACGGTGACGGTCTTCCGCTCGCCGTCCAGCGCCCCCTGGGAGGTCAGGATCTTCTCCGCCAGATGCTTCGGCGTATACGTGCTCGGCGCGACGAACCTCGTGGTCGGACCCAAGCGGAGCGAGGCGGCGCACTGCCCGCAGAACCTGCTCTCCGGCGGGTTCACCGCTCCGCAGACGGCGCAGACCGAGGCGAGCGGCGAGGCGCATGCACCGCAGAATCTCGCGCCGGCCGAATTGTCCTGATGGCACCGGGAACACTTCATGCGCGGTCCTCTTTCGGTTCAGTGGGCTCGACCGCAGCGGCGAGCTCTGCCGCCTTCGTGTCGCTACTGGAGAACGTGATCGGCTCTCTGCAGCAGCGACTGCGGCAGCGTCAGCCCGAGTGCCTTGGCCGTCTTGAGGTTGATGATCAGCTCGAACGCGGTCGGCTGCTCCACGGGCAGATCGCCGGGCTTGGCGCCTTTCAGGATCTTGTCGACATAGCCGGCCGCGCGGCGGCACATCTCGGGCACGCTCACGCCGTAGGACATCAGTCCCCCGGCATCCACGAACTCCCGAAATCCGTACATGGTGGGCAGCCGTCGCTTGGCCGCGCGCTCGACGATCGGACCCAGGTACCTCACGGTGAGCGGATCGGTGAGGACGACAAGTCCCTGCACCTGGTCGTCACCTATCGCGCCGAACACCCGATCGAGGTCCGCCGGGTCGCGTATGCCCTCCGCCTTGAGCTTCATCCGGAGCTGCGGGGCCGCGGCTTCCAGCGCCTTCAGATACCCAACGTTCGACGGATTGCCGGGATTCCAGAGAACGGCCACCGTCGACGCTCGAGGCACCGCTTCCTTGAGCAGCTCCAGCCACTTTCCCGTGAACTCGACGCCCAGCGAGAGCGACACGCCTGTGAGGTTCCCCCCCGGCCGCGAGAGACTCGAGACGAGCCCGGAACCCGACGGGTCGGCGGCGACGAAGACAATGGGAACGGTCGCCGTCGCCTTCTTGGCGGCGAGCGCGGCCGGCGTGCTCAGGACCACGATGACATCGGGCTTCTGCCGGAGGATCTCGGCGACCAGATCGGGGAATCGTTCGCCGCGCCCCTCCCCCCAGGACGCCTCGACGACGACGTCGCGCCCTTCGACGTAGCCGCGCGCGCTGAGTCCCTCGCGGAGGGCGGCGAGAAATTGCTGGCTGGTCGAGGGGCCTTCGCCCCCGAGAAAGGCGATGCGGGCCTGTCGGACGGCCCGCTGCGCTTGGACCCGAACTGGCGCGGCAAGCGCGCCGAAACCCAGCGCGCCGACGAAGAGGAAGGTCCGCCGACCAATCATCGAGTTACCTCGTAGATCTGAAGCCCTGGCGCCGCTGGCAGGTCGACCGACCCCGGACGTCCCCGAAGTTTACGCAGGATGGGAAAGCCCTGTCAAAGTCTCCGTCGCGCACGGGTCCGCGAGTCGTCGCCGGTGGTACCATGCGGACTCGGGCTGGGTCATCTTCCTGCGGGAGGCATGCGATGAACCCTCTTCGCCGCGCTGTCGTGGTCTGGCTGGGCCTGACCGGGCTCTCGCTCCTGGGTCATCCGGCCGAGGCGGTGGAGTACCGGCTCCTCGTCGCCAGCGTCTTCGACACCTCCCTCACCTCCTTCGTCACCGCCAGGGAGCTCACATACGGTGCGTCGGGGCCGGGGCTCCAGCGACTCGGGACGGCCATCAGCACGGGCGAGATCGACTGGGGCACCATGCCCGTGGGGCGACCGCTCACGGCCGTGCCCGACAGCATCGCCCGCGCCTGGGCCGGCGTGGGCATTCATCTCCTGGACCGATCCGAACATCGACCGCGAAGGGCGTAGCAAGATCGTCCCGGGGGGGTTCCATCGCTGAACGCGCCGTTTGACGTCTGACACGGCCTGTACCAGCGCTTCGAGCTTGCTAC
>Ga0335070_10008589_pt1 | contig 11981 bp, 9 predicted proteins | sample Lox_Sample_13_FD_206722 | JGI IMG/M metagenome (GOLD analysis project Ga0335070, IMG submission 206722) | Soil microbial communities from Loxahatchee National Wildlife Refuge, Florida, United States - Lox_Sample_1.3 | ecosystem: Environmental > Terrestrial > Soil > Wetlands | place: USA: Florida...
CGGCGGCGTCCGCCGCGCCGGGCCGCGCCCGGCCCGCCTCCGGCCCGCGTTGACACCCTTCCTTGAATCGGCATATCATGGGGGCAGTCCGGAGAAGGAGGGCGCCATGGAACTCCTGCCGAGGGTCCGCGGCCTGCTGCTGAAGCCCAAAGACGAGTGGCTGAAGATCAAGGCCGAGCCGACGCCAATCGCCGAGCTCTTCACGTCCTACGCTATGATCCTGGCCGCCGTCCCTCCCGCGGCGCAGTTCGCCGGGCGGCTCCTCTTCCGCTCTGAGATCCCCTTCAGCAAAGCGCCCGTCTGGAGCTTCGGCCGGGCCTTGACGAGCGCCATCCTCTCCTACATCTTCTCCCTGGCCATCGTCTATCTCTTCGCCGTGATCGTCGACGCCCTGGCCCCGAACTTCGCCTCGGCCCGGAGTCTGCCGAACGCCATGAAGCTCGCCGTCTACAGCATGACCCCGGTCTGGGTGGCGGGCGTCGTCTATCTCATCCCCGGCCTGGGCATCCTGGTCCTGCTGGCCGGCGTCTACGGCCTTTATCTCCTCTACGAGGGTCTTCGCGCGCCGATGATGGGGACGCCCAAGGACCGCGTCATGGGTTTCCTCGTCGTCAGCATCATCGTGGTCGTGGCCCTGTTCGTGGTGGCCTGGCTGCTTCTGTTTGTGCTGTCTTTCCACGGGCGCGTCTAGCCGAGCCGCGCGGACTGTGGCCCCGCGCCGTTCACGTTTGTCCGAGCTCCTCCGCGACCCTGAGGAACGCCTCCTCCGGTGACGGCGCGGCGGTGATGGGCCGCCCGATGACGAGGTAATCGGCGCCCTTGGCCACGGCCTCGGCCGGGGTCATGATCCGCTTCTGGTCCTGCGCCGCCGCCCAGAGCGGACGGATCCCCGGCGTCACGATAACCAAGTCCCGCCCGAATTCCCGGCGCAGGACCTCGATTTCCTGGGGCGAACAGACGACGCCGTCCAGGCCCGCGGCCTTGGCCAGCCCGGCCAGGCGGACGACCTGGGCGGCGACGTCGGACGCCTGACCGACCTCTGCCAGGTCCGGCCCCTTGAGGCTCGTCAGCACGGTCACGCCGAGGAGGAGGGGTTTCGGCCTCTTCCCCTCCTCGGCGGCCTGGCGGGCCGTCTCGGCCGCCTTGGCCATCATCTCGCGGCCGCCCGAGGCGTGGAGGGTCATCATCTGGACGCCGTGCCGGAAAGCGGCCCGGACGGCCCCGCCCACGGTATTGGGGATGTCGTGGAGCTTGAGGTCGAGGAAGATGTCCTTGCGCAGGGCCTTGAGCTTGCGGAAGAGGGCCGGGCCCTCGGCCGTGAACAGCTCCAGCCCGACCTTGAACGTCCGGGCGGAGCGGAGCCGGCTGACGAGGGCGATGGCCTCCTCCTTTCCAGGGACGTCCAGGGCGATGATGATCTTGTCCCGGTTCGGCGTATCCATGCGGCTGTCCTTTCTCTTTCCGATTCTCAGGCTCGGCCGGCGGCCCGGACCGCCTCAATCCGTCCGGACCGTGCCGACAAGGTCCCGGACACGGTCGACTCCCCGGGCCTCGCACCAGGCGGAGATCTCGCCGACGATGCGCGCGGCGGCGTCGGGGTCGACGAAGTTCGCCGTGCCGACCTCGACGGCCGAGGCGCCGGCGACCATGAACTCGAGGGCGTCGGCGCCCGTCATGATGCCGCCCATGCCGATGACCGGCACCCGAACCCGCGAGGCGACCTGGTAGACCATGCGCACGGCCAGGGGCCGGATGGCCGGGCCGCTGAGCCCGCCGAAGGTGTTGGCGAGCCTAGGCCGCCGCGTCTCGATGTCGACGGCCATGGCCAGGAAGGTGTTGACGAGGGCCACGGCGTCCGTGCCCGCCTCGGCCGCGGCCTGGGCGATCTCGACGATGTCGGTGACGTTCGGAGAGAGCTTGGTGATGACCGGCCGGCGCGAGACCGCCTTGAGGCGCTTGACGAGGTCGTGCGTCGGTCCGGGGAAGAGGGCGGGACACATCCCGTCTTTCTTCACGTTCGGGCAGGAGATGTTGAGCTCGTAGGCGGCGATGCCCTCCTCGCGGTCGAGGAACTCGACGACCCTGAGGTACTCATCGTCGTCGGCGCCGCAGGCGTTGACGATGACGGCCGTGCCCCGCCCGCGGAGGCGGGGCAAGACCTTCTCGGCGAAGGCCCGGACGCCGACGCCCTGGAGGCCGATAGCGTTGATGAGGCCGCTCGGCGTTTCGACCAGCCGCGGCGGCGGGTTGCCCTCCCTGGGCTCAAAGTAGAGGCCCTTGACGACGACCCCCCCCAGTCTCTCAAGCCCGAGGTAGGGCTCGAACTCGAGTCCGTAGCCGAAGGTCCCGCTGGCCGTGAGGACGGGATTGCGGAGCCTGAGGAAGCCCAGGTCCACGGCGAGGTCGGTCATCGCGGCGATCCCTCCCACACGACCCGCTCGCCCGGGAAGACGGGGCCTTCCTCGCAGATCTTGACCCAGCCGTCGCCGCTCACGTCGCGGATGCGGTGGACGCACCCCCAGCAGGCGCCGATGCCGCAGCCCATCATCGCCTCGAGCGAGTATTCGGCCGGGATGCCGGCGGCGTCGGCCAGGCCGGCCACGGCCTTCATCATGGCATCCGGGCCGCAGGCGTAGAGACGGTCGGCCCGGCCGCGGCCGAGCTCGCGGCGGAGGAGCTCGCTGACGAGGCCGTGAAAGCCGAGGCTGCCGTCATCGGTCGACGGGAGGACGGCGAGGCCCGCCGACTCGAACTCGTCCACGAGCGGCAGGTCGTCCCGCGACCGGCCGCCATAGAGGACGGCGACCTTCGCCCCCAGCGCGAGGAGCTCCCGGCCGAGGAAATACAGGGGTGCGATGCCCCGGCCGCCGCCGACGAGCCAGGTTTTCCGGCCTTTGAGACGGCCGGACAGGGTGTAGCCCTTGCCGAGCGGTCCGAGGAGGTCGAGCGTTTCGCCCGGCCTCTTGCGGGACAGAACGCGGGTCCCCTCGCCGGCCGTCCGGAAAAAGAGGTCGACCGTCGACGGCCCGGCGTCGTGGAGGCTCAGCGGACGGCGCAGGAGGGGGACGGTCGTCTCGCAGGCCTTGACCATGACGAACTGGCCCGGCCGGGCGTCGCGCCCGACCGCCGGCGACCCGACCCTCAGCAAGTGATAGTCCCCCCAGCTTTCCGCTTCGAGGACCTTCGCCTGCCTGTCGATGGCCATTCTCGCCCCATCCACGCGCTGATTTCGCCTGAGAAAATATCAGAATCGGCCCGCTTTGGCAACCCCGGTTCCTTCCAAGGTCGGACGGGTCCTGTCCCAGCGCGTTACCAAGTGCGGAGGCGCCGCGGCCGCCCTCATCCCCCGGCCCCGGGAACCTGTCCCGGTTCCCCCGCGCCGTTCCGCAACGGAACGGCACGAGCCCCCCTCCAAACGGGGGCTTTCGGGCGGCCTCAGCGCCTCCTCGGTTGGTCCCCGTGCATCCTCTCTCTGGGGGTCTTTGACTCCATCCGCGCCCGCTCGGCCTGTCGGCCGGGAGCGGAGCCTTCGGAGCGACCGACAAAAGCACGCCCGAGGGACTCGAGGGCGCGCTGTTGGGAAGTTTCCCAGAAGTCCGGCTCCGCGCGAGTCCGCGGGCTTCCGATGGTCGCTGGAAAGGCCTCGCTCCCCGCCGGAGGCCGTCCCCGAGGCCCTCTTCGTCTTGCGCCGGCCGCGCGAGTTAACCTATAATGAGGCCTCATCATCGAGGGAGGATTCATCCATGCAAGTTTCCAGGCGCGGCCAGGACATCCAGGCGTCCCCGATCCGCAAGCTCAAGCCGTACGCGGACGCGGCCAAGGCCAAGGGGATCAAGGTCTTCCATCTCAACATCGGCGACCCCGATATCCCGACTCCCCAGCCCGTCATCGACACCTTCCATAAGTATGCCGGGCCGGTCCTGGGCTACGGCCCCGCCCAGGGCTTCCTCGAGCTCCGCCAGGCCGTGGCCCGCTATTTTGGGAACTACGCGATCCCCCTCGAGGCCGACAACGTCCTCATCACCAACGGCGGTTCCGAGGCCATCCACTTCCTGTTCTCGGTCGTCGGCGACGTCGGCGATGAGATCATCATCCCGGAGCCCTATTATACGAATTATAACGGCTACGCCTCGTTCGCCGGGACGAGGATCGTGCCCCTGCCCCTGCGGGTCGAGGACGGCTTCCGCCTGCCGCCGCTCGAGGCCATCGAGGCCAAGGTCACGCCGCGGACCCGGGCCATCCTCGTCTGCTCGCCCAACAACCCGACCGGCACCGTCTACACGCCCGAGGAACTGGAGCGCGTCATCCGGGTCGCCAAGAAGCACGACCTCTTTCTCATCGGCGACGAGGTCTACAAGGAATTCATCTATGACGGCCTGAAGCACAAGAGCCTCCTCGAATACGAGGACGTCAGGGACCGGGTCGCCGTCGTCGACAGCATATCCAAGCGCTACAGCTGCTGTGGCGCCCGCATCGGCATGATCCTGACCCGCAACGCCGAGCTCTACCAGGCCGCCCTGAAGTTTGCCCAGGCCCGGCTCTGCCCGCCCTCGGTCGAGCAGATGGCCGCCCTGGCCGCCTACAACATGCCGATGGACTATTTCAAGCCCGTCCGCGCCGAGTGGCAGAAGCGCCGGGACGTCCTCTACGAGGGCCTGAAGGATGTCCCCGGCCTCGTCATCCGCAAGCCGCAGGGCGCCTTTTATGTCATCGTTCGGCTTCCGCTCAAGGACGCCGAGCACTTCACGGTCTGGATGCTCTCCGAGTTCTCGCTCGATAGCAAGACGGTCATGCTGGCCCCCGGCCCCGGCTTCTACGGGACGCCCGGCCTGGGCGCCGACGAGGTCCGCGTCGCCTATGTCATCAACGAGACCGATCTCCGGGAGGCCCTCCGCGTCTTCAAGGCCGGCCTGGCCAGGTACCGGACGCTTTTCCCCTGACGACGGGCCCCTCCGGGCGTCCCGGAGCGGTTGAATTTTCCGCCGGTTCCGTGTATATTGCGTGAACTGTCCCCCGCGCGAATAAAGGAGTTCTGCGATGGCCAAGAAGCACGTCTATTTCTTCGGCGCCGGCGCCGCCGAAGGCAACATGAAGATGAAGGACATCCTCGGCGGCAAGGGCGCCAACCTGGCCGAGATGGCCGGCATCGGACTGCCCGTCCCGCCGGGCTTCACCGTCTCGACCGAGGTTTGCGCGCTCTACTACAAGAACCGCCGGAGGATCCCCGAAGCCGTCCGCCTCGATGTCGAGAAGAATCTCAAGAGGCTCGAGAAGGCCGTCGGCCAGGCGTTCGGCGACCCCAAGAGCCCGCTCCTGGTGTCGGTCCGGTCCGGGGCCCGGGCCTCGATGCCGGGGATGATGGACACCATCCTCAACCTCGGCCTGACCGACAAGACGGCCTCCGCCCTGGTGGCCAAGACCGGCAACGAGCGCTTTGTTTACGACTCCTACCGCCGCTTCGTCCAGATGTACGGCGACGTCGTCCTCGGCCTCAAGCCCGTGCACAAGGACGACATCGACCCCTTTGAGGCCATCATCGACGGCAAGAAGCGCGAGCGCGGCGTCGCGAACGACCTCGACCTCACCGCCGCCGACCTCAAGGACCTCGTCGCCCGGTTCAAGGCGGCCATCAAGGACAAGACCGGCCAGGAGTTCCCCCAGGACCCGAAGAAGCAGCTCTGGGGCGCGATCGGCGCCGTCTTCGGCTCCTGGATGAATGACCGGGCCATCGCCTACCGCAAATTGTACGACATCCCCGAGGCCTGGGGTACGGCCGTCAACGTCCAGCTCATGGTCTTCGGCAACATGGGCGCCGACTCCGGCACCGGCGTCGCCTTCACCCGCGACGCGGCCACCGGCGAGAACGTCTTCTACGGCGAGTACCTCATGAACGCCCAGGGCGAGGACGTCGTGGCCGGCATCCGGACGCCCAAGCCCATCGCCGAGATGAAGAAGGACGACCCCCGAGCCTACGCGGAGCTCGAGAAGATCCGCCGCGCCCTCGAGAAGCACTACACCGACATGATGGACATCGAGTTCACCATCCAGCAGGGCAAGCTCTACATGCTCCAGTGCCGGGTGGGCAAGCGCACGGCCTTCGCCGCCATCAAGATCGCCGTCGACATGGTCGGCGAGAAGCTCATCAGCGAGAAGGAGGCCTTGTCCCGGATCGAGCCGGACCAGCTCAACCAGCTCCTCCGGCCCATCTTCGACCCGGCCGAGAAGGCCGCCGCCGTCAAGGCCGGCAAGCTCCTCGCCAAGGGGCTCAACGCGGGCCCGGGCGCGGCCACCGGCCGCATCGTCTTCAACTCCGTCGACGCCGAGGCCTGGGCCGGGCGCGGCGAGAAGGTCGTCCTGACCCGCATCGAAACCTCGCCCGAGGACATCAAGGGCATGAACGCGGCCGAGGGCATCCTGACCGCCCGCGGCGGCATGACCTCCCACGCCGCCCTGGTCGCCCGGCAGATGGGCCGGGTCTGCGTCGCCGGCTGCGGCGACCTCCTCATCGACTACAACGCCCACGCCATGACCGTCCGCGGCCGGGCCGTCAAGGAAGGCGACTGGATCTCGATCGACGGCACGACGGGCGAGGTCCTCGAGGGAAAGCTCAACACCAAGCCCTCCGAGGTCCTCCAGGTCCTCATCGAGAAGACGCTCGACCCGGCCAAGGCCCCCGTCTACCAGACTTTCGCCAAGGTCATGGCCTGGGCCGACAAGTTCCGGACCCTCAAGATCCGGACCAACGCCGACCAGCCCGACCAGTCGCGGAACGCCGTCGCCTTCGGGGCCGAGGGCATCGGCCTCTGCCGGACGGAGCACATGTTCTTCGGCGCCGGCAAGATCGGCCCGATGCGCGAGATGATCCTGGCCGATACCCTCGAGCAACGCAAGGCCGCCCTGGCCAAGCTCCTGCCGCTCCAGCGGCAGGACTTCGCCGGCATCTTCGAGGTCATGGCCGGCCGTCCGGTGACCATCCGGACGATCGACCCGCCGCTCCACGAGTTCCTGCCCCACGAGGAGAAGGAGCAGCGCGAGGTCGCGGCGGAGATGGGCATCTCCTACGAGAAGGTCAAGGAGCGGGTCGACTCCCTCCACGAGTTCAACCCCATGCTCGGCTTCCGCGGCTGCCGCCTGGGCATCATCTACCCCGAGATCACCGAGATGCAGGCCCGGGCCATCTTCGAGGCCGCGGCGGCGACGAAGAAGAAGGGAATCCCCGTATTGCCCGAGGTCATGATCCCGCTCGTCGGCCACGTCAACGAGCTTCGGAACCAGGAGACGCTGGTCCGGGCCACGGCGGACGCGGTCATGAAGGAGCAGGGCGTCAAGTTCGACTTCCTCGTCGGGACCATGATCGAGATCCCGCGCGGCGCCATCACCGCCGACGAGATCGCGACGGTGGCCGAGTTCTTCAGCTTCGGCACCAACGACCTGACCCAGACGACCCTCGGCGTCAGCCGCGACGACGCCGGCAGCTTCCTGCGCCCGTACGTCGAAATGGGGATCTACGCCAAGGACCCGTTCGAGGTCCTCGACCGCGACGGTGTCGGCCAGCTCATGCGCATGGCCGTGGAGAGGGGGCGCAAGGCGCGGCCGGGGATCAAGCTCGGCATCTGCGGCGAGCACGGCGGCGAGCCGTCGTCGGTCGAATTCTGCCACCTGATCGGGCTGAACTACGTCAGCTGCTCGCCCTTCCGGGTGCCCATCGCCCGGCTGGCGGCGGCCCGGGCGGCGCTCCTCAACCCGCCGGCGAAGGCGGCCCGCAAGGTTTCTTTGCGTTGACTTGCCCTTCCCCCAATCAGGGAGTATAGCTAGCACGAAGAGGCGCCATCGCCTCCCCCCGAAGGGAGCGGACAAATGGCCGAGCCCTTCCCAAACGACGTCGTTGAAAAAGCGTGGGCAAGGTTTGGGGCTACTGTGAATGCGAAAGGCCATATCACGGTCATTACGGCTGCCGATATTTTCGTGCTCTCTTCTTCAAACTGACCCAGGACCGGCCGGCCCCGTTTACCCCGGCCGCCTTTTTTGATATGGTTAAGCCTTCATGGGCGAGTTCGTCGACCTGCTGAAGTCCCTGGTCGGGAAGCGGTTCCCCTTCAAGCTCGTCTACAGCAACGAATACTGGATGTTCGACACCGGGCGGCACGTCTTCCCGCTCCAGAAATACCGTCTCGTCTACGAGCACCTCCTCTCCATGGGCGCGCGCCGGGAGGATTTCCTCCGGCCGCGTCCGGCCACGGACGAGGACCTCCTCCTCGTCCACTCGGCCCGCTACATCAAGCACCTCAGGGCCGGGACCCTCAGCCCGGCCGAGGTCCAGGCCCTGGAGCTCCGCTTCTCGCCCGACCTCATCCGCTTCGCCCTCCTCTCGGTCGGCGGGACTGTCCTCGCCGCGCGCCGGGCCTTGGCGGACGGGCTGGCCCTTCACATCGGCGGCGGCTTCCATCACGCCTTCCGCGACCACGGCGAGGGGTTCTGCGTCCTCAACGACGTGGCCGTGGCCGTGTCGAAGATGATCGCGGAGAAGAGGGCCGGCCGGGTCATGGTTGTCGACTGCGACCTCCATCAGGGCAACGGTACGGCCTCCATTTTCCAGGGGCGTGACGACGTCTTCACCTTTTCCATCCACCAGATGGACATCTACCCGGCGGAAAAGCCGGCCGGAACACTCGACGCGGGGCTCTGGTCGGGGGACGGGGACGCGAAGTACCTGGCCGAGCTCGGCTCCCATATCCCGAGGATCTACAAGGAGTTCCGGCCCGACCTCGTCGTCTACCTGGCCGGCGCCGACCCCTACGAGAAGGACCAGCTCGGCGGCCTGCGGCTGACCCAGGCCGGGCTGAGGGAGAGGGACAGGATGGTCATCGAAGGCGCCAGGCGTCTGCGCATCCCGGTCGCGGTGCTCCTCGCCGGCGGCTACGCCCAGGAGATCGAGGACACCGTCCGCATCCACCTGAACACGATCCGCGTCGCCCAGCGCGTCCAGCGCGTCTGGGCCTGAGCGGGCCGCTCAATCCTGCATGAAGACGTGGGCGAAGACCTTGGCGTCCCCGACCATGTTGTCGATGACGCAATATTCGTTCGGCATGTGGGCCGTGTCGTCGAGCTTCGACCAGCAGGCGGCCGCGAACCCCGCCCTCCGGAAGAGGGCCGCGACGGTCCCGCCGCCGATGCCCATGGCCCGGGCCTCTCTTCGGTAGACGGAGCGGATGGCGCCGCGAAGGGCCTTGACGACCGGGGCCTGGGCCGGCGTCGGCGGCGCGGCCGGGGCCCTCTGCTCGACGCCGATCTCGACCTTGACCCGGAACTTCCGCTGGATGTCGCCGGCGATCGTCCGGATGCGCTTCTCCACGTCCGCGACCTTGTACCTGGGCAGGACGCGGCAGTCCATGTAGAAGACGTCCTCCCCCGGGATGGTGTTGATGTTCGGGACGTTGGCTTCCTTCTTCGTCGGCTCGAAGGTCGAGATGGGCGGGGCGAAGAGCCGCTCCCGGGCGGGGAAATGGCCGTAGAGGCGGTCGAGGGCGGCGATGAGGTAGCTGGCCGCCTTGAAGCTGTTGATGCCCTTCTCGGGCGTCGAGCCGTGGGCCTGGCGGCCCAGGGTCTTGAACTTGAGCCAGAGGATGCTCTTCTCGGCGACCTCGATCATCGTGCCGTGCTCGTTGCCCGCGTCGGGGACCATGATCAGGTCCTGCTTGCGGAAGGCCTTGGCGTTCTCGAGGACGTAGCCGATGCCCTTGCCGCTGCCCGTCTCCTCGTCCGCGACCAGGGCCAGCCCGATGTCGTAGGCGGGGAGGACGCCCTCGGCCCGGAAGGCCTTGACGGCGAAGAGGGAGGCGACCATGTCCTGCTGGTTGTCTTCGACGCCCCGGCCGTAGACCCGGCCCTTCTCGACCCACGCTTTGTAGGGGTTCCCCTTCCAGAGGGAGAGCTCGCCCGGCGGCACGATGTCCATGTGGGTCATGACCCAGTTCGTCCGGGCCGAGCTCCGGCCCTTGAAGCAGGCCAGGATGTTCGGCCGGTGCCCCGACGGAGCGTCGAAATCCGGGGCCTTGATGAGCGTGACGTCCTGGAAGCCGTTCTGCTTTAGGAAGCCGGTCAGGAACTCGGCCTTGGCCGCTTCGCCCTCGCCGCCGCTGCCGGGCGCGATGGCGGGGATCGCCGTCAGGCGGATCTGGAGGTCGACCATCTCGTCCCGGTACTGCTCGATCCGGCGGGCGATGCTCTCATACTGTTCGGGGTTGGCCATGACGGTTCTCCTGTCGTCCATTTCAAGACCGGCATCTTAGCACGGACGCCGGAAAAAGGGAATGAGGAGAGGCCGGGCGCCCCGCGCTCAGCCCGCAACGGGCGGCTTCTCGCGGAAGAACCGGACGATCCCCCGGCCGATATAATACACTCCCGAGCTCCCTGCCAGGACCGCCGTCAGGACATAGAGCCAGGGCAGGAAGGCGGGCTTCTCGCCGAGGGCGTTGGCGAGCAGGACGGCGAAGATCGTCGCCACGGCCGAGACCGTGCTGGCCTTGCCGAGGAGGGTCGGCCGGAAGACGGTCCGTCCCCGGAGGCCGATGTAAATGAACGTCCCGACGGCCAGCAGGAGGTCGCGGCCGACCACGGTCGCCGTGAGCCAGAGGGGCAGAACGTTCGGCTCGCCGAGCCCGGGCAGGCTCAGGACGATGAACGCCGAGGTGAGGAGGATCTTGTCGGCGGCCGGGTCCAGCCACAGCCCGAGGTTCGATTTGAGATGGAAATGGCGGGCCGTGAAGCCGTCGAGGGCGTCCGTGACCGAGGCCAGCAGGAAGAAGCCGAGGGCGGGCCATGGACGCCGCTGGATCATGGCCCCGACGAAGAACGGGGTGAGCAGGATCCTGGACATTGACAGCACGTTCGGCAGCGTCCAGACCTTGGAGGTGCGGACGTCCTCGGGGGCCGACCTTTCCTCCGTCCGGTCCATGGAATCGCTTCCTTCCATATTCGCCTCCACTACCTCGCCAGGCCGAGGACGACGTCCAGGACGCGAACGGCCTCGCGGCCCGGGACGGCCCGCTCCGGCTCGAACGTCCGCTGCGGCGTCAGGTCCATCACCTGGCACGCGACGACCTTGAGGATGGGCGCGTAATAATAGCTGTCGGCCGCCACGTCGGCGATGGTGACCTTCCGCGCGTCGATGAGGGGCACGAACTTGGCCCCGCGTCCCTTGAGGAAGTCCATGAGCGCCGAGACCGTTTCCGCGAGCTCCGCCCGGTTGATGACCCGCTTGGGCTGGAACGTGTGGTTGTCGTAGCCGCTCATGATGCCCGCCGAAGCGGCCTGGATGATGAACTTCTGGGCCCAGGAGGTGGCGATGTCGACCAGGATCTCCGTCGGCTTCGCCGGGACGTCGAGAAAGTCCTTGAACTTGACGCAGACGAGGGCGGCCAAATCCTCGCGGGTGATGGCCTCCTGCGAAGCGATCATTCCGTACTGGCTCGGCAGCTCGAAGACGCCCAGCTTCGCCTTGAGCTCCTCGACCCGCGCGGCCGCGGCTTTGTCCCCCGGGTCGAGCTCGAGGAGCTTCTGGTAATCGTCCAGGCTGCGGCCGAACTCCTGGTCGCGGTAGGACAGCTCGGCGAGGGCCCGCAGGGCCGTCTTCCGCCGCTCCTTGTCGCCCGTCTCCTTCTCGAGGAAGGCCGACAGGTGCCGGACAGCCGCCTCGTCGTCCTTGCGCTCGAGGTCGTCCAGGCCGAGGAGATAATTCGCCTCGGCCGAGGCCGGGTCGTAGTCCAGGGCCTTGAGCAGGGCCCGGCGCGCCTCGTCCTTTTTCCCGGCCGCCCGGTCGGCGGCGGCCTCGTCCAGGAGGGCCTGGACGCCCTGGCCGCGGAGGGCTTCGAAGCGCGGCTTGGCCCAGCGGTTTTCCGGGTCGCCCTTGAGGATCTCGGCGTACTCGGCGAGGGCGAGCCCCTTCTCGCCCTTGGCCTCGTAGAGCTGGGCCAGGCCGGCCC
>Ga0335070_10008591_pt1 | contig 11980 bp, 9 predicted proteins | sample Lox_Sample_13_FD_206722 | JGI IMG/M metagenome (GOLD analysis project Ga0335070, IMG submission 206722) | Soil microbial communities from Loxahatchee National Wildlife Refuge, Florida, United States - Lox_Sample_1.3 | ecosystem: Environmental > Terrestrial > Soil > Wetlands | place: USA: Florida...
TTTCTGAATCGCGTGGCGCCATAAGCTCGACTCTCCCCGTCTTCCTCTTGGAGAGCAAGGTATATCTGAACCAGCGCGTGAATAGCTCGGTTTTCCGCGGGATGGAGCGCCATAGCCCTTATCTCTTCGACGAGTTCTTTTTGCTTAATCTTGAGGGACCCAATGAGCAGCTCCCTCATCGCGCGGAATTTCGGATTCGGCCGCGGCGGGACACGATGTAGCTCGAAACGAACCATGTCCAAGATATCATCCTCAGGGCTATCAAGAAATCGGCACCACGTTTTCAGCGCGGACCGATACTTGACCCTGCTCAGGTCCGGCGGATTCTTCTTTCTATTCATAATTTGGGAAACGTAAGCGGGTGACACCCCGAGTTCTGCGGCCAAAGCTTTCTGGCTTCTGCCCAGTTGCCTCATTCTCAGTTTTGCGTATTCTCCGAACGTGGTCATTATAGCTAATATAACCGAAACGGTTATTACTTCAAGATTCTTAACTTACTACAATATCATGCGATATACCGCACTGAGCGCGAGTTCAAATAATGAAATTCTAGGGACCACAAAATTAACTGTCAAGGGAAATTGTGCACGAGATTCCAGCATTCGGTTGCATTAGTAGGCACCGGTCCCGCGTTTCGCGTTCTGCGCGGGACGAGATGCCTGTGCGCCACAAACAAATGGGTCGGCAGGGGGACTCCGACCCCTACCAGATTATAGCCCGCGCCGAACTGCGATCCGAAGTCCGGAGTGACGAAGGGAGGAGTGTTTCGTTGCGCTCGCGATGGTGCCGATCTCCCCAAAAGAAAAACCCGCGGGCAGTGTCTCCCGCGGGGTCGGTTCTTGCCAAGAGGCTTTGGTAACAGGTTCAGAACTGTAAGGAGAAATCGAGGTACATCCCTTCTACATCGACATCGACATATAGCCGATTTCGATTTCCATCGAGCCTCCACTGCTTGTAACCGGCTTTGATACCTGCATCGACGTTCCTGCTGATCGGCGGAGCTACGCCTGCCCCAACATCCCATGTGGACAATCCCAGCCCGGCGAAACTCATCCAACTGAACCTGCCTTCCAAGTACGGCTTGAACCAGGAAAAATAGCCGGTGTTCGTAGGTTCATAACGAATATGTGCCCCAATGGCCGGTTCGAGCATTGTCTGAGAAAAGTCCGCGGCCGCCGCCCCATCTTTGCTGACCCTCTGAGTCCATTTCATTATGTGAAGATCTGCGTTAGGCCCGAACACAATGTCCCGTCCGAAAGATACATCATAATCAGCCCCAATGATAAAGGACGTTATGTTCAGTTCACTCTGAATTGCGTCATCCTTCTTGAGAAGCAGCCCCGCAAAATTGCCGTCCGCGGAGACATGACCGGGTCCTCCCCAAGTCCATGGCGCGTAATCCAGGCGCAGAGTAATCTTGTCCCACACCTTCAGGTGGGAATAAAACTCCCACAGAGTGGCTTCAGTCGGAATTCTCAAGTGCCCGGCAAGATTGAGGTATGTACCCTCCCCACCTCGGTTGATCGCTTTGGTAAAGCCGGTGAGAGTACCAAAAAAGGGCCGCATCCCGAGAGCAAATGCGTAGCCCCTCTTGGGACAAAGGATCTCTCGACGTGCCTGGCCTGCCGCTACTTCCCAGTCACCGGCCCATTTCCCCGATTCCGCGGCTGTGTTTTCGACTCTGGCATCGGATGGATTAGCTCCCGAAACCCTGACCTTGATCGGATACCGGTATTGATTCTCCCACGCGCTCGCCCAACCCGTTGCCAGCAGAAAAACGACCAGGGTCATCGAAGCCCAGGGAGTTCTCATCGGGCCCCTTGCTTCCATAAGGATACCTCCAAAAGGTTCCGAACCGGAGTGTCTGGCCCCTGCTGTAAACAACTCACCGCAATTTCTGCCAAAGGGATCGACCTTTCCCCGGAACGCACCGGATTTTCCCGCTGGATCGAGTACCCGCGATTGCGGGCTCTCGCATGATGCTCCTGCACACCTACTCCAAACGGCAGGAAAAGTCAAGAGTTTTATGACCAATAATGCTCAATATGTTGGGGTATTATATCAAATATCTTAAGTTATAGTTTATAATTATCTGTAATCATCCTAATAATTGACCAAATACAATTTTCAATTTATTAGCACGGCGTCTGATTCTAAATTAAGCATTATATCACACCAAGTTATTCGGTTTAGCTGGAAATGGACTTAAAACCTCAATGGAACGAGAGGATGCCGCCCGCTCGTGATTGCGGTTGCTGAATCGTCAGATCAGAGCGCTCGTTGAAGCGCGCGCACCGTATCACTCGAGCGTGCAGAGGTTTCGCAACCGGCTGTAAATCGGGAGCACCGAGAAATTCGCTTACCGAGTCTACGACGTCTAACTATTTTCCGACACAAAAGCGCTCGAAGATGCGATCCAGTATGCCTTCGCTTACACGCTCGCCCGTGATCTCTTCCATAAGCGCAAGGGCACGTTTCAGTTCCAGAGAAACAATTTCCGGCCGCAGGGCCACATCGCGGCTGAGATCTTCCACGAGGTTTCTTAAAGGGAGCAGCGCCGCTTCCATCAGTAACGTGCAGCGGCTGTTCAGACCGGCCACGTTCGACGAAAGCAGCGCACCGCTCATCTCTTTGCCCATTTCAGCCAATAGTTCTTCCAGCTCATCCACGCCTTCGCCGGTCTTGGCACTCAACGCGACGCACTGCCGATCCCCGCGAGCAAGTTCACGGGCTTCTTCCACCCCTATTTTCAGACCCAGGTCCTTCTTATTGATGACCAGCAGGCCTGCCTTATCATTACAAGCCTTCAGCACCTCGGAGTCATAAGGACTCAGAGGCACCGAGCCGTCAAGGACCGCGATGACAAGGTCCGCTTGCTCAATTTTCACGTGAGACCGACGGATACCTTCTTTTTCGATAGGTTCGGGGTCTTTCCGAATGCCTGCGGTGTCGTGCAGGTGGAATGCGATGCCGGCAAGAAGAATGCTGTCTTCGAGAGTGTCTCGTGTAGTCCCGGGATAGGGGGTGACTATGGCGCGATCGTCGCCAAGGAGTCGATTGAAAAGCGTGGACTTGCCAACATTGGGCTTGCCTATTATTACCGCTTTGATACCTTCCCGGCGGATTCGTCCCCGGTTGGAGCGTTTGATCAATTCCTCCATGTCTGCGAGAACTCGGCGCACTGCGGGTCCCGGATCCGGAGCAGGCCCTTCATCATCTTCATCAAAATCTATGTGGGCTTCCAATTCCGCCACAATATCCTTGATGGCGTCCGAAATCCTATGGATTTCCTGTGACAGAGCGCCGTCCAGTCTCGACCTTGCTTCTTTTGCTGCAATCGGCCCCGGCGCTTCGATCAGATCTATTACCGCTTCGACCTGAACAAGATCCATGCGCCCCGAAAGAAAAGCCCGGAGAGAGAATTCACCCTTGTTTGCAGGCCGCGCGCCCTGCGAGGCAACTAACTTTAGAACCATATCCAGCACAACCGGGCTACCGTGAAGGCTGAGTTCGACCATATCTTCGCCGGTATAGGAACGCGGAGCCCTCATGAACACCGCTATTCCATCGTCCAGGATAGTGCCGGTTTCAGGGTCCACCACCCGACCATAGACTGCGCTGCGGTCGGGGAAAGAAGACTGATTTCCCGCGGGCTTGAAAACGTTTCGCAGGATCGAGGCTGAATCCGGCCCGCTCAGGCGAATCATCCCGACACCCGAATATCCCATCGGCGTGGATAGCGCCACTATCGTGTCGGCTGCCTTGTTTGTGTTTGTGTCGATTTCCAAGAGTAGTTTCCGAAAAGAAGATGTTTTGGACGGATTGCGGCGTCTAGGAGTTTTCTGAAAGGAGGTTTCAGTCCCGCGGGACGCGAGCTTTTCATAGTCTCGCAGCTCTCGGAACTCCATGATCGGTCCTGTGTTGGGAATAGACCCCTAACGTCTCCGCCGCTTGTTCGTGAGGGCCTTTCGTGGATACACAATCAGCCTACGCATTTGACCCTCACCATAACTCTTGGTGTACACATCCTTGTCTTCTGCAAGAATCATATGGATTATTCGACGTTCCGAGGCCGGCATTGGTTCCAGCGGGACCGGTTTGTGGGTTTTCTTGGCTCTTTCGCTCGTCTTAAGGGCGATCTCTCGCAGGTTCTCCTTCTTGCGCTCCCTGTAATTCTCAGTATCGACGATTATTTCGACTTTATTTCCAGGCGAATTTGCCTTGTTGACAATTTTATTCACGATGAACTGCAAAGCGTCCAGTGTCTGACCCTTTTTTCCAATGAGAAGGCCGGAGCCATCCGCTTTGATGTCGAGATACACCGAGCCGTTCACCGTGTCGGAAGCAATTTCCGCAGTAACAGGCATGCGTTCCAGTATCTCCTTGAGAACTTCCCGAGCAGTGTCCACGAACAGGGTCGGGTCGACAGATGGCTGTTCCGGCTCCTCTTGAACTTGAGATTCAAGGTCGTCTTGGTCGATTTCTTCAACCCGACGCTGCGCGACCTCGGCTGTTTCCGCGGCCTTCGCCCGAGGAGTTCGAGCCGGGACCGACTCGGCCTCCATTACTTCTTTGAGAATATCACGCTTCTTCACTTTAATCTTGGCTTCCCGGTGTCCGACAATGCCAAGAAATCCTTTACTGCTTTCTTCCAGCACCTCAATTTCCAGGAGGTGTTCATCGACTTTCAGTTCTTCACAGGCTTTGGCAATGGCCTCTTTTATGGATTTTCCAGTAAATTCGTAAGAAGTCATAATCAGGTTCCCCTTACTTGGCCATTCTGTTCGTAATGGCCTGCTGTCCTATGGACAGCACGTTACTGATTAACCAGTATAGCACCAGGCCGGATGGCATATTCAAGAAGACGTAAGTAAGGACCACGGGCATCACCATCATCATTTTCTTCTGCATTGGATCTCCTCCGGAAGGAGTCATCCACTGCTGAATCACCATGGTAGCGCCCATCAAAATAGGGGTTACATAATAAGGATCCGGACCGGACAGGTCATTGATGCAGAAAAAGATCCGAGGAATACAAACGAATGGCGCATGCCGCAATTCTATCGCATATGAAAGTGCCTGGTATAGGGCAATGAACACAGGTAGCTGTAGGAACATGGGCCAGCAACTGCCGAGAGGATTGACTTTTTGCTCTCGGAACAGTTCCATCGTGGCCTTGTTTATGGCGACCTTGTCGTCCTTGAATTTCTCCCGGAGCTTGGCGATCTGAGGTTGCAGGTCTTGCATCCTTTTCATAGACTTCATGCTCTTATGTGTGAGTGGTATGAAAAGGATTTTAATGATCAGCGTAAGAATGATGATATCAATGCCGTAGTTATGAGTGCCGGGAATCCGAATGCCGAACAGCTCGAATCCTCTGTTGCAGAATCTTAAGAATTTGAGCAAGTATTCGGCCATCACATCCAGTATGTGGTAATTACTGTAAAAAAGCGCCATTGACAGATCGTGGCCGGCAGCGCTCAGTGCAGAGTGCTCTTTAGGCCCTAAATAGACCATCAAGTTTGTTTCCACCGGCTGGCCTTGAGGAAGGTCGAGAGCGCCATACCTTATCCAGATCTCGGCAAAACCTTCGGGCGATGGTTTGAAAAGCCTCACACTGTTGGCAGGGTTCTTTCCAAAGACCAGGGCCTTAAAAAAGTAAACATCTCCGAGGCCTGCCCACTTGATTTGGCCTGAAGGCTCTTCGTCCCCTTTGATGTCTTTGAAATAATAATCCTTCAACATTCCATTCACTAGAATTTCCGCACTGTTCCAACTAAACCTGTCACCCCCTTCCCCTTTATATATTTTCCTCCACGGAAACGTGACCAGGTAATTCCTGTCTTCATTGGAATTATTCACCAAAGTGAACCCAAACCCGACCTCATAGCTGTCAACCCGGAATGTAAACGTCTTGGTTATGCTGAGCCCGTCAGGTCGAGTCGCACGAAAAGTGATGGACTTCTTTGCCCCTTTTCCGGCTAGCCGGATTGCCGTGTCGTTCGATTCATAGCTGTACCCGACTGTCATATCGTTGAAGGTCTCATCTCGTCTCGTGAACACAATGGACGGACCCGCTGTGTCCGGCCCATTGGGGTCGAACAGGTCAACTAGTTCCGGGCCCGTCAGACTGACCGTGTAATCCTTGAGCTTGAATGAGATGATCCTGCCGCCTTTGGAGGACAGAATTGCCTCATAAATGGGGCTGTCCACCTTGATCTGGATTTCGGGCGTTTCAGCGGCCGTAGTTTCCTCGACGGGTCGAGCGGTTGTCGGCGCAGGCGCGCGCTCCTGCATTCCAGGCTTAACCGGCGGCTTAACCTCCGCGGGCTTGACCGCTTCAGGAGCTGGATGCCGCTCTTTCACCGTCTCCTGAGTTTCCAGTGGCTTCCTGGGAGGAGGAGGAGGAGGCGAAAATGCTTGGAAGAAGTACTGAAAACCAACAATTATTACGACGGACAGAATAATTGCCAAAATGAGATTACGGTCCATAGAGCAACTCCCCCACTTTGGGGTGATCGAATTTTCGCAAAACGAGCATTCATAAGGAATGCCCGATTCCCCCCGACGGCAACCGTCTGTCAGGGCACAGGATCGAACCCTCCCGGTCCGAAGGGTCTACAGCGTATCAAGCGTTTGAGCGCCAAGATACTTCCTGTGAACACACCGTGGACGAGCACAGCCTCTCGAGCATATTCGGAACAGGTGGGATAAAAGCGGCAAGCGGACGGGAACAAAGGCGAAAGCAGAACTTGATATAACCGAATTAGTCCTCCGGCGGCATACCTGCCGGAGGCCGATATTCCTTTGCGAAAAATCGGTCCAACTCCTCGCGGAGCTGTTTCGTGTTCAATGCTGCTGTGCTGTGCAGGGGAATGAACACGATATCCGTTTCGGGTGGCATGCTGTCCCGATTCAGCCTGAAGTACTCTCTGAGTCTTCTCTTGATCCGATTTCGAGCACAAGCCTTCCCAACTTTCTTGCCGGCCGCGATTCCCAACCGTGTCAGACCCAGAGGGTTTCTGAGCATCCGAATTTGAAAATGGGGTGTGCGATGTCTGGTGCCTCTTTCCATAATCTTCCGATATTCGGAAGAGCGACATATCCTATGTTGTCCCGGAAACGTGAAACGTCGCGACTCAGACCGCAAGACGCTTGCGTCCTCTTGCCCTTCTCCTTTTGAGGACCATTGCACCACTTTTCGTACTCATTCGAACGCGGAAGCCATGGGTTCTTTTGCGAGAGACATTGCTTGGTTGAAAGGTTCTTTTCACGGTGGTTCCCCGAGCCCTTAACTAAACCTCTAAACTACCCATCTAACCGCATTACCAGATTCAAGTCAAGAACTTTGGCCTCGGTTGTTATAAACGGATGAAATAACAACACCTGTTCAACATATTATCGAGGTCGCGCCTGGATTCGTCACAGTTCTTCTTCAATAATTCATATCGCGACTGAAACACATATAATAATCCAGTTGAATTATATCAGTATTTCACTTTGAATATTTATTGCATTATGTTGTTTTCAATGATAGTTATTTCCACAGTTTGGATGGAGGTTCCGGAATATGCTGCTGCACGTCATCATAGTGGCTCTGGAATGTGCCGCCCTGGCCGCGTTCCTCATCCTATGGTACTTGGTCCTAAAAAAGAAACTTCGGGGCTCGTTCGTGCGAGAGACCGGCCAGCGGATACTCTTGCCGTTCCGATACTTTTCTTGGGTTTTGATAGCGCTGGTACTTGTAACATGCCTGGTCCAGATACATTTTGTCTGGCTCTCCTCGCAGATCCAGGAGGAGATGACTTCGGTGAATCGCTCCATGCAGGATCAACGCATGAGCGCCCCGGCTCTGGACGAAATCAAAGACCAAATTGAGAAACTTCGCAGACAAGCTGATTCCAGTGTTAAGGAATTGCGTGCCCTCAGCCTGACTTATCAGCGCAGTCAGATGCTCGCTTCCGTGGCGCCGACTGACCCGAGTATCACTCAGCCCGGCCCTCAGGATAGACAAACCGCGCCGGCAAGCCAGGCCTTCAAAAAAGACACCGAGAAGGGTGCTTTTGCCAAAGAAGCGCGGGCTTCATCCACCGGCCGTTTTAAAGACACCACCGTTGCCGGTTTGCGCAAAGGAGAGGACCAGCAGACCAGAGAGGCCTTTTCCATGCGGCTCAACCGTATGGGAAGCGTCACGAAGAGCGGCCTGCGCGTGAGAAAGCAGCCAAGTCAGACCTCGGATGTCGTGGAGAAGCTCCCCTCCGGACAACAGGTGAAGGTGACTGAGAAACGTCTCATCGGAGACACAGTCTGGTTCAGAGTTATTACACCGTCCGGAATTGCCGGTTGGGTCGATTATCATTATCTGAAACTCGAGGCAAAGGCTGACACCCCTTCAATTTGACGGCATTGATTTCCGTTTCATCAGGTATAATATCAGCAAGTTAGCAGCCGGCCGCGATAGCGCCTCAGCGGCAAATTTGTGCGCCAACGCATACCTGACCCTGAAATTTATTCGGCGCTTCTCTAATCCGGCTCCATGTCCTGACTTGGGGAGATCAATCCAGTTATACGTTCACGATTCTACTCCTCTGAATCCACAATGGACCCTTAGCAGGTCTTCGGTGTCTAAAAAATTTGCATGGCTAATACTCTTGGAGCCCGGTGTCGGTTGGTCTGTCGACCTTTTCCCACGGTATGTCTAAAATAATTGTGGAGGTGCGCCTCGAAGAAGCCGACGACGGGGAAGTGTTGGAGATGCGCTGCCAAGATCGCCCCTTGAAGACATGATGTTCGCAAAAGAGGGAGCTGAATGAGTAAGGCACGGATTATGATCGTCGAAGACGATGGCATAATCGCTAAGGATATGGCTGTAAGTCTGCGGGATATCGGCTACGAGGTCTCTTCGGTGGTGGCTCGTGGAGAAGATGCGGTAAAAAAAGCGGAAGAGGACAGACCTGACCTTGTGATCATGGATGTGGTATTGAGGGGCAAAATGGATGGTATTGAAGCTGCTGATATCATCAGAGCCCGCTCAAAAATTCCCGTAGTTTATTTGACCGCACACGCGGACCCTGAGACTCTGGAGCGTGCCAAGCCAACCGAGCCGGGCGGCTATTTGATTAAGCCGTTTGCTGAGGCGGAGCTTCGGTCGGCCATAGAAATGGCACTGTACAAGTATAGATTGGACATGAAACTGAGGGAAGGCCGTGAATGGTTTTCCGTTACACTGAACAGCATCGGGGATGGCCTGATTGCAACTGACCGTCGCGGTCGTGTGATATTTATGAATCGCGTGGGCCAAGAGCTGACGGGCTATTCGGATACCGAGGCTCAAGGGAAGTCGTTGTCAGAAATTTTGACGATAAGAAAAGAAGGAGAAGAAATATCCGATCCGGAACTGATCGCCAAATTCTTGAAGGAGGGCAGAGAAGCTCCCTCCAGATATAGCTCCTGTATTCTGGAGGCACGTGATGGATCAAGCATAATTGTCGAGGCTTGTGCCGCCCCTATTAGGAATGTTCACGGGGAAACAATCGGTCTGGTATTGGTTTTTCACGACATCACCGATCTGAAAAAAACTGAAGAGGCGTTGCGCGCCAGTCATAAGGCACTGGCCGTCCATTCCGCAACTCTCGAAGCTAAAGTGAAGGAGAGAACCGAAGAACTGGAGAAATCGCGTGCGGAACTGGAAGTTTACTCGGAAAGCCTTGAAAAGACCAACGAAGCACTAAAGATAATTATCGAAGGAATTGAGGAGCAAAAACAGGAAATTGAGAGGAAAATTACCCAAAACCTGAATCTCACAGTCAAGCCCCTGTTGGATCAGTTGAAATTACAGCAGCTCTCAGACACCGCATCATTTCTTTTGCAGTCACTGGAATTTAATCTCAGCAACCTGTTCTCATCTTTTGGGTTCAACATCGTGAAAAATGGTCATCTGCTTACTCCCAAGGAGATGCGGATTTGCGAGATGATCAGGTCAGGGCTTACATCAAAGCAAATAGCCAAAGTAATGAACATATCTCCGCAAACCGTTCTGGTTCACAGAAAGAACATCCGGAAGAAGCTCGCTCTGGCCAAGTCTCGAAGCAACCTTGCTTCATTCCTCAAGGCAAATTCTTAACAGAACTCATTTGGTTTCAGCCGTGGAACCGATGAACGAGAAATCGGCTATCCTTTCGAAGAAGTCGGCAATTTCTCGTAGGAGCCCGAGCCGATTTTTCCTTAATTCTTCGTCCTCGACCATTACCATTACTTTATCGAAGAATGTGTCGATCGGTGCCTTAAGCTCCGCCACGATCTCAAGGGCTGTGGCATAGTCTCCATTCTGAATCAGGGGCGCGGCCCTATGGGTCACTCCTTGAAAGGCACGATAAAGATCTTTCTCTTCGGGTTCCACAAGGCGTTTCTCCGATATCTTGGAATAGGCTGCATCTTTGAGGATGTTCACCACTCTCTTGAAGCCTATCATTATGGCATCGAAATCATCTCTGGCCTTCCATTCGCTCAGGGCTTCAACGCGCCTCCTGGCGTCTGCAAGATCATTGAATCTGGCTCGAACAGTGGCCTCAACGGCGTCCAGCGGAAAGCCTTGTGACGTGTGAAAGTTTACGAAACGCGTCCTCATGAACTCCAAGACATCTTCTTCTACTTGATGCGCATCGCGCGTTCGCTTCTCATTAAGCAAATTCAGGGACTCGCGAACGAACCAATTCAGCTCAAGGGGTTGGTTGAGGTTCATGATGATTTGGATCACGGCCAACACATGACGACGCAGGGCATAGGGGTCAGCCGCGCCCGTCGGTATGAGCCCCACACTGAAACAACCCACAATGGTATCCATCCTGTCGGCGACGGAAATCAAAGAGCCGATCATGCCTTGGGGAAGACTGTCGCCGGCATGTGCAGGCAAATAATGTTCCCGCACCGCAGTCGAGACTTCTTCCAATTCTCCATCCATTTGCGCGTAATGGCTGCCAATAACGCCCTGAAGCTCGGGAAATTCGTAAACTATCCCGGTTTCCAGATCGCATTTGCATAACAGGGCCGCACGATCGACTTCTCTGGTTTTCTCGGGAGCGTAAACTTCGGCCAGCTTTCCCGCCAACCGCCTGAACCGTTCAACTTTCTCGAAAGCTGTCCCCAGGCGCGAATGAAACACCACGCCTTTGAGCGCTTCGAGACGATTCACCAGAGGCTGTTTTCTATCTTCTCTGAAATAGAAACGAGCATCCTCCAGCCTCGCCTTTAAAACCCTTTCGTGACCTGCTATAGATGCCGCCGGGTCCTTGACCGGGGTATTGTTGACCGCTATGAACCTGTTCGTAATCTTGCCGCTATCATCGCGTATAGAAAAATAACGTTGATGCTTTTTCATGCAGGTCGTCAATATCGAGGCCGGCAGTTCCAAGAATTCCTGTGGAAACCGACCCATAAGAGGATACGGGCTCTCAACCAGAAAAGTCACCTCATCGAGCAGATCGTCGTCTTCGAATACTTGCAAACCTTCTCGGGTGGCGATTTCCCCGATCAGCGTTCTGATTTGGTTCTTGCGCGCTTCAGGACCTATGAGCACTCCCTGAGCGGCCAGGGCAGTTTGAAGTTCGTCGAGAGATGAGACGCGAAAAGCCTGTGGATGGGTGAATCGGTGTCCTCGACTGGAATTCCGGCTCTGAATGTTTCCGAATGTGAACGGCACTATCTCGCCCTCGAATAGGGCAACAATCCAGTGAACAGGTCTGGCAAACCTGACCTCCAGGTCCATCCACCTCATTGTTTTTGGAAACGAGATCTTCTCTAGTAGATCGGGAATAAAACTAGCGAGCACTTCGACGGTGGGCAGACCTCCTTCCACCTTTCGGACAGCTATTTGTTCACCCTTGGCGGTTTTCACTATGATCAGGTCAGCCACGTCTACGCCCTGACTGCGGGCGAATCCAATTGCCGCCTTTGTCGGATTGCCGTTGTCATCGAACGCGGA
>Ga0335070_10008592_pt1 | contig 11979 bp, 10 predicted proteins | sample Lox_Sample_13_FD_206722 | JGI IMG/M metagenome (GOLD analysis project Ga0335070, IMG submission 206722) | Soil microbial communities from Loxahatchee National Wildlife Refuge, Florida, United States - Lox_Sample_1.3 | ecosystem: Environmental > Terrestrial > Soil > Wetlands | place: USA...
GGATGTGCTCGATCCGGCAGGCTTGTCGGTACCTGTCTCCATCCGGTTAACGTCACTCCTCCTGAGCAAGATGCGTGCCGGAGACCGTTAGAGAAGTCTTTCCAGCAAGATACGATCTAAGATGACCAAGGCGCGCCCCCCGCATCCCGGCAAAGCTATCCCCCTTTGGTGGACTCTCCGGTACCAGAGTGCCGAGTAAGGCCGACTACCTTATTTAAACTACTAGCCCGCATTGTGCCCGAGACGCCGAAGCGAGATCGTGGAGATGGTCGTGCCACCGGGCAACCACAGGGGCTCGGACCTGAGGCGTACTTGTCGGTACGTCGCAAGGTTCGAGGCCCGAGGACGCCCGAAAGGACGGCCAGATCCGCGATCGCAACAGGTGGTTCGTGGATAATGCGGGCTAGCCCCGGCGATCGAGAAAGCGCGGCCGCCCGCCCGCCCCCGACTTGCCGTAGCCGCGCATCATCTTTCTCCCCTGGCGAAGCGTGGCGATGCCTTCCCGCAACCGTGCCTGTTCCTCCTCCATGAGCTTACGGGTCCTCTGGTCAACCCCCTGGATGGCGGTGGCGAGAGTCACCGACCGGTCGACCAAATCGTCGATTCTCTGGTCGGGGAGAATCCTGGGGACGCCCTTGCGGATACCCGTGATGAGTCGATCCCGTCCGGATATTTCCTCTTGAATCTGCTCTCGTCGTGCCATCTTCTCCGCAATCCCGTCGAGCGTGCCGCGCCTCATCTCGCCATGAATCTCTTCAGCGAGTTCGAGCAGCGTGGTGTAACTCCGGAGGTTTTCCTGGAGCAGCCCTATCAAATCCTCCACCCTTTCCCGAACCGGACACATCGTTGCACCCCCAACGACGGGTTCTCGCCGTCTCTTCGGTCCGGCCGGGGGGAGCAGCAATCGCCGTGCCAGGAGCGAGGGTCTCCTTCCCTTCAACCGCACGGATTGTAGCCGGCAAGGAGAGCACGCACGCGGACCGAGCCGCCCGGCCTGGGCCTTACCTCGGGTAAAAAGGGCTAACTATCGTCGTCAGGAACCCGACGCTCGGCAGCAGGTTCCCCAGGGTGGATCTTCATCCCCTTCATGCTTTTCGAGACTTCTCAGGGATGGCACGGGCCTTGCTGATGAGGGAGGAGGTGTCCTGTCCCATCGGCCCTAGGGAGGCTCTATGAAAAGGCTGAGAGATCGGAGATGGTGGGTTGCGATCGTCGCTTTGGTCATGAGTTGCTCTCTCGGGGGTGCTTCTGCAGCCGGCCCGGGCGAGCCCCCAAGATATAACCTCCCGCGAGGCGTGTACATCGACCTCAACAAAGAGTTCTACGAGGCGCTCCAGGGGGGCACCACAACGACACGAACCTACACCAGCGACCCGCAGCAGGACTATCTGAGGCGGATCGCCGTATCTACCGAGTACATAGTGAAGACCAACCTGACCGTTATCCAGCAGCAGGAGCGAATCATCATGTTGTTGGAGTCCCTGGAGAAGCAAGGACGGCAGAGCAGATGACCGGGAGACTCACACGTGGGGCCATGGCCTCCGCCTTGGCGGTCCTTTTTCTTTCCCTCATCGTTGCGCTGACCGCCCTGGCACAGGAGGAGAATGCCATCGGCTCTCTTCGTCTGGGGACCCACTCGGAGTACAGCAGGTTGGTCCTGGAGATGATCTGGGAGCCTCGATTCGCCGTGCTCCAGGATGGCGAGCGCACCCTGCTCCTCCAGCTCGGCGGCGTGAAATGGGTCGGGCGGAGAAAGTTGGCTGAGATTCGCGATCACCGTGTCAAGGAATTGTCGATCCTCGAGATGGACGGCCTGGTCCAGGGGATCAAGATCACCCTGAACCGCCCGGTCCGGGAGGCTCGCTCCCAGTGGTGGGAGGACGAGCGCAAGCTGGCGCTCGATATCTACGTCGCCGACAGCCAGACGAAGGAGCCGCGACAAGGCCAGGTCACCGCTGAAGTCAAGGCGGTTCGCCTCGGCGCCCACCCTGCCTTCAGTCGACTCGTGGTCGAGCTCACCCGGCAGACCGCCTACCGCCTGGAGCGGGCCACGCCGAACCAGCTCATCCTTACCCTCCCGACTGCCGCTCTCGCCCCAGGCCTGACTCTGCCCACCGGCGGGGATCCGCGGATTGAAAAGGTTTCCCTCGCAAAGGCGAGCGAAAAAGGTGTCTCATTGGCCATCGACCTCCTGGGCCAGACCGGGAAAGTGGTGGACTTCTGGTGGGGATCGGCCCGTCGGCTCGTGGTGGACGTGTACCCTGGAGCCGCTTCTTCCCCGACACTAGCCGCGGCCCCGCCTGAACCAAAGCCGTCCATTGTTTCTGCGGCGAGGTCGTCCGGACCTCCGGAAACCAACGTTAGCGGACAAAAACCGGACGCGACCGTCGCGCCACCCGTCCCGGTCGCCAGCCACACTCCGGAACCCGAACCGAAGTCGGCTGCCGGCGACACGCCGGAGAGCATGATCGAAGGACTGCTACCTACCCTGCCCCCAAAAAACGCGGACTCCCTCCGGGAGATAATCTCCGCGGGGCGAGCGAAACGGGCCCGGGTCGCCCTGGAAAAACTCGATCGTCTAAGCAAGCAGATGGAGGGTCCCGCGGCTGAAGCCCTAGAGTTCCTACGGGCGGATCTTCTCTCTGAGCTTGGCCGTCAAGGGGCCTCGGAGGGATTGGCGAAGGCAGCGCAGGGGTACCGGGACGCCATAAAAAAGTCTCCCGACTCTTCCCTTCAACCCTGGGCCCTCTTGCAACTGGCTCGTCTCCATTTGCGGCTGAAACGCTTCGTCGAGACTCTCGGGTATGTGGATCTTCTGCTCACGAAGTACCCGGAGACCCCTCATCGCGCCGCCGCTCTCCTCTGTCGCGGCCAAGTGTATGTTCAAAAGGACCGGGCCGATCTGGCCCTCGATGACTTCCAGGAGGTCCTGAGCGGTCATCCCCAGGGTTCCCTCGAGGAAGAGGCTCTCGTGGGCCTGGCGATCTGTTTCAGCCTTCGGGGAGACAACCAGCCGGCTGACGAGCTCTTTGCCAATCTGGAAAAGGAGGCGCCGAAAAGCTACTTGAGGCATCCCGAGATCCTCTACTACTGGGGAAGAAACGACATCGCCCTTCTTCGCTTCGAACAGGGGAGGGAGAAGCTCTTTCGCGCTCTCAACGTTGGAGAGCAGCCCGAGGAGAGATCTCTCATCCTTGCCCATATTGCCGAGACCTATCGCCTCCAGGGACAGACGGAACCGGGGAACACCCTCTACCACCTGACCATCAAGCTCTTCCCCGGAAGCGAGGGCGCCCTGGTCAGCCAGGTGCGACTCGCCGAGGAGGGTGGCAACATGGAGCTCCTCGAGCAGGTGGTAACCCAGAGTCCGAAGAGCGACATGGCCGGGGTCGCCGCCGTCAAGATGGCGGCTTTCGCCTGTGACAACGGAAACTATGAGCAGGCCGTCACCCTGCTCAGGGGGAGGTTGGAAGCCGCGCCGAACTCGAAGCTTCGGGATGAGGAGGTCAAGCTCTTGGGATCATCCACCGTCAAGCTGATCGAGCAGCTTCGGGGAAAGGATGATTCCTGGGGGATTCTCACCGTGCTGGCGAACGTGAAAGCCTTCCTCCCCAAGAACCTCAAGGCACAGGCCGGGCTCTGGGAAGGTGCTGCCTACTCTCGATTGGGCCTTTGGGAAGACGCCGCCCGGGCCCTGCAGAGCGCAAGTGTGAGCGACCTGGAGCCGGCAGACCAGGCTCGCTGGGTGCTCACCTTTGCGGGTATCCACGAGGCGAGGGGCGAGAGGGCCATGGCTGAATCCCTTATCCAGCGAACTCTTAGGACCGGGAATGCTGGATCGTCCGTTGCCATGCTCAAGCTCCGTCTGGCGGAGCTCAGAGAAAAAGATGGCCGACACCAGGAGGCCGTGGATCTCTATCGGGATCTCCTCCAGAAAGGCCTCCAAGGTCCAGAGCGCCTCGAGGCTCTCCTCGCCATGGCGGAGAGCCTGCGCCTCCTCGGCCAGTGGGACGTGGCGCGAGCGACCTACCTCCAGGTGCTCTCCGCTCCTGCCACAGGGAGCGCCGAAGATGGACGGTGGCAGGCGTCGGCCCGGGAGGGACTTGGCGAGATCGCATACGGAGGAGGAGATTTCAAAGGAGCGGCCCAGAACTACCTCAAGTGCCTCGAATACGGCGGACTGAGCCAGGCCGCGCGACTACGGCTCACCTATCGTCTCGCCGACTGCTACGACAAGATGGGAGCTCCCGTCGAAGCCGACCAGGTTTACGAAACCCTCGCCAAGGAGGGTGGAGATCTCTGGCAGCAGACTGGAGCCATGAGAAAGCGCCTTCATGAACTGCAGGGAAGAGTCAAACAGAGAAGCCCTTCGTAAAGCAAGGGTATCCGCCAAGGTGGGGGGGATGGTGCTCTGGGCCGGACCGGAGACCCTGCTGCCCTTCCCGGTCTGGTCTGGGCTGCAGGCGGCAGGCTACACGGTGACTACGGTTCCGGATCAGGCCTCGGCCCTGCAGGTCGCAACAAAACGCCTTCCCGAGCTTGTCGTCGCCGCGCAAACTTCCGGCGACGGGTTCCTTCTGGAATTCCTGGAGCGAATTCGGGCCGAGCACCCGGAGACGCCGGTGCTCGTCATCGCCTCCGAGCCGAGGGTCGAAGAGGCGGTGGAGGCCATGAAGCGTGGAGCCACCGACTATCTCCCATCCTCCGCCACCCCGGACTACCTTATGGCACGGTTGCTCGCCTCCTTGGCAGCGGCCAGGGGGGATCACCTTGGCGGAAAGACTGAGCGGCCTCTGTCGGCGCACCGAGATCGACGTATTATTGGCCAGGACCCACTCACCCGCAAGGTCTTGGAGCTGGCCCGGAAGGTGGCCTCCAGTCGGTCGCCTGTCCTCATCCAGGGAGAGACCGGCACCGGCAAGGAACTCATAGCCCGACACATTCACGCCCTGAGCGGCAGGGGAGAAAAGCCCTTCGTCGCGGTGAACTGCGCCGCCCTGCCTGAGCACCTCCTCGAGAGTGAACTCTTCGGTCACGAGAAAGGAGCCTTCACCGGGGCCGTGACCCGGAGGCTGGGGAAATTTGAACTTGCCCATCGAGGCAGTTTGCTCCTCGATGAGATCAGCGAAATGGCCCTCGGGCTCCAGGCCAAACTTCTTCGGGTGTTGCAAGAGGGAGAACTCGACAGGCTTGGCGGCCAGCAGGCCGTGCCTGTGGACACCAGGATTCTGGCGACAACCAACCGCAACCTGGAGGAGATGGTAGGAAAGAACACCTTCCGCCAGGACCTCTTCTACCGACTCAATGTGGTGCGGCTGGTACTGCCCCCCTTGCGGGAACGCCGCGAGGATATCCTCCCCTTGGCCCGCTACATCGTAGAAAAGTCCTGCGCCCTGAACAACCGGCCTTCGACACGGCTCACGGTCGAGGCTGAGGTGGCGCTCGTCGCGCACCCGTGGCCGGGGAACGTGCGGGAGCTCGAAAACACTATCGAGCGGGCGGTCCTCCTCACCGAGGGCGACATCCTGAAGGCTGAGGACCTCTTCGGGGAAGGAGTGGAGCATCCCGAGCCCGGAGGAGCGTCCCTCGTGAGTGGGTTGAACCTCAGGGAAATGGAGGAACGGCTCATCTACACCGCGCTGGACCGCCATGGGGGAAACCGCACCCATGCGGCCAAGGCACTGGGAATAAGTGTGCGAACGTTAAGGAACAAGTTGAACGAGTACCATGCCCAAGTGCACGCTGAAGGGCCGGGACAGGCTTCGCCGTAGCCCGGATTATGCACGGGGCGCCGTGGCGAGATCGTGGAGATGGCCGTGCCACCGGGCAACCGCAGGGGCTCGGATCTGCGACGTACTTTTCAGTACGTCGCAAGGTTCGAGACCCGAGGACGACCCGAAGGAGGGCCAGAGCCGCGGTCGCTGCAGGCGGTTCGTGCATAATGCGGGCTAACGGTGAGCGGTCTAGCCCGGGTCGGGAGGAGGGCGCGAATCGCTCACCTGGAGAGGTAGGAAGATTTTGCCTGGGGTAGCCCTCGCGAGGAGGATAGGGGTGCCAGCGGCGCCCTGCCTCGGGGACGAGTCATGGATCCTAGCATCGGGTCATGTGAGGGTGAGGCCGAACGAATGGGCGGTTGCACATGGGTTGATTGAGTTCGCCAAAGGCCCCGCCCGGAGAGGACGTTTGCCAACCAGTGGTGATGGTATCGCTTTTGCAGACACGAGGGGAAGGTCATCCCGGGAGCCGCGAAAGATCCCCACTCTGCGGATGATGGGAGGTTCTCATGGTACAGGTAAAGGAAAGCTGGCTCGGCCGCACTGTCGACTTCCTGAGTCGAGCCCTGGATCTTCGGAGCGAAGAGCACGGGGTGATTTCCGGCAACCTGGCCAATCTGGATACCCCCGGTTACATCCCCCGGAGCCTCACCTTCGAGCAAGAGCTCCAGCAGGCCCTCGGCCAGGGCGGGCTCCCCACGCAACGCACGCATCCGCGCCACTTGCCGGTGGCAGCGGGTGACGTCTCCCAGCTCAACCCCGAGATCCGTTATCGTCAAGATTTTGCCCTCGGCAACGGTTCTTACCAGCTGGACCTGGACAATGAGATGGCGAAGTTGGCCCAAAACAACCTGAAGTACGAGGCGACGGTGCAGTTGATCGCCAAAAAATTGGCGATGCTTCGCGCCGCGATCACTGATGGAGGGAAATAGCTCATGGATCTCTTGACCGCCATGGACGTGAGTGCCACCGGAATGGTGGCGCAGAGAGTTCGTCTCAACGTGATCTCCATGAACTTGGCCAATGTCCATACAACACGCACTGAAGCGGGCACCCCCTACCGGCGGCGGAGCGTCATTTTTAGGAGTTCCCCCATGGAGCGATCCTTCCAGAAGACTCTGGATGACCAACTCTCCCAGGAACTTCAGGGGGTGAAGGTGGTGCGCATCGAAAAGCGAGGAGGAGACTTCAACAAGGTCTTCGATCCAAGCCACCCGGATGCTGACGAGTCAGGATACGTCTCCTACCCCAATGTGAACCTCGTGGAGGAGATGGTCGGCATGCTGCAGGCGAGTCGATCGTACGAGGCCAACGTGAGTGCCATCAAAGCGGCCAAAGACATGGCCCTCAAAGCCCTGGAGATCGGACGCTGATTGGGTCAGTGGTCAGCCGTAGTGATCCGCCTGTCGCGAAGCGAAGACACGGGATCCTGGAAATGACCGCTGCCGGGGTCTCCCAGCGACGTCAGCGAAGCTCTGTAATCGTACCTACACGGACCAATGACGACTGACGTAAGAGAGGAACAACAGCTATGACAGGAGTTGACCCCATAACCGGAAGGCCGGGGCAGTCGGCACCGACCAGCTCCCGGAAGCAAGAGAACGAGGGTGACTTTGCCACCACCTTGGAGCAGGCCTGGCACCGGCTCGATCACGAGCTTAAGGCCGCCGACCGGGCGTCGGAGGCCTACGCCGCCGGCTCCGGCGGCGACATCCACGAGGTCATGATCCTGACGGAAAAAGCCGATCTCTCTTTTCGCCTCGCCACCGCAGTGCGGAACAAGCTCCTGGAAGCGTATCAGGAAATCATGCGTATCCAGGTGTAACAGGAAGGATCCATGGACGCGAGTTTCCTTGAGCGGTTGAAACAGCGGCTCACCGAGTTCTCCATGAGTCAGTGGCTTGCCCTCGCCATCGGCCTCAGTCTGCTCGTGGGTGCCGTGGCCGGGGTGGTCCTCTGGACCACCAGGCCCGATTACCAGGTCCTCTTCTCTCGCCTCGATCCGGAGGACGCGGCCAGGATCGTTGAGATCTTGAAGCAGGACAAGATCCCTTACGAACTTCAGGCGAATGGCACCGCCGTCCTCGTGCCCCACGACAAGGTGTACGACCTCAGACTCAGGCTGGCGAGCAGCGGCATCCCTCGTGGTGGCGGAGTGGGATTCGAGATCTTCGACACCAACTCTCTGGGCACGACGGAGTTCGTCCAAAAACTCAACTACCAGCGAGCCCTCCAGGGAGAGCTGAGCCGAACCATCAGCCAGTTCGATTCCGTGAGTCAGGCCCGGGTTCATATCGTCACTCCGAAGGAATCCCTTTTCATCGATCAGACGAAACCGGCCACCGCCTCCGTGGTGCTGCGCCTGCGGCCAGGGAAAAAACTTGCGAAACAGCAGATCGACGGCGTCGTCCACCTGGTGGCCAGCTCGGTGGAGGGATTGGATCCCCAGAACATCACCGTCGTCGATATGGATGGAGGAGTGCTCTACCGGGGTCACGGCGGCACCTCGGACATCGCCCTCACCAGCTCCCAGCTGGAATACCAGCACAGCCTGCAGACCAACCTGGAGAAACGGATCCAGGAGATGCTCGAGCGGGTCGTAGGGGAGGGGCGGGCCGTGGCCCGGGTGACCGCTGAGGTGGACTACCGCCGCATCAATATCAGCGAGGAACGGTTCGACCCGGACAGCGCGGTGATCCGGAGCGAACAGCGTCAGAGCGAAAGCTCCTCCGGGGGAACTACCATGCCCGAGGGTGCGCCGGAGGACAAGTACAACTTTAACGAGAACGCTGCCACCACCATGGTGAGCAATACGAGCGCCCAGAAGCAAAATGAGGTCACCAACTACGAAGTAAGCCGGACAAGCAAGCAGATCATCGGCGCCACTGGAGACATCAAACGTCTGTCCGCGGCGGTGATTGTCGACGGTACGTACGAAAGCCAAAAGGGGGCGGACGGGAAGGCCAAGCAGGTCTTCGTTCCCCGCACCCAGGAAGAGATGAAACATCTAGAGGAGCTCGTGAAGAAGGCCATCGGCTTCGATGCCAATCGGGGCGACCAGGTGGAGGTCATCAATCTCGCCTTTGCCGAGCACCCCGATCAGTTCCCCGGCTCCGAGGGCGTCGGCTCGTCATGGCTAAAAATGGTGGAACCCTTCCTTTCACCGGCGCTTAAGGTTGTCGTCGCCGTCCTCGTGTTTCTCTTTGTGGTGCGGCCTCTTCTCCGCTGGCTCGGCCAGATCCGGGGCATCCCCGGCATGGGCCGGAGTGGCGAAAGCCCGGAGCTGGAGCACCTCACGCCGGAATCCAGAGCCGCACTCCCGCCGCGGCAGCAGGTGATGTATCTCGCGCGCAAGGACCCCGAGAAAACAGCAGAACTCATCAAGGGCTGGTTGAACGAGGAGTGAGGTCGTGGCTGGAGCAAAGCTCAAAGGTCCGGAAAAGGCGGCCATCTTCCTTCTGAGCCTGGGCGAGGATGTGGCCGCCGAGATCTTCAAGCGGCTCGACGACGAGGAGATGAAGAGGCTCGGGGAAATACTCGCCACCATGAACCAATCGCCCGATGGGGAAACCGTCGACCGCCTCCATCAGGAGTTCAGGGACATTGTGGAGGGAAAAGGGGCGAACCTCTCCGGCGACCTCTTCCTGAGACGCACCCTGTCGAGGGTGCTGGACGGCCAGAAGGCTACGTCGTTCTTGGAGGACGTGCAAGCGAGAAAGGCGCCACGGCCCTTCGAACGCCTGCGCCAGACGGATCCTAACGTCCTCGCCAACTTCATCAAGGGGGAGCATCCGCAAACCATCGCCTTGATATTGGCACACCTGTCCCCCCAGGTGGCGGCGCAGGTGATCAAGGGACTCTCGGAGCAGCTTCAATCTGAGGTGGTCACGCGGGTCGCCAGTCTGGATAATGTTCCCCCCGAGGTAGTGACCGATATCGAGGAGGTGCTCGAGCATGAAATCGCCAGCGTCGGTAAGGCGCGGCACCGGAAACTCGGAGGATTGCAGGCGGCCGCCGAGATCATGAATCAGCTCGATCAAAGCACGGAACGGCAGATCATGACGAGCATTGAAGAAGAGCAACAAGACCTGGCGGAGAGCATTCGCCAGCTCATGTTCGTCTTCGAAGATCTCATCCAGATCGACGACCGCGGCATTCGTCAACTCCTCAAGGAGATCTCTAACGATGACCTCATGCTCGCCCTGAAGACGGCCTCCGAGACTCTGAAGGGAAAGATCTTCGCCAACCTGAGTGAACGGGCGGCGGAGATGCTCAAAGAGGACATGGAGGTCATGGGGCCGGCCCGCCTGAGTGATGTCGAGCGGGCTCAGCAGATGATCATCGCTGCCGCCCGGAAATTGGAGAGTGAAGGCAAGATCGTCATTGCTGGGCGAGGGGGAGAGGATATCCTTGTCTAGTCTCATCAGGAGAGACCAAGAACATGGCCGGGCCGTCCGCTCCTTCGTTCTCGAGGATCTGGCGCCTGGAAAGGGGACCGACGAGGGGAAAGCAGCGGATGGTTCTATGCTCATTCCCGCCGGCGCGGTGCCCCCGCCGGCAGCAACCCATAAAGAGCCGGAGGGGCAGGCGTGGGCAACGGCGGTCCTGGAGCGGAGTGCCAAGCAGGGCGAGGCGGAGCTTGCCCGCGAAGGATACGAGAAGGGCTTTGCCCAAGGGCACAGCGACGGCTTGGAATTGGCCGGGAAAGAGATGGCCGGAAAGATTCAGGCCTTGGGGCGCATCCTCACGGAGTTGTCCGAATGCCAGAGCCGCTTCTGCCTTGAGGCCGAGTCCCAGCTCCTGGAACTCACCTTTTCCCTGGCGGAGGAAATCATTAGGCACGAGGTGCAGGGCCGCCCTGAGATTGTCCGGGAAACGCTGCACGCAGCACTGGGTCTGGTCCCGCAGCGGACGAAACTCACGGTAACCCTTAACCCGGCCGATCTCGGCACCATTCGCGATATCCTCCCTGCCCTCGAACAGCACCTGGATGCCGCCGGGGCCATCGACTTGGAGGAGAACCCGGCGGTGGCGCGGGGCGGCTGTATGGTGGCGACCGAGTGCGGCATCGTGGACGGCCGTCTCGAGGAGCAGTGGAAGGGAATGAAGGAGCGCCTCCGGAAAATCCTGGAGGCCCGTCGGCAAGCGGCGGGCGCCAAAGGCAAGAAAGGCTGAGGACCACACGCGGTGAAAGCCGATTTCACCATGTACCGGGACTCCCTCAAAGGTCTCGAGTTGATCCGGCTGAGAGGGCACGTCACCCGGGTCGTCGGCCTCGTCATCGAGGGTAATGGGCCGGCGCTCCCGGTGGGAGGGCTCTGCCAGATCCAGGTGCAGGGGCGGCGCGATCCGGTGCAGGCCGAGGTTGTAGGCTTTAAAGACCACCGCGTCCTGCTCATGCCTCTCGGTCCCTCCCACGGAATCCGACCGGGGAGTGAAATCACCTCGTCGCGCCTCGAGGCCCGGGCCCAGGTCGGGCACGAGCTTTTGGGTCGAGTTCTCGATGGACTCGGCGAACCGCTTGATGGCAAGCCGCTGCCGCCTCTTCCCGATGAGCGTCCCCTTTATCGCTCTCCCATCAATCCCCTCGATCGTGCTCCCATCGACAAGCCTTTGGACGTTGGCATCCGGGCCATCAACGGTCTCATCACCATCGGCAAGGGCCAGCGGACAGCGGTCATGTCCGGTTCCGGGGTGGGGAAAAGCGTGCTCCTGGGCATGATGGCACGGGGCACCCGAGCGGACGTCTCCGTGATCGGTCTCATCGGCGAACGGGGACGGGAGGTGCAGGAGTTTATTAAGAACGACCTGGGGGAAGAGGGTCTGAGACGGTCGGTGGTTGTCGCCGCCACCTCCGATCAACCGCCGCTCGTACGCATGCGCGGTGCCTACCTGGCCATTACCATTGCCGAGTACTTTCGGGAGCAGGGTAAGGATGTGCTCCTCATGATGGACTCCCTCACGCGGTTTGCCATGGCCTGCCGCGAGGTGGGAATCGCCGCCGGCGAGCCGCCCACGCAGAGGGCCTACACCCCCAGCACCTTTGCGCAGCTTGCCCGCATCGTGGAACGGGCAGGAAACGTCAGAAATCAGGGCAGCATCACCGGACTCTATACAGTCCTCGTTGAAGGGGACGACCTCACCGAACCGGTTACCGACGCCGTTCGTTCCGTGGTCGACGGCCATGTGGTGCTGTCGCGGGAGC
>Ga0335070_10008593_pt1 | contig 11979 bp, 12 predicted proteins | sample Lox_Sample_13_FD_206722 | JGI IMG/M metagenome (GOLD analysis project Ga0335070, IMG submission 206722) | Soil microbial communities from Loxahatchee National Wildlife Refuge, Florida, United States - Lox_Sample_1.3 | ecosystem: Environmental > Terrestrial > Soil > Wetlands | place: USA...
ACCAGCTTGAGCGAATAGAGGCCCTGGCGGTGCCACAGCCGCGGCACCAGGAAATAGACCGCGCCGAAGGAGACGAACGCGACCCAGCCGAGAGCGCCGGAATGGACATGGCCGATGGTCCAGTCGGTATAGTGGCTGAGCGCGTTGACCTGGCGGATCGACATGAGCGGGCCCTCGAAGGTGCTCATGCCGTAGAACGCGACCGAGGTGACGAGGAAACGCAGGACGGGGTCGGTCCGGAGCTTGTCCCAGGCGCCCGAGAGCGTCATCAGCCCGTTGATCATGCCGCCCCAGGAGGGCATCCACAGCATGATCGAGAAGGTCATGCCCAGCGTCTGCGCCCAGTCGGGCAGCGCCGTGTAGTGCAGATGATGGGGACCCGCCCAGATATAGAGGAAGATCAGCGACCAGAAATGCACGATCGAGAGCCGGTAGGAATAGATCGGCCGCTCGGCCTGCTTCGGCACGAAGTAGTACATGATCCCGAGGAAGCCCGCGGTCAGGAAGAAGCCGACCGCGTTGTGGCCGTACCACCATTGCGTCAGCGCGTCCTGCACGCCCGAGAAGAGCGAATAGCTCTTGGTGCCGAAGAAGGAAACCGGCAGCGACAGGTTGTTGACGATGTGCAGCATCGCGATCGTGACGATGAAGGCAAGATAGAACCAGTTCGCCACATAGATATGCGGCTCGCGCCGCATCACGATGGTGCCGCCGAAAATGACGAGATAGACGACCCAGACCAGCGTCAGCCACAGGTCGGTGTACCATTCGGGCTCGGCATATTCGCGGCCTTCGGTGATGCCGAGCACGTAGCCCGAGGCGGCGAGCAGGATGAAGAGCTGATAGCCCCAGAACAGGAAGCTCGCGAGCGTCGGCCCGCCGAACAGCGTCACCCGGCAGGTGCGCTGCACGACATAGAGCGAGGTCGCCAGCAGGGCGTTGCCGCCGAAGGCGAAGATCGCGGCCGAGGTGTGGACCGGGCGCAGCCGCCCGAAACTGGTCCATTCCAATCCCAGATTGAAGACCGGGAAGGCCAGCTGCAGCGCGATGACGACGCCGACCAGAAAGGCGACCACGCCCCAGAACATGGTGGCGATGGTGAAGGCCCGGATCACATCGTCGTTGTAGCCGGCCACGGGCGTGGCGGAAGCCGCCGGGACCCGAGCCGCACCGCCATGAGAGGGCGTTGCAGAGGCCGGTACCATTTTATCATCCATGCTGTTCTCCCCCGACACAGGCGCAGAAGTTCCGGCCACCGTCACTGGCGGCCGCCTAGGCCTTGCCTGTGTCGTCGCTTCGCAAGATACGATTCCCGGAGGAATCTGTGCCTTGATCTGAATCAAGGGGTGGCGACGAACGGCTTGCTAAACATACACTTTAAGGGCGCGTCGGTTGCGTCAATTCGATCGACAGGCCATGCTGTGGCAAATCATCCTTGGCATGGCGCCGATGAACATGCCAGCCAGGCGGGAACCCGGCCATGAGCGATATGGTCCAGCAGAGCCAAGTCGATCGAATCAGACTCTCGGGCGGCGCCGTGGCGCGGATCCGGCGGGTGGCGCCGGAACGTCCCTGGGCTTGGCTCGCCGCCGGCTGGAGGGATTTTTTGGCGGCCCCCGGCTTCGGCCTGCTCTACGGCCTGATCTTCGCCGTCGGCGGCGCCGGATTGACCCTGCTGTTCTGGTGGCTCGACATCTTCTGGTCGATCCTGCCGCTTGCAGCCGGCTTCATGCTGGTGGCGCCTGTGCTGGCGGTCGGCCTCTACGATACCAGCCGCCGGCTGGCCTTGGGCGAACGGGTGACAGCTGCCGACGCTTTCGGCGCCTGGTGGCGCTACGTGCCGCGCCTGGCGCCGATGGGGCTGGTGCTCACGCTGTTCCTGATGGCCTGGGCGCGGCTCGCGCAGATCGTCTTCGCGCTCTTCTTCAGCGGCAATCCGCCACGCCCGGAGCCGCTTTATGTCATCGACCTGTTCCTGTCGCCCGCGAGCATCCCCTTCCTGCTGGTCGGCGGCATCGCCGGCGGCGCGCTGGCGGCTCTGGTGTTCGCCATCAGCGTGGTCTCGATTCCGGCGATGATGGATCGCGACATCAATGTGGTCTCGGCCATCGGCCTGAGCCTCGGTGCGGTCAGGCGCAATCTCTGGGTGATGGCGCTGTGGGCCTGGCTGATCGCGCTGTTCGCAGGCGCTGGCATCGCCGCGCTTTATCTGGGCTTGATGGTGACATTGCCGATCGTCGGCCATGCCACCTGGCACGCCTATCGCGACCTGGTCGCGTGGGAAGAATGAGCGGCTACGCAAAGGAACCTTTCATGGGCAGCACCCTCAACTGGATCATCGGCGGCATCATCACCCTGCTCGGGGTCGTGGGACTGTTCCTGGCCGCGCACGCGGTCGACACCGGCATCTATCTGTTCGGCTTGCTGCTGTTCCTGTTCGCCGTGCTGTTCGACTTCGGCCTGATCCGGCGCGGCATCCCCGGTTCGCACTGACGCCGGGCGCGCCCGCAGGCGCCGTTCGCCCCGATGCCCAACTCGCAATCCGGCCGGCCGATCTGCTAGGGTTCTGGCCGGCGCGCCCGGCGCGCGCCGCCCGTCAACCTTCTGGCAGGATCCGATCGATGCAGACCATTTTCGTCATGGTGAAGTCAGAACTCGGCCGCGCCTACGAGGTCGCGGACGCGGCCGTGCAGTCGATCGACCAGGTCTCGGAGGTCCATTCGATCTCGGGGCAATACGACCTGCTGATCAAATGCTTCCTGGCGGATGGCGCGGATATCGGCCATTTCGTCACCGAGACCATCCAGCGCCTGCCCGGCGTGCGCGACACCTTCACGCTGATCGCTTACAAGGCCTTTTCCTGATTGCCAATGCGCTGGCTTGGCTGGCGGTCGGGGCCCTGCGGTTTCGTCGAGCCGTTCGGATCGGCGTCGAGAATGGCGCGCGTGCGTGACAGCCGCCACCACACCAAGGCCCAGTAGCTGGCGAAGACCACGAGGCTGAGCACGTCGGGCCTCGAGCGGTAGCCGGTCAGTGCCGAGACCAGACCGCCGAATGTATTGCCGTCATCGAGCAGGAACGAGCTGTCCCAGACGGTTCCGCCCAGGGACGGGATGATGCCCAGACCATAGAGATGGTCGGCGCCGTTCATGACCAGCGAGCAGGCGAGCAGCAACAGCATGACCTCGGTGGCTCGGAAGAACAGCCGCCAGGAGAGATGCTTCGAGCCATATTGCAGCAGCCCGTAAGTGAGAACCGCCGAGGCGAACCCGATCGCAATCGCGATGATCGTGGGCGCCAGGGAAGACGCGCCGGCGGCGAGGATCCCGTAGAGAAAGACCACGGTCTCGCTGCCTTCGCGTGCCACGGCCAGCATGGCCAGAATGAACAGGCCCCAGTGGCGCGCCTGGGCTGCCGCCCGGTCGAGGCCGGCCTCGAGGTCGCTCTTCAGGCGGCGTCCATGGCGACGCAGCCAGAACACCATTTGCAGGATGAGCGCCGCGGCGATCAGCACCATCGCCGTCATGAAGTAGTCCTGGGCGCCTTCGGGGAGATTTTCCGCGAAGAAGAGCAGGACCGCCGCGAGCGCCACCGCCAATCCCAACCCGGCCAGCACGCCCAGCCAGAGATAGTGCCGCCCCACTTTGGCGGTCGTGGGATCGACCTGACGCGCCAGCCAGGCGTGGAGAATGCCGATCACGAGCAGCGCTTCGACGCTCTCACGCCAGATGACGAAAACGATCTGACCGAACTGTCCGCTCATGCCGATCTCTGGGTCCCGCGGTGGGTCGTCTGATGCTTCGCGATCTACTTCGCGACGATCACGCCCTGGCCGGCTTCGTCGTTCTCATGGAACTCGTCGACGAATTGGTACTCGCCCGGCGCGATGGCGCGAATGGTGATGGTGACGGTCTTCCCCGGCGCCAGGACCTTCTCCTGGCGAAGCTGCTTGCTCTCGAATTCGGCGGGCACCGAGCCGGTATTGGCGACCTCGAGCTTGAAGTCCTTGTTCGCCGGCACCTCGGTCTGCTTCGGCGAGATCACCCCGTCCTTGATTTCGATCCGGAACATCGGCGGGTCGTCCGCCCGAACCGCGATCGAGGCGGCTGGCAAAGCGACCAGGACGAGGAGAGCCAAAACAACCCGACGCATGAACGATCCGATCCTTCTTCTGGTCTGCAGAGCGGCCAGCGCCCACGATGGCAACCGGCCGGAATTGCGAATGAGAGTGAGAATTGCTCGCAATTTGGTCCGTCGTCAACCCCGGAGCAGTCCCCTATGGTTAAGGAATCTCCGCATTTTCCAGCGAAGGCATTGCGCCGGATCAATTTGCAATTCGGAATTATTATTGATGATTCTTCGGCCTAGCGGCGATGCGGCCTGGTGCCGCGCTCACGGGCCAAAGAAAAAGGCGCCGCCCGGGATGTCCAGGCGGCGCCCGTGATCACGAAACCGTGATCTGTGCCTCACCCGGCCAAGCGGCCGGGCCGAAAGACAGGCGTCAAGCCCTGTCGCGCCCGATCAGCCGCCAGGTCGCCGGCAGCAGGCAGGCGCCAAGCAGGATCTTGAGCGCGTCGCCGACGAGGAAGGGCAGCAGCCCATATTTCAACGCGTCGGCCATGCCGATCTGGATCGCGAGCCAGGTGAGCCCGAGCGCATAGATCACGAGGTTGCCAATCACCATGGCCGCCCCGGCCTTGACGAGCGAACGGTCCCAGCCGCGCTCGGCGAGGCGGCCGCAGATCGCGGCGGCGACGGCAAAGCCGACGAGATAGCCGGCGGTCGGGCCATAGAGGTGATGGAAGCCGCCGCCTTCGCTCCAGGTGCCGGCGAAGACCGGCAGCCCGACCGCGCCCTCGGCGAGATAGAGCAGGATGGTGGCGCCGCCGAGCTTCCAGCCATAGGCGACGCCAATCACCAGCACGACCAGCGTCTGCATGGTGATCGGCACCGGGATCAAGGGCACCTGGATCTTCGCCGAGAGCCAGAGCGCGACGGTGCCCAGCACCATCAGCACCGCGGCGCGCAGCGCACCGGTCTTGGTCGAACTCGGCCACAACGCGCTGGCCAGCGTCGGTTGCAGCGTTTGAACAGCCTGCATCGGTTCTTTCCTTCCATGGATACAACTCTTGGGTCGCCCGGCTGCGCCCTCTCGCGAGAAGGCGCCCCCCGGCCGGCGGCACCCGCCCTTTTATCGCAAGCTTGGCGGCAAGGCAAAGTGGAGGGACAGTAGACTCTGTGATCCCCTCCCCCCTTGAGGGGGAGGGTCAGGGAGGGGGAAGTCGCGACGGGAGATACAGCGTGGGAAGCATGGGCTCGCTGGTTCACGACCGAGCGGCCCCTTCCCTCACCCTCCCCCGGGAAGCGGGGGAGGGGACAACTTCCGCCCGCCTCACACCGTTACGGCGCCCGCCGCGTTGTACGTGACATGGCAGAAATCGCGCAGCGCCTTGGCGCAAGGGTCGAGCTTGGCGCCGCGTTTCCAGGCCAGCCCCACATTCATCGAGGGCACGTCGTCATCGATGACGCGCGCCTCGATCCGATCGCCCTCGAGCGACCAGGGGCGATAGACCATGTCGGAGAGAATGGCGACGCCCGCCCCCGTCGCCACCATGCTGCGCACGGCCTCGACCGACGAGGTACGGAACACGATGTTGGGCGAGAAGCCGCGACGATGCCAATAGTTCATCGCGGTCTGCTCGGCCTCGTCGACCAGCAGCATGATGTAAGGCTCCGGTGCGACGTCGGCGAGCGTGACGCGGCTGGCGTGGCTCAAGGGATGGTTGGCCGGCAGCCACAGGCGCCGCTTCGACTGGATCAGCGTCTCGGTCTCGATCTCGGCGGCGTTGTGCAGATTGGAGCTGAGAATGATGGCAAGATCCATGGTGCCCGCCACCAGCCGCTCCTCGATGTCGTGCCGGTCCATCTCGTGCAGCTCGATCTCGATCCCCGGGAAGTTGCGCCGGAAGCGAGCCAGCGGCGCCGGCGCGAAATAGCCTGCGACCGTGTAGGTCATGCCGATCGACACCTTGCCGGCGAGATCGACGCGCACCTGCCTTGGTGCGCGCAAGGCGTCCTGCACGGCCGCCGTCACGTTGCGAGCGTGAAGTAGGAATTGGTTTCCTTCCGAGGTCAGCGCGACGCCATTGGCATAGCGGCGAAACAGACGCGCCCCGGTCTCGCGCTCGAGCACCTTGATGGCCTCGGTCACCGCCGATTGCGACACGCCCAGGGTCGATGCCGCCGCAGAGACCTTTCCGGCCTCGGCGGTGGCGAGGAAATAGCGGATCTGGCGCAGCGATATGGACATCGGATTTTCCGATAATCAATGCAGGGTTTTTGTGATTTTACAATATCTAGTCGCTGCGTAAGGATCGACCCGCAATCCGAAGCCGGCCGATGAGACAGGCCGGGGCATAGACATAGAGGGAGGCTTAAGACGATGACTCGCAAAGATTTGGCCGTGCTCGCGGCCGGCGCCGTGGCCCTGACGCTGTCGGGGGGCGCGATGGCGAAGGAGTGGTACCCGTTCCCGGTTCAGGTCTGGGACCCACCCTTCAATATGGACAGCCCGCGTAAGGACGTCGACTACACGCCACAGGACAAGGCGTCGAAGAAGTGGGACATCTGCGTGTCCTTCCCGCATATGAAGGACGCCTATTGGATGGCGGTCGATTACGGCGTTGTCGCCGAAGCGAAGCGCGAAGGCGTGAAGATGACGCTGGTCGAGGCCGGCGGCTACACCAACCTCAACAAGCAGATCTCGCAGATCGAGGATTGCGTCGCGGCGGGCGCCCAGGGCGTCGTCATCGGCGCCATTTCCTTCGACGGCCTCAACAACCTGGTCTCCGAGCTCAAGGCCAAGAAGATTCCCGTCATCGACGTGATCAACGGCATGTCGTCGCCCGACATCTCGGCCAAGTCGCTCGTCTCCTTCGGCGAGATGGGCTTCAAGGCCGGCGAGTATCTGGCCAAGATGCATCCGAAGGGCAGCGGCGTCGTCAAGGTCGCCTGGTTCCCGGGACCTCCCGGTGCGGGCTGGGTCGAGGCCGGAAACAAGGGCTTCCTCGAGGCCGTCAAGGACAGCGACATCCAGGTGGTCGATACCAAGTACGGCGACACCGGCAAGGAAATCCAGCTGAAGCTGGTCGAGGACACGCTCGAGGCCAATCCCGACATCAAATACATCGTCGGCACCTCGCCGACGGCCGAGGCCGCGATGGGTCTGCTGCGCGACCGCGGGCTCGAGGACAAGATCAAGGTCCTCGCCTACTACTTCACGCCGGGCGTCTATGAAGGCATCAAGGCCGGCCGCATCTTGGCCGCGCCGACGGACTCGGCCGTGATCCAGGGGCGCGTCGCCATCGATCAGGTGGTGCGCATCCTCGAGGGCAAGGACTATCTGAAGCATGTCGGCCCGAAGCTCTATGTGATCGACAGCTCGAACATCAACAACTTCGACAAGGATTCCTCCTTGGCGCCGGACGATTTCCAGCCGACCTTCTCGGTCGAATGACGTCGCCCGCGCCAACGAACTAACGCAAGAAGGGCTAGCCGCAGGCGATGACCAGACTTGCGGAGCCGGTCGGGAGCCCGCCCCAAGGCGGGCTCCCTCTGCTTCGGCTCGAATCCGTCAGCAAGCATTTTCCAGGCGTGCTCGCCCTCGACCGCGTCGATTTCGACCTGCGCGCGGGTGAGGTGCATGTCCTCTTCGGCGAGAACGGTGCCGGCAAGTCGACCCTGATCTCGATGGTGGCCGGTGCCCATAAGCCGACCTCGGGGCGCATCTGGTTCAAGGGCCAGCCCGTCGAGCTGCATTCCGTGCATCAGGCGCGCGACCTCGGCATCAGCGCCGTGTTCCAGGAATTCTCGCTGGTGCCGCAGCTGACCGTCGAGGAGAATCTGTTTCTCGGCGCTGAGACCAAATCCGGGCTCTTCCTCGACAAGGGCGCCATGCATCGGCGCGCCGTCGAGATGCTCGACCGGCTGGGCTTCCCGCTGAAGCCGACCCGGCGGGTGGATCATCTCAGCCGCGCCGAGCAGCAGATGGTCGAGATCGCGAAGGCCTTCCGCTCAGATCTCTCGGTGCTGATCCTCGACGAGCCCACCGCCTCGTTGACCGAGCGCGAGACCGACCGGCTGTTCGCCCTGATCGGCCAGGCCAAGGCGCAGGGTGTCGGCATCATCTACATCACCCATCGGCTGGCCGAGATCAAACGCATCGCCGACCGCATCACGGTCTTGCGCGACGGCAAATATATCGCGACCCTGCCCGTGGCCGAGGCGAGCGAGGCCAAGCTGGTCGAGCTCATGACCGGTCGCGTCATCAGCCAGATATTCCCCAAGGTCGCCTACAAGCCGGCCGAGACCGTGCTCGAGGTCGACCATCTCACCACCGCGAACGGCACGGTGCGCAACGTCTCCATCATGGTGCGGGCCGGCGAGATCGTTGGCCTGGCCGGCCTCGTCGGTTCGGGCAAGTCGGAAGTCGCCCGCGCCTGCTTCGGGATCGAACCGATCCAATCCGGCCGGGTGCGTTTCCTCGGCCAGGACATCACGGGCGCCAGGCCGCGCCAGATGCTCGATCGCGGCTTTTTCTATGTGCCGCCGGACCGGCGCGCCGAGGGTCTGGTGGTCGGCCGCGGTGCGCGCGAAAACATCGTGCTGCCGGCACTTCATGACGAAACCTTCTCCGGCGCCCTCTTCCTCAAGCGCGGCGTCGAGAAGTCGGCCGCCAAGGGCCTGGCGCAGAAGCTGCAGCTCCATCCCCTCAATATCGAGCGGCCGGTCGAGCATTTCTCCGGCGGCAACCAGCAGAAGGTGCTGCTGGCCAAGGCCCTGACCCGGGAGGTCAAGCTCTTCGTGTTCGACGAGCCGACGGTCGGGGTCGATGTCGGCACCCGCGTGGCGATCTATGATTTCATCCGCGGCCTCTGCGAGGCGGGCGCCGCGGTGCTGCTGATCTCCTCGGACCTGCCCGAGATCCTGCATCTGACCAACCGGGCCTATGTCATGTATCGCGGCAGCCTGCGGGCGGAGCTGCAAGGGGCCGATATCACCGAGGACAAGGTGTTGCGCCATTTCTTCGACAGGGAGGCGGCATAATGGCCGAAGCCATAGAGGGCGCGAAGCGGACGCGCAGCGTCACCGAGTGGCTGCAGGTGGCGTTCGTCCGCCTGGGCGTTCTGCCGTTCCTGCTGGTGATCGCCGTCGTCATCTTCACGGCCATGTCCGGCAAATTCCTGTCGAGCCAGAATCTCATCAATGTCGCGCGCCAGTCGACCTATCTGACCATGGTGGCGATGGGCCAGATGCTGGCGCTTCTGACCGGCGGCTTCGATCTCTCGGTCGGCACGATCCTGGCCCTGACCTCGGTCGTGGGGGCGCTCGCCATGTCGACCGTCTTCGCCCTTTATCCCGACGCGGTGGCGCTGGCGATCCTGGCCGGCGTCGTCGCCGGCGTGGCGGCCGGTGTGGCGATCGGCATCTTCAACGGCATCGGCGTGGCGGTCTTCAACGTCTCGCCCTTCATGATGACGCTCGGCATGGCTTCGGTCGGATTCGGCATCGCGCTCTTCCTCACCGGCGGCGTGCCGGTCTATGGCATGCCCGACGTGTTCGGCAAGTTGTTCGGCTTCGGCCAGTGGTTCGGCATCCCCGTGCCGATCTATGTCACGGTCGCGCTGATGTTGTTCATGTATGTGCTGCTGAACTGGACCCGCATGGGACGCTATTTCTATGCGATCGGCGGCAATGTGAAGGCCTCGCTGCTCTCGGGCATCAATACGCGGCTCAATCTGTTCATGGCCTATGTGCTCTGCGCCGGCCTGACGGCGATCTCCGGCATCATGCTGACGGCCCGCCTCGAGACCGGCGAAGCCAATATCGGCGCCACCATGCCGCTCGAATCGATCGCGGCCTGCGTCATCGGCGGCGTCTCCTTGCGCGGCGGCTCGGGTCGGCTCCTCAATGTCGTACTGGGCGCGATCTTCATCGGGCTGGTGCAGAACGGCATGAACTTGGCGCGCATCGAATCCTATCTGCAGACGGTGGTGATCGGGATCCTGCTGATCCTGGCCGTGGTGGCCGATCAACTGCGCCAGCGCTTCGTCGCCAGCCTCAAGGATTGAGGGAACAAATGCTTCGGGCCGCATCGATCGGATTGGGCTGGTGGTCGGACGAGCTGGCAAGCTCGATCCAGGGCAAGTCGGCGTTGCTCAAGATCACCGCCTGCAGCTCGCGCTCGGCCGAGAAGCGCAGAGCCTTCGCGCAGAAGTTCAGTGCCCAGCCCTATGAGACCTACGAAGCGGTACTGGCCGATCCCGCGATCGACGCGGTGATCCTGACTACCCCCCATTCGCTTCACGCGGCCCATGTGACGCAGGCCGCCAGGGCCGGCAAGCATGTCTTCGTCGAGAAGCCCTTCGACGTCAGCGCGCTGGCCGCCCAGGCGGCCGCCGAGGCCTGCCGCAAGGCGAGCGTGGTGCTGGCCGTCGGCCACAACCGGCGCTTTGCCCCGGCCGCCTTGGCGATCCGCAAGATGGTGACGGAAGGCAGCCTCGGGCAAATTCTCCATGCCGAGACGCAATTTTCCAATCCGAGCGCCCTGAGCTACACGCCCGATCGCTGGCGCGCGAGCCGCACCGAAAGCCCGGGTGGCGGCATCGCCGGCATGGGCGTCCATATGATCGATCTGCTGCAATGGATGCTGGGCCCGATCGCGCGCGTGCGCAGCATTGCCAAGCGCCAGGCGGTCAAGGTCGATATCGACGACACCACCAGCGCGCTCTTCGAGTTCGCCTCGGGCCAGACCGCCTATCTCGGCACCCTCACCGCCTGCCCGCGCCAGGGCTACTTCTATCTCTATGGCACCGCCGCCAATGCCTATGCGCGGGTGGACGATCACGAGCTCGCCCTGCAGCGCGCCGGCGCTACCAAGCCGGAGTCGGTCGCCCTGACGCCGGTCGACACGCTCCATGCCGAGCTCGAAGCCTTCGCGCGGGCCTGCGCCGGCGGCCCGGAGTTTCCGGTGCCGCCGCGCGATGCGATTCACACGGTCGCCGTGATGGAGGCGATGGTGGCTTCGGCCGCAAAGGACGGCGCGCCGGTCAGGCCCGCCCTATGACCTTTTCGATCGTGCCCTCGACCAGGGCCCAGGGACGACCCAGTTAGGACCATGAGAGCCGGGAGCGCCGGCAACAGGACATCAGGGATCAAGGAGGAACGAGATGGGACTGGCGATCAATTGCGACATGGGCGAGGCCTTCGGCCTCTACCGCATGGGCGACGATGCCGGCATCATGCCCTATATCAGCATCGCCAACGTGGCCTGCGGTTTTCACGCCTCGGACCCCAACGTCATGCGCAAGACCGTGAAGCTGGCCAAGGCGCATAACGTCAAGGTCGGCGCGCATCCCTCGCTGCCCGACCTGCAGGGCTTCGGCCGGCGCGAGATGAAGATGAACCGCGACGAGCTTGCCAATTGCATCATCTACCAGGTGGGGGCGCTCAAGGGCTTCCTCGACGCCGAGGGTATGAAGCTCAACCACATCAAGCCGCATGGCGCGCTCTACGGCATGGCGACACGCGACGAGCAGGTCGCGCACGCGATCTGCGATGCGGCCGACGCCTTCAAGGTCACGCTGCTCGGCATGGCCGGCACGCTGCATGAGAAGATCTACAAGGCGCGCGGTCACAGCTTCCTCGCCGAGTACTATGTCGATCTCGATTACGACCAGACCGGCAAGCTCATCATCACGCGCGAGCACCAGGCGGTCGATCCGAAGCACGCGGTCGAGCGCACGCTGCGCGCGATCAAGGAGGGCAAGGTGAAGTCGGTCGAAGGCCCGGACATCCCGATGCGCGCCGATTGCATCTGCGTCCATTCCGACACGCCGGGCGCGGTCGAGCTGGCCAAGGCGGTGCATGACGCGCTGAAGCCGATGTTGAATTAGTGGGGTAGGCTGATCGAGGGGTGCA
>Ga0335070_10008594_pt1 | contig 11977 bp, 13 predicted proteins | sample Lox_Sample_13_FD_206722 | JGI IMG/M metagenome (GOLD analysis project Ga0335070, IMG submission 206722) | Soil microbial communities from Loxahatchee National Wildlife Refuge, Florida, United States - Lox_Sample_1.3 | ecosystem: Environmental > Terrestrial > Soil > Wetlands | place: USA...
GCGACGTGAAGGTGCTCAGGGGCAATCCGGTCTTCCACATGAGCGCGCTGGACGCAGTCAGGCAGTGGCGGTATTCGCCCGCCACCCTCGACGGCCAGCCGGTGGAAGCTCACGCTGACGTGGTGCTTAAGTTCGACCTGCCGGTACGGCGCTGAAGAGCGGATAGACCGTCCGCTGGCGCTTTCTTGCTACTAGGTACCAGGTACTTGGTACTTGCTCTCCGTAGCCACAGTGTCGAATCGCCGAATCCGAAACCCGCATTCAGCGCAGCGGTGAGAATTACGTCCCCAACTGAGTACTGAGTTGACCACCCCCCACCCCGGAGCGTTCCATCACATTTACGCAATCAGTACATTCGCTGCCACCGTTTCTTACTACAATCGGGACGATGGACGAATTCGCGAATGCGCTGACGCACGGCATCGGGCTGCTGCTGGCGCTTATTGCCGTACCGGTCCTGATCATGCTGGCCGCAATGCATGGTTCCGCATGGCACGTGGTCGGCATTAGCGTATATGGCAGCAGTCTCATCGCGCTCTACGCCGCGTCAACTCTCTACCACTGGGTGCAGCATCCGCCGGCAAAGCGCATCCTGCGGATCATCGACCATTCCGCCATCTACCTTCTCATCGCCGGCACGTACACGCCATTCATGCTGGTGAACCTGCACGGACCATGGGGTTGGACACTGCTCGCGCTGGTCTGGACGATGGCGCTGTTCGGGATAGCGTGGAAGCTGGTGAACCTGGAGCGTTACGTGGTGGCTTCGACGATCGTCTACATCGCCATGGGATGGCTGGTGTTGATCGCGGCCCGGCCGCTTTTCCGCGCCGTTCCGCTACGCGGCCTGGCCTGGCTGCTGGCCGGAGGACTGGCCTACACCGTGGGCATCGTGTTTTTCGGGTGGTCGCGCATCCGCTTTAACCATGCGGTGTGGCACCTGTTTGTGCTCGTCGGCAGCGCCTGCCATTATGTCGCGGTGATGCGCTGCGTCCTGCCTCACGGTAGCGTGTAGCGCGGCGGCTTCGTCTGCCCCGATCGGCAGTCCGGGTAGTCAAGCTCCTCAAAGATTCGAAACGTGTTCCAGCTCGGGCACGATTTTCGCGGCGGGAGGCTTCACGTAGCAGTTACACAAGCAGATCTTGCATGCACCGTACCCCTTCGCACCAACAGCTAGCCGGTGGTCTCTCTTTTCATGCCCGCACTTGCAGTTTGCAGTATTCATGTCGCCTTCGGGACACGGGCTCCAACTCGGCGGTCTAAGGCAGGAGAACTTCAGAGGGACTGACTTAGTTCAGTAGATCTGAAAGAGGAGGGAAACTGCTCACTCCGCAACCACCCTAGTCTTATGCGACGGTAATGTCAATGATGCGTCCAATCAGGGTCAGCCGCCTGGCCGCGCCTCCCGCCCAGCGCTGGCTGCGCCGCAAGTTCCGCGAGCTCATCCGCAAGGGCAGGTTCGAGGATATCGCCAAGATCTCTTACGGCTGGCCCGGCTAGTTCCTATTTACCCGATTACTCAATCACCCAATCTCCCGCCGGAGTTAGTACCTCATCCCCTCCGTACTGAACAGCGGACCGGGCGATTCGCCCTCGGCGGCCGCTTTCAGCCGGAACATTAGCTCTCCCCAGGTGGTGTTGCAGGAGACGAAGTAATCGGTCTCGTTGCGCCAGTCGGCGTGGGAGAACTGGAGTTGGCTACCGGTTTTGGTCGAGCTGAGGCGGAAGAGGATGCGGGTGTCTTTCCACTCCTTGCCCGAGCTGACCAGCCACTCCACCTCGGTGGGCGCAGCCGCCCGGACCCGCCGCAGGCGATAGATGGTCTGCCGGTTGAAGAATCCCAGTTCCACAGAATCCGGGCTGACGTCGGTGATGTCCTCCGCCCACCACTGCGCGAACCCCTCGCCCGAAGACAGCAGCGGAAAGATCCGCTCCGGCGGCGCATCGATCGCGATCGAATGTTTGATGGCAGGCATGGCGGCTGCTTCAAATTACCCGATTACTCAATTACCCGATTTCTCCGCTTCTCCCGTGTCCTCCGTGGTTAGTTGTTCTCTCCGCAGCAGCGGGAACAGGATCACGTCGCGGATGGACTTGGAGTCGGTCAGCAGCATGGTGAGGCGGTCGATGCCGATGCCTTCGCCGCCGGTCGGCGGCATGCCGTAGGAGAGCGCGCGCACGTAGTCGTGGTCGATCTCCGCCATGGCCTCTTCGTCACCCGCCTGCCGCTGGCGCACCTGGTCCTCGAAGCGCCGCAGTTGGTCTTCGGGGTCGTTCAGCTCGCTGAAGGCGTTGCCGATCTCCAGGCCGCCCGCGAACACCTCGAAGCGTTCCACCCAGTCCGGCTCGCCGCGCTTCTCCTTGGAGAGCGGCGACACCGATTTCGGGAAGTCGTAGAGGATAGTCGGCTGGATCAGCTTCTTTTCCGCGACCGCCTCGAACATCCCGACGATGGTCTTGCCCACGTCCTTGGCCTCGAACTTGACGTAGTCCGTGTGCTCGCGCCCGACGCCGTCCAGCGCCGCCGTGGGCGAGATCGGGGCGCCCCCGCGCGCCTGGTTCAGCGTCTCCACGAATGGCTTGAGCTTGGCGGGGTCGTGGAAGTCGGCCATCGCCGGTGCGCTGCCCGCCCACGCCGGCCAGTACTTCACCACCGACTCGCGCATGGACAGCCGCTGGAAATTGCCCCAGTCTATCTCATGCTCGCCGAACTTCACTTTCGTTCCGCCGGTGACCTCGCGCGCCACGAAGCCCAGCAGCTCTGCCGTCAGGTCCATCATGTCGTGATAGTCGGCATAGGCCTGGTAGAACTCCAGCATGGTGAACTCGGGGTTGTGCTGGGTGGAGATGCCCTCGTTGCGGAAGTTGCGGTTGATCTCATACACCCGGTCGATGCCCCCGGCGATCAGCCGCTTCAGGTACAGCTCGGGCGCGATGCGCAGGTACAGGTCCATGTCCAGGGTGTTGTGGTGGGTGGTGAAGGGCCGGGCCGCGGCCCCGCCCACGATGGGCTGCAGCATCGGGGTCTCCACCTCGATGTAGCCGCGGGCGTCAAAGAATTTGCGGATGGCCCGCACCACCGCACTGCGCTTGACGAAGGTCTCGCGCACCTCCGGGTTCATGAACAGGTCCACGTAGCGCTGGCGGTAGCGGGTCTCGACATCGGTGAGCCCGTGCCACTTCTCCGGCATGGGCAGCATGGCCTTGGCCAGGAAGGTCAGCTCTTCCACGTGCACTGACAGTTCATTGGTCCGCGTGCGGAACAGGAAGCCCTTGACCCCGACGTGGTCGCCCAGGTCGAGCAGCTTCCACAGGGCGAAGCCCTTCTCCCCGACGTCATCTTTCTTGACGTAGATCTGGAGGCGTTGCCCGCCCTGCTGCAGGTGGGCGAAGCCCGCCTTGCCCATCAGGCGGATGGCCATGATCCGCCCCGCCACCCGCACCTCCACCCGCTGGGCCGCGAGCTGCTCGGTGGTCGAGTCCTTATATTGCGCGACGATGGCGGGGATCTCGTGCGTCGGCTCGTACTTGTAGGGATAGGCGGGCTGGCCGAGGGCTTCGATCTCCTTCAGCTTCTGCCGCCTCAGTTCGTAGATCTTCTGGTCGAGTGCCAAGTCCTGGGCTTACCTCTTCGTTCCGGAGGGGAAACGCAAGCCAGCGATTATATACGGGCAACCTTTGTGCCCTTTGTGTTGAGCCTTTTTCTCGGGCGGAGCCCTGTAGCCACCGGCAAGCCGATGTGTGCGCTAAATCACATACTCTCGTGACGTTGCGGATTGAAGATGAGGTCGAACCGGTTTACTATTTCCAGTTCTCTCCGAGACTTGGCCGAGGCCTGATGCCCCAGAACTACGTTCCCATCTTCATCTTTGGCGCCGTGGTGGCCGTGCTCATCCCGCTCACCCTCATCCTGGCCAAGCTGGTGCGCCCCGAGAACCCCAACCGCACCAAGCTCATGCCCTACGAGTGCGGCGTCGACCCGGTGGGCGACAGCCGCCAGCGCTACACCGTCCGCTTCTACATCGTCGCCATCCTCTTCGTCATCTTCGATGTGGAGACCATATTTTTGTTTCCGTGGGCGGTGCAGTACAAGCTGCTGGGGTTGTTCGGATTCGTGGAGATGATGATCTTCCTGGCGATCCTGGTGGTGGGGTACGTGTGGATCTGGAAGAAAGGGGCGCTGGAGTGGGTCTAAGGCGATGAGCGACGAAAACAAGGACAAAGTCTCCCCTCCGCAGCCCGGCGCAGGCGCGCCGGCAGACCAGCCACGCACTCCTCCCGCGGCCACGCCCCCGGCGGCCAAGCCTGCGGCGGCGGCGGCACCGCCCGCGGCCGGGGCGGCTCCGCCCAAGCCGGCGGCGCCAGCCAAGCCGGCGGGACCGGCGCCCACGCCGTGGGAGCACGAGCGGGTCGCCAAGCTAAGAAAGCAGTACGGCTCGGGGATCCAGGAGGCCAGCACCTACCTGGGGCAGAACTACATGGTGGTGGACAAGTCGATCCTGCACGAGGTGCTGCGGCTGCTGCGGGACGATGAGCAGTTCGACTACCTGGTGGACCTCACCGCGGTGCACTACCCGAAGCGCGAGGCGAGCCAGTTCGACATCGTTTATGTCCTTTACTCCTTCCCCAAGAACGAGCGGATGCGGGTGAAGACGCAATTGAAAGAGGGCGAGGACGTGCCCAGCGCCGTGCCCCTGTGGCCGACGTCGAACTGGCTGGAGCGGGAGTGCTTCGACATGTTCGGGATCCGGTTCGAAGGGCATCCGGACCTGCGGCGCATCCTGCTGCCGGACGAGTGGAAAGGGTACCCGCTGCGCAAGGACTACGGGATCATCCAGCAGGACCAGGAGTGGGTGAAGATCAACCTGGGGATCGAGAGCGGGCAGTAAGGAGATTGAGCAATTGGGTAATCGGGTAAATTGGGTAATTGAAAAACCCAAAGACTCAACACAAAGGACACGAAGGTAAGCACGAAGGGAACAAAGGAAGAGTCGGGGAATTGGGGGATCGGGGAATTGGGTAATTGAATGGCAGACATCTTAAAGAGCGAACAGAACCCGCTGGCGCTGGAGCAGCTGGAGAAGCGTCCGGCGCCGGAGCAGACGATACTCGACGCCAGCGAGCTCATCATCAACATGGGGCCGCAGCACCCGTCCACGCACGGCGTGCTGCGCGTCATCCTGAAGCTCGACGGGGAAAAAGTCCTGGGCACGGAGTGCGTGATCGGCTATCTGCACCGCGGGGTGGAGAAGATCGCCGAGAACCGCACCTACGCGATGTTCAACCCCTACGTGGACCGGATGGACTACGTGGCGGCGGTATCGAACGGGCTGGGGTACTGCGAGGCGGTGGAGAAGCTGCTGAACGTGGAGGCGCCGCCGCGCGCCGCCTGGGTGCGGACCATCCTGACGGAGCTGAACCGGATCGCCAGCCACCAGCTGTGGCTGGGCACGCACGCGCTCGACATCGGGGCCATCACCCCGCTGTTCTACACCTTCCGCGACCGGGAAGAGATCCTGAAGATCTTCGAGAAGTACTGCGGGGCACGGCTGACCACGCACGCCTTCCGCATCGGGGGCTGCCTGTACGAGACCTATGACGGGTTCGAAGACGAGGTCAAGAACTTCATCAAGTTCGTGGTCCCCAAGGTGGACGAGTACGAGACCCTCCTGACCACCAACCGCATCTGGCTGGAGCGCACCAAGGGCGTCGGCATTCTGAAGGCGGAAGACTGCATCGCGCTGGGCGTGACCGGGCCGGTGCTGCGGGCCAGCGGGGTGAAGTGGGACCTCCGCAAGGCGCAGCCGTACGCGGCCTACAAGAACTTCGAGTTCGAGATCCCGACCGGGCAGAACGGCGACACCTACGACCGGTACATCGTGCGCATCGCGGAGATGCGGCAGTCGCTGCGCATCCTGGAGCAGGCGGTGAACTCCATCCCGGAGGGGCCGATCATGGGAAAGGTGCCCAAGGTGATCAAGCCGCCGGTGGGCGAGATCTACCACTCGATCGAGGCGCCCAAGGGCGAGCTCGGGTACTTCATCGTGAGCGACGGCTCCACGCAGCCCTACCGGGTGCGGGTGCGGCCGCCGTCATTCGTCAACCTGCAGGCGCTGGACAAGATGGTGAAGGGAGCGCTGGTGGCGGACGTGGTGGCGGTGATCGGGACGCTGGATATCGTCTTGGGTGAGGTTGATCGATAGAGATTGGGTAATTGAGTAATCGGGTAATTGGGTAATTGGGTAATTGAGAGCCTGAGTCGGGTGAAGCGAGGAAATGAGTAAACCGGAAGAATTGAGAGACAGGACCAAACGATTCGCGCTGCGAGTCGTGCGATTGTTCCGGTCTTTACCGCGGTCTTCCGATGCGGAGGTCATGGGAAAGCAGCTACTGCGTTGCGGTACCTCGGTTGCCGCGAATTATCGTGCAGTTTGCCGGGCTCGTTCTAAGAAGGAATTCATCTCTCGCATCGGCGTCGTGGTCGAAGAGGCGGACGAGGCCGTGTTCTGGCTGGAAATGCTGGTGGGATCCGGGGTATTCCAAGCAGAAAAACTCGAGCCGTTGCTGAAAGAGGCCAGGGAACTGACGGCGATATTTACCGCAGCAGAGCGCACTGCCAAGAGCCGGAAGAAGCAATTACCCGATTACGCAATTACTCAATTACCCAATCGCGGATAAGAGATGCTGGAATACATAACTGGATACTTGTCGCAGAACACGACGCCGGGGGAGGCGGGGAATGCCTTCTGGGCGCTGGTCTATATCCTGATCATCTTCGCCGGGGTGTCGCTGGCGGTGATCGCGATGAACTGGCTGGAACGGAAGATCCTGGCGCACATGCAGGTGCGGCTGGGGCCGATGCGGGTGGGCCCGCACGGGCTGCTGCAACCCATCGCCGACGCCATCAAGCTGCTGATCAAGGAAGACATCATCCCGGACCAGGCCGACAAGGTGGTGTTCTGGCTGGCGCCGGTGGTGATCGTCATCGCCGCCTTCACCACCTACATCGTGATCCCCTTCGGCCCGACCCATGCGGTCACCGACATGAACATCGGGCTGCTGTTCATGCTGGGGGTGGCGTCGATGGGGACGCTGGCGGTCATCATGGCGGGCTGGGCGTCGAACTCGCACTACCCGCTGCTGGGCTCGCTGCGCTCCAGCGCGCAGATGGTCTCCTACGAGATCGCGATGGGCATGGCGGTGGTGTCGGCCATCCTGATGACGTCGCTGAGCACCGGCACCGGCACGTTGAGCATGATCGGCATCGTGCGGGCACAGGAGGCGCAGCAGACCTGGTTCGTCTTCAAGTTCTTCCCCCTGGGACTGATCGCGTTCTTCATCTTCGCCGTGGCCATGGTGGCGGAGACCAACCGGGCGCCCTTCGACCTGCCGGAAGCGGAATCGGAGCTGACCGCGGGCTTCCACACCGAGTACTCAGGCTTCCGCTGGTCGCTGTTCTTCCTTGCGGAGTACGCGGCGATGCTCGCCGTCTCGTCCATCGCGGTGGCCCTGTGGCTGGGAGGGTGGATGCGGCCGTTCCCGCACTGGCTGAGCGGGCCGGCCTGGGACATGGCATTCTCGTTCGTGCCGGCGCTGACCTTCTTCTTCCTGGCGGGGATGACGTTCCGCACCTTCCTGCGCATGCCCACGCATCCGGCGTTCAAGATCCAAAAGCTGGGGCTGGGAGGTTTCGGAGCGGTGCTGGGGCTGATCGGGCTGATCCTGCTGGCGCCGCCGGTGCGGGCTCGGGTCCAGGACATCTACTGGTTCGTGCTGAAGGTGTCGGCCTTCATGTACCTCTACATCTGGTACCGGGGGACGTTCCCGCGGTACCGCTTCGACCAGCTGATGAAGCTGGGATGGAAGTTCATGATCCCGACGGGGATCGCCGTCCTTATTCTTACCGCCCTGGCGGGGCTGAGGTTGTCATGAGCGTCTCGCAATTCTTCCGGCGGCTATTGCTGGTGGACCTGATCAAGGGGCTGTCGGTGACGTTCCGCTACCAGCATCCGAAAGAGATCTATACCGAGCAGTATCCGATGGAGCGGCCGAAGGTGGCGGAGCGCTACCGGGGGCTGCACCGGCTGAACGTGAACCCGGAGACGGGGGAGACGCTGTGCATCGCCTGCGACCTGTGCGCACTGGCCTGCCCGGAGAAGCTGATCAAGGTGACCAGCGAGCGCGACCCGATAACCAAGCGCAAGAAGATGGTCGGCTACACGGTGGACCTGAGCCGCTGCATGTTCTGCGGGCTGTGCGAGGACGCCTGCTCGACCGACGCCATCGAGCTGACCCAGGACTTCGAACTGGCGCTCTACAGCCGCGAAGGCCTGGTGCTCGACCGCGAGCAACTGGAGCGCGGATTGCAACCGACGGTGTACGTGAAATGAACCCAGTCGCCACCCCATTCTTCTTCTACTTCCTGTCGGGGCTCGCGGTGCTGAGCGCGCTGGCGGTGATCCTGCGCCGCAACCCGGTGCACTCGGCGATCGCGCTGATCGTCACCCTGCTGTCGCTGGCCGGGCTGTACCTGATGCTCTACGCCCCGTTCGTGGCCGGCGTGCAGATCATCCTCTACGTGGGCGGGATCATGGTGCTGTTCCTGTTCGTGATCATGCTGGTGAACATCGACCGCACGCTGGTAGAGGAGCAGTTCAACAAGCAGTGGCTGGTGGGGATCGCGGCCACGCTGGCGCTGGGCGCGCTGTTCGTGTCGGCGTATTTGAAGGGAAGCTCGATGTTCCCGACAAGGGTGGTGGAGCTGTCGGAACGCAGCAATACCCAGGACATCGGGGTGATGTTGTACCGCAATTACCTGCTGCCGTTCGAGATCGCGTCGCTGCTGCTGCTGGTGGCGATCGTGGGTGCGGTGGTGATGGCGAAGAAGAGGATCTAGAGGGATTGGGGAATTGAGTAATCGGGTAATTGGGTAATTGAGAAGCAAGGAATTCACCACGAAGGACACGAAGGTAGGCACGAAGGACACGAAGGAAGACGTCAGATGGAGATCACGACTTTACATTACCTGGTAGTGGCGGCGGCGCTGTTCATCATCGGCACCATCGGGGTGGTGACGCGGCGCAACGTGGTCATCATCCTGATGTCCATCGAGCTGATCCTGAACGCAGTGAACCTGAACCTGCTGGCGTTCTCGCGGCTGTACAACCTGCAAGGACAGGTGTTCTCCATCTTCGTGATCACCGACGCAGCGGCGGAGGCGGCCGTGGGACTGGGCATCCTGATCGCGTTCTTCCGGAACAAAGAGACGATCAATGCGGACGAGGTGGACTTGCTGAAATGGTAGCTAGTAGCTGGTAGTTAGTAGTTAGGAAAGACCTCACTACAAGGGGCACGAAGGGCACGAAGGAAAGCCAAGAGCCAAGAGCATGTTCTTCTTAGAGCAGATTTGGATCATACCGCTGCTGCCGGCGTTCGGGGCGGCGATGATGTTCTTCTTCGGGCGGCGGCTGCCCAAACGGGCGGTGAGCGTCATCTGCGTGGGCGTGGTAGTGCTGGCCTTCCTGATGGCGGTGGGCGCGGTGTGGCAGCTGACCGATTACTCGGCGGCCAACCACGGCAAGCCCTTCGAAAAAGTGATGTACACCTGGCTGGGGACGGACGACGGCCAACTGGGCTACGCCACGCGCGACGGGCGCTTCGCCAACTTCAAGGCGGAGGCCGGGTTCCTGCTCGACCCGCTGTCGGCCATCTGGCTGCTGTTCGTGACCGGCGTGGGCATGCTGATCCACATCTACAGCATCGGCTACATGGGCCACGAAGGCGGCTACTACCGGTTCTTCGGCTACTTGAACCTGTTCATGTTCGCCATGCTGACCCTGGTGCTGGGGAACAACTACGCCATGATGTTCGTGGGCTGGGAGGGCGTGGGCCTGTGCTCCTACCTGCTGATCGGTTTCTATTTCCTGAGACATTCGGCTTCGACGGCCGCCAACAAGGCGTTCATCGTCAACCGGGTGGGTGACGCCGGGTTCCTCCTGGGCATGTTCACCATCGCCTGGTACCTGGGTTCGGTGAAGTACACGGCGATCAACGAGCTGGCGCACAGCGGACACTTCCAGGTCGGCGACCCGATCATCACCGCGGCCTGCCTGCTGCTGTTCGTGGGGGCATGCGGCAAGTCGGCACAGGTGCCGCTCTACGTCTGGCTGCCGGACGCGATGGAGGGCCCGACTCCGGTGTCGGCGCTGATCCACGCGGCGACCATGGTGACCGCAGGCGTGTACATGGTGGCGCGCTCCAACGCGCTGTTCATGCTGGCCCCGGAGGCGATGAAGACGGTGGCCATCATCGGGGCGGTGACGGCCATCTTTGCGGCCTCGATCGGGCTGGTGCAGAACGACATCAAGCGGGTGCTGGCCTACTCCACGGTCTCGCAGCTGGGATACATGTTCCTGGCGCTGGGGGTGGGGGCGTTCGCCGCCGGAGTGTTCCACGTGTTCACCCACGCCTTCTTCAAGGCGCTGCTGTTCCTGGGCTCGGGCTCGGTGATCCATGCGCTCTCCGGCGAGCAGAACATGCAGAAGATGGGGGCAATGGCGGAGAAGATCCCAACCACCTTCCGGACGATGCTGGTGGGGACGCTGGCCATCGCCGGGATCCCACCGCTGGCCGGCTTCTTCTCGAAGGACGAGATCTTGTGGCAGGCGTGGTCGGCGCACGAAGGGGCGTTCCGCGTGCTGTGGTACATCGGGTTCGCGACTGCGGTGATGACCTCGTTCTACATGTTCCGGCTGATCTACCTGACGTTCTGGAGCCCGTCGCGGGTGGACCACGAGGTGGAACACCACATCCACGAGTCGCCCAGGAGCATGACCGGGCCGCTGGTGGTGCTGGCCATCGGGTCGGTGCTGGCCGGGTTCCTGGGAGTGTCACCGGCGCTGGGCGGCTCCAACCGGTTCGAGAAATACCTGGAGCCGGTGTTCGCGCGCGAGGCGGCGGCAGGGGAAGGGCACGCGGCGGCTCCCGCAGAAGCGCCCAAGCACGAGAACACCGAGTACCTGCTGATGCTGCTCTCGGTGGGCGCGGCGTTTGCCGGGTGGGGGCTGGCCAAGCGTTCCTATGCGAGCGCGGGGAAGGACTACCGCGAGCCCATCGACGCAATCGCACCACCGGTCTATAACGTGCTCTTCAACAAGTGGTACGTGGACGAGGCCTACGACTACGCCTTCACCGGCAGGCGGCCGCTGGGGCCGGTGCGGCTGGGGGCCATGGGCCTGGGCGAAGCGGCGTGGAAATTCGACGCCAACTTCGTGGACGGCGGGGTCAACGGGGCGGGGTGGCTGACGCGCTTCACATCGGCGGTCTCCATCTGGTTCGACAAGTGGATCGTGGACGGGATCGGGGTACACACGGTGCCGGGGATCACCTACTTCGGCGGGCTGGTGATGCGGGTGGTGCAGTGGGGCTTGGTGCAGTGGTATGCGCTGGTGATGGTGGCGGGACTCTTGGGATTCGCAGTGTATTACCTGGTGAAGTGATTTTGCGCGGGCGTGGACGCCCGCGCGACAGCCGGCAGGACGCCGGCGGTACAAGACGCAGGAATTGGTGAACTGAAATCATGTACAACCACATACTCTCGATCATTCTGTTCACGCCGCTGGTCGGCGCCATCGTGTTGCTGTTCGTGCCGAAGGACAATAAGAACGCCATCCGCTGGGTGGCGAACCTGTTCGCGCTGGCGGGACTGGTGGTCTCACTGCCGCTGGTGCCGTGGTTCTGGGCGGTGAAAGGCCAGCCGGGCTTCCAGTTCTTGGAGCGGGCGACGTGGATCCCCTCCATCGGCGCCGAATACAGCCTGGGCATCGACGGCATCAGCTTCCTGCTGATTATGCTGACCACGCTGCTGGGGTGGGTCTCGATCCTGTCGTCGTGGACGGCGATCGAGGAGCGGGTGAAGGAATACTACGTCTGGTTCCTGGTGCTGCAGACCGGGATGCTGGGCGTGTTCATGTCGCTG
>Ga0335070_10008595_pt1 | contig 11976 bp, 19 predicted proteins | sample Lox_Sample_13_FD_206722 | JGI IMG/M metagenome (GOLD analysis project Ga0335070, IMG submission 206722) | Soil microbial communities from Loxahatchee National Wildlife Refuge, Florida, United States - Lox_Sample_1.3 | ecosystem: Environmental > Terrestrial > Soil > Wetlands | place: USA...
GCCGTACAAGAGAGCCGTGCGCAGGGGGGTGTGGGCGGCTCCATGGACACGCCGCCCAATTGTGTTCAAGTCCGCGTTCTAATGTCCTTCGTGGTGAGCGCAGGCGTCGTCGAGTGTGATCTCCTGGAGCTTGCCGCTGCGTAGCTTGAGGACAGCCTCGGCGGCATTCCGCTCGGCCGCCGCCCGATAGACCTTGATGTTGCGTTGGTGAAGAAGCTGGAGAGCTCGCTGCCCGATGCCACCAGTGACCAGTGCATCCACCGCATGCGACTCAAGGCTCTGAAAAGGATTGCACTGGCCATGCTCGTGCTCCCTTCCCGAGTTCTCCACGATCTCGAACGTGCCCTTGTCGGTGTCCACGATGACGAAACTGGGTGCGCTGCCGAAGTGCGCGTAGACTGGTGCCTCAGCACCCGTCGCTCCCACCTTCGCCGCAGTCGGGATGCCAATCCTCATGTTGCGCCTCCTTGATCCTGCTTCCCTTCAAGCGTTGCCGAAACGGCAGCTCGCCTCCCGCCCTGACCGCCGCAGTGGCCGTATCCCATGCCTCTTCCCCTTCCGTGCGGGCCCCGATCATCCGCGGCGCGGTGGAAGTTGGCGCTCTTGCAGGACGGGCACCCCTGGGGCCTTCCTGTTCCGTGCGGCGCGTTCCAGGCGTGACCGCACTCCGAGCATTCAAACCGTCTCTGCTGTAGTACCATGACTGAACCTCCCTCTATCCTCAGCATCTTGCCGTTCACGATGCAGTCCGCGAGCTTGGCGTGTGCCGAGAAAATGATGTTTCCGAACGTCTGTCGGGAGACCTCCATGCGTGACGCCGCCTCCTCTTGGTAGAGGCCCTCCAGGTCCGCCAGCCTCATCGCTTCAAGCTCGTCAAGCGTGAGCACGATCTCGGGCAGCGTCCTTCCAGGGATTCCCGCGGGCTTGAAGACGGTCACGTCGGGAAGGAATGCAATTCGGCGGCAGTTCTGTGGTCGGGCCATTTTTACGTCTCTTCGTTATTAGCGTATGCCAATAATAGGCATGAACTGCCCGCAAAGTCAAGTCGAACAAGCTGCCTTAGAAGCTGAAGATCAGCGACAAGACCGTCACTCCGAGGACAATCCACAGGAGGTTGATCCTGAGCACCAAAGCGGCGAAGGCGGCCACCGCAAGAGCAACGAGCGGGATGTCCCATCTCAGCGAAATTGCAAGACGAACTGCGGTGCTGGCGAGCAGTCCGACGAAGGAGCAGAGGATGCCACCAACGCCCTTGCGGAAGAGGTGAAAGGAGTTGAGCTGTTGGAAAAAAGGAGCCACTGTGATCACGAGCAGAAACGAGGGAAGGAAGATGCTTACCGTGGCGATGAAAGCTCCCGAGATGCCGCGGACCACGTACCCTACGAAGGTCGCCGTCATGACGATTGGCCCAGGGGTGATCTGTCCGAGAGCGATTCCGTCCATGAACGTCTTGGGCTGCATCCAGCCCTGAACTTGAACGACTTCGTGCAACATGATGGGTATAGAGGCGAACCCGCCTCCAAAGGCAAACAGGTCGATCCTGAGCATGAGGAGCGACAGGCTAAGAAGTCTTCTGTCCAGGAGGAAAAGGGCAAGCAGGCAAAGCGCTGCTCCACCAAGAATGAAAACGACAGATCGCAACGGAAACGGGTCTCGCTTCGATGGCGACTCCTGAGTCGTCTGACCTTCCGCGAACCTCAGCGCTACCCCCATGACGAAGGAAATGAGAATGACAAGAACGGGAGATAGCCCGACCCAGAAAAGAAGCGCCGCGACTGGAACAATCACAAGATCCTGCCACCTCTTGAGATACGATGTCCCAAACGTGAAGGCGGCGTGACCGACCAGCGCCACAACCAAGGCGCGAAGACCTGCGAAAGTCGATGCCACCAGGCTTGCGTCGTGAAAGCGGGCGTAGAGGACCGAGAGGAGAAGCATCAAGACGAACGCGGGCAGTCCGAATCCCACGAAGCTTGTAGCCGCTCCCCGCACGCCGTGCACCCGCAGCCCGACATAGGCACTTGCCTGCATGGCCGTTGCCCCTGGAATGGTTTGGCAAAGAGCCACTCCGTCTCGGAAAGCCACGTCGTCAAGCCATTGCTTCTTTTGGACTGCAAGGGTGCGGATGTGGACTACCATTGCAGGACCGCCGAATGCGGTGGCACCCAACTTCAGAAAGGCGAGGAACAGCTGAAGCAGCGTTGGTTGGGTGGTCTTGGTGACAGACAACTGGACGGGTTCCTTCATTGCTGCCGTGGCTGATTGTTTTTGAGGAGGCGCTTCACCTCGTCGACGGTCGGAATAGTCCCCTGCGTAACGATCTTTCCATCAACAACGATTGCAGGCGGAGACGTCACACCCCTTGCCCTGAGAGCCTTCGTGCCAGTCACTTTCTCGACGTGCGCGTCAATTGAGAGCTCCTCAAGTGCTTTCCTGAGGTTTTCCTCCGCGCCGATGCACCTTGGGCAACCCATACCGAAGAGTTCGATCTTCATTCAGTCTGTCTCACTTTCAGAACATTGGAGTCGGCACATCACCCCAGCCCGTGCCTTTTGGCGTGTCCTGAACTTGGAGGATCTGGCCAGTGTGAAGGTGGACATCGACGAAGAATCCTGGCGTTCGCTTGTCGTTGATTCCAAAGTCAGCGCCAGATGTGGTTAGCGGACGGTTTGCACTCACCTCGACGAAGATGATTCGCCTTTGCATGTCGGGGCTGTTGTGCATCATGGGGCCAGCATGGCCCATGTGTCCGCCCTGGAGGTGACCCACGGGATTGAGGATGTAGTCGGAGATCATCGCGAAGGTCTGATGGCGCTGGAAAAGCCTCCACTCGGGTCCAGTGTCCGCGATCATCCCCTGCATGATGTAGTTCACGGGTACGACGTAGGCCAGGATGCGGTCACCGCTGGCCGTCTGCATCGAACGTACTTTCTGCGCCACGCTCGGATCGTTCAGCGCCGCCTTGAGAAGGTCCTGCTCCACCGCCAGATCCCCTGGCAGGACGGTCATCGCATCAATTCCGTCAACGCTTTCAAGGGGGAGATGGGCGACGGTATAGGCGCGAAGGCCAAAACCGACGAGGGCCGCTCCACCAAGCAACCCGACGAGAACGACCAGGACCTTCCACAAGATCGGCCCTTGCGCAGAAGCGCGCCACGCCCTCAGGCGCGGGAGGAACATGCCAGTTCCTTCCAGGTAGTCCTTGTATGTCTCCGCGAAGCGCCGCGTCATCCGCTGCTCTTCATCCTTGGCCAGCAGATAGTAGAGAAACATCATCACGGCCAGGAACATGAGCGTGAGGAAACGGGGCCAGAGAATCGTGAGTCCGATTCCAGCCATCGCGAGACCCGTGTATTGCGGGTGGCGCACGATTGCGTACAAGCCGCGGCTCGCCACGCCCCATTTGAAGATCTTTCCGATGTAAACCTGGGCCGCGCAGACGAGAAAGATGAGGGCTCCCGCGATGAAGAGAACCGAGCCCAGCACGCGCAGAGCTATCAGGAAAGGCGTGGGCGGAACGATCATGTGTGGCAAGAAGAAAGCAGTCAGCCATCGCGTCCAAGCCGATCCGTTCAGTCCGAGGAGAATGGGGTTGAAGACGGAGTAGAAGAAGAAGGCGAACGGGCTGATCATGATCACGATCTCAAGAGCGGCGATGAAGTAGACCAGCGCCAGCCCGCCGATCAAATAGCCACGGCCTCCCTTTCTTGAGTCTTTCTGGTTCATGGTCGTCCTTTCCCTCTCAATTCGCTGTGTCGTTTCTGCGCCACGGGTGCCCCTGCCAGGGACTCCAGAAGCAGAGCCTTCCCGCTGCCCTTCGTCTTCGCCAAGCGCGCATCCCAGTCTGCAAGCAACGCTCGCAATTCGTTTCTGAGCTCGTTGAGCCCTCGGATGCGGGACTCGACTTCTTGCAGTTTCTTGGCCGCGAGAGCGCGCACGTCGTGGCAGGGTGCGCCGCCGCGATCTCTCACGCCCAGAAATGCGGCCAGTTCGTCCAGTGAGAAGCCGACGGAAAGCGCATGCTGTACAAGGTTCAGGCGGGCTGGAGCATCAGGCGGATACTCGCGGTAGCCGTTGGGCGAACGTGTGGCCTTGAGCAGCCCCTTTCGCTCGTAGTGGCGTAACGTGTCGGTGCTCAGCGCCGCCATCTGAGCAAGCTCCGCGGGACGCAGGCAGCCTTTGGTGGTCATGGGGATATCCTAAACCCTGGAATCGGTTCCAGGGTCAAGGGTTTTTTGTGGCTGGTATTGACATTGGGTCGAAAGTACATCAATATATCAGCAAATACTTATAGACTATCCGCAAGGAGACGTTCCATGGAAAAGCAGGTTCGGTTTTTCAGTGCTCTGTCCTCGCAAAACAGGATCAACATCCTGATGCTTCTGAAAGAGCATCCGCAGTGCGTGAATGCTATTGCCCAGCGTCTCAAGCTGACTCAACCTGCCGCGTCGCAGCATCTGAGGGTGCTCAAGGAAGCGGGGCTGGTGAAGGCCAAGAAGAAGGGCTACTGGATGCACTACGAGCTTGATGTGGGCGCAGTGGAGTCGTGCGGTAAGGGGTTGGAGAAGTTTTTCGGCGGATGGATCAAACCAACCGTGGGAGTAAAGGGGACCGCCAACTGCCCACATGACCTTCTCGATGAGTGCCAACCGAGAAAGGAGTCGCCGCAGACCTCCATGGATCGGAGGAAGAGGTAATCCATGTTCAATAGAATCAAGTGCGAAGTGGTGGATGTCAGAACGGATAGCGCGGTCTGCCCTGGAGTTGCGAAGACCAGAAAGGGCGAAGTGTACGAGCTTGACGGTCGTACTCCTGCTGGCGCGGAAGGCATGTGCATTCAAGCGTTGGGTGCGCTCAATGCGAATCGACTCGTGATGGCCGTCACTCCAAGAGGGGCTGATGCCGAGGGCTCGTTGGACATCACGTGTCCACATGGCCACGTGAGCTTCAGGATATCGAGGGTCGGATAACCAGGCATCGCGAACGCTTGAAGGTCCTCGCTTGGCCTACGCGAGCGACTTGAGCTGCTGGGCGTCGAACTCGACTCTTTCGACGGGCTTTTTCCCGAAGTCCGTGTAGCGGATCCACGTCGGCCGAACTCTCAGGCAGACGAGGCCAGGCCATGAAAGGCGCGTCGGTCCGCTCGGGAACTTCGCGTAGTAGATCGCCTTCAACGCCTCAAGTTCTGTTCCGCTCGGCTTGTCGACGATCCCCTCGTACTGCATCGTTCTTTTCGTCCCCCGACACCCAGCCGCCGATAACGAAAGCAATCCTCGGGTTTCTGGCAAGGTTGGCCGCCTTGCGGGTGGCCTCCAGGCTATCGAAGACGATCTCAAACAGGTCGGTCACGGCGATTCCGATCACCGCGGCCTGGGGCATGCCGTCTTGGGACACGGTCGCCTGTACCGCATTGGTGTGTGATCGCATGAACCGAAGAAGTTCCTCCCGACTCATGTTGCCCCCGAGATCCTGCATGTTGCGACTACAGAACTGTGACAACGCCCTCTCGTCTGGTCGGCGCCTCCACGCCAGCGGACGAGCTGAAGCCCAGTGTGACGCCAAAGAAAGGCGCGTAGCCCTTCGGGATCTTCAGTTCCGAAGCGTAGTAGTCGGCTCTCTTGCTGGTGCCAAAATGCCCACCGTTCCGATCCAGCAGGAACCAAGTCCGAGGGAGTGGGCCGCCAACAACATGTTCTGCATGGCAGCGGAGGCGTTGATGATGCCGAACCTGTCTCCTTTCTCCGTCGAGACGATGACTGGACGATCGGCGTGCTCTGGGGTTCACAGAACGCCTCGCCTGCGTGGAGCACCTTCTCGGACTCGCCTTAGACCTGGACGAGCGCCTCGCCGCTCTTGATGAGTCCCAGGACGGGGCATGGATGGCGGTGATATGGAGCTTTCTGCCCTGGACCCATCGTTATCTCTCGGATGTCGACCGTCCTCACTTCCTTCACGGGTATCGGCTGGGTGAGGAGAACCTTGCGAATGATTTCGTCTTTGGACATTCCTCACCTCTTCCACGGACTCAGTCGAGGAATCCACATGGGGACATGTTTTCGGTAGTCGACGTATTCGGCACCGAAACGCTTCTCCAACCCTGGCTCCTCCGACAGCTTGAAGTAGAGAGTATTCACGACTACTACAAGAGCGACCCAGGCGAGAATGGGTAGGGATCCCAAGAGCGCCGTCTCACCGAGCAGGACGAAGGCCACGCCGCTGATCATCGGGTTTCGGGTGTAGGCGTAAGGGCCCTCGACCACGAGATGCTTCGGAGGATCCCAGGGAGCGAGGGTTCCTTTGCCTTGGCATGCGAAGCGGAAAATCGTCGCCACCAGCAACACCAGGCCGACCGCGCAGAAGAGAGCGCCCAAGACGATCTGCACGATCGAGTAGGGAAGATGCACCTTCAGAGAAGAATGGCCAAAGTCGAACGCCAGCAAGAAGGGGACAACGAGGTCAGTCGTTGACAGAGCGCGACATATGGTTATATAAAGTGAACAGTACAAGAAAAGGAACAAATGCTCCCGAGGAAGGTGTTGAAATGAACGACACGATCGCTGATGAGCTGATACTGGATCTATGGGGGGCGTTTCCGCCCTTGTTTCGGCTCATCCGTCGCGGGTGGAAGAAACGGTCGGAACTGGGGCTGTCGGTGTACCACTATGAGACGGTTGGCCTCCTGTCCATGCAGGAGCGCATATCCATGTCCCAGATCCGTGATCTGCTGGGCGTCTCGAAGTCGCACCTGACCCCGATCATTGACGGGCTCGCGCAGCAAGGATTGGTTCGGAGGATCCCCGACGAGCATGACCGTCGGGTGATTCATGTCTCGTTGACCGCGAGGGGACGGAAGTTCCTGAACGTAGGAAGAGAGCGTGCGAGGGACGACATGAAAGAACTCCTCGGCGGTTTGGCAACGGGCGACTTGAAGACTCTCGTCGCGTCCCTGAAGCAGTTGAATGAAGTGCTGTCACGTTCGAACACAAAAGAAGGAGAAAGGTGATGGAGCAGAAGGTATTTGCCAAGAAGTGGCTCCTCGCGAAGGCGAAGGACAGAATCCCAGAGAGGGATTTCGGCATCACGGGCGATCTTGAGCCGCCCGCATACGACGAGATGCTGCGGTTCGTCAGAGACGGCGGATGGATGCCCACCAAGCATATCCTCAAGGACATCCAACATGGCTCCGTGCTTGAAGTGGGTCCTGGGCCTGGCTATCTCGGCCTGGAATGGCTGAAGGCCACCTCAGGAACGTGTCTGGTGGGCTACGACATCAGCGAGGACATGCTTGCCATCGCGGGTAGAAACGCCACCGAGTATAGTCTGGCGTCGAGGGTGAGGTACACACGGGGCGACGTTCGAAAGATGCCGTTCGCTGACTCGACCTTCGATGCGGTGTTTTCGAACGATTCTCTCCACGAGTGGGCATACCCCGAGGCCGCTCTGAGCGAGATCTGGCGCGTCCTGAAGCCTGGTGGGCGGCTTCATGTCAGCGACCTAAGGCGAGACATGGGTATCCCCCTGAAGGTGCTCATCTGGGTCCTGTGCAAGCCGAAGTCGATGCGTTCTGGGTGGATCACCTCGATCGACGCCTCCTACACCCAGCGGGAGATGCGCAGGATGATAGGCTCTTCTCACATCGAGGATGGCGTGGTCGATCAGGACGCGATGCGGTTCTACGTCAGGGCGCGCAAGAGGACCTGAGAAGAACTCTGTCGCAAGGTCGGCCGAATCACGGGGGTTCGCGCGACCTCCGGCGTGGTGATGATGGACCTTTCAACCGCGGCCTTTCTGGACAACGAAGTCACGATCGACGCTTCGAGCTTCTGCGGCAAGGTGGTCAGAAAGCTGTTCGACGAGCGCCTTGGGCTGGGCGGGTCTTCGTGCTACGTAGTGCCTATCCCGAGGCGGGAACGCGGTGTTCCATTGTTGGCGCATCGCAAAGGGGGAACAAGTGCAAGTCACAAAGCAGCGACGAGGATCATGCTCGTTCCTTTGGTTCTTGCCCTGGCCTTTGGCGCTCTGAGCTTTCTTTCCCTGCCGTTGCTGATTCCAACGGCGGTTTTCTTCGTCCTTGCGGCCTACTTCGCCTACGCGAGGTACCTCTTTTCGGTCCGAGGCGGGAACGTTCAGGAGAAAGTTCGGGCGCTGGTCTTGGAAGGCCTGGAGTGGGACGGCTGCGGCAAGGCTCTGGACATCGGTTGTGGGAGCGCCGCGCTTGCGATCGGTATCGCAAAGAAGTTCCCGTCGTCGACTGTGATCGGAACGGACTACTGGGGCGGCAACTGGGAGTACTCCCAGAAGGTTTGTCGGGACAACGCGGCCGTTGAAGGAGTGACTGAGCGCGTCAACTTCCAGAAGGCCAGCGCCGTCGCCCTCCCTTTCGCGGACGAGGAGTTCGACGCTGTCGTGAGTAACCTCGTATTCCACGAGGTCAAGGGCACCAAGGACAAGCTGAGCCTCGTCAAGGAAGCCCTGCGCGTGCTGAAGGAAGGCGGGAGGTTCGCCCTCCAGGACCTGTTCTACATCGAGCGCTACTATGGCAAGCCTGAGGACATGATCGAGACGATCAAAAACTGGGGGGTTGAAAGGGTCAAGTTCGTCGAAACCCGACGCAGCGCCTTCATTCCGCCAGCGCTCAAGCTGCCGTTCATGGTGGGCACACTCGGGCTGGTGGTTGGGAAGAAGTGAAGCATGCGGCGCCGAGCGTTGTGTGGATTCCTCCGCTGATGTAGCTCTGCACGTTCAGGCATCCTTGGAGTTGCCCGAGGGAGTGCCTTGGGCTACTTCACAGACAGGTGATCGACTACTGCGTAGTCGGCCCCCGCTCAAGTGTTTGGAGAATCGTTCGCGTCGCATCTGCCCCGTGATGAGGGTGGCAACTGGATCGCCTGGTCGAGAGGCGGCCGTGATGGTCTTCAGAGACTGAGTTCAGACTTCATCGAGCCCATCGCGTCTCCCGTGTGTACTGTCATCCTGCGACATTATCGGACGCGCATCAGGCAATAATCCGACACCCACCCCGTCTACGGAGAGTGCAGACTTGACGATGCATTCATTCACAGAAGCCCGAATCGAAGACAACCAGGAGGATGAAGAACCATGGCCCGAGTGCTTTTTGTGACTTGGAACGGCGGGGGAAATCTGCCGCCGACCATTGGCGTTGCCCAGGCGATGAGGCAGCGCGGCCATCGCATCGGCTTTCTTGGGCAGGAATCGCAGCGCCGTCACCTTGAGGCTGCTGGCTTCGCTCTTGCGGCATATCGACGAGAAGCTGGGAGTCTCAGTTGCCTGTGCGGAACAGAACGGCAGGCACAGCTCATGAAGACGGTTTGGATGAACGACGACTTCGCGGAGGATGTTTACGACAAGCTCGACTCGGAGCCCTTCGACTTCGTCGTCGTCGACTGCATGCTCATCGGCGCGCTGGCAAGGTCGAAGTTGTATCCCGTTCCGACAGTCGTCTTGGTGCATTCACTGTTCGCCTCGGTGCTGAAGGTCAGGGACGGGATGCTCATGATGGGAAACAAGCTGAGGGTCGACGCTGGGCTGCCGCCCTTCGATCTGTCGGAAGCGACGTGGGAGAGCAAAGACCTCGTACTGGCCACGACGCTGAACCAATTCGACAAGGCGGACCCTCTCTCCATTCCGAACGTGCGATATGTTGGGCCCGTCTTTGAGAAGCGGCCAAAGCCCGAAGGATGGGGCCTGCCTTGGTGCGAGAACGATGCTCGACCGCTTGTGCTGGTGAGCTTCTCCACGAATGCGGACCAGAGCTCCGTAGCTCTGCTTCAGGAGGCTCTCGACTCGCTCGGCAACCTGGACGCGCGGGTGCTTATGACCACGGGAGGGGCGGTGCTCCCAGAGTCGCTGCGTCCTCCAACGAACGCGAAAGTCATGGGTTTCGTGCCGCACGAGTTGGTTCTGCCGCACGCGGACGTGATGATCACTCACGGCGGCCACGGCAGTGTGATGGCAGCCCTTAGTCATGGCGTCCCCCTGGTGTGCAAGCCCTCGCTCGGCGCAGATCAGGCCATTATCGCCAAGCGGGTTGAGGAACTTGGGCTCGGGAAGGCGATCGGAGTCACGTCAGAGCTTCGCGAGGCGGCGAAGGCGGTCTTGGGAGACCCTGCGTTCAAAGTTGCTGCGAGACAGTTCAAAGACATGATTGCACGCGAAGACGGCGCGGTGGTGGCGGCAAAAGAGATAGAGGCGTTCTTGTCACGCAAAGAATCTCCTTCGCCATCAGTCCTTGTGGTTTGAAATGCGCCATTCTTTCTGAGGTGCAAAATCCAGGCCTTCGAGTGTTCAGTTGAGCGGGCGGTGGTCCTTCAGAGGAGATCAGAATGAAAGTCGTCGCAATAAGCGCAAGCCCAAGGATGGACAAGGGCGTCATCGGCATGATCCTGGCTCCGTTCATCGAAGGGATGAGAGAAGGGGGCGCAAGCGTTGATGTTCAATACACCAAGAAGCTCGACATCAAACCTTGCCAGGGGGATTTCGGCTGCCAGATGAAGACACCTGGCAAGTGCTTCCAGAAAGACGACATGCAGATGTTGCTGCCCGAGCTCGCCGCGGCAGATGTCTGGGTCTTCGCGACTCCAGTTTACTTCGATGGCATGGCGGCGCCGCTGAAGGGGCTTTGGGATCGAATGATGCCCCTTGGCAGTCCCTCGATCGAGCTGCGAGACGGACACTGTCGTCATCCGATCAGAGGCGGAAAAGTTGGGGGCAAGATTGTCCTGGTGTCTACATGCGGTTTCTGGGAGATGGACAACTTCGACCCTCTCCTGGTCCACATGAAGGCGATCTGCAAGAACTTGAATTGGGAGTTCGCTGGAGCGCTGCTGCGACCTCACGGCCCCGCCTTCAAGGCGATGGCTGAGAACGGCGCCCCCGTGAACGACATTCTCCAGGCGGCCAAAGACGCTGGCCGTCAGTTGGTTTCGAGAGGCTCCATTCCGCCGCAGACACTGGCCACAGTCGGTCGCCCGCTGATGCCCTTGGAAGAGTTCATAAAGAGGGCGAACCAGCGACAAGAGCACGCGGCCAATAACTGATGCCCTGGAGTCGCGCGATATGTGAGTGAGGAGTCTATCGAGATGAACGACCGAAAAGTGGCCTCGAGAGAGTATTACGACAAGCTTGCGCCGATCTACGACCAGCATTCGCACGCCAAACACTTGGAGGCGCTTCACGCTGAGCTGATCGAAACCGCCGACCGGTGGGGCCTCTCGTCGGTTTTGGACGTGGGTTGCGGGACGGGCAGCCTGTTGGAACTCCTCAGGCGCCGCGGCGTCAGGGTTGCGGGGGCTGACATCTCGCCAAAGATGATTGAGAGGGCAAGGAAGCGGCTTGGGGATGATGTAGACCTCAGGGTAGCCGACAGCGAAGGCCTCCCTTGGGAGGACGCGAGCTTCAGTCTCGTGGTGTGCGTCGGGTCGCTTCACCATTATCCGAATCCCTTGAAGGCCCTCTCGGAAATGCGACGGGTTCTGCGGAGTGACGGCCACGTTATGATCGTCGATCCAACTCTGCCGCCCGTCGTCAGACAACTGGCGAACGCCTTCATTCGATTCAGCCGAGAAGGGGCCACCAGGCTCTACTCGGAAATGGAGATCCATCGAATGCTGACGGAAGTCGGCTTCGAGGAGACGGCGCGGCTTGACGTCGACTCCAGCGCGATCGTCATGGTCGCCAGCGCAAACAAGTAACGCGGAATGCAATTGCATCTGTACCCAGAGAGTCTGCTGATCACGGCTGCGGTCCTTGTCCCAAATCTGGTGTTTCTCGCCTTTCCCCCGAAAAACGTTGCGAAATACGGAAAGGCTGAAGACTCTGCCCTGTTCACTATCATCGAACGGGTTGGTCAGGTCAGCGCTTTCGTCCTGCCGCTCTTGTTCCCGCTTTCGTTTTCGGGCGCCTGGACACTCGTCGCTTGGTTCGCGATGGGCGTGTTGCTCGTCTCCTACTATGCTC
>Ga0335070_10008597_pt1 | contig 11972 bp, 9 predicted proteins | sample Lox_Sample_13_FD_206722 | JGI IMG/M metagenome (GOLD analysis project Ga0335070, IMG submission 206722) | Soil microbial communities from Loxahatchee National Wildlife Refuge, Florida, United States - Lox_Sample_1.3 | ecosystem: Environmental > Terrestrial > Soil > Wetlands | place: USA: Florida...
GCAGGGGCTGTCGACCCGGAATGCGGCCGATCTCACGGTCAATGCCGATGCGGCGAATGGCGGCGGCAATGCCCAGGCGCGCCGCTTCCGTTTCCGCGTCTATGAGGGCGGCAGCAGCGGCGAGACCGGCACCCAATACGACGGCGCGCGGGTCGGCGCCCCGGTCGGTTCGGGGCGTATTTCGTTGGTGTCCAATGACGCCGGGAGTGCGGACGGCGCGGATACGAAGGGCTCGGGCGGGCGTCGCGCCGGCGACAGCCCACGCTTCATCTCGCAGGCGTCGAGCGCCTTCCTCGCGCAGTCGATCGCACAAGAGCAGCTCGGCGAAGGCCTGCACAATCCGCCGGTCCAGGCGGCGACCGTCGCCTATACCCGCGCCGGGACGGCGCTGACGTCCCGCGCCAGCGCCGGCATCAGCATCACCGCTTAAATCGGGAAAATCGCTAAGCCGTCGTGTCGATGGTGCCGCCGGGTGCGCCGTCGTTCGCGGCTTCGCCCTTGGCGACGCCGACCAGCGCCGGCCGCAGCAGGCGGTCGTGGATCTTGTAACCGGCCTGCAGCACCTGGACGATGGTGCCCGCGGGCTTGCCGCTGTTCGGCACTTCGAACATCGCCTGGTGGAAGTTGCTGTCGAAGCGCTCGCCCTCCGGCCAGATGCGCTGGATCTGCTGCTTCGCCAGCGCGGCTTCGAGCTGGCGCTCGGTGGCGGCGACGCCGTCATGCAGCGTCCGCAATGCCTCGTCGCTTTCGATGGCGCCGCTCGGAATGGCTTCGAGGGCGCGGTGCAGGTTGTCGGCGACGGCCAGGACCTCGCGGGCGAAATTGGCGATGCCGTATTTCTGCGCATCCTCGCGGTCGCGCTGGGCGCGGCGGCGGGTGTTCTCGGTCTCCGCCATGGCACGCAGCAACTGGTCCTTCAATTGCGCGACCTCGGCCTGCGCCGCGGCCAGCGGATCCCCCGGCATCGGGATCTCGGCGCCGGCCTCGTGCTCGGCGCCGCTTGCCAGGTCTTCGTTCTCGTCTGCAGACATGCCGTTTCCAGTCTTTTCGCCAAATTTCTCATCGGTCATCATCGGGACCGGTTCTCCATCAATCCGAACGTGGTTGCAACGAAAGAAATCGCCGCCGCGGGCGGGATTTCAACCCCGAAATTCGGGGAATTAACCGAGGATCCGGCCGATCACCTTGGCCGTGTAATCGACCATCGGGATGATCCGGGCGTAATTGATCCGGCTTGGGCCGATGACACCCACGGCGCCGATGAGGCGCCGCTGGCTGTCGTGATAGGGCGAGATCACCGCCGAGCAGCCGGCGAGCCCGAAAAGGTCGTTCTCGGCGCCGATGAAGATCTTGACGCCCTCGGCGGCATCGGCCGCCTCCAGGAGCTTCAGCAGCTGCTCCTTGGCTTCCAATGCGGAGAACAGTCCCCGGAGGCGCTCGAGATCGGCGATCTCGGTCACGCCTTCCAGCAGGTTCGACTGTCCGCGCACGATCAGGGCGCCCTGGCCGCTGCCGCCAGACCAGGTGGCGAGGCCCGCCTCGACCACTTTCCGGGTCAGGGCGTCGAGCTCGGCGCGCTGGCTCTCCAGGTCCTGGACGATCTCGCTCCGCGCCGTCGGGATGGTGCGCCCGGCGAGGCGCTGGGTGAGATAATTGGTGGCCTCGACCAGGCTCGAGGGCGGCAGGCCCAGCGGCACGTCGATCACCCGGTTCTCCACCATGCCGCCTTCGGTCACCAGCACCACCAAAGCGCGCCCCGGCGCCAGATGCACGAACTCGATGTGCTTCAGCGGCCGCTCCGATTTCGGCGCCACCACCATGCCGGCGCAATGCGAGAGGCCGGAGAGCATGGCCGACGCCTGCTCCATCACCTCCGGCATGCTGCGGCCGATCGCCTGGCACTGCCCGTCGATCGCCGCGCGCTCCGCCTCGGTGAGGCCGCCCAATTCCATCAGCCCGTCGACGAAGAGGCGCAGGCCGAGATCGGTCGGTAGCCGGCCGGCCGAGGTGTGCGGCGCAAAGAGGAGGCCGAGCTCCTCCAGATCCGCCATCACGTTGCGGATGGTCGCCGGCGAGAGCTGGCCGAGCCGGCGCGAGAGCGTGCGCGAGCCGACCGGTTCCCCGGTCTCGAAATAGGTGTCGACGATCAGCCGGAAGATTTCCCGCGAGCGTTCCGAAAGCTCGCTCAACACCGGCCTATGCTGCGTCAGGTTGCGCGGCAAGTGCTGCATCTCTGTCCTCAGAATTCCCTTTCGAATCTAGGTATGGGGGTGGGGCGCGTCAATATCGCGAATTATCGTTGCGGGCGCCGGTGCGGCATGCTCGACTCCCCCGCCACATCGCCCCGCCATATCGAACGGACCAGGCCCGACCGGGCATACGGTGATCATGCGTTTTCTGGTTTTTCAGCACATTGCGATCGAGCATCCCGGCATCTTCCGCGACTTCTTCGCCGCGGACGGGATCCAGTGGGACGCGGTCGAGCTCGACGAGGGCGAGGAGATTCCGGGCCTCGCCGACTACGACGCGCTCTGGGTCATGGGCGGGCCGATGGATGTCTGGGAGGAGACCGAGCATCCCTGGCTGAAGGCCGAGAAGCAGGCGATCCGCGAATGGGTCAAGGACCGGGCGAAGCCCTATCTCGGCCTCTGCCTCGGCCATCAGCTCCTCGGTGCCGCAATGGGCGGCCGGGTCGATAAGATGCCCCAGGCCGAGGTCGGGATCCTCGACATCAATTTGACCGCCGCCGGCCGTGCCGACCCGCTGTTCGAAGGCATCGCAAGCCCGCTCCAGGCGCTGCAATGGCATGGTGCCGCCGTGCTCGATGCACCGGAGGGCGCGGTGATCCTCGCCGATTCTCCGGTCTGCGCCAATCAGGCGATGCGGATCGGCGACCTCGCCTATGGCCTGCAATACCACACCGAGCTGACCACGGAGACCGTGCCGGAATGGGGCGAGGTGCCGGCCTATGCCTGCGCCCTCGACGAGACGCTCGGGCAGGGCGCGCTGCAACGCCTGACCACGGAAGCCGCGGCGAAGATGCCGGTCTTCGCCCGGGATTCGCGCCGGCTCTACGACAACTTCATGGGCCTCCTCCGCAAGCGGAGCTGAGAATTCAGAAGCGGACCGAAATTGCGGCGCGCCACCTGAGCCCGCTGATGATGCTGGTCGGGCTCGGCCTGGTGGCGCTCAACCTGCGTCCGGCCGTTACCAGCGTCGGTCCGCTGCTGGCGGAGATCGCGCAATCCCTCGGCTTCGACAAGGCCGAGTCCGGGATCCTGACGACGCTGCCGGTGCTCTGCTTCGGTTTCGCGGGACCGGTGGCGCCCGCGATCGGCCGTCGCTTCGGCGCCGAGAACGCGATCTTCGTGGCACTGGTGGCGCTCGCCGCCGGCTGCGCCCTGCGGCTCGTTCCTTCGGCGCCGCTGCTCTATGCGAGCAGCATCGTCGTCGGTCTCGCGATCGGGGTCATGAACGTGCTGCTGCCGGGGATCGTGAAGCGCGATTTCCCGGAGCGCATCGGCGCCGTCACCGGCTTCTACACCATGATGCTCTGCGTCGGCGCCGCCGGCGCGGCGGCTCTGGCGCCGCAAGTCGAGCTCCGCTTTGGCACGGCCTGGCCGAGCGCGCTCGCGATCTGGAGTCTGCTCGCCTTGGCGGCGCTGCCGGCCTGGGCGCCGATCCGTGCCCGCTTCCACTCCGCGCCGCAGCAGGCGGTGAGCTCGGGCCCCAATCTCTGGCGCAATTCCCTCGCCTGGCAGGTGACGATCTATCTCGGCCTCTGCTCCTCCGGTGCCTATTCGGTCTTCGGCTGGGGCGCGAAGATCCTGCAGGACCGCGGCATGGATGTGCCCGCGAGTGGCTGGATGCTGGGTCTGAGCATCCTGGTGCAGGGGCTCGGCGCGCAGGTGGCGCCGCTGATGGCAAGCCGGCGCGGCGATCTTCGTGCATCCGCGCTGCTGATGCAGGCGCTGGGCCTTGCCGGCCTCATCGGCTATCTCTTCGCGCCGCTCGACACGATGTGGCTCTGCTCGGTGGTGCTCGGCATCGGCCAGGGCGGCGCCTTCGCGATCTCGCTCACCATGATCGCCCAGCGCGCCGGCAATCCGGAGACCGCGGCCAGGCTCTCCGGCATGACCCAAAGCGTCGGCTATGTCCTCGGCGCGGTCGCGGGGCCGCTTGCGGTCGGCCTGGTGCATGACGTCTTCGGCGTCTGGCCGCCGGTCAGCGGCCTCTTCGTCGCCATCACGCTCGGCGCCTCGCTCTGCGCCCTCGGCGCCGGCAAGGTCCGGACTATCGGCGCCGCTTGAAACGATCGTGGGGCCGCGCGTTGCGCAGGTCATCCGCCCCGTGTAGGGTCCGCGCCGAAATCGTCCCATCCTGAGGATTCCACCAATGCCCTCCACTTCCGCCCGTCCTTCCGGTCGCGCCGCCGATCAGCTGCGCGCCGTCGAGCTGACGGTCGACGTCAATCGCTATGCCGAAGGCTCCTGCCTCGTGAAGTTCGGCAACACTCATGTGCTCTGCACCGCGACCCTGGAGGAGAAGGCGCCCTCCTTCCTGAAGGGCAGCGGCAAGGGCTGGGTCACCGCCGAATACGGCATGCTGCCGCGCTCGACCCACAGTCGCACCGACCGCGAGGCGGCGAAGGGCAAGCAGTCCGGCCGCACCCAGGAGATCCAGCGCCTGATCGGCCGCAGCCTGCGCGCCGTCACCGACATGACCGGCTTCGGCGAGCGCCAGATCCGCCTCGACTGCGACGTGCTGCAGGCGGACGGCGGCACCCGCACCGCGGCGATCACCGGCGGCTATGTGGCGCTCCATCGCTGCTTCACCTTCATGAAGGAGATGGGCGCCTTGAAGGCGATCCCGCTCATCGACCAGGTGGCGGCGATCTCCTGCGGCATCCGCGAGGGGCAATGCGTGCTCGACCTCGACTATGACGAGGATTCCTCCGCCGAGGCCGATGCCAATTTCGTGCTGACGGGCGCCGGCGGCATCGTCGAAGTCCAGGGCACCGCCGAGAAGAGCGCCTTCACCGAGGCGCAGTTTCTGGAGCTGCTGCGCCTCGCGCGCACCGGCATCGGCGAATTGAACCGCCTGCAGAAGCGGGCGCTCGGGGTCTCCTAACGCGATGCCGCGACATTTCTCCGAGAGGCAGCTCGTCCTTGCCAGCCACAATCCCGGCAAGGCGAAGGAGATCGCCGAGCTGCTGGCGCCCTTCGCCATCGAGGTGATCTCTGCGGGAACGCTCGGCCTTCCGGAACCGGAGGAGACCGAGGACAGCTTCATCGGCAATGCGCGGCTGAAGGCGCTGGCGGCGACCCGTGCCTCCAAGCGGCCGGCGCTGGCCGACGATTCCGGCCTCTGCGTCGACGCCCTCGACGGCGCGCCCGGAATCTTCTCGGCGCGCTGGGCCGGGCCGTCGAAGGATTTCTATGCCGCCATGGATCGCGTCCTCAAAGGCATCGCCGGCAAGCCGCGCGGCGCGCATTTCGTCGCCGCGCTTGCGCTTGCCTGGCCCGACGATCATTGCGAGGTATTCGAGGGCAAGGTCTTCGGCACGTTGGACGAGGCACCCAAGGGCAAGCGCGGCTTCGGCTACGACCCGATCTTCCGGCCCGAGGGATACGCGATCACCTTCGGCGAGATGGATCCCGACGAGAAGCATCGCATCAGCCACCGCGCCGTCGCCTTCCGGCAACTGGTCGACGGCTGCTTCAGCTGAACCGCTCGCCGACCAGTTCCTCGCTTTTCGTCCAGAGCGCTTCCGCATTCGCGGGATCGAGGGCGTAGGGACGGACGCCGCCATCGACCATGTCGATATCGCCGTCGGTCACCCGTGTCGTCACATGGCAGTCCTCGCAATAGCGGCCGCCCACCGCGTCGGCGGAGGCGACGACGCCCGCCCAGACTGAGGTCGCGGCACCCTGCGGGATGCTCTTGAGGTGGAAGGGCGGCTTGCCCTTGGCGGCGAGCTCGGCGTTCAGCGTGTCCAGCCGTGCCTGCAACCCGCCTTCTCCGAGATGCCGGCCGAGTTCGGTAGCGATCCCGCCGGGATGGACCGCGGTGGCGCGCACACCGCGCGCGCGATGCCGCCGGTCGAAGGCGACGGCGAAGAGGATATTCGCGGTCTTCGACCGGCCATAGGCGAGCCAGGGATCGTAGGCCGTGCGCTCGAAGTTGGGATCGTCGAGATCGACGTTGGCGAAGCGGTGTCCCATGGAGGAGAGCGCGACCACCCGCGATCCCGGCTTGAGCAGCGCGGCGATGCGATTCACCAGCACGAAGTGGCCGAGATGGTTGGTGCCGAACTGCATCTCGAAGCCGTCGGCGGTGCGGCTCAAGGGACAGGCCATGACGCCGGCATTGGTGATGATGAGGTCGAGCGGCTTCCCCGTCGCCACCAGCTTGTCGGCGCCGGCGCGCACGCTGGCGAGCGCGGCGAGGTCGAGCGCCATGAGCTCGACGCCGCCGCCGTTCTTCGCCTCGGACCAGGCCTGGGCCATCGCCGTTTCCGCCTTGCGGAGGTCGCGGGCGGCGCCGATCACATGGGCACCGTGCGCGGCGAGCGCCCGCGCGGTCTCGACCCCGAGACCGGCCGAGACGCCGGTCACCAGCACCCGCTTGCCCTTCAAGTCGATGCCGGCGAGCACCTCGTCGGTGGTGGAGGCGGCGCCGAAAGTGGCGATGTCGTGGAAGTCCATGTGTCTCTCCCGGGTTGGATAGGGCTTGCAATCGGACGTGAGAAGCCGTCGCCCGCACGGCGGGTTGCCCGCGGACGGGAACTGCGATAAACGATAGGGACCCTCCGGTTATATACGGAGGCACCCTCCGCTTTTCAAGGGGAATCCTGCGCGTGGCCGTTTCGCCCGCTTCCCGCCGCCCGTCCTCCCGCCGCCCGCCATCGCCGCGAAAGCCGCGCGCCGATGCTGCCCGCAACCGCCAGCGCTTGATCAAGGCGGCCAGGGCCTGCTTTGCGAAGACCGGCGCCGCCACCACGCTGGAAGAGATCGCCCGCGCGGCCGATGTCGGCATCGGCACGCTCTATCGCCATTTCCCGACCCGGGAGGCGCTGGTCGAGCAGGTCTATCGCGACGCGCTCGACGGCCTCGCCGCAGATGCCGAGCGCCTCGCGAAGGCGCATCCTCCGCTGAAGGCGCTGCGCGAATGGTTGCTGCTCTTCGTCGATTACATCGCGACCAAGAAGCTGATGGCCGACCTGCTCGCCACGCTGACCGGCAGCGCCGCGACGCTCCACGCCTCGACCGGCCCGCGGCTCGAAACCGCCATCGGCGGTCTCATGAAGCGCGCGGCGGCCAACGGCGACATCCGCCAGGACGTCGAGCCCTTCGATCTCCTCCGCGCGATCGCCGGCCTCGCTTATGCGAGCGCAGCAACCGGCTGGGAGGCGCGGGCGCGGAAGATGGTGGACATCCTGCTCGCAGGTCTGCAGCGGACTTGAAATCGTCCCCCAAGAACCGTACCCGAAGAATCGCGCCGAGTTCCACTTGCGTTCCCCTGCGCTCTGCCGATAAAGCTCCGCCATGGCGCTGGAACCCAGTCGATCGCCCGTCCTGCAATCGCCCGTCCTGATCGTCGGCCTCAAGGATGCGCTCTGGCGCGCGGCCGACGGCGCCCAGCGCCGTGTGCGTCACGGCGACGTGCTGCGGCTCGCCCGCGCGGCGCCACCGCTGCTCTGCCACCTGCCGGCGGTCTGCCGCCGTCTCCGCTGCGAGCGGTTTCCGGCCTTGGACGTGCTTGAGCTCTACGCCTTCGTGCGGCCGGCGAGCTTCTGCCTGCCGACGCCGGCGGGTGTCGCCCAGGCGCTGGGCTTGTTGCCGATCGGCGGAAACCACACCCTCGACCTCGAGCACCAGGCCGCGCTCCTGCAGCAATGCGCCCGCGCGCTGCTCGCCGAGCTCTCCGCCCTCGACCGCCGCCGCTGGCGCGTGCGCGGCCTTGCCGAGGCGATGACGCGGCATGGCTGGATCTGGGGCGAGGCCGTGCTCGCGGCCTTGCCGGTCTTCGACGGCCGCGCCGTCCCCGGCGTCGGCGTCTGGGAGGATCTCCCGGAATGGAGCGAGACCGCGCCGCAGCCCCAGGCCGACAGCTTCCCGGTTAGCCCGGTCGAGGCGCGCGAGCGCCTGCGCCTCCTGCTCGGCAACGATTCCGAGGACCGTCCGACCCAGGCGGACTATTCCAGCGCGCTGGTGCCGGCCTTCGCCCCGCGCGAGAACGAGAGCGAGCCCAACGTGGTGCTGGCGGAGGCGGGGACCGGCGTCGGCAAGACCCTGGGCTACATCGCGCCCGCGGGTCTCTGGGCCGAGAAGAACAAGGGCCCGGTCTGGATCAGCACCTTCACCCGGCACCTGCAGCACCAGATCGACGGCGAGCTCGACCGGCTCTATGCCAATCCGGCGCTGAAAGCCGAGAAGGTGGTGATCCGCAAAGGCCGCGAGAACTATCTCTGCCTGCTGAACCTCGCCGAGCTTGCGGGCGAATTGGGACAGCGGCCGCTGGACGCGGTCGCCTTCGGCTTGATGGCGCGCTGGGCCATGGCGACCCGCGACGGCGACATGGCGGGCGGCGACCTTCCGGGCTGGCTGCCGGACATCCTGGGGCAAGGCCGCACCCTCGGCCTCGCGGATCGTCGCGGCGAATGCGTCTATTCCGCCTGTCCGCATTACGGCCGCTGCTTCATCGAGCGCAGCGTGCGCCGGGCGCGCAAGGCGGAGATCGTGATCGCCAACCACGCGCTGGTGATGATCCAGGCGGCGCTCGGTCCCGATGACCAGGCCCTGCCGACGCGTTATGTCTTCGACGAGGGCCATCATCTCTTCTCCGCGGTCGATTCCGCTTTCGCCGCGCATCTCTCCGGCCAGGAGGCGGGCGATCTCCGCCGCTGGCTGATCGGCGGCGAGGGTGGGCGTCGGAGCCGCGCCCGCGGCCTCCGGCGCCGCATCGAGGACCTGGTGCTGGACGATGCGAAGGCGATGGAGCTGCTGGATGCGGTGATGTCCGCCGCCCGCGCTTTGCCCGGCGACGGCTGGCATCAGCGCATCGCCGACGGCCTTCCCGGCAATCCTAGCGAGGCCTTTCTCGGCGCGGTCCGGCTGCAGGTGCTGGCCCGTGCGCCGGAGGATCGCGCCGGCTACAGCCTCGAATGCGCCACCAAGCCGCCCGACGCCCGCGTGCTCGAAACCGCGACCGAGCGCGACCGCGCGCTCCGCAACCTGCAGGCGCCGATGCGCGAGCTGGCGCAGCGCCTGGGGAAGCGCCTCGACACCGACGCCGACGTGCTCGACCAGCAGACGCGTCTCCGCATCGAGGCGATGTCCCGCGGCATCGCGCGTCGCGCCGAGATGGAGATTACCGCCTGGCGCGACATGCTCACCTCCCTGCGCGGCGACACGCCGCCCGATTTCGTCGACTGGCTGGCGCTGGAGCGCATCGACGGCCGCGAGATCGATGTCGGCCTCTATCGCCACTGGAAGGATCCGATGCGGCCCTTCATCGAGGTGGTGGCGAAGCCGGCGCACGGCCTCGTGGTCACCTCGGCAACCTTGACCGATGGCAGCGGCACCGCGGAATCCTGGGATGGCGCCGAGGCCCGCACCGGCGCGCGGCACCTGCCGAAGCCGGTCTTCCGTGTCCGCGTGCCCTCGCCCTTCGACTATGCGGCGCAGACGCGCGTCATGATCGTGACCGATCTCGCCCGCGACGACATGGACCAGATCGCCGCGGCCTATCGCGCGCTCTTCCTCGCGGCAAAGGGCGGCGCGCTCGGCCTCTTCACCGCGATCTCGCGGCTGCGCGCCGTCCATCGCCGCATCGCGCCGGCGCTGGAGGAGGCGGGGATCGATCTCCTCGCCCAGCATGTGGACGCCATCAACACCGCGACCTTGATCGACATCTTCCGCGGCGAGGAGGATGCCTGCCTGCTCGGCACCGATGCGGTGCGGGACGGCGTCGACGTGCCGGGCCGCGCGCTCCGGCTGATGGTGTTCGACCGTGTGCCCTGGCCGCGTCCCGACATCCTCCATAAGGCGCGGAAGGAGATCTTCGGCGGCACTGAATACGAGGGCCAGCTGACAAGGCTGAAGCTGAAGCAGGCTTTCGGTCGCCTGATCCGCCGCGCCGACGACCGCGGCGTCTTCGTGTTGCTGGACAAGGCCATGCCCACGCGTCTGCTGACCGCCTTCCCGGAAGGCGTCGCGGTCCAGCGGATCGGCCTCAAACAGGCAATCGAGACGACGGCGGCGTTCCTGGGCGCGCCGCTGAAGGAATCCGGGGCGGTGCCCGGGGAGGAAATGGCCGGCCGCGTCACCGGATCGTGACCCGGATCACTGTCCGAGACGCGCAAGGTTAAGCGCGGGTTAAACATTCCCGGGTATGCTTGGGTCATGGCGATTGACCCAACAACCGGCGGGTGCCGGCGACCTCCGGCGAAGCGCGGTCCCGGCGCAGTCTACTGATGTTCCCGCGCAGAAACCGCAGCGGCCGTCCGACCCTGGGCGGCGCCGTCATCGCCTATGTCTTTTATGCCGTGAGCCTGATCTCCGCGTCGGTCGGTCTCTGGGTGCTGGGCGCGCGTGAATACGAGGCGCGGCTCGAATCTCTCCGCCATGACGCCATCGACGTCACGGCCAATGTGGCGATGCTGATCGCCACCTGCATCGATCACGTGGACCTGCTGCGGCGCCAGGCGGAGACCCTGCTCGCGGAGCCGACGCAGCCGGATTCGGCCCATCGGGCGATGGCTTCGCTGGCGCCCTCGACGGCATTCGCCGGGTTTGCGCTCGACAGCCTCCCGGCGGGTGCGGACCCCAACATGTATGCGAACCTCACCGGCGCGGGCACGGTTCCTACGGCGGACAGCGATGCCGGGCGCGAGATGCTGATGGCGCTCGCGCTCGATCCGCTGCTCGAGGGCACCCACGACCAGGTACCGGATGCGGCCTGGGTCTACTACACGTCGAAGAGCCGTTTCATCCTGCTCCATCCCTGGGTGCCGTCGCATGAATTCCACTGGAGCGACGATCTCCTCGGCTACGAGTTCTACACCCGCGGCCTGCCGGAGCACGACGCGATGCGCGTGCATTTCTGGACCGACGTCTATCTCGATCTCGCGGGCAAGGGCCTGATGGCGACGATCGGCCAGCCGGTCTATGACGCCGGCGGCCGCTTCCGCGGCACCATCGACATCGATCTGACGCTCGGGACGCTGAGCCGCCTGATGGCCGCCGCGCAAGCGAAAGATGCGCGGGTGTTTCTCGCCAACACCGCCAACCACGTGATCGCCGATTCCGCCGCCGCCGGCGTGGCGCCGACCAAAGTTGCCGACTTCGCCGACTTGCTTCCGTCGGCGCCGGCGCTGCGCCGGTCGGCGCTGGCACTCGACCATCCGGCCACGGAATTCGAAAGCCGGGGCGGCTGGCTGCTTTATCGCGCCACCGTGACCGGAACGCCCTGGCGCCTGGTGATGATCGTCGACCGGCGGCGGCTGGTCTTGGATGCCGCCGCTTCGATCTGGATTGGCTTCGTGGGGCTCGCCCTTTTGATCATCGCGCTGCTGGCGATCGAGCAGCGCCGCCGCGCCGCCGGTGCGCTGGCGGAGAATGTGGAAGCGCTGCAGCACATGACCCTCGACATCGCGGCGGCGCGCGACGAGGCGCAGCAGGCCAACAAGGCGAAGTCGATGCTACTGGCCAATGTCAGCCACGAGCTCAGGACGCCGCTCAACGCCATCATCGGCTTCTCCGACCTCATGCGGCATGAGATGTTCGGCCCGCTCGGCCATCCGAAATACCAGGGCTATGCCGGCGACATCCAGAAGAGCGGCAGCCTGCTGCTCTCGCTGATCAACGACTTGCTGGACGCGACCAAGCTCGAGGCCGGCCGCTACGAGCTGACCGAGGCTGCCTGCGATCTCGGCGCGATCCTCCGCGAGGCGATCGCGCTGGTGAAGG
>Ga0335070_10008598_pt1 | contig 11972 bp, 9 predicted proteins | sample Lox_Sample_13_FD_206722 | JGI IMG/M metagenome (GOLD analysis project Ga0335070, IMG submission 206722) | Soil microbial communities from Loxahatchee National Wildlife Refuge, Florida, United States - Lox_Sample_1.3 | ecosystem: Environmental > Terrestrial > Soil > Wetlands | place: USA: Florida...
GGCCTGATTCTTGTCATGCCTGAAGGTGCCTTCTCTTATTACATGAACGCGGCAATGAAGCCCGGTGACAGGTATGAGGACTACACGTTCACCGATCTCATCGCTGACGTCGAGAGTCGGTTTCCTGTAGTGGCGGATCGCGGTCATCGCGCCGTCATCGGCATTTCGATGGGAGGGTTTGCCGCAATAAAGATCGCCCTCACGCGCCCGGATCTGTTTGGCTTTGTTGGCGCGTTCAGTCCTTCCGTCGAGATTACGCATCGCCGGTTCCACATCATGCGAGTTGCAGAATGGTTCAGAATACGAAGAATCTTTGGGCCTTGGGGAAGCGACACCCGGACCTCGCGCGACCCCTTTGCCCTGGTCGCAACCGCGGATCCCACAAAGGTTCCCTTTATCTATCTGACCTCCGGAGAGAATGAACCGCTATCCGGCCCTGATCGTCAGTTTGCATCGCGATTGAGCGAGCGCCATTTCGCTTACGAGTTTCACACCAGCCCCGGAGGGCATGCCTGGAGTCAGTGGGATGCACAGATCCCAGGCTGCTTCGAAAGCCTGCTTCAACACTTGCAACCGATGTCGTGAGTGAAGTCCCTGGCGTCGGCTACTCGACAACCTTAAGGCTCGTCTCCGCGGTTGCCAGTGAACTGCCGCCGACCCAGATCGTGTAAGTCGTCGGCTCGACCGTACGCTTGGCATCGACGTTGTAGAAGTTCAACTCGTCAAATCCCAGCGGAAAAGCCACATGCTTCGTCTCGCCCGGCGCGAGTGTAACGCGGGCAAAGCCCTTCAGTTCACGCACCGGTTGCTCTACGCTCGCAGAGGTGTTCCGGATGTAGAGTTGCACCACCTCGGCTCCGGCGACACCTCCGGTGTTGGTGACATCCACGCCAACCGTTGCCGCTGGATGACGGCCAGCCAGCACTTCGCGTAATGGCACTTCAGAGTGATCGATCGCCGGTTGTGCGTAGCTAAACCGCGTATAGCTCAGTCCCCATCCGAACGGGAAGAGTGCTGAGTTCTCTTCATCCATATAACGCGACACGAATTTCTCGGCCGCGTTGCGCGGCATCCGGCTCAGGTCGCCATGCGCCGGCCGGCCCGTGGGAGTTTGAGCGTAGTAGAGCGGCTCCTGGCCCACCGCGCGCGGGAAGCTCGCAGGCAGTTTTCCCGACGGGTTGACATCGCCGAACAGCACATCGGCGACCGCCGGACCTGCCTCGATCCCCGGGCTCCAAGCCTCCAGGATTGCCGGCACATGTTCCGCCGCCCACTTCAGCTCGAGCGGCCTGCCTGCCAGCACAACCAGGATCACCGGCTTGCCGGTTGCGACCACCGCTTCGAGCAACTGCTGCTGCGCACCCGTAAATCCCAGCGTCGTACGGCTTGCCGCCTCGCCTTCCATCCAGTTCGTGCTTTCGCCAAGCGCGAGAATGGCCACATCGGACCTCGTCGCAATCTCCACCGCCTGCGCAATGGTCTTCTGGTCGTCGGGAACAGGTATCGATTGATCCGCGGCATTCGAAGCGGTAAAGCTCACCGACTTGAGCGTCTTCCCATCCTCGCCCGACAACAGCCCGCATCCCTCCGCAAACAACAGGCGGTCGCCGAGCCTTTTCTGGAGTTCCGCCTTCAGCGTGATTACGTCCTTCATATTGCCCGTCACCGTCCAGGCGCCAAGCAGGTCCTGCGCATCATCGGCCATTGGCCCGATCAGCGCCACCGTTTTTGCCTTTGACGTCAGAGGAAGCAATGCGCCAACCGCTTCCACGGGATCGTTCTTCAGCAGCACCATTGTCTCGTCCGCCACTTTTCGAGCCGCAGCTCGGCGTTCCGGCGTGGCTTCATATGCCGGCCCTGCATCCACATACGGATGATCGAAGAGCCTAAGGGCAAACTTCACGCGCAGAATGCGCCGCACCGCATCGTCAACCACACTCTCGGGGATCTTGCCGGAACGCACCTGCGATGCGATCACCGTTCCATAGAGATTGCCTTCCATGTCCATGTCGACGCCTGCCTCGAGCGCCTTTCGGGCAACCGTTGGTCCATCGCCGATGGCGTGGTTGCGCAACTCGGCAATCGCTCCCCAATCCGAGACGACAAATCCGTCGAAGCCCCATTCCTTGCGCAGAATTTGCGTCAGCGTGAATGGATTCGCCGACCCGGGCACGCCGTTGATCGAGTTGAACGAGCTCATCACCGTCGCGGCGCCCGCGGCAACCGCGGCCTGGTAAGGCGGCAGATAGACCTGCCTCAGTGTGATCTCGCTCATATCTGTGGCGTTGTAGTCCCGCCCTGCAATGGCAGCACCATATGCGGCATAGTGCTTCACGCTCACCGCAACCGAATCCACCTTCGAAAGATCGTCCTGCTGATATCCCTTCACCCATGCCCGCGCCAGCGCAGAACCCAGGTATGGATCTTCGCCGTTCGACTCAACAATGCGGCCCCAGCGAGGATCCCGAGAGATATCTACCATCGGCGAAAAGACCCACGGAATGCCATCGGCACGCGCCTCCTTCGCGCCCAGGCGCGCCACCGCTTCGGCCGCTTCAGGATCCCAGCTCGCTGCGATCGCCAATGGAACCGGGAAGATCGTCCGGTGACCGTGGATCACATCCAGCCCGAAAATGATGGGAATATGCAGCCGCGACTTCTCCATTGCAATGTGCTGGTAGTGATTGGTCTTTTCGGCGCCCACCACGTTTAGCATCGAACCAACCTGCCCCTTGGCCGCCAGTTCGTCATACGTCAGGTTCGAAGCAGACGGACCAGTCGCAAATCCTGCCGAATACTGAACCAATTGGCCGATCTTCTCCTCCAGCGTCATCTGCTTCAACAATGCTTCAACGCGGGCATTGAGCTCTTTCGACGCAAGCTGAGGGTTGGGAACCGGCCGCGTCTGGGCCGCAATTGTGGCGGCACTCAGGCAGACAATCAGCGTAAGCAAGGCATTCAGCCGACGGTGCGGTACAAATGTGAGTTTCATAACCGGGCCATAATAAACCGTTTGAGCCCGGCGAGTAAGTAACTCCGCACACACGCGTCTCCTGTCGATGTCAAACGTGCCTTCGCGGGCCAAGAACAGGATCCAGCATCAGGCCTTGAGGCTCTTGATGCCGCCCTCGCCTGGACCGTGCTCGATGCTCTACTCTGACATAGGACTCAAATGCAGCGGTATCTCTCAGACTTTCGCCAGGCGCTCTGGTTGGCCCTCAAGCATGATGTGCTCAATACGGCCAAGGCTGCAGCGTACTCCGGAATGCTCATGTTCTTCCCGGCGCTCGTGCTGCTCACCGCCCTCGTCGCGAAAGTGCCGGAGGGACCCACCTTGCTCGGCGAAATTCGTGCCACAAGCGAGCAGTTTTTGCCCGCCGACACAATGTCGCTGATGCAGGCGTCGATGCAAACCCGCCGACTTCACTCGTCGCAACTCATCTATTCCGCAGCCGGTCTTACCGTGTTTGCCGGACTGGGTCTCATGCTCTCCCTGATGGAGGGCTTCCGGCGCGCATATCGCCTCCCGCGCGATCAGTGGGGCTTTTGGGAGCGGCGTATTCGCGCCCTCCTGCTCGTTTTGATCGCACCCGTTCCGCTCTCCCTTGCCACGTTGCTGCTTGTCTTCGGACACACCATCGAGATCTGGATGGTCCACAACTCCGACCACGAGTTGCGGCTCATTGTGCTCTTCTTCTGGAGACTTGTTCGTTGGTCCATCGCGCTTGCCACCACCGTCGCCGTGCTTGTCGCGCTTTATCACTTTGGCACCAGGCGCGGCGAAGACTGGATCAGCGTGTTGCCCGGAGCGCTCACCGCCACCGTCGTGTGGTTTCCGGCGACCCTTGCCTTTGGCTGGTACGTCACACGAGTCGCCGACTACTCCATGTTCTACGGCTCGTTCGGCGCCGGAATCGCCACGCTCGTCTGGCTCTACATCACATCCTTCAGCGCGCTGCTCGGAGCGGAACTCAACGGCGTCCTCTTCCGCAAACGCAGGAATCAGACATAGCTTCAAGCAAATCGGTGTGTATTGCTGCTGTGATACCACTCACCGACTGGCGCAGTCGCCAGGGAGCATCCTGAATATGGGCCTTGGCCTGCCCCCGTGTAAAATGAAGCGGGCCGCATTCATCACACCATACTTCCCGACTTGAACGTTTTTGGAGTAATTCCTATGCCATTTGCTGATTCCAGCCTGACTGAAAACCCTATACAGCGCCGTGCAAAGATCGTCGCGACCCTCGGCCCGGCCTCTAATACCGAGTCCGTCTTCAGAGAACTGGTCCGTGCAGGCGTCAATATTGTTCGCCTTAATTTCTCGCATGGCACCCATGAAGAAAAGCTTGCGCTCATCCAGATGATCCGCAAAGTCAGCCGCGAGGAACATAAACCTCTCTGCATCCTCGGCGATCTGCAGGGACCCAAGATTCGCACATCGAAACTGAAAGATCGTCAACCGGTCCTGCTCAAAGCGGGTCAGCGGCTCACCATCACTCCGCGAGAGGTCCCCGGCACCGCATCGCTGGTCGGAACCACCTTCAAGACGCTCGCCGAAAATGTCGAACAGGGATCGCGCATCCTGCTCTCTGACGGCCTCATTGAGTTGCGCGTTCACGAAGTCATTGGCACAGACGTCGTCTGCGAAATCATCAACGGCGGCATGCTGGGCGAAAACAAGGGAATCAATCTGCCCGGCATCCCTGTCCGCGTTCCGTCACTCACTGAGAAGGACTCTGCAGACCTCGAGTTTGCGCTCAAGAATGGCGTCGACGCCATCGCTGTTTCCTTTGTCCGAACTGCCGAGGATGTGCGCCTGGTGCGCAACCGCGTCTCGGCCTACGGCGGCGAAACCTGGATCATTGCGAAGCTGGAGAAGCCGCAGGCGATCGACCATCTCGACAGCATTCTGCAAGCCGCGGATGGCATTATGGTGGCGCGAGGCGATCTCGGCGTCGAAGTGCCTCCCGAAAAGGTGCCGGCGATTCAGAAGCACATCATTCGTCGCGCCTCCGAATATTTCAAGCCGGTGATCACTGCAACCCAGATGCTCGAGTCGATGATCGAGAACCCGCGCCCCACACGGGCCGAGGTATCCGACGTCGCCAATGCCATCTACGACGGCACTGACGCGGTTATGCTCTCTGGCGAGTCCGCCGTTGGCAAGTATCCCGTTGAGGCCGTATCCATGATGGCGCGGATCGTGAGCGAAGCCGAGCGCCACATCAAGGAAGACCGCCTCACCGAACCGCGTATCTCGCAGAGTCACCTTTCCATCGCCGAGACCATCTGCGAAGCGACCGCGCACGCCGCTGACGATCTCGATCTCCGCGGCATCGCACTCTTCACCGAATCTGGCGCCACTGCGCGCCAGCTTTCGAAATATCACCCCACAGCGCCGATCTTCGCACTCAGCCCGGTTGAGATCACCATCAATCGCCTCAACCTGCTCTGGGGCACCACGCCGGTTCGCTGCCCAAAGGTCAATTCGACCGAAGCCCTTGTCGATGTCGCCGAGAGCCTTCTCGAACAGCATGGCTACGTGCGGCAGCGCGAGGTCATTGCGATTGTCGCCGGTACTCGCACCAAATCTGGCTCAACGAACTTCCTGCGCCTGCACGTTCTCGGCGAACACAATCAGGAAGGTGTTCGCTTTTTCGTCCCGCACGAAGAGGAAATCCTCCCCACTCCCGCGCCGGCCGCAGAACCGGCAGCCAAACCTGCCAGGCCAAAGCGCTCTGCCGCCAAGCCTGCAAAGGCTGCGCCTCGCCGTAAATAGGCTGCACCTCGAATCGGGGTGTCCGGCGAGGACGGCGGGAGTGGCCGGCCGGATTCCGGTGACTTTTGTAAGCGGTCAGAGCTGGGCCGAGTTGTATATACTCTGTGAGCCAACTTCCCGGCCGCTTGAATGGTCTGGAAGAGAATCGAGCTGGTCTGATCGATGTTGCATCGGTGGGTCAGAGCGAGGATCCGGAAGTGGTCCGGATCACGGGTTGAACGTGACGCCGACAAGCAGCGTTGACTTCTCCTTATCTATATTGGTCGAGATCGGCCCCGAGGGATGTCCTTCGGGGCTGATCTGTTTTTGTGCGAGATGCAAAGGCAGAAAACGACCCCGCAGATCCCTCCACTACGGTCGGGATGACAAACGTTCTCGCGGTCAAGAGGCCTTAATGTACACCGTTGATCGAGCAAAATCGGGATTGGAGGAGCTTGAACTGCCGGTGAAGAGTGCTAGCGCCCCATACGATGCTTGCTGGCGTTGACAGCGGCGCGGGCTTCGCGGTCGGCTTCGCGGCGGCGCTCGGTTTCGCGCTTATCCCAGTCCTGCTTGCCCTTGGCGACGGCGAGTTCGCACTTGACCCGGCCGTTTTTGAAGTAAAGCCGCGTTGGGATGAGCGTATGCCCCTTGATCTGCGTCTTGGATTGCAGCCGCCGAACCTCGTCACGATGCAGCAGTAACTTTCGTGTGCGCAGGGCATCGTGGTTTGCTATGTTTCCGTGGGAATACGGGCCAATATGAACGTTGAGCAAAAAGGCTTCGCCATCCTTGATCAGGCCGTAGGAGTCCTTGAGGTTGGCCTTGCCCTCGCGGATGGACTTGACCTCAGTGCCGCGAAGGGCCACGCCAGCCTCAAATCTCTCAAGCAGAAAATAGTTATGGCTGGCGGCCCGGTTCTGCGCAGCATCGCGCTCGCCAGAGGCGACTGGGTGGCGCGGCCGGGATTGCTTTTGAGGCCCCGAGCGGTCCGGCTGTACGATAGTGTGGCTTGTCTGGCGGGGCATCGGGGAGCATCTCCGAACTATCATCGTAGCATCGGAGGGCTCCGGAGGTTTTGGCCGAGGCCATACCCCGAGTGACTGCCGTACAGAAGGCTTCTTCCTGCTTAAAGTGAATTGACGACGGGCAGTGACGGCCAGATGAATTCTGGATTTTGCTTTAACCCCCTTGTTTCAATGGGGCTTTGCTAGAATGAGGCAGCGTTGGCAGTCAGCACCAATACAGAGAATCGCATCGATTATTGCGCCAAAGAACGCGTCAGGGGCCGCCAAGGCAGCCCACAGGGGTCCGGGAGAAGGTACGGACCGTTTAAGACGCCGGGGAGCACGATGAAAAGCCACGAAAATGGTCTGACCCCCTGCGGATCTGTTCTCTTGAGAGCGATGATCTGGGTCCTGTGTTTCGTCGCGCTGGCCGCATGCGGGTTCAGCCTCGAGAGCGCGTATGCGCAATCGGCGAGCACCTTCTTCCATCGGGGCCAGGAGGCAGAAGCGCGAGAAGACTACGACGCTGCCTACCAGAATTTTCAGCATGCCTACTCTCTGAATCCGACGGACCTGCGCTACAAGGCCGCCTTCTATCGAGTGCGGCTTTCGGACTCGGCCATGCATGTGACCAGGGGACGAAAGCTGCTGGCCGCGGGAGACCTGCAGGGTTCACTGACGGAGTTCCTGCGCGCACTCGAAATCGACCCGAGCAATGAAGCAGCTCAGCAGGAGATCGCGAAGGTCCGCACATTGGCGGGACAACAGGCGCCGATCCAGCGGAGTCAGCCGATGGCCCCGGGGAGACAGGAAGAGATCGACTCGATTGGTACGCCAGCCCAGTTGAAGCCGATGTCCAACGAGCCATTAACGCTCCACATGGCTGAAGACTCGAAGGTGGTGTATCAGGCAATCGGCAAAGCGTCGGGGATCAATGTGCTGTTTGACCCGGACTACATTTCAAAGCGCATTCAGGTCGACCTGAACAATGTTTCGCTGCTTGACGCGCTGCGGATCGTGGGAACGATGTCTGGAACGTTCTGGCGGCCCATTACGCAGAACACGATCTTTGTCGCCGCGAATACCCGCTCAAAGCGCGCTGAACTCGGCGAACAGGCAGTGCAGACGTTTTACCTGTCCAACGCCTGGCAACAGAATGATCTGAATGACGTGCAGACAGCGCTTCGCAATGTCATTACGGATGCGAAAGTCTACGGTGTTGCAAGCCAGAATGCCATCGTGATGCGGGCGACACCGGACGAACTGCTGCTGGCGCAAAAGCTGATCAACGATCTGGACAAGGCGCGGCCGGAGGTTGTGGTCGACATTGCGGTGCTGGAAGTTGCCAAGAACTGGGAACGCAACCTCGGAGTGAACTGGCCGGGAAGCATAAGCTTTGCCCTGGTGCCTCCGACAAGCAGTTCGTCGTCATCCAGTTCAAGCACAACGACGACCACGACCGGCAATCCTCTGACACTCTACGATCTGGCGCATCTGAATTCTTCGAATATTGCAGTGACGGTGGGAGCGGCCACCGTGAACGCGTTGCTGACGGACAATAGCACGCGGATTCTCGAAAATCCACGCGTCCGTGCAGCCGATCAACAAAAGGCCACGCTCAAGATCGGATCACGCATTCCAATCGCTACCGGTTCTTATCAGACCGGCGCATCGACGGCCCTGGTGAGTTCGTTGGTCAACACGCAGTTCCAGTATCAGGACGTCGGCGTGAATATCGAAGTGACTCCAACAGTCCATTACGATCGGGATGTGACGCTCAAGGTGAAGATCGAGGTGACGGCGCAGAGCGGCTCGGTGACGATCAGCGGCGTGACGGAACCGATCATCAGCCAGCGCGTCGCGGAGCAGATCATTCGCCTGCGTGAGGGCGAAGCCAATATCCTGGGCGGCATCCAGGAGCAGCAGCTTCAGGACAAGTTCAGCGGGATCCCGGGATTGGGTCAGATTCCCATTCTGCGCTATATCTTTGGCAACAGGGATAAGGTCAAGGAGGATGACGAGATAGTGTTTCTTGTGGTCCCGCACGTTATACGTGGCCAGGAGTTGAGCCCGGCGAACCTGCGGACGATTGACACGGGCGCCGGCATGTCGATCGAACTGCGGCGCGCCTCGAATGAGGCTCCTGCTGCCGCACCGGCTCCCCCGACGATGGGTGCGCGTCCGTCAGCAGCGGCTCCGATACCGGGTCAAACAGCAGAGGCAGCGTCCCAGGGGGCCCTTGCACAGATGAAGTCCTCGCAAGATGCGAGCACGGCGCCGCCGAATGCTCCCGCTGCTGAAGCCGCGCCTGCGCAACCGACTCCGCCGGTCAATATCATGCTGAACTCGCCCGGGCCAGTGATTAATGGGACGACGTTCCAAGTGCCAGTTGTACTGACTGGCGGGAACGACGTCTCCTCGGTCCCGTTGCAGATTCAATACGACCCCTCAAAGATCGCGCTCGTAAATGTGAGCGATGGCGACTTGCTGAATCGCGATGGTCAAAGCGTTGCCATGGCGCATCGTGATGATGGTCCGGGCACAATCACGCTGAACGCCTCGCGTCCGCCTGGGACTGCCGGAGTGAATGGAGCCGGAGTGGTATGCGTGCTGACCTTCCAGGCGAAAGCGATTGGCGACAGCACGATCAGCATTACGCGTGCCGGCGCGATGAACAGCGCTCAAAGACCGATCGCAGCTCAGCCGTCGCAGACGAAGATCACGGTGCAATAGAGTCGTGCAGATGACGGTGAAGCCTCCAGTCCGAAAATACTCGGAACGCGGTCTTACTTTGATCGAATTGATTGTGACCGTGACGATCCTGGCGATCCTCGCGTCAGCGGCAGTGCCGGTCTACAAGTTCAAGATCAAGCGAGACAAGGAGCGAGAACTGCGCCGCGATCTGTGGGAGATGCGGGATGCGATTGACCACTACAAGGACGCGGCGGACAAGGGCGCAATCCAGACGAAGGTCGACAGTCAGAACTATCCTCCCGACTTGGAAACGCTCGTGGCCGGAGTGGACATCCAGGGAAAGAAGGTGAAGTTTCTGCGCCGGATCCCGGTGGACCCGATGACAGGAAAGCCGGAGTGGGGACTGCACTCTATGCAGGATGATCCGAAATCGGATTCGTACGGCGGCCAGAGCGTGTTCGATGTGTACTCCAAATCCACTGGAACTGCGCTCGATGGCACCAAATACTCTGAATGGTAGCCGGAGGCTGGAAGGAGCAAGGAACCATGCGCGCGCGTCGCAGGCAAGAGGCCGGTTTTACGATGTTTGAATTGCTGGTGGTGATGTCAATCATCGCGATTCTGGCGCTGCTTGCTGTTCCGAGCTTCAAAGCGGCAGTCAAGTCGGCTCGCGAAGCAGTGCTGAAGGAAGACCTTCAGGTAATGCGCTCGGCGATCGATGCCTACACACTCGACAAGCAGAAGGCGCCGCAATCGCTGGACGATCTTGTCCAGGAGGGCTACCTCAAGTCGATTCCGCAGGATCCAATGACGCGATCGCATGATACCTGGGTTACTGACACAAGTGATTCCCTTCACTCCCTCGATCAAACCGAACCCGGCATCGACAATGTACACTCAGGCTCGCAGGAAACCGGCTCGGACGGTGAGCCGTATTCGACCTGGTAGGAGCGAGGGGTAGCCGTGGCTGAAAGAATGAAGAACGTCATGCTTTTGCTGTTGGTGATGACGGTGCTCTGCGGGTCATTGCCGGGACAAGATACCAAATCCATAGTGGTGCGTGTTCTCGACGGAAGAACAGGGCATCCCATTGCGCCGACCGGATTCCAGGTTCGCATCGATCACCTGAAGGCCGTACACAGCGACTGGGCAAAACCGAATGAGGATGGGTCAGCAGAGATTACGCTTCCCATGGACGCCTCTGCGATCACCATGCACTTTTCGTACGACTCCAACATGACGGTCTACGTCAATTGCGACTCAGTCAACAGGAAGGAAATGATCGGAGACCTCTGGTACTCGGTGCTTGACGTCCTTGAAAAGGGGACGATCGTACCGAATGATTGCCTCAATCCGAAAAAGGCGGCCAAGTTCAAGGCGCCAGAGCAGAAGCCTGGCGAGCTGGTGTATTTTGTGCGGCCGAAGAACTGGCATGAGCTTGGAATGGATTGAGACTGCTGATTCTGCTTGCGGCATTTCACGTCGTAGAAGAGATCCCTCGTCCGGCATGAATTCAACCAGATTCATTGAGACAGTCGAGCGAGCCTTTGCGGCGCTCGCGCCGACCTCTGGCGTCGCGGGCGTCGGCGATGCCGGTGCGGAACCGAGCCTTGGTGGCAAGCTTCTCTACGCGGGCGAGCTGGATCAAACGGGGCGTGCGCTCGTTGTTGCCGCCAACATTGGCGGCGCTGCGACACTGGCAGCGACCGGCGATCCCGTCGCGCAACGGCAGGCGGTGCACGACGGAGTGGTGGATTTTCTGGTGACCTCTCTTGATGAGGCACTTCGCATTTTGAAGAACGAGATCAGGAAAACTGCGACGGTGGCGGTATGTGTTGCGGCTTCACCCGCTTCAATCGAGCGCGAGATGGCTGAGCGCGGCGTGTTGCCCGACCTCATATTCGCTGGGTCGGAAGGCGATCCGCGCAATTCCTTGGAGTTTGGCGGGAGCTCCGAATCTATTCAGGTAAAGGCGGCGAGCGGGACGGATTCATTCCTCCAATGGCACGTTGAAGAGGCCCCGGCCCGGTGGATGCCGAAGCTCGACGCAATTGCTCGCGGCTTTCTGAGCGAAGACTCGTGGCCGGCGCGATGGCTGCGGCTGGCCGCTCGCTACTGCGGCAGAACCTCGGAGAGTACAAGGGTCCTGCATTGCGATCCGGAGACCGCGAGGAAGATTATAGGTGGAATCTCAGAAGCGGTGAAGCGCAGCGAAATCGCAGTACCGGTGCGCATGAGTGCCGTGATCGATGGGCAGACTGTCATTGCAGTTGCATCGCCGACTGCTGAACGTCCCGTGAAGGACTGAGATCAAGCTTCGTCTGAGGCGTTTTCCTCGATCCGCGTCCAGAGCTCTTTCAATCCGTAGCCCGTTCTCGCAGAGACCGGCATGACATGTTCCAGCTCCAGACCCTCCCGGAGCACCTGCAGATTGCGTGTACGCTCGTTCCCGCTCAGGCGATCGATCTTCGTGGCGACGACAGCAAACTCGCGTCCTACGTGTCGCAACCAGT
>Ga0335070_10008599_pt1 | contig 11972 bp, 9 predicted proteins | sample Lox_Sample_13_FD_206722 | JGI IMG/M metagenome (GOLD analysis project Ga0335070, IMG submission 206722) | Soil microbial communities from Loxahatchee National Wildlife Refuge, Florida, United States - Lox_Sample_1.3 | ecosystem: Environmental > Terrestrial > Soil > Wetlands | place: USA: Florida...
AGATGTGGCCGATAGCGAAGGCCATCGTCAGGACGGTCAGACCAAAGGCGAGCGCCACTCCCAACAGCCCGATGCCCACGTTTGGGAAGGCCGCGGCCAGCACCGCGCTACCGCACCCTCCGAGTACGAGCCAGAATGTTCCGACAAATTCTGCCGCGACACGATTTCCGAGTGCCATGCTTTTTTCCTCCTTTGTGAGCAATCAGCCCCTACACTCCGATGTCTCCACCGGCATCTTGCGCGGCCTCGGCGGCGCCAGTTGCAGTTACCGGCGCCGCCGCCCCCGGTGCAACCTTACTCCTCATCCGCCGGTGCGGGTGCCGCGCCTGTATCTGCACCCGGCGCCGCGGCCGGCGCGCTCGCCGCACCCGTGTCCGCAGCCGCAGCCGGCGTGACGGCTGGCGTTCCCGGCGTCGGCAGACCGGCCTGTTTCATGATCTCCTGTTTGACACCCTCGCTGGCACCCTTTTTCGCGGCCTCCCCCAGGTCGCCGAATTGAGCACGTGCTGGGCTGCCTGACACCATCAAGAAGCCAATGCCAAGAACGATCGCGCTGCTGACTGCTTTCATGTGTCCCTCCTTCTCGTCGCGACATCCAAGACCATGCGCCCTTGTACAAAGAACACGGCGACGCCAAAAGCCCGGATTCCTACGTGCGTAGTTCTACGTATGCACTCTGACACTGTGATCGAGGGCGCGCGCGGCCCGGATCCGATCCACAACACAGTGGGCCCCACGGGCTTTTGCGGGAAGTCGTTGCCGCCGCGGTCCTTCGTGCCCGGCCTCTGATGGCGTGGGCTTCTTGACGGCCCCGGGACCGCACGGAGCGCGCTCTATGTACCACCGCCGCGCGATGATGAATGAGAAGATCCGCGACAGCCGTCCCATCTGCATGCGCTCGTTCCACAGGACGTGCAGCAACGGCTGTGCCTGGACAGGTATTGGTCATGCGCAGCATGCCCCAGATCCCTTCAAGCGGCGAATTCTCACCCGTGAGAATCGTCCTCTCTCCGATGCGGGTGCGGCCCTGCCGCAGTTCATCCAATTCCGGGTACGGCCGCCGGCGGCGCTGTCTCCCGTCTTTTGCGTGCGCTCCGATAGACTTCGGTGTCGGGTGTCTGCCATAAATTCCCCGACCTCGTATGAACGTACGGGACGATTCGATGCGGGACCAGTTCCTCAACCAGACTGGACTGTACCTTGTCGTAATAGCCAACATGGTGGCGCTGTGTGGAGCGGTTGCGGCGGAACCGACTCCCAGCTCTGTTCCAACGCCTAGCCTGGAAATGCCTCCCGGCCCCCCTTCAAAAACGGAATCCGAACCAAGCGAGTTGCAAACGCCCGCGGGGGCCGCCCCTCAGGAGAGCGAAAAGGGCTGGCAACTCCCGCCGCGCGTGCCGCGGCCGGACTTCATCAATCGTCGGCCGTTCATTCCGGACTTTCTGCTCAAGGACAAGCGCGAGGGGCGGTTCATCACGGCCGTGCCTGGGACCAGCAGGCCGGGTTCACCCTTGGCGTGGTCGGCTTCCTTTTCAATAACGGCACGAAGGACGATCCGTTCTTCCGCACCACGCCCTATCGGCAGCAGATTTCCGTGACCGCCGTGGGGGCCCTCAGTGGCCTCCAGCGGTATGGCGCGACGCTCGATCAGCCGAATATCTTTGACAGCCCGTACCGTCTTCTGGCGGCGGTGCAGTACAAGATCGACCCGCTGAACAACTACTTCGGTATCGGGAGCGCGACGCTGCAGGATTTCAACTTTCCCGGCGCGCCGGGACAGTCCTTCAGAACCTACAACGGCTACCAGAACGCCCTGCGCCAGGAAGTCAACGGCTTCGCCTACACGAAGTACGATCTGTACGAGACGCGCGAGACCGCCTTCGACGTGGCGGTGGAGCGTGATCTGTTCGGCGGCATCGTGCGGCCGTTGGGTCGGGGTCGGCGTGCGGTACACCGACCTGCGCGATTTCACCGGCTCCAGGGTCGACGCCGAAAACTCCTCGGGCGATGACGTCAGAGCGACCGAGCAGCCAACGCGGATGCACACCGACTGCCAGGCGGGGGTGATCACCGGCTGCAGCGGAGGGTTCGACAACGTCCTCAAGCTCGGTCTGAGTCTGGACACGCTCGACTTCGAGCCCGACCCGTACTCCGGCGTGCTGGCGCAGGCCGTGGCCGAGCTCTCTGCAAAGGCGCTGGGGTCTGACTTCGACTACCAGCGCGTGACGGTCTCGACCTCAGGATATAAGATGGTGTTCCCCAACGTAGCGCGGCTCGTGTTGGCGGGCCGCGCCCTGTACTCGATGCAGTTCGGCAACGTGCCCTTCTTCAGGGTGCCGACGCTGGCGTTCGACACGGGCGACCGGCGCGGGCTCGGCGGGTTCGAGACGATGCGTGGCTTCGTGGATCGACGCTTCGTCGGCGACTCGGCCGTGCTGGTGAACGCGGAGTTACGCTGGAGCATCTTCGAGGGCGGGTACGTCTGGGGCCAACACTTGCGGCCGATGCTGGCCCCGTTCGTCGACGCCGGCCGCGTCTTCGACGGCACGCAGCTGCGATTCGACAACTGGCGCGCCGACTACGGCATCGGCTTGCGTCTGATCTCGAACCTCGTCACCACCGTCAGCTTCGACTACGGTATCAGCAGCGAGGGGCAGATCTTCCAAATGGCTCTCGGATACGCGTTCTGAGCGTGATCTGACAACCGCTCACTGGAGATGATGAGATCATGACGTCGGACGAATCACGCTGGGCGCGGATGAAGCCGGGTACGATCACCATCGATGGCGACCGGGTCGCCTACCGAGTCGCCGGCAAGGGGCCGGTGCTGCTGCTCGTGCACGGCCTGGCCGGCAACTCACTGACGTGGAGATACGTCATGCCGGCGCTGGCCAAGCGGTTCACAGTCCTGGCCCCCGATCTGCTTGGGCAGGGCCAGTCAGACAAACCCCGTAGCGAGTACTCGCTCGGTGCGCATGCCAACACGCTGCACGACCTGATGGACACCCTCGGGCACAAGCGGGCCACTGTCGTCGGCCAGTCGCTCGGGGGCGGCGTGGCCATGCAGTTTGCGTATCAGTTCCCGGAGCGCTGTGAGCGTTTGGTCCTGGTGGATAGTGGTGGGCTGGGCCGGGAGGTCACGTTCTACCTCCGCATGCTGACCGTGCCCGGATTCGAGTCGGTGTTCCCGCTCTTCTGCACGCCGCGCCTGCGCGACGCTGGAAACCTGGTCGCCACGTGGCTCAACCGCGCGGGCGTGCGGTCCACGCCCGCCAGCCAGGAGATCTGGCGGAGCTACGCGTCGCTGGCGGCCGCCGAGAACCGTCGCGCATTCTTTCGCAGCCTACGCGACGTGATCGACTTGAGCGGGCAGGCGGTGAGCGCCCTCGGCCGGTTGTACCGGGCAGCGCAGTTGCCGACATTGATCGTGTGGGGTGCGCAGGACCCGTTCATTCCGGTGCGCCACGCGGTCGCGGCGCACAAGGCCATCCCCGGGAGCCGCCTCGAAATCTTCGACGGGGTGGGCCACTATCCGCACTGCGAGGCCCCCGAGCGCTTCGTCGCGGTGCTCGTCGACTTCATCGCCTCCACCAAGCCCGCCCGCCTGCCCGTGCGATCAGCACGGCGACGCACCGCGCCCGGGCGCGCCCGCAAGAACTACTCGCTCAACGGGTAGCCGCGGGGTCGCTCGCGCCGCCAGTGATGGGGGCAGGCACATCTCGGCATGCTGTTGCAAATGCACGATCACGCCGTGGCTCGGTCGCGCTGGGGGCATTCTCAGCGAGCGAGAAGGATTTCAAACGCCTTGCGCTCAGACACGTCGAGAACACCGCACTTTGCGGCGATGACACCATCAGCCACGTACCAGCCGCGGTCGGCAGCATCAAATGCCGCCGCGGTGGGTTGCCGTGTGAGAGGGGATCCGTTGACGCTGACATCCACGGCTGTGGCGTCGCGCGCCACGATCTGCACGACGTCGTTGCGGCGCGCGGGCGCACTGTCGTACGTTCCTTTTGCTGGCTCGATGACGACCGTGACCATGGTGCCCGATCGCTGCTGAGAGATAACAGTGCTGCGGACTGCCCCGCGCTGGTAGGCGGTGGTCACCCCATCATCTTCGTATAGCGTGAACTGGCTGGGTGCCTCGTCGGCATACACGCGCACGATCAACTCGTCGTGCGTGCTTCCATCTTGTCGTTTGCCGAGCGCGTTCATCGTCTGGTCGTCCACGAACATGTGCGGAATGATCGCCCCGGCGCGTGCGAACAGCGGCAGCGTGAACCGTCCGTTCATGTAGAGCGGCATCCCGCGCAGCCATTCGCCCGCACTGCTGACCCATTCGTTGGTGTGGTAGTTGATCCATGTGCCGCGCGGCAGGTACACGTCGCGCTCGGTCTGCCCATCGGTGCTCGTGGGCGCAACCAGCAGGTCGCGGCCGAGGAGCTTCTCATCGCCCATCCCCTGCAGGTTCGGATCGTCCTGGTAGTAGAGCACCGGCGGCGGGAAGACGGGCTCGCCGTACAAGTAAGCGCGGTGCGCCAGCGAGTAGAGGTATGGAAGGAGGCGATAGCGCAGGCGGACATTCTCGAGGTTGCTCGCCACGTCGCCGATGCGATCAGGTGCCGTCTGGTTGCAGTTGCAGAGATTGAACGTATGCGGCCGTCCGGGCACGTCGAGCAGCATGCCGTCGGCGAACCACTGCGTGTAGACGTCGTTCAGGTTCCCCTGCAAAGCGCTGCGCCAGTAGCCGCCGATGTCGCTGCCGAAATAGTCGATACCGGAGAACGACATGTGCATCTGCACGTTGAGCTGCGCGGCGAGGCTGCTCAGATTCGAGCCGATGTCGCCGGACCATATCGCGGACCCGAACCGCTGGATGCCCGAGGTGCCGGAGCGCGACAGGATGAACGGCCGTTGCGCCGTGCCGTGGCGCGCGTAGCCGCGGGCGATGCTTTCGATCCATTTGAAGTTGTACAGGTTGTGAACGTCACGCTCCGCATGCAGGCCGAGTTGCGGGAAGCCGAAGAACCAGCCGTTTGGATCGTAGGCCTCGGGCTCGCCCAGATCGCACCAATGACCGAGCACGCCCATGTCGATGAGCGGCTGGCGCTTGGTGTCGTGCCAATAGTCTCCGGCGGCATCGTTGGTCCAGTCGATCATGCTACCCTTGCCCCAGAAGTCGGACAGCGCCACCGGGTCGCACGTTTCGCACTGGCGTGCGAAAGAGCCCTGATCAGCCAGCACCGAGAACTCGGGTCGCGACATGACCACGTAGGGTTCCTCGATTACCATCAGGCCGACGCCTTGCTCGTCGCGCAGGCGAGCCATCTCCCCGGCTGGATCGGGAAATTCGGTGGTGTCCCAGCTCAACGCACCCATCTGCGACGGGTTACGGAAGACACCACCGAACCATTGCAGATCCATCATGAACCCATCGACCGGAAAGTGATTGGCGCGGAGTGTTTGGAGTTTGCTCTCGAGCTCTGCCCATCGGTCGTAGCCGAACTCTGACACCCACAGACCGAACATCTTCTTCGGCGGCACCAGCGGATGGCCAACCAGGTCCATGTAGGCGCTTCTGAGGCGGGGCAAGTCGGAGCCCGTAAGGATATAGCCGCGGATCTGGTCGCCGGCAGTGCGAACCTTCCACGGGCTGTCTGCGAAGGACCACTCCTGGGCGTAGAGGTGATCGAGAAAGAGCGCGAAGCTGTGTCCGGCGTCGCCAACCGCATACATCACCGGAAGCTGGGCAGTGCCGGTGTTGCCACCGTTGAAGCTCGTTAGAGCGTTACCCTCCGCATTTCCGGGAAGGACGCTGGTCCCGGCCCAATCGCCGTTCGCCGCGCCGGGCGTGACAAAATGCTCGCCGAGGCCGTAAACGTGCCGCGCGTCGTTCGACGCGATCAGTAGCGACTGGTTCTCTTGACCCAAGGCTGTCGGGCAGATGGTGGTGAGTGTAGCTGCCGGTCGCGCCGTGGTGTCCGTGACCGTCAGGCAGAGCGCATTCGCATCGACGCTGACTTCCAACGCGGCCGTTCGTAGAACTCCGGCACCGTTGTCCGTGAACCGACTCGGGCCCTGGTAGTCGGTCTTCGCCACCATGGAAGTTGTGTACAGGGGAATGTCCGTGCCGAGTTCCCTGGCGGCCGCCGAGAACTCGAAGTGCAGCAGGCGGTCGTCAAGGATCTCAATAGCCAAGTGGGCGGTGCCACGTGTGTACGTGAGGCGCCTCACACCAGGGGAACTCGTGGTCGGAGCCACAGTTCCGCCGCAAGCGAACAGAGAACTGCTGCAGGCGAGTGCAGCAGCCACCACGATTTCCCTGCGCAGCCGCAACGGAGGGCAATTCTGCCACGGAAGCGCCTGCAGGCGCCAGCCACAGACGGTCGGCGCGGCGGGCAGTCCAATGGAGACCCAATGTCACGTCCTCTGGGACACTTTGCCTCGACGAGGTCATTGTCAGTGAACAGCAGGTCCTCCGACAGATGAATCTTGCTACGGCGCACGGTTTGCACCGGACGCCAGCAAGGGGAAGCTCTGCCACGAACATGTCATTCTCCGTACCGTCGGTAGCGAATCGATAGTGCGCGTCTGGACGCGGGCCATAACACGCCGCGCCTGGCTGTGCGTTCAAGTTGCCTTCCTCCTGCTACTGCCCGAAGCGACGCATGCCAAGCTCTGTGGCAGCGACGTGCAGGGGCATGCGGTTCCCTGCGCCTGCGGCGATACCGTGGTGAGCGATGTCAGCCTGGCGGATGATCCGGTGGGCCGCACCGTTTGCGGCGGCGACGGGCTGATTGTGCGGGCCGCCCGGGCCGCACACGGGGTGACGATCGACCTGCACGGTCGGAGTCTGCGTGGGTCGGGCAGGGGGGTCGGTGTGTGGATCGTCAATGGTGGTCCTGGAGGTGCACGTCTGCTCAGCCGAGGGCAGGTGGCGCGCATCGCTGGATTTCGCGACGGCGTCGTCGCACGGGGGCGCCAATCGGTGGCACGAATCGAGGGCGTCGCCGCCATCGGCAATGCACGCGATGGGGTGCGCGTCCAGGCTGTGGGGTACACGATCCACGCGGTCGAAACGCAAGACTCCGGGCGCGACGGCTTCTCACTCGGCGGTACGGGGTTTCAAGTGACCGACGGCCGCGCCGTGCGCAGCGGGCGCTTCGGCTACTTTGTGATGGGGAGCGGCGGCAGCATCGGTGCTTCGGGGGCGGAAAACAGCGCGCTGGGAAGCGGTCACGCAGGATTCAGTATAACCGGTGTTGGCCATCACGTGATCGAGTGCCACGCCACCGGCGCCGCCCACGAAGGAGTGCACCTCAACGGTATGCACCTCGTGGTCAGTGGCTGCGTTGCGCAAGCCAACGCCGGCGACGGCATCTCGGGTATCGGCGGGGACATCTTCCTGAGCGGCAACCAGGCCACCGGCAATGGCAACAACGGCATAAGCGTCCATGGGGTGCATGTCGTCGACGGTGGCGGCAACCGCGGCACCGGCAACCGCGGCGGCCATCAGCAACGCGCGCCGATACAATGTCAGATTGGCGGTCTGTCGTGCGTCCCCTGAAGGCCGATCGAGCGTGAACCGAACTCAACCGATGCAGCCTTGCTGCGTCCGTGTCCTGCTGATGCTTGCTGCGTGCATCAGCGGCGCTCTGGTTGCGCGAGCGGCACTGGCGCAGACCGCGTGCACGGCCGCCGACGTGATGTCGCAGGATCCCGGCTGCCCCCAAGGTAGCGGCGCGTGCAGCGTGACCAAGACATTTCAAGTCGGCGACGGCTGTGTTCTCGATTTTGGAGCGCGGGCGCTGACCATCAGCGGCACCCTCGACATCAACTCGGGTACCGTGACGATCGTAGCTGCCAGCCTCACGGTTGTGCCTGGCGGATTCATCGATGGACGCGGCAATCAGACCGCTGCGCCCGACGGCGGCATGCTCACCATCCAGGTCACCGGTTCGCTGACGGTACAGAAGACGAGCCGCGCTGCGGGGCGTCTCGATGTTTCGGGGATCGACGCCGCCGGAACGATTGTCATCAATGCGGGCGGCTCAGTGACTGTGGCGGGTAAACTGAACGCCGACAATCTCAGCAGGATGGGTGATGGTGGCACCATCCGCATCACGGCCGCCGCAGATATCATCAGCCTCGCAAACAGCAGCATTTCCGCCAGCGGTGGCGACCAGGCAGGCTTTGGTGGCGGCGAAATCGACCTCAATGCAGGGGGCAAAGTAACACTGGGTGACGCGATCGACGTGAGTGGGAGCAGCGGCGGGACGTTCAACGTGAGTGCCGGCGATGCCGTCGCGATGCAGATGGCGAACGCCAGTGGAACGGGTGATGGTGGTACGGGAGGCTGCGTAGAAGTGCAAGCTGGCACGTCGATGCAGATCCTCGATCAGGTCGACACGAGTGGCAGCGCTTCCAGTACCAACTCCGGCGCGGGCAGCGGCGGCGTCGTGTGTGTCGAAGCGCAGTTTGGCGACCTCACGGTGGCCAATGACGTCTTGGCCGAAGGCGCCGCACCCGACGGCGGCGGCGGTGAGATCGATGTGGCCGCGCAGGGATCGGTTGCCGTGCAACCCCGTGCAACCGTGTCCGCGCGCAGCAACGGCGGGCAGGGGTGCGGCGGGATGCTCAGCATCGCGCCGAACCTGGCGTTCAGCAGCGCAGCGTTGCTCGATGCCAGCGGTGGGGCGGGTGGCGGTGAAATCGATATCTGCGCCGGGACCGATGTGACGCTGAGCGGTGGCCTGGACGTCAGCGGGCGCAGTACAGGCGGTGCCGGAGGCCAAGCGAATGTCGAGGCCGGCGCGAACGGCCCGGGAACGCTCCTCCTCCAAAGTGCCCTCGATGTCTCCGGGGGCGCCTGTGACATGACGAACGGCTGCGGGGCAGGCGGCTGTGCGTCGCTAGTCGCATGCAACCTGACAGTGGCGGCGACGGGGAGCATTCGCGCCGCTGGCCCGCAAGGTGGCGACAACGATCTCACCGCACGTGAGCAACTCACCATCCTCGGCAAGGTCAACGCGGCGAAGACGACGGCCTCGGGTACGGACGGCCTCAACACCCTCGAGTTTCCGCAACGGAAAGCCCCGAAGATCAGCGGGTCGGTGATGCCAAGTGCGACGATGACGGCGTGGAATACCTGTACCGAGGAGCTAGCGGAAAATTGCCTGATGCCGTGTCCGACGTGCGGTGACGGCGTCGTCGAGTTCCCGGAGACGTGCGACAACAATGTCGGTACGCCGGTTGGCTGCGATGGTTGCTCGACGGCGTGTCAGATCGAGAGTTGTGATGACGGCAACGTGTGCACGATCGACTCCTGCGATCCGCGGCTGGGCTGCCGGCATGTGCCCAGCGCGCTGCCGTGCGCGCCCATGCCTACGATGGCTCCGTCACCTTCGGCGACCCAGCCGCCGTTGCCCACGCCAACGGCCGGGCCGGAGGTGACACAGACGTCCCTGCCGGCGCGAACTGCCGCACCGACGGCGATACCAACTGCCGCGGCGACAACGACCGCGCTTGCCACGGCGACGTCGGGCCCGACCCTTACTGATACCCCAGCTCCGGAGCCGAGCGTGAGCCCGACTCAGGATCCCACGCCTCCGGTGCCGGGAGACGCCAACTGCGATGATCAGGTGACGGCTGCGGACGTCTCCGAACTCGTGACCCTCCTTGCCTCCAATCGTCCCGCGAGCTGCGGGGCCGACGCCGACCAGGACGGCGTCGTTGATTCCCGCGATATCGGTGTCACCATCGATCTCCTCTTCGGGATGCCCTGACGGTCAGCACGTCCGATGGGTTACCAAAGAAGGCCTGCGCCGCGGGGCGACGAAGCGTGCTGCGGTGTCAGCGTCATTGCGCGACGGGCTCGTCCTCGTAGTCGCTCGCGTCCACTTCCGGCTCCTCGGGCAGCCGCGCCAACTCCGCCTGCACCATCCGCTCGTGTTCGACCTCTTCATCACGCAGATGCTGGAACAACGTGCGGACCTCGGCGTCACGCACCTGCGGAAGTGCCGCGACAAAGAACGCGTGGGCCTTTTGTTCGGCGCGGAGGGCCACTTCCAGGGCCTGACGCTGCGTCATGTTCGCCCGCACCTCATCGTAGTCTGGCGCTTCTACGTCCCACAGCATCGCCCGTGTCACGTCCCGGGGAGCGGCCTGGAAGAGCGCGGCCCGCTGCGCTGCCAATTGTTGCCCATGCTTCGCCTCGTTCGCGACCATGGCGCGGAAGAACGCGGCGACCGCTGGACTGTGATGGATCTCCATCTGGCTGGCGAGTTCTTCGTAGCGCTCTTCCGCCTCCTCTTCGATCAGTATCGCCAGATCCAGCGCGTCGCGCAGCGCCAACGTCGAGAAGTCGATCTTCGTCACGCTCATGTGTACCTCCGAAGGCAGAACAGCGATTGCAACTCGGCCGCATGAGGTTGGACACGCGGGCTGCTCGGCCATTGATTGTTTACCGGAGTCCGGGCCGCGTTACTAGATGCCCATGCAGCGTGTGTCCGGGGGGACGCGGGAGGACCGGAGGAGTACGCGTCGGTGGATGCCCTTGACTCCGGCAGCGCCAGGCGACTAAGTTGCCCGCACAAACCACCGCAGATCGGCAAACGGTCGCGCGCGTCATTCCAAGGAGACGACTGCCATGAAGGAGTTCGGACTGTTCATCAACGGCCAATGGGAGGCTGCCAAGGGCGGCAAGACGGCTCCCACGATCAACCCGGCAACCGAAGAAGCGTGGGCGACCGTGGCGGTCGCCGACCGCGAGGATGTCCGCAAAGCGGTCGCCGCCGCCAAGCGCGCCCATGACAGCGGCGTCTGGCGCAACAAGTCGCCGCAGGAGCGCGGTGAGATCCTGCAGAGGGTCGCTGCGGCATTGTTCGAGCGCCAGGAGGAGGTAGCGGCCGCGGAGGTGCAGGACGGTGGCGGCACCTTGCGCAAGGCGATGAGCATGGACGTGCCCGGTGCGGCGCAGACGTTCATGCACTTCGGCCAGTTCATCTGCGGCGACGAGTACAAGGCCATGCTGCAGGAGGAGTACGAGGAGAGCGTGCCGATCCCGAGCAGGAATCTGGTTGTGCGTGAGCCGATCGGCGTGTGTGCCGGCATTACGCCGTGGAACTTCCCGCTCATCATGGCCGCTTGGAAGATCGCCCCGGCACTCGCCGCGGGAAACTGCGTGGTGCTCAAGCCCGCATCGGTTACCCCGGTGACGTCGCTGATGCTCGCCGAGATTTGTACCGCGGCGGGCGTGCCGGCCGGCGCGGTCAACGTGATCAGCGGTCCCGGCGGCTCGGCCGGAGAGGAGCTCGCCACCCATCCCGACATCGGCAAAGTCGCCTTCACGGGCTCGACCGAGGTCGGCCGGCGCATCATGCAGCTGGGTGCCGGAACGCTGAAGAAGGTGACGCTCGAGCTCGGGGGGAAGTCGCCGAATATCATCCTGCCCGACGCCAATCTCGACACCGCCGCGCTGGGCGCGCTGTTCGGCACCTTCATGCATCAGGGCCAGATATGCGAGTCGGGCACGCGCGTGCTGGTGCACGAGTCGATCCACGACGTTTTCGTCGAGAAGATGATCGCCGGCATCAAGCGCATCGCCATCGGCGACACGATGAACATGATGACGACGATGGGCCCGCTGGTGAGCGCCGCGCAGCGCGACACGGTTGAAAAGTACGTCGCCGTCGGCAACGAGCAGGGCGCCAAGTGCGTCGCTGGCGGCAAGCGCCCGAGCAACATGCCCAAGGGCTACTACTACGAGCCGACGATCTTCGACGCAGTCGACAACAAGATGCGCATCGCTCAGGAGGAGATCTTCGGGCCGGTGGTGGCGGTCATTCGGTACAAGGATGAGGACGAGGCGGTTCGACTGGCCAACGACTCGGTCTACGGGCTCGGCGGCGCGGTGTGGTCGCAGAACAAGGACCGTGCGGTGGCGCTGGCGCGCCGCATTGAGACCGGCACGG
>Ga0335070_10008600_pt1 | contig 11971 bp, 8 predicted proteins | sample Lox_Sample_13_FD_206722 | JGI IMG/M metagenome (GOLD analysis project Ga0335070, IMG submission 206722) | Soil microbial communities from Loxahatchee National Wildlife Refuge, Florida, United States - Lox_Sample_1.3 | ecosystem: Environmental > Terrestrial > Soil > Wetlands | place: USA: Florida...
CGACAACCAGGGGGCCCGGTTCCTGGTCGACGCTCTCGAGGACGGCATGACCTACGAGGCGTTCCAGGCGGAGGAGGACAAGGCCGAGCAGGCGATGCATGCGAGGGTGACCGCGAGCCGGAAGCAGCTCGCCGTGGACATGGACGAGCTATCCTTCGCGCTCGAGGACCACGAGAGCGGACACTCCTGGTACCTCGACAAGGAGACGGGAGACATCCTCCTCGTGCAGGAGGACGGGGACGACGACCTCCCCGTCTCGCGGGACGAGCTCGAGGATGCGGCCCGTTTCGTCATCGTCGAGCCAGAGGAGACCCAGGTCGCCTACCGCGACATGGAGGAGTTCATCGCCACGGTGAGCGGCGCCCGCTTCCGCGAGCGGCTCGAAGACGCCATCGCCGGGAAGGGCGCCTTCGGGCGCTTCAAGCGGGTGCTGGGGGACGAGCCCCTAGAGCGGGAGCGCTGGTTCGCGTTCCGCAAGGCACGGCTCGAGGTCCGGGCCCGTCAGTGGCTCGCCCGCCAGGGCATCGAGCCGGTGCCCCGGAAGCCCGAGTAGGCGATGACCGGGGTGCTGGGGCGTTCCCGGTCTGGGGCGCCGTGCGCCCGTTGCGCGGTATTACAATCTGATGTATAAAGGATACGTGAAAGGACCCACGATATGTCCCCCAGGAAGCCTTCCGGTACGAACGAGCGCAGGGCGACTGCGGCAGAAGCCGTCGAGCAGGAGAGCCTCTCGACGAGCGAGAAGGTCATGCAGACCTTCCGCATGCCGCTCGACGTCGTCTACGCGTTCAAGGCGGAGGCCTCGGCCCGCGGCCTCGACGCGACCGCTCACGTCGTGAGGGTCATGGACGGGTACCACCGCTACTACGGGCTGCCCCGCGCCGTGGTCGAGGGGCTCGAGGAGGACCGGCGCGAGCTCGGCATGGACAGGTACGAGTACTTCCAGCACGTCCTCTACCGGCGGAGCGAGGCCGTCCAGGCGGATGGCCCCGGGTTCGACCGCCCGGGAAGCGGGAAGGGCAAGCGGTAGGGGACATTTCCCGTTCGAGTACCCGCCGAGTGAGGTGAGTGGCCATGGCGATCGATAGCGAGATCCGGGAGATTGCTCGCGACGTCGCCCGGGAGGTCCTGCGGGAGGAACTGACGCAGCTCGAGCGCGCTCTAGAGGCCAAACGGCCATCGCGTCCCGCGGTGGAGCCACTCCTGACCGTGGAGGCCGTAGCGCACCTCTGCGGGGTGTCGACGAAGACCGTCCAGCGCTGGATCGCGAAGGGGCTCCTGCGCGCGATGCGAAGCCCGGGCATGCGCGAGTACCGGATCACTCAGCGCGACTACGAGGCCTTCACCAGGACGACGGAACCTGTGGCTCCAGCGGGACGGGCCAACACCCGAGATGTCGAGAAGGAAGCGTCCCGGGTGCTCGCCGCGATGTCACACAGGAGTGCGAAGAGGTAGCGATGGCTCGGGGCGCAAAATGGAGAGGATCTGTCTTCGCGAGGGGCCGAGTGCTTTGGCTGAAGGTCAAGGGACCCGAGGGCTGGAAGCAGGTCCCCACCTCGTTCGGCGTCGGCGAGGAGAAGCGAGCGACCGATCTCCTGGCAAAGGTCAGGGACCGGCTCCTGGCTGGCGAGGGACTCGGCGGGCTCCTTGGGCCGGTGACCGTTCGTACTTGGGCCAACCGCTGGCTCGAGACCCGGAAGGGCCTCGTCGAGAACGAGAAGAGCGAGGGGGGCGCGCTTCGTCTCCACGTCCTCCAGCACATCGGCGACATGGAACTCGGCGAGGTGAGGCCAAGGCACGTCGCCTCCATGGTGCGGCAGTGGATCGCCGATGGCTACGCACCGCGAACGGTTCGGAACGTCTACTACACGATGAAGTCCATGTTCCGGGACGCGGCGGTCGAAGGGCTCATCGACACGACGCCCTGCATTCTCGGACGTGCCCAGCTGCCGCAGATCGTGGACGCGGACCCCGAGTGGCGCGCGAAGGCCCAGTACAGCCGTGACGAACTGCTGTCGCTCGTGAGCGCCACCCGCCTCCCCGAGCACGAGCGCGTGGCGAACGCGCTCCTAGGTCTCGCCGCGCTCCGCGTTGGAGAGATGGGAGGCCTTCGCTTCCGGAACCTCTCGCTCGACATGCTCCCGCTTGGGAGGATCGTCGTGGCACGGTCGTACAACAAGCGCGGCACGAAGACGAAGGTGGTCCGCTGGATGCCCGTCCACCCAGTGCTCGGGCACATCCTGCGCGAATGGCAGGCGCACGGGTTCGAGTTGACGATGGGCCGTCCGCCTGTTCCGGACGACCTCGTGGTCCCGACGCCCCCGCCACCGAAAGGGAAGGGCCGGCACTCACCGGCGTGGCGGATGCGGGACAAGAACTACACGCGGAAGTGCTTCCTTCGCGACCTACGGACTCTCGGCATCGATCCCCGACGCGTCCACGACCTCCGGCGGACCTTCATCTCGCTCGCCCGGGAGGATGGCGCGGACAAGGACGTCCTGCGGCGCGGAACCCACCAGCCGCCAAAGGACGTGATGGAGCTCTACACCAACGTCGAGTGGTCGAAGCTCTGTGCAGAAGTTGCCAAGCTACGGATTTTACTCATCGATTCGAAGCAGGACGGGCCCTCGGGCGGCATCGCGCCCATGCCGAGTTCCGCCGAATTTGGTGCAGGTCTTGGTGCAGTGAAGACGAAAACCCAGCATTCCCAAGGGCTTAAATGGTGGAGGCGCCGGGAATCGAAATCTACTAGGGGTGAACATCTAACGTGGCGACGACACTCACCAATTCTCGCCAAACCCTTGGTAGGCCAGCCTTTCCCGCCTATATCGCTCTCGACATGAACGGACAGGAGTGGACGGGTCTAGACCGGCCACGCGGCACCAGTTTGGCACCAGAGGTCGAGAAGCTTCATCGCGCGAAACGATTGTCTTGCGGTTCCTCGCATCACCGACGCCCGCTGTGCCGCGGGGCAGCCCGCGCCGGTGCACTGCCAACTCTCGTTGGTTGTTCGTCACCAGGGTGAGCTTGCAGCCGCATCTCTTGGACAACCTCCTGAGGCCGCTGACTATTCAACCGCCCGGGATTCCCGGAGGCCCCGATGCTTGAGAGGATGGAGCCATGGGAAGACAGGGCAGTTACCCGGCCGAGGTCCGAGAGCGGGCCGTACGGCTGGTGATGGAGCCACAGGAGACGCACGATTCGCAGTGGGCTGCCATCAGCTCGATCGCAGCCAAGATGGGCTACACGGCGGAGACGCTCCGGCAGTGGGTCCGGCGGGCGGAGCGCGACTCTGGCGCCCTAGGCGGTCGACGCGGCCAGGAGCGCGTTGCGTCTGCGAAGGCACGGCTCCTGTCTCAAGTTTCCCGATCACTCGAGCAGCGACCTACCTCTCGGGTTCGATGTCGCCAGGTCGCCAGGTCTGATTGAACCAGGGCTCTGCGGGTCCGTAGAGACGGAGGAGAACCCACCAACTCTTGCCCGGGATCGTCTGCACCCAGTTGTTCTCTTTCCCCGACGGTGGCCTGGGGCCGAAGTAAACATCTACTGAACCGTCACTGTTGACTATTAGTCCCTTTGTCTGACTGCTTACGCTTGGGAACCGCTGGTTCGTCTGCAACATCGATCGGGTTTGGGTGTCGTAGACAATTGTCGACCAGAAGAGTTTCACGGGGACTCTTGGCGGCAGATGCAGCTTGTAGTTCTTGCCGCCGTCGAGAGGCTCTTTGTTGATGTCGACGGCTGTCCAAGGGTACACGGAGCCCTCTCCAACAATCTGGGTGTCCATTGCCGGTGTGACTCCCGTCGCGGCCCAGAAGAACATGGTCCTAGCGTCCAGGTTCCGAACCCCGGGCTGCCATTCGAACTGATAGCCGCCGACGAACGCTCGCTTCCAGTTCCGGTCGTTGTAGTAGTACGAGTCCTTCTGCCGCGTCCGGTAAACGAGGGCCCGACCGGTCGCGTCTCCGGCGCTTGCCGCCTCGGCCAGGATCCTTTTCATTCGAGCGTCCGGGGCGAAGGGCTTACCCTTTTGGATACCGACAGAGGCGAAGTAGCCCAGGGTAATGGGATCGGTCGACTCGGCCGGCTCTTCCTGGACAACCTTGTTCAGGAGCTCCCAGAAACGAAAGTCTGCCGGATTGACCATGTTGAACGGCTTGCCGGACATGTCGACGAACTTCGTTTCTGGCGGGTTCGCCGCGAGCGCGAGCGGGTAGACTTTCGTCAGCTTCTTCACCATGTCGACGCCTGGCTTGGGCTCGCCGTCGACAAGGAAGCTGCGCCAGATGACAACGTTACTGAAGGTCCGGGGACGAACTACGATGTAACCTGTCGGAACTTCGCCTCTGTACCCGGGGGGCAGCAATAGATACTTGCCGCCTTGGCCGTGATCTGGGCCGGTGATCCCGACGTCGATGACCCAGAAGTACCACATGTCGTTCACGATACCGAGGACCTTGGGCGGCACCTCGACAACCACCGGGCCGCCGTGGAGGTCCACCCAGAACCAGGTGTACGGCGTGTTGTTGTTGGCGGTGAGCTCGATCGTCCGGGCATCGACCATCTCCTCCCAGATCGGTACCGTAGCGTTGGCCGGTCCGACTTGGAGGATCGCATCGCGATCGGCGGCCTGGTTCACTGCGGGGATGGCGAGCAGGTAGGCCTGAAGGGCGTGCTGGAAGTCGAGGTTGTCGTAGATCTTCTCGGTGCTTGCCTGGTCAGGAACGCCGTCGAAAAAGCGCAACTCGCCGAAGGGCGTGTCGACCTTGTTGGGGGCCGCGATGCTCGATGGTATGGGCGTCGAGTACCTAAATTCCGGTGCCGCCGCCGATCCATTCAAGAACTGCGCGCTTGCCGCATATGGGCGAGCAAGTACACCGAGTATCAGCACCATCCGAGAGACCTGCTGAAATCCCATTGTTGCCTCCGGGTCGCGTTGACATAGGCAAAGAATCATTTCCCGACGCAATTCAAACGTCACGGAATGTTCTACTGTGGGCGCGTCGGCGAGTCGCGGACGCCTGGGAGGCTTGCAGGGCCACACGGGTACGTGCTGGCCCCGCCGTCGAGGCACTCTCCGTGGGCCTTTGAGACCGCATGAAGACGAGGTCCGCCACTTGGACGCCGAGCAGAAGGCCCTCGGCAGGATCTAGCGAATCCTCCGAGGGCGCGCGCAGGTTGTTCGCTACTCTCTCGCCTTCGCTGCCTCGCGCTCGGCTGCCTCCAGCTTCTTCTCGTCTTCAGGGGAGAGCTTGGGGCGGTCGATGGAGAGTGTGACCTTGTTCAGCTTGCCCGTGAACTTGAAGGGCGGCTGGTAGTCGGCGTCGTTCACACCCGTGAGTGTGTCTGAACCGACGTCAAGGCTCTCATCGAGTTGGAGGAGGAAGGGGACCGTCCGTTCCATCGCCTTGGTAGCTACGGGCTGGCCGTCGACCTTGAGCACGCCTGTGCCGCCGCGCCCAACCCCAGACATGCTGGCGAATGCGAGGGTGCCGAATCCCAGGCCATCGTACTTGAAGTCGAACTCGAGGACGTGTCTCCCCGGGGTGAGCTCGGGCCCCTCCCACTTCACTCGTTCCAGGTCGAGCAGGTTCCACAGGAAGACTGGCTTATTCTTCAGGACGTAGAATCCATACCCGCCAAAGCGGCCACCCTGGGTGATGAGCATTCCCTCGGCACCGCCCTGTGGGATCTCGATGTCAACCTTGAAGGTGTAGGAAGTGTTGAGGATGGACGGAGCGTCGCCCATTGGCGTCCCGGTCATGGGGCGCGTCCACGTGAAAACGTTGCGTCCTGCGGTGATGCTCGGGCGAGGCGCGATCGCACGGGTAACAACCGTCGCGTCCAGCGGCAGCACTTGATACTTCTTGGCCTCCTTCCAGAAGAGCCCCTGCAACTCCTTCAGCTTCTTCGGGTGCTTTGCCGCCAGATCGGTGGACTGGCTCCAGTCGCTCCGTAGATCGTAAAGCTCCCAGGGATACGTCGTCGGGTCGGCACCTAGGCCTCCCGCTATCACCCACGGCGGCCGCATCACCTTCGTGCTCGCCATCCACCCATCGCTGTAGATGGCGTGGTCGCCAAACATCTCAAAGTACTGCGTCTTGTGCGTGGACGGCGCGTCGGCGTTCTTGGCCTCGAACGTGTACACCATGCTCACGCCTTCGATCGGGCTCTGCTTGATGCCGTCGACGAACTTCGGCTGTTTCACCCCGGTGGCCTCGAGGATGGTAGGGACAATGTCGATGACATGGTGGAACTGGCTCCGGATGCCTCCCCTATCCTTGATGACTTTCGGCCAGGAAACAGCCATGCCCTGGCGGATCCCGCCAAGGTGCGAGGCAATCTGCTTCGTCCACGGGAAGGGCGTATCGAAGGCCCAGGCCCAAGGAACGGCCATGTGCGGGTAGGTCTTGTCGGTACCCCACACATCGTAGAAGTACTTGAGCTGGGCTTCCACTGGCACGACGACACCGTTGAACATAGCAGTCTCGTTGGGCGTGCCAACGAGTGTCCCCTCTGAGCTCGTTCCGTTGTCCCCGTTGATGTAGATGACGAGCGTGTTGTCGAGCTTGCCCATGTCCTCGACCGCTTGGATGACGCGGCCGATCTCGTAGTCGGTATAAGCCACGTAGGCGGCGAAGACGTCGGCCTGCCGGATGAACATCTTCTTCTCGTCCGGCGTCAACTGGTCCCACTCCTTCAGCAGGTCCTTCGGCCACGGCGTGAGCTTCGCGTCCTTGGGGATGACGCCCAGCTTCTTCTGGTTCTCGAAGATCTGGTCTCGAAGCTTGTTCCAACCCTGATCGAACAGGTGCATCGCGCTGATCTTGTCGATCCACTCCTTCGTCGGGTGATGGGGCGCGTGGGTGCCTCCGGGCACGTAGTAGACAAAGAAGGGCTGCTCGGGGTTGAGCGTATTGATCCGATCCATGTACGCGATGGCGTCGTCTGCCTGCGCGGTGATCAGGTTCCAGCCCGGGTTGCCGACGAACGGGTAGATCTGCGTGGTGTTCCTGAACAGGTTCGGCTGCCACTGGTTCGCGTCGCCGCCGATGAAACCGTAGAAGTACTCGAAGCCCATGCCGGTGGGCCACTGGTCGAACGGACCATCTTGGCTTGCCTGGAAGGCCGGGGTGTTGTGGTCCTTGCCGAACCACGAGGTTCTGTAACCGTTGTCCTTCAGGATCCGTCCGATGGTGGCCTTGTCGCGCGTGATGATGCTGTCGTAGCCGGGGAAACCCGTGGCCTGTTCCGAGATCACGCCAAAGCCCACTGAGTGGTGGTTGCGACCCGTGATGAGCGCGGCGCGCGTGGGCGAGCAGAGTGCCGTCGAGTGAAAGTTCGTGTAGCGGAGCCCGTTCGCGGCCACTCGGTCGAGGGATGGGGTGGGAATGACGCCGCCGAAAGTCGATGGGACGCCATAGCCTGAGTCATCAGTCATGATGAGGAGCACACTCGGCGCGCCTCTCCTCGGAGTGACTCGCGGTGGCCACCACGGCTTGGAGTGCTGAGCCGTGTCCTTGATGACGCCACCAAATTTGGGCGCTGGCGCCGGCAATTGGTCGCCGCGGATCGTCATGGTCGCGTCGGGAGACCCGGGGACCCCCGTGATCTCTTGGGCGCGGGCTCGAGATCCCACGAGGACCAGGCAGCAAGCAGCGGCCACGGTGCGAACAGTCGGACGGACGTGCATGTGAGGCCTCCCCAGGAATCGACTCGCGCTCGCTTATCTATCGAATCGACGCGTTCCGCTCGTCCCCTGTTGGGTGCTGGCCCGGCAGCGGTCTTGAACGCGGGCGGCCAGGTGAAGAGCGGACCTGGGACAGCCGGGAAACGCCGCCACCCCTTCCGTACCGGACGATGAGCCGAGGATGCCACATCACGTTTGCAGCCTATCTCCGAAGGCGAGACGCTGCGTAGTCTGGGGTGACCAGTGCGGCTGGCAATCAGCTCAGGGCGAGAGAGCGCAACTTGATGACGGGGACCGACTACGGGTGCCGATGACAGTACCGATGCCCGTGGTCATCGGGCACTGCGCATCGTGCGTCATCGGGGTTGGCCCAGCGTGGGCGACCATAACCTCGCGTGACGACCGGGCCTGGCCCCGCCTCCCGCTAGTGTCGCGATCCGCGAGGGGACGGGTGCCATCAACCCGATCCCTCGCTCCCAACCACAGGTGGTTGTGAACGAGGGATCGGGTTGCTGTCACCCTGAGGAATCTTGGAAGGGGCGGGAGGCGGGGCCAGGGAAGAAAGGGACCATGGGAGCAGTGTGTGAAGGTCTTGGGGGTGTTGGGGTTGAGTCCATAAAGTAACAATGAGTGAAAATATATGCGGGAAAGGGCGGAGGTCGAGGCGGCAGGGGAGGCGGGCGAAAAAAGGGGGGCTAACCTCCTTCTGGGGCGTGAGGAGAGAGAAGCACTCGAGCGGCGTCGAGGACGGCACGTAGAAAGTCGGAGGGGCAGTCCGGAGCTTGGAGGGGTCGGTCCTGTTGCTAGAGGGCGAGAAGGGGCCCCGTGGAAGGAGCCATTGACGCCAAGGAGGGATGACAGTTATAAGTAATACGAACAGAGAACGATCGACAGGCACGGGGAGAGGACATGCCAGCGAAGGTTCCCGGCACCAGCGAGAAGCTCATGCAGACCTTCCGCATGCAGCGCGACCTCGTCACCTTCCTCCGCGCCGAGGCCACCAGCAAGGGCGCAGACCTCACTGGCCACGTGGTCCGGTACCTGGAGGGCCTCCGGACGTGGTTCGGGCTCCCAGGGGCCGCCACGGCGCTCCTGGAAGCCGATCGGAAGGCACTCGGGCTCGACCGGTACGAGTACCTCCTGCACCTCCTCTACCAGCGGAGCCTAGCGCTTCGGGCAGAGCGCCCGGGCTTCGATGGCCCAGGCGAGGGGAAGAAGCGCTCCCGGTAGGCGGAGTGAGCCGTGGCGAACGCGAAGGGCGCCATCCTCACCGAGCGGGACCGGGCACTGCTCTCCTACGTGGGGATCGCCCGCTACGCCTCTGCAGAGCAGGTCCATCGGCTCTTCTTCGAGGAGCGGAGCAAGAAGCAGACGTACCGAAGGCTCGCCAAGCTCTGTGGGCTTGGGGGGAAGCTCGGGGAGGGACCGTTCCTCCGCCGGCTCGAGTTCCGGAGAGCGGAGGGGACCGCCGTCCCCGTGTGGGCACTCGCGCCGTTCGGCAGATGCATTGCGGCCGAGAGCATCCAGCACCTCCAGCCGCCGGCGGCGCACGACGTCGGCCACCGCTTCCTCGAGCACACGCTCATCCTGAACGACACCCTGGTCGGCCTTGTGCTCGCGCTCCGAATGTCGGATACGGCCCCGCTCGGCCTCCTCCCGTTCCGCTGGCTCTCCGAGGACGACAGCGTCCTCAGGTTCGAGGTCCGCGAGGGTACCGTGGGGCAGACCACGTTCCATGCGGTCCTGAAGCCGGACGCCATCCTGGAGGTCCCGCAGAGGAAGCGAAGGCTGTTCCTCGAGGGCGAGACGGGGACCCAGAGCATCGCGACCGCCCATCCCGGGAGGAGCGGGGCGGTCTTGGCGAAGCTCCGTCGCTACCGCGCCTTCTTCGGGACAGGGAACCTTCGCACTCTCGAGACCTGGTACCAGCAGGCGTTCCCCGACAAGTTCGAGCCGCGCCTCGTCTTCCTCGTCCATTCGGCGGAGCGGAAGGGACGGGTCGAGCAGGCTGTGAATCAGGCGCTAGGGCAGTCTCGAGACGAGGCGTTTCGGGTCCACGTGCTGACGTTTGCGGAGGCTGCGGCTGCCCTCGCCTCGTACATCTCGGAAGGCACCCTGCAATCGACGAGAGTCCCCGCGAGGCAGCGGCTCGTGATGGTGGATGACCGGAAGATCGACGAGCTCGTGGCGAGCTACCGGGCGGTCATGGGCACCATCAACCAGTGGGCGATCGTCGTACGGAAGGCGCTCGGCAAGAGCGAGCCGCTGCCGCCCGTGCCGCTCGACGCGATCAAGGTGCTGCACGACTTTCTCGCGAAGGACTTGAGGGCGGGGGATCGGGGCGCAGCTGCAGGCGGGACTGAGCAGCGCGGAGGCTGACAAACATGGCCCAGCATCAATCCCCCTTCGCGTGGGCGCCGGACGCCTCAGGAGAAGCTGAGCACGACGCTCCGAAGTCGAGCCGGCCGAAGCGAACTCCAGCTGCGGGATCGGCCAGCCCTTGGCTCACGGCACACCAGGCGGCTGAATACCTCGGGCTCCCGAGCGTTCGGGCGCTCTACAAGCGGATCGAGCGAGCGAGCGTGCCAGCGGACGCCGTGCGTCGCTGGGGTCGCCAGTTCCGGTTTAGACGCGAGGCCCTAGACGCCTTCATGGGGCGTCATGGTTAGTCGCTGTCCGCCCACTCCCGTACACTCTCGCGCGGTGAGTGCCGTCGCCGGTCAGGAGGACCGACGATGGTGAGAGTAAGGCAGAGGAAGGGAAGGACAGGTTTTCAAGTGGACATCCATGGACTGCTCCCCAACGGCACGCGCTACCGCGAGCGGGTGAAGCCGCCCGTGTCCAGCTACAGCGCGGCACTTCGATGGGGTCAGCAGCGGGAGGCCGTGATCATCGCGCAGGGAGGGAGGGCACGGCACAGCGAGCCAGGCCCGACTCGGAAGTACAAGGACGTTCCGACCCTGGCTGCCTTCAAGGATCGGTTCGTCGTCGAACACCTACGTGCGGAGCAGCGGAAGCCGTCCTCCATCGAGGCCGCCGAGTCGTTATTCAGGACGCACCTCGGTCCCGCTCTCGGAGGCAAGCGGCTCGACGAGATCGAGCTGGCAGACGTGCAGACACTCAAGGCCAAGTCCCTTGAGCAACTCACAGCCAAGACGACCAACAACATCCTCTCGACCCTCGGCTCCATGCTGCGGCGGGCGGTCGAGTGGGGGGTCATCGAGTCGTTTCCCCGCTTCAGGCTTCTCAAGACGAGTGGGCGAGGAGCGTTGTTCTACGACTTCGCGGACTACGCTCGGCTCGTTGGAGCGGCCCATGCGCTCGATCCCCGTATCGAGGTCATGGTGCTTCTTGGTGGTGACGCTGGGCTCCGACGCGGCGAGATCATGGCACTGGAGTGGACCGACCTGGACTTCAGAAGACAGCAGGTACACGTCCAGCGGTCGGAGTGGAGCGGCCAGGTGACGACGCCGAAGGGCGGGCGCTCGCGCATCGTGCCGATGACGGAAGAGCTCTGCAGGGCCTTGCAGGTGGTCAGGCACCTGCGCGGTCCCCGGGTGCTCTACCGCGACGACGGAAGCTCGCTCACGAACAAGGTAGTGAGACTGTGGATGCTAGCCGCCCAGCGGCGGGCCGGGCTACCGGTGAGGAACGGCGGCACCCACATCCTGCGTCACACGTTCTGCTCGCACCTCGCGATGCAGGGCGCAGCGGCAAAGGCGATTCAAGAACTGGCGGGTCACTCCACCTTGGCAATGACCCAGAGGTACATGCACCTGTCGCCTGCTGCGAAGGACTCCGCCATCGCGCTTCTCAACGCGCGCCCGGTCGAAAGCCCGAACGCGCGTGGCACCAGATTGGCACCAGAAGCTGTTTCGCAGGTAAACCCGAATGATGTCGGGTAGTTAAATGGTGGAGGCGCCGGGAATCGAACCCGGGTCCGAAAGCCTTCGAGCGGACGGTCCTACGCGCGTATCCCGGAGAAGCTACGTGGGCGCCAACCTCCGGGCCTGCAAGCACTCACGTTCTCGCCCTTTGTTCTCGACCTCTGCAAGGCGGCTCGGCTCCCGCTGAGGTCCAGCCGACGCTGACGTTCGCACCTGCTACTCGGCGCTCGCAGGGGAACGGGCTGACCTTTCTTAGGCAGCCAGAGCCATGGGCTCGTTCGCGTTTCTGAGTGGTCGCCTTTTTACGTGGCCAGGTGACCAACCACGGCGCGCACCGTGCGCTGTCCGTCCTCCGTCGAAACCAGTTCGCCCCCATAGCGAACCTACCATCCTT
>Ga0335070_10008601_pt1 | contig 11970 bp, 13 predicted proteins | sample Lox_Sample_13_FD_206722 | JGI IMG/M metagenome (GOLD analysis project Ga0335070, IMG submission 206722) | Soil microbial communities from Loxahatchee National Wildlife Refuge, Florida, United States - Lox_Sample_1.3 | ecosystem: Environmental > Terrestrial > Soil > Wetlands | place: USA...
TCTCTGCCACTCGACATTCGGGCGACTGCATTTCAGCGCCAGGTGTGGGCTTACCTGCAGTCCATTCCATTCGGTGCGACGAAATCCTATGGCGAGGTGGCCAAGGCGATCGGCAAACCCAGGGCCTTTCGAGCTGTCGCACGCGCGTGCGCGAAGAATCCGGTTGCCGTTGCGATTCCATGCCACAGGGTGGTGCGTGAAGATGGGAGTATGGGCGGGTATCGTTGGGGACTGGAACGGAAGGAACGGCTGCTCGAAATGGAAAGCAGGGTCGGAGCCGATCGCCGTTAGGATCTTCTACACTCCAAGACATCACTTCGATGCTACAAGTGCGAGGGCGAGACGCCCTCGCGACAGCCGGCCGGGGGCCGGCGCGACACGTGCGGCCCTGGTCGACTACATCCGGATCTACACGAACTAGGCGTTTGCGGGTCGCCGCTTTCGCACTGCGAGCCAGTTGAAGAACGCGACCGCGACTGCCGCCAGCAACATCAAGGACTTGTCGTACTCGATTTGGGTTAGCAGAGCCGCGCAGATCAGCACGCCAAGAATCGAGAACAACGTTCCAGCCCGAAGCTGAAAGAGTGGCGGCGCTGTTTGTTTCTTCCGCAGAGTAGGGAGCGCTGCGCACCCGACTCCGTAATAGAAAAGGCGCGATCCCGCCGAGAGCGTTGCATTCCCCGCAAAATTTCCAAAGAACGCAAATACCCAAACAAGTACGGCGAAGGCAAGGATGGAGAGATATGGGGTTCGGTAGCGGGGATGCACGAGGGCAAAGAAAGAAGGGAAGTCGCCGCGTTCTCCCAGCGCGAAGGTGATGCGCGGGGTCGCGAGGATGTTGCCGCTCAGGTAACCATAGATGGAAGACAGGGCGCCCAGGGCGATCAGAGCCGCTCCGCTGCTGCCCAGGACGATTCGTGCGACGTCGGCCAGGGGGCGGTCACTGTGCGCGGGATCGGGCAGGGCTGCCACGACCACCCATTGAATCGAAGCGTAAATGATCGCGCAGGTAATCAGGGCGGCAAAGAGGCCGAAGGGAAGATCGCGGCGAGGGTCTTTGGCTTCTCCGGCTGAAACGAGCGCGGCTTCAAATCCGCCGTAGGCAAAAATCAGCAGCACGATAGCGCGCGCCCACTGATTCCCGGATGGGCTGAGGCAGGCGTGCGGCAGGCCAGGATGACTTGTCAGAATGTAGAAGCCGCCGAGCAGTATGACGAAAACCAGTGAAGCAAGCTTGGCTATGGTGAACCAAGTGCTGACATGAGTGCCGGCTTTGACTCCTCGAATGTTGATTGCCGCGAGGATTCCAATCAGCAGAGTGAGAATGGCTGTCTTCATGCCAGCATGCGTCGCTCGCGGCCAGAACTCTGAAAAATAGGTGACGAAGAGATTTGCGTTCGCGGCGGCAGCGGTCATGCGGACGAACCAGACCAGCCAAGCGACCTGAATCCCCATGAATCGGCCGAACGCCTGGTGCGCGTAGAGGTAGGGACCGCCGGAGTGCGCGAAGCGGGAAGCGACCTCGGCAAAGCACGCCATGATGACCGCCATCGCGAGTGCTGCGACCAGAACCGCTGGAACGCTCGTCTTTCCCAGAAGGCTTGCAAGCACCGAAGGCAGGCCGAAGACGCCGCTGCCGATGATGCAGTTGACCAGCAGTGCAGCCAGGCTCCAGCGGCCGATGGCTCGGACCAAACCTTCGTCGGACGCAGGCGGCTGGAGTGTGGAGTTCACGGCGTGTTTGTATCACAAAAGGCCAAAGTGGCAGTACTGGCGAGGAGCAGGATAGAATCCCGGCCAACTGGAGTGCGGCGAAATCTCGCAATCAAGATGAGACTGGAGAAAAACTCATAATGAGGCTGCGGCGTACCGTGTTCGTTGCGGGAGGAACCGGTCATATCGGACAGCGACTGATTGCCCGGTTGCTCGAGCGCGGACATGAGGTTCGGGCTTTGGTCCGTCGCGGCTCCGAGAAGAGACTGCCTGCGGGCTGCGCGGTGATCGAAGGTAACGCGCTCGATGGCGCCAGATACGGCGCGAGCATTGCTCCCGCGGATACGTTCGTGCAGTTGGTTGGAGTTGCGCACCCGAGTCCGGCGAAAGCCGCGGAGCTCCGGAAGATCGATCTTGTGGCAGGCCTGGGGGCAATTGCTGCGGCGAAGTCGGCCGGCATCCGACATTTTGTGTACGTGAGCGTTGCGCATCTGCGCCGATGATGCACGCCTACGTTGCGGTGCGGACTGAGTGCGAGGCTGCAATCGAAGCAGCCGAGATGAATGCCACGATCCTACGGCCGTGGTATGTGCTTGGGCCGGGGCATCGGTGGCCTTATCGCTGGTGCCGATCTATAAGATTGCCGAGTGGTTGGCCCAGACCCGCGACCGGGCAAGACGGCTTGGGCTAGTGACTTTGGAACAGATGCTGAATGCACTCTTGTTTGGGGTAGAGAATGCCGTTGAGGGAAAGCGGGTTCTGAGAGTGCCGGAGATCCGGACGGCGATGCCATGAAAGCCGCGCCAATCAAGCGATTTGGGCAATGTGACCTCCGCGCAGACGAAAGTAATCTTAGAATTACGAAAGCGCATGCCCGTGGGACATCTACAACCTCACTGCTGCCGATGAGATGGTTGGTTGACTACGGAATGGCCTTCGACGACATGGACGATCTTCATCTGCGAATCGCGCGAGTGACCGAAGACCTGCAAAAAATCCAGCAGGAGTTGAATTGTGCTGCCATGCAGGCGCCCAGCGATCCGGAACTGATGGAAACTCTGAATTCGCTTGCGGAAACTGAGCCCATCGAGAACCTGCGCGTGGCGCTGGATCAGATGCGTCACTTCCTATGGTTCTATGAGCAGGTCATGAGCAACGAGCCCGAGTTTGGAGACAGGATACGGCAAGCAGGAGCGGCGAGAGCGGATGAAAAATCGAAGGTGGAAAGTTCTTTTCTCGACCAACTGTCGCGCGCCGATGAGATTGTGTTGATGCAGCATCTGGTTGAGGCGAAGCGGCGCAAACCGAACTAGTTCCCGAGCGATCAAAGGGACTGCAGGCTAGAATCCCCGGCCGGCGACGATCGTCTTCAACACGTTACCCGAGCTACTGAGAACCACGAAATTCGCTTCCCCGCCAGCAGACAATTTTCCATGTGTGTTTGAAAGCCCGACGGCACGGGCTGGATTCCACGTCGCGGCGCAAACCGCCTGCCGCAAGGTCCAGTCTGAGAACTGGGTCACGTTGCGGATGGCACGATCCATGGTGAGGACGCTGCCAGCCAGGCTGTTCCCGGCGGTGCATTTTCCTTCCTTTACTTCGACCTCGATCGGGCCGAGCTGATAGCGGCCGTCAGGCATACCTGTGGCGGAGATTGCGTCGGTGATCAATACGGCTCGCTCCGGGCCCTTTGCCTGCAAGAAGATTTTCACGACCTCAGGGGATACATGGATGCCGTCGACGATGATGTCGGCGGTGATGGCGTCATCGCTGAGAACTTCGCCGAGGATGCCGGGGTCGCGATGATCCAGTGGGCGCATTGCGTTGAAGGTGTGCGTGGCATGACGCGCGCCGGCCTTCACGGCTTGGCGTGCGATTGGCAACTCGGCGTCGGAGTGTCCGATGCTGACGCAGACATTGCGGCGAGCGGCTTCAGCGATGACTTCAATTGCACCAGGAATCTCCGGCGCAATCGTCATCATGCGTACGTGACCGCGGGCGGCTTGCCAGAGTTCTTCGAAAAACGGCACATTGGGTTCAACGAGATACTCAGGCGGATGTACGCCGCGACGTTTGTGGCTAAGGAATGGACCTTCGAGATGAATTCCAAGGGGGCGCGCCTCCACGGTGCGCCCGTTGGTTGGAGATTCTTCCTCGATGGCATCGGCGATTCTGTCCAGAGCTTTACAGGTCGCATCGAGGGGCGCAGCGACCGTAGTGGCAAAGTAGCCGGTTACTCCGTGCGCGGTGAGAAAGTGGCCCAACCGCGGGAGTTCCGAGGACGATGCGCGCATGACATCGAGGCCGGCCCCGCCGTGCATGTGGATGTCCAGGAATCCGGGTGCGAGGATTGCGTCTCCGAAGTCCACGAATGTGGCATTCGTCGGACTGACTCGTGAGGGACGGAGCGAGATTTCGGCAATATGTCCATCCTCGATCACGAGCATAGGGTTCTCAATTTGCTCAAGCGGAGTGTAGAGGCGCGCTGCGGTGACGACGGTCGTCATGATCAGGTGCGGAAGGAACCATCTATCCTAATTCCGTGAGGCACCTGTGCACAAATGAGGCGATGACGAGGCAATATTGCTCCGCGAACGGGAGATGAGCTCTAAAAGCGAGCAGTTTGGACGATTTCAGGCAAATTCATGGAACTGCATCGGAACAAGACCCGCGATGCCGGAGCAGTTTTACAGTACGAGTGATCTTGAAGCATCCATCGGCCGCGTGAGGGATCGAAGAAATGAGGCGTCCGGTAGGATGTTATAATGTAGGGTACTACTTCTGACGGGCGCGTCCTGACATGGCTAGCGCCCGATTATAGTCGGGGAGTGGCTCAGCCTGGTAGAGCACCTGGTTCGGGACCAGGGGGTCGGAGGTTCAAATCCTCTCTCCCCGACCATTAATCCCAATCGCAGTCTCAGCATGTTAGGCGGCTTTTGCTTCCGCAGTTCTTGGTTCTATTTTCGCTGACACCGACGGTTGGGGCACCCAATCGGGGCACCCGTAAGATAATGAGGAATGAGGAACGAGAGCTGTCCAAAACATTAGGAAGATCACGGGTCTCCGTGTATGCGCACCCTGATTGAGCTCTTGGGCAGACGCCAGGCGATCAACTCCTATAACGGCCTCAAGTCTCAAGTCACTTGCCAGAGGCTCACGGTCTATTTCGAGCCCGTTCTTAATGCGCCCTTAGACTCCCTTGGGCGTGGGCATTCATCGACGGCAGGTGAGGCTTGCTTGGAAGTGGACCGGTGTTTTCCATGACCGAAGCCAATCTCAGGCTCGCCACTTGCAATGTCCTGACTGACTTCATTTCTTAGGCTGACCCACGGTAGCGATCGCCTCGCACTGTGAAGTGGTACCAATAGAACTTCGATTTCGCTTTTTCCAAAGAGCTTCAAGAGTTTCCTCCTTGCTGCCCGCACGGAAGCAACTCGGATGCACTTCACGATAAACAGTCAAATCGTGTAAACAACAACCTCCTGGCTCAGAAGCTCAATGTCACACTCCGAGATCCCATCTGATGCAATGAAATCGGAAATCCGTCGGCTGAACTCGGGAACATGATTGCACCAGTACTTCATCCGATTCGCTGGCCATCGGTTCAAGATCATAAGGAGAGAAGTTGAACATTCGGAAAGAGCGACCCGCCGATTCTGGGCAATCGAGATTGAAGCGGCATAGGACAGGCGTGCCCGGTCGTAACCCGTCCGGTCACCACACCGGAGCTCGTAGCGCAGTGCGTTTGCCTGCATCGGATACTTCCTTTGGGTGTTTCGAAGGTTGCGGCTTCGTCACTAGCGCCGCGCAAAATAGAGAAGTAAAGCGAAGATTACGATGGGAACAGTTGCGATTCCGAGGAACAGGATTGTGCGTTTCCACCCGGGCACCAGCGCCTTGTGCCGAGTCTGCAGTTCCGGACGGCGCGCAACCTTTACACTATCCAAATTCGCGAGATCAGAAGAGAATTCGTGAGCATTGGCGTACCGATCTTTGGGTTCCCGTTCGAGGGCGCGGTAGATCACTTCCTGAAGTTGAAGCGAGATGGTGGCGTCAAGCTCGCGCGGCGGTATGGGATGCTTCAGCAATCGATCGTACGGACTTAAGCCCTGGAATGGCGTCTGCCCCGTCAGCATTTCGTACAAAATCACTCCGAGGGAATAAATGTCGCTGCGGGCGTCATCGCGTTTTCCGTTCAGTTCTTCTGGAGATACGTACTCCGACACCCCCACGACCTGGGCAATATTGGTAAACGTAATTCTGCGGGCTCCTGTTTTCGTCGCGGCACCGAAATTCGTCAATTTGATTTCGTCGGTCGTGCCCACCAGGATGTTCTCCGGCCTCACATCTCGGTGTCGCACTCCGCGGTCCTGAATGTAAGCCAACGCGTTCGCGATATTCAGGGCAATGCGAACCGCACGTTCATGAACGAGTTTTTCTGTTTTTAGGATTTGACGTAGCGACACGCCGTCAAACCATTCACCAACGATGTAGGTTTGGCTTCGTTGCTCGTCAGAAAAGATCCGTAGAATGCCAGGATGGTCTAGCGATCTTCCGATTTCTTCCTCGCGCTGAAAGCGTTCGAAGAAAACTGGGTCCGATTCCATCTCGGGATCGGGAATCTTAATGGCGACGGTATTCTTTGTTCGCAGGTCAATTGCACGAAAAACAGAAGCGGAAGCCGTGCGATCGGCCACACCCTCGATCTGATAATGGTCGATCTGGTCGCCGGGATGGACGGGAATTCTCATTGGTTGATCGATTCGCTCAGAGTATTTGAAGCATCGGTAGCCAACACTGGATTTTCTTCATCGAGTGCAACGACCTGTTGATCGTACAAGCGCTCTTCCGCATCTTGCCTGGATTTGAGTTGATACGTGCCGCGAAGAGCTAGCGGAGTCAACAGAGTTGTCAGCAGAACCATCGCGACCATGACCGCCACCTCCGACTTGCCAAAAATTCCAGTGCTGGCACCCATTGCGGTCACGATCAGGCCCACTTCACCGCGAGAGATCATTCCGCAACCGACGCGGAGGCTGCGGACCCAGTCCATTCCAGAACCCAAAGCAGCGAGTCCGCAACCGACGAGTTTTCCGACTACTGCTACTACAAGGACAGCGAACATCAGTTCCCAATGTCCCGACAACGCGCGGTAATCGCTCGTGAGGCCGATGGAAACGAAAAACAGGGGCACCAGAAAACCATGGCCGATTGCATAGAAACTTCGCTCGACGTCGGCCTTGAACTCCGACTGTGCAAAAACGTACCCGAGCAAGTAGGCACCCGTGATCCCAGCAACACTGCCGAGCCATTCAGCCGCGATCGCGTACATCAGCACCAGCGCTAGCACGCAACTCGGTACAGCTTCGTTGGCTGAAAGCTTGCGCAATTGTTTCATCAAAGGATCCAGCCATCTTCGGGCAGCGCCGTATCCCACTACGAAGTATGCGGATACGCAGAGACTGATGACTGCCATCTGCGCGAGCAAAGGATGATTGGCCGCGAACGCGACCCGCGGCACGAGCCAGGCAGTTGCCGCCGCCGCAACGCCGAACGACTCTCCGTGCGCGGACGTGCTAGAGGCGGCGAGAAATGCGAGCACGAAAAGCCCCATCACATCATCGATCACGGCAGCACCGAGGATGACCGTAGCTTCTGGCGATGACATCTTGCCGGCATCCATCAAGGTCCGAGCCGAGATGGACACGCTTGTCGCCGTTAACGCGCCGCCGATAAAGCAGGATGTTGTCCAGGAAAGCCCGAAGAGATGGGCGATGCCTGCACCAAGGAGAAAGGGCCAGATTACTCCAGCGAGCGCTACGACAAAAGCCGTTACGCTGGCTTCGCGCATGCGCTCGATATCGGTCTCGATACCTGCCATAAACATCAGCAGCATGGCGCCGAGTTGAGCGAGCAGCATGAGCGCGCCACTCGCCAGCCCGCCTTCGAATAAACGGAGGTGCAGGAGATTTATCGCGCCGGGACCGAGCAGCACGCCGATGAGAAGCTCGCCTAGAATAGCCGGGATGCCCACACGTGTGCAAAGCGACGCCGCGAATTTGCCGGCAGGGAGCAGAATGGCAACCAGCAGCGCAAGCTGGAGGGCTGGCTGCATAGTCAGCTGAGATCGAGTGCCACAGAGGGCTCGCTGCGACGCCGCGTCCAGACACGACGAAGGGAAGATGTGATCTTTTGCAGCGGTGTACCGTATCCTCCTCGTTCAATGCCCTCGCGTTTCATTCTCCGAATGGAGGAAGCCTGCCGACGAGCCATTTCAGACTGCGCCAGACTTCGCGCCAGCCTCGCGGCAAGCAGCGTGTGTTCCTCAGCGTGATCGAGCACCCGCAGCCGCATCCACAGCTCGCCAAGCTTTAATTGTGCGATGAAACTATTGGGAGCGAGACGCACCGACTCGCGCAGTTCCTCAATCGCCGCCTGCGCGTCAAAATTGACGCACAATGCCATTCCTAAAAGGACGCGAAGTTCCGCTACGTCAGGAAAATGCGCCACGCATTCTCGCAATTGACTTACCAAGCTGGCGCGCTCTTCCTTTTCAAGGAGGTACGGATCAGAAAACATCCGGAGCAATAGGCTATGGGTCTCTTGCGAGATCGAAGCGAGTGCAAGCGGTGAAACTTGAGTGTCGAGCGGCGAGATGTTAGTCCTTTCGTCGAGCGCCAAATTAGTGTTTGTCATTTCTGTCATAAGGCTGCATCTCCGTTTGAGTTGCGTGGCTCGTCGCTCAAGCAGATCCGGCAAGCACGAATTTTTGCTCGTGCCTGCCGGACCTTGTTTTGTGCAGGTTTAGGCGACCGCGAATTCCCGCGGACGAGTCACGAAGATATCCGGCTCCTTGGCGAAGAGGAATTCGGGATACCCTAGCTGCCCCATCTCCGGAAGGTCAAGACCGGCAACTTCGGTCTCGGCTGAAACCCGGTGCCCGAGGAAGAACTCGAGAACCATGTTCAGCGCGAAACTGAAGGTGAAGACAAAGCCCAGCAAGGTTGAGATACCGATCAGCTGCGCGGCCAGCTGACTCGCGTCGCCGTAGAACAGCCCGGTTACTGACCCCGTGATGCCGTTCCAGCTGCCTCCGTAATTGCTGGTTCCGTCGGCGAAGAGTCCAACGGAGAGCACGCCCCACAGCCCGTTCGTTCCGTGAACGGAGATCGCGCCAACCGGGTCGTCGACTTTCATGACGCCTTCAACGAAGGCAACGCTGATGCAAACCAGCACGCCAGCGATCAGGCCGATGATCGCCGAACTCGTCGGACTGACGAAACCGCTGGGCGCGGTGATTGCCACCAGTCCCGCGAGCAGTCCGTTACCGCCCATCGAGGCATCCGGCTTTCCTTTCATAATCCACATGTACAGAATGGCTCCGAACGTCCCGGTACATCCAGCTAGCATCGTGTTAACCGCGATAGAGCCGATACGCAGGTTACCGTTCGCCGATGCGCCCAGCGTGCTGCCGGGGTTGAACCCGAACCAGCCGAACGCCAGAATGAAGCACCCGATCAGCACGGCCGAGATGTCATGCCCCAGAATCACGTTACTCGAACCATCGCGGTTGAACTTTCCGATGCGGGGCCCCACGATCAACGCAACCGCGAGTGCCGTCAAGCCGCCAACCGCGTGAACGACTCCAGAGCCCGCGAAATCACAGTAGCCTTTGCCTAGGCCGAGATTCGTTCCGAGTTGCGCAAGCCAGCCTCCACCCCAAGCCCAATTGGCAAACAGTGGATAAGTGAATGCTCCCATAAGCACGGAGGAAACCGCGAAGGTCAGGAACTTCCAGCGTTCGGCGCATGCTCCGGTGACAATCGTCAGGGCCGTGTCCATGAACACCATCTGGAACAGGAAGATTACCATCACGCCAACGTCATACGTGTGACCGCCAAGGAACATTCCGCTGCCGCCGAAAATACCCCAAGTCTTCCCGAACAGCGTGATTGGGTGTTCGATATTCAGCGGGTTCAATCCGCCGAGGTTTGCGTTTCCTGCGGCGCCGCCCATCTGAATGGCGAACCCGATCAACCAGTAGGCGAAAAGTCCGCACGCATACACGAAGAAGTTCATCATGTACGTGTGATTCGAGTTCTTGACACGGCACAGACCGGCTTCCACCATGGCAAATCCGGCTTGCATGAACATGACAAGGAAACCGGCGATCAACGTCCAGGTGAAGTTGATGCCGATCTTGTTCTGACCGACCTGGTTGGCGACGTCGGGCAGCGTCACACCTGCTTTTGAGTCCGCGGCAGGCACATCACTGATGGTGCCAGTCAGAGTGCCCCCGGGATCGCCAGCCTTCAACGCATCTGTGGTGGGCGCTTTGCCCGCGCTGTCTTTGAGCTCGGCTGTCGCAGCGGAGGGCGGTGGAGTTGCGGCCGACGTCGGCGCGGCGGCTTGTGCGAGAGCCGCTGTGCACAGCGAAAGTACGATCGCAAACAGGCAGAAACATGAACAAGCTCGTACGATCCGTCTCATTGTTGTGTGCTCCATAGTCATTTTCGAATTCAACCCGACCGCCTTCTCTATGCCTTCCAAATCGCATTCTTGTTGAACGCAGCCGGCAATACGAAAAGGATCCCGAACAGACTCACTGCTATTCCGACGAGCCCCAGAGCAATACGGCCGCCCGTTCCCGTGACGACGTGAAGTCCTCCGAGGATCAGAAGCCAACCGAAGCAGGCGATGAATGCTCCGAGAGACTTCATGCCTCCTGCGCCCGCAATCTGGGCTGGTGGCCCTTCGAGGGGTTTGAGTTTGAGGAACTGGAACAGGCTGAGCGCGACGATCACCACGCCAACCGCCAGCGCGAATTTGCCCATCCCGCTGGAAAAATATGCGATTCCTGCGCAGGCTACGGTCAGCCCGACGATGAATGTCCCGAACGAACGGCCTTGCCCTGAATTTGCTGCCATCAATTGCCTCCTTGAGCTAGAAGCCCCCTACGAGTCAAGTTGCGTAACCCAGATTTCTTTCCCTGGCTGAAAGCGTTCCCAAAACCCCGTCCTCGAGCGTGAAATGCAGGCCGCAAAGTTTTGCCTGCATTGCGATCGAACTCACTCGCAAGGGTGGCTTGTCTTCGCGAGTCACCGTGCCGGTAATGATCAGCTCGGCTGAACTCTCCGATTTGCGGTATACGCGCAGCTTCGCGGTCTTAATTTCTGAGATCGCGTCGAACATGAGTTCTCGAATGGCGATGGTGTCGCGCAGCGCCTGGTATGTCTGGTTCCTGTGTGCGATGGCCGGCGGAAGATCCGCGTCCCATGGATCCGGCGGACGAGCCATCCATTCGCACTCCGCTTCTTCGCCTCGCAACTCAAACCGCAGCAGCCGCAGCGGCGCTCTTGACAACGTGCCGAAGCGCAACCTTCGATGAATTCGCCGGACGAAATCGGCGGCTTCCCACAGCGGCCTCATCGACGTTTCACTCCGCTTTTCGCTGCAGCACGCGCCGGCAGAGCCATGAAGAGCACAAACTGCGCAGCGATCATGATTTCGAGCGCGAGCGGAATGGGCTGCTGCAGTCGAACGACCAGCAGGATCGCCACCATCGAAGCCCATTGCCACCGCGTGCGACGCAGTCTCTCCAGCCGGTGCGGCAGCCGCAGGATCTCGCCAATCCGCAATCTGCTATCTGGGGTGACAGGCCCGTGCGCACGCAGACAAGCCACGGCGAAGAAGCCCGCCATCAGCAATTCGAATAGAGCTGTTCTCCCATCCATCGGTTAGCTCCGTCGTACCTCGCATCCAACATCACACTTCGGCGTTCAAGCTCTCGACTTATCGCCGTCGCCGCGCAAAGATTGGCGATAATGCCGTGCGACCGCTTCCGGCGATCTGACCGGTTGCTCGTACCCAACTTAGAAATTTGCCTTAGTTCGGCACCGCGTCGTGCCTGAGATCCGCTTCTCTTCGGCTTCGAAAAGAAGGAACAGTTTACAACTACGCTAATCCAACTTGAGATTTCAGATTCTGCGTGTCGGCTGCTGGAAAGTCCAATTCAAACTTTTTATTGAGTCCATTAACCGAATAAGTCGGGAGTTCAAGATCACGAATGTTTTCCATTGTGTGTGACGGCGTGGCTCAGAACAATCGCCTCGGCGATGTCCTTCATCGGCGTGCGCCGTTGCTGGCTCTGGCGCTGCAGCATCTCATACGCTTGCGGCTCGCTGATCTTGAGCTCCCGCTGCAGAATCCCCTTGGCCCGCTCGACGACCTTTCTCACCTCGAGTTGATCTGCCAGTT
>Ga0335070_10008602_pt1 | contig 11969 bp, 9 predicted proteins | sample Lox_Sample_13_FD_206722 | JGI IMG/M metagenome (GOLD analysis project Ga0335070, IMG submission 206722) | Soil microbial communities from Loxahatchee National Wildlife Refuge, Florida, United States - Lox_Sample_1.3 | ecosystem: Environmental > Terrestrial > Soil > Wetlands | place: USA: Florida...
CAGCGCCTTGCCGACATGTCCGGCGCCGAACAGCGCAATCGTGAAGTCCGAGGGCACGAACGGCTCGAGCAGCAGCGTCACCTTGCCGCCGCAGCATTGGCCGAGGGCCGGGCCGAGCGCGAAGCTTTCGAGTCGCGCTTCGGCGGCAGCTTCGCGGAGCATCGTGCGCGCGAGCTCCGTCGCCTTGAGCTCGAGATGGCCGCCGCCGATCGACCCGCTTTGGCTGAAGGACGTGACGACGAGCTTGGTCCCGCTCTCCCGCGGTGCCGAGCCCTTGATCTCGGCCACGGTGACCAGCACGCACGGCTCGCCGCGCGCCCGTGCGTCCGCCAGCACCGACAGCCAATCGTGGGGATCCATGCTCATCGTCACTCCGCGCTGGCCGCCAAGAGCGGCTTGTCGAGCTGGGCTGCGCGCAGGCACACGTCCTCGATCGCCAGCAACACCCGCTCCGGCGTCGCCGGCGCGTCGAGCCGCGGCGGCACGCGATGCTCGGCCGCGGCGGCGATGGCGTCCTTCAGCGCCAGGAACACCGCGTTCGCCAGCATCAGCGGCGGTTCGCCGACCGCCTTGGAGCGGTGGATCGTCTCCGCCCTGTTGCGCCCTTGCTTGTAGATATGCACCCGGAAGTCCTCCGGCAGGTCGCGGGCGACCGGGATCTTGTAGGTGGAGGGCGCGTGCGTCTTGAGCGCACCCGTCCTGTCCCACCACAGCTCCTCGCTGGTCAGCCAGCCCATGCCCTGGATGAAGCCGCCTTCGATCTGGCCGAGATCAATGGCGGGATTGATCGACTGGCCGACGTCGTGCAGCAGGTCGGCGCGCACGACCTTGTATTCGCCGGTGAGCGTGTCGACCAGCGTCTCGGCGACGGCGACGCCGTAGGCGAAGTAGAGGAACGGCCGGCCCGCGGCCGTCTTGCGGTCGTAGTGGATGAGCGGCGTCTTGTAGAAGCCGCTCGCCGACAGCTGGACGCGCGCGTGGTAGGCGAGGTCGACCAGCTCGCCGAAGCGCAGGCTGTCGTCGCCGATCTGCACGCGCCCGCCGGCGAAGCTGACGCGCGCCGGCGGCACCTTGAAATGTGTCGCCGCGAACCCGACCAGCCGGTTCTTGATCTCGCGCGCGGCGGCCTGTGCGGCCATACCGTTGAGGTCGGCGCCAGAGGACGCCGCGGTTGCCGACGTGTTCGGCACCTTGCTCGTGTTGGTCGCGGTGATCTTCACCTGATCGAAGCCGATCTGGAATTCCTCGGCGACAACCTGGGCGATCTTGGTCATCAGGCCCTGGCCCATCTCGGTGCCGCCATGGTTCAGGTGCACCGAGCCGTCGGTATAGACGTGGACGAGGGCCCCTGCCTGGTTGAGGAACGTCGTCGTGAACGAGATGCCGAACTTCACCGGTGCGAAGGCGAGGCCGCGCTTGAGGATGGCTGAAGAGCGGTTCCACGAGTCGATCTCGCGCCGGCGCGGCGCATACGCGGCCGAGCGCTCGATCTCGGCCGTGAGCTCGCCGACGATGTTGTCCTCGACCGCCTGGTGATACGGCGTGACGTTGCGCGTCTCGGTTCCGTAGTAGTTCAGTTTCCGAACTTCCAACGGATCTCGGCCGATACGGCGGGCGATGTCGTCGATGAGATTCTCGATCGCCAGCATGCCTTGCGGGCCGCCGAAGCCGCGGAAGGCGGTGTTGGACTGCGTGTTGGTGCGGCAGGCGTAGCCGACGAGGCGGACATCGGGGATGAAATAGCAGTTGTCGGCGTGGAACAGCGCCCGGTCGACGATCGATGGCGACAGGTCGGCGACATGGCCGGCGCGGGCGGCCAACGTCATGTCGAGCGCCAGAAGGCGGCCTTGACTGTCGTAGCCGGCGTCGTAACGCACCAGGAAATCGTGGCGCTTGCCCGTCATCATCATGTCGTCGTCGCGGTCGAGCCGGAGTTTCACCGGCCGGCCCGCTTTCGCCGCCAGCACCGCCGCGATGCCGGCGATGATCGCCGGCTGCGTCTCCTTGCCGCCGAAGCCGCCGCCCATCCGGCGCACCTCCACGGTGACGTCGTGGATCGGCCGGCCGAGCAGGCGCGCGGTCATCTTCTGGACTTCGCTCGGGTGCTGGGTCGAGGAATAGACGAGCATGTCGCCATCCTCTTGCGGCACCGCCATCGCCACCTGGCCCTCGAGATAGAAGTGATCCTGGCCGCCGCAACGGAATTCACCGCGCAGCCGGTGCGGCGCCCGCGCCAGCCCGCGGGCGGCATCGCCGCGCTTCATCTCATGCGGCGGACAGACCAGCGCCTTGGCGGCGAGCGCCTCTTCGATGGAGAGAATGGCCGGCCGGTCCTCGTAGTCGATCTCCACCAGGGCCGCGGCGGCGCGTGCCGCCTTGATCGAGGTGGCGGCGATGGCCAGGACCGGCATGCCGACATATTCGACGACGCCGGGGGCCAGGATCGGCTCGCCGGAGAAAATCGGGCCGACGTCATTCGTTCCCGGGATGTCGGCCCCGGTGACGATCGCGGCCACACCTGGCCTTGCCGCGGCGAGGCTCGTATCGATGCGGACCAACCGCGCATGCGCGCGCGGGCTGAGCAGCACATAGGCGTGCAGCAGGCCCGCAGGCTCGGGAATGTCGTCGGTGTAGACCGCCTCGCCGGTGACGTGCTTGTGGGCGCTGTCGTGCGGGATGGCGGCGCGGATGCCGCCCTGGATCAGGACGCCGGGCACGGGGACATCAGCCATAGGCGATCTTCGCACCGGCGACACCGGTGGCCTCGAGATGGAACCGCCGAAGCAGGTTGCGCGCCGTGAGCAGGCGGTAGCGCGCGCTGGCGCGGAAATCGTCGATCGGCGCGAAATCCTCGGCCAGGGCCGCCGCCGCCTGGTTGACCGTCGGCGGCGTCCAGGGGCGGCCGCGCAACGCCGCCTCAGCCGCCGGTGCGCGCTTCGGAATCGCCGCCATGCCGCCGAACGCGATCCTTGTGTCGCTGACCACCCCTCCCACGATGCGCACCGCGAACGCGGCACAGACGGCGGAGATGTCCTGATCCACCCGCTTCGACAGCTTGTAGGCCGCGAATTCGAGACCGGGCTCGGGCAGCGGAATACGCAGCCGGGCGACGATCTCGTTCCGTTGCAGCGCGGTCTTACGATAGTCCAGGAAGAACTCCTCGAGCGGCAATTCGCGCTCGCCGCCGAGGCTGATCAGCACGACGCTCGCGCCGAGTGCGATCAGCGGGGGCGCGCCGTCGCCGATCGGCGACGCATTGGCGATGTTGCCGCCGATCGTCGCCGAGTTGCGGATCGGCGGCGACGCAAAGCGGTGCACGAGCTCGGCGAAGTTGGGCCAGTAGCGCTGCAGCGCCGGCAACGCGTCGCTCCAGGTCGCAGCGCAGCCGATTTCGAGATGACTGCCGGTGGTCGCGATGGTGCGCAACTCGGCGATCTCGCCCAGCCAGACGACGTTCTTGAAGCTCTTGTGCTGCTTGGTGACGAGCAGGCCGAAGTCGGTGCCGCCCGCGAGCAGCATGGCATCCGGGTGATGGCGGAGATATTCGCCGAGCTCGCCGAGGCTGCGCGGCGCGAAGAAGTCCTTGCCGGCGGCCTTGTACTGCAGGCCGGTGAGCCGGCCGATGCGCTTGAGGCGGCCGTAGACCGTGTGCTCGCGGTCGAAGCGGTCTTCGCCCGGTCCCTGGTACATCAGGCGGGCGGCCTCGAGGATCGGCCGGTAGCCCGTGCAGCGGCAGAGATTGCCGGCCAGCGCCTGCAAAATCGTCTCGCGCGACGGCGCCTTGTCGTTGTGCCACAGCGCGAACAGCGACATCACGAAGCCCGGCGTGCAGAAGCCGCACTGCGAGGCATGCGCCTCGACCATGGCGCGCTGCACGGGATGCAGGGTCCCGTCGGGGTCCTTCACGCCTTCGACCGTGATCAGGTGCCGGCCGTCGAGCGTGGGCAGGAAGCGGATGCACGAGTTGATCGCGCGATAGCTCATCGCGCCTTTGTCGTTCGCCTCGGCGAGCACGACCGTGCAGGCGCCGCAATCGCCTTCGGCGCAGCCTTCCTTCGTCCCGCAGCGCCGCTCGTGGTTGCGCAGATATTCGAGGACGGTCGTGGTCGGATCGAGACCTTCGACCGCGCGCTCCTCGCCATTGAGCAGGAACCGGACCGCGTCTGCCAAAGCGTACCTCTTCGCCGAACTATGAGGAGTGCGGTCGGACGACGCAAGCGGCATGCCGCCGCCCCGCCGTTAGGAGTTTGATCACACTGCGGTACAATCGTAAAATCGGCGATCCACGGGGGATATAGCACCACATGCGGCGCTTTTTGGCGGGGGCGATCACGCTCGCGGCGCTATTGATTGCGTTACCCGCGCGCGCCGACGAGAAGGACGTCGAGGCCTATCTGCAGGCCTTCTACGAATCGGCGCTGTGGCAGGACGGCCGCTGGCCGCTGCCCGTCGAGAAGTGGACGCAACCGATCCGGATCCGCATGACCGGTCCGATGTCCGGAACCTATAGCGATATAGCGCTGCGCCAACTTCGCGAGATGGCGGCGCTCGCCGGGGTTTCTGTGACGATCCTTGAGCCGGCGGCAGCCGATGCGAACTTCCTCATCGAGTTCGTCGACGCGTCGCAATTGTTCGCCAATGGCCGTGCAGCAGCCTGCGTGTCGTCGTTGACGCCCGGCGCTGGTGGCGCCATCGACCGGGTGCGGCTGCAAATCAATTTGTACTATTCCGCGGATCTGCGGCAGTGCATCGCCCACGAACTCATGCATGCGATGGGATTTCCTGGTCACCCGCATGCGATCGACAGCGTTCTCAGCTACACGCATAACCGCGAAGGGCTGACCGGTCTCGACAGGATGTCGTTGCGGATTCTCTACGACGCCCGGATCAAGCCTGGCATCCTTCAACTGCCGGCTATGGCAGCCGCCCGCGACGTGCTGGTCGATAAGATGGTCGCCGATGGCGCGGCGCCCGAAACGCGCGACATGGGCCGCCGCTTTATCAAGAACCTGGCGCCATTGACCATCAAGCTGGCCGAAGACGGCAACGTCGGGCTTCAGATGGAGCTCGGATACGCCTACTCCTTCGGGCAAGTCGTCGACAGAAATGAGAAGGCGGGATTTCTTTGGTTTAAGCGCGCCGCTGTTGCCACCCAGCCGGAATGGCAGCGGTGGCGCCTGACTGCCGTGATGATGGTCGGCTACGATCTATGGACCGGGCACGGCGTCGAGGCCGATCCTGCCGAAGGGGTCCTGTGGTATCGTCGCGCCGCGGACCTGGGCCAGATTGCCGCCATGAACAATCTTGGCGTGGCGTTCAACGATGGAAAGGGCGTCGCCAAGGATCCGGTCGAAGCCTACAAATGGTTTTCCCTCGCCGCTGATCGGGGGCTTCCCGTTGCCAAGAAGAACTTGGCAGAGCTGATCAGCAAACTGACGGCAGAGGAGGTCGAGCAGGGGCGCCAACGCGCCGCTGCGTGGACACCGTCCCGCAACTGATGCACATGCTGACGAACAAGTGATCATCCGCCGCGCTTGAGATCGGCGGCACTCCTTGTTAATGCTGGCGTTTAGGGGAACGGAGGCTCATGACCTGGTCGATTGTCGCCCGCCACGACGGCGGCGCCGCGTTCGGCGTAGCGATCGCCACCAGGTTCTTCGCCGTGGGTGCGTTGTGTCCGTATGCGCGCAGCGGCGTCGGCGCGCTGGCGACCCAGGCGCTGGTGAATCCCACCTACGGGCGCCGCGGCCTCGATCTGCTCGATCAGGACATCGCCCCGGCCGAGGTCGTGAAGTCGCTGACCGGGCCCGATGACGGCCGCGATCACCGCCAGGTGCACATGGTGGACCGCCGCGGACGCATCGGCGCCTTCACCGGTTCCGCCTGTATCGACTGGTGCGGCCATGTCGTTCGCGAGGACTTCTCGGTCGCGGGCAACATGCTGGCCGGGCCGCGCGTCGTCGAAGACACGGCCGCGGCGTACGCGGCGGCGCACGACCGTCCGTTTGCCGAGCGGCTGCTTCAGGCGCTCGAAGCCGGCCAGGCCGCCGGCGGCGACAAGCGCGGCAAACAGGCGGCCGCGCTCCTGGTCTACACGAGCGAGGACTATCCCGCGCTCGATCTCAGGGTCGATGATCACGACGAGCCGTTGGCCGAACTGCGGCGGCTCTACGACAAGAGCTTCGAGCGCTTTCAGCCGTTCCTGCCGTTTCTGCCGAGCCGCGGCCGGCCCGCCGGCGTGTACGACCGCGCCGTCATCGATGCCGGGATCGCCGAGTTTCATGCCGCGCGCGGCGCGGCCGCCGGCAAGGATGTCTGATGCCGCGTCCGCTGCTCGACGTCCGCGACCTCAAGACGTATTTCGCGACCGATGACGGCGAGTTCCGGGCGGTGGACGGCGTCAGCTTCACGCTCGCGACCGGGCGCACGCTCGGCATCGTCGGGGAATCCGGATGCGGGAAGAGCGTCACGTCGCTGTCGATCATGGGACTCGTGCCGCAGCCGCCCGGCCGCATCGCCGGCGGCGAGATCCTGTTCGACGGCATCGATCTCCTCAAGCTCACGCCCGCCGAGATGCGGGAGCTGCGCGGCAACAAGCTGTCGATGATCTTCCAGGAGCCGATGACCTCGCTGAACCCGGCGTTCACGGTGGGCGAGCAGATCGTCGAAGGCATCCTGCGGCACCGGGGCGGCAGCCGTTCCGACGCCAAGGCGCACGCGATCGAGATGCTGCGGCGGGTGCGCATCCCGTCGCCCGAGCAGCGCTACGACGATTATCCGCATCGGCTGTCCGGCGGCATGCGCCAGCGGGTGATGATCGCCATGGCGCTGGCGTGCGAGCCGCGGCTCCTGATCGCCGACGAGCCGACCACCGCCCTCGACGTCACGATCCAGGCGCAGATTCTCGACCTGATGCGGGCTCTGCGCGCCGACACCGGCACGGCGATCATCCTGATCACCCATGACCTCGGCGTGGTGGCCGAGCTCGCCGACGACGTCGTCGTCATGTACGCGGGACGTATTGTCGAACGGGCGCCGGTCGAGGCGCTGTTCGCCGATCCGCAGCATCCCTACACGATCGGCCTGCTCGGCTCGATCCCGAAGCTGCATCTGGAGCAAGAGCGCCTGTCGGTCATCGAAGGCCAAGTGCCGAATCCGCTGGCGCCGGTGGCGGGCTGTCCGTTTCACCCGCGTTGCCCGTTCGCCGAAGAGCAGTGCCGCCGCGCAGTGCCGCCGCTGGCGGACGTCCGGAAGGGTCATGAAGCGGCGTGCTGGCGGGCACCGTTGGAAGAGAAGGTGCCGGCATGACGGCGGCGTCAGCCCCCCGCAATGAGACCGCGGCACCGCTGCTGCGCGTGCAGGGTCTGGTCAAGCATTTCGCGGTCGGCGGCGGCTGGCTGTCGCGCGGCAGCGGCGTGGTCCGGGCGGTCGACGGCATCAGCTTCGATCTTGCCGCGGGCGAGACGTTGGCGCTGGTCGGTGAAAGCGGCTGCGGCAAGTCGACGGCGGGCCGCCTGGTGCTGCGACTTCTGGAACCGACGTCCGGATCGGTCGTGTTCGACGGTCAGGATATCTTTGCCCTCGATGAAGAGCGCATGCGGACGCTCCGGCGCCAGCTGCAGATCATCTTCCAGGATCCGTATGCGTCCCTCAATCCGCGCATGACCGTCGGCCAGATGCTGTCCGAGCCGCTGGCGCTCCACGGCCTCGCCGAAGGCCGCGCGCGGCGGACGCGGGTCGAAGAGTTGCTGCGGATCGTCGGCCTTCTGCCGCAGCATGCGCAGCGTTATCCGCACGAGTTCTCAGGCGGCCAGCGCCAGCGCGTCGGCATTGCCCGCGCGCTGGCGGTCGAGCCGCGACTGATCGTCTGCGACGAGCCGGTGTCGGCCCTCGACGTGTCCGTCCAGGCGCAGGTCGTCAATCTCCTGCAGGATCTGCAACGCCGGTTCGGGCTTGCCTACATCTTCATCGCGCACGACCTCGCGGTCGTGAAGCACATCGCCAGCAAAGTCGCCGTGATGTATCTCGGCAAGATCGTCGAATATGCCGACAAGCGCGGGCTGTTCGCGCAGCCGCGACACCCTTATACGCAGGCGCTGTTGTCCGCGATCCCCATCCCGGAGCCGGGCGCCAAGCGGCAGCGCATCATCCTGCAGGGCGACGTGCCGAGCCCGCTCAACCCGCCGTCAGGCTGCCGTTTCCGCACGCGCTGTCTGCACGCGCGCCCGCGCTGCGCCGAAGAGGAGCCGCGGCTGCTCGAGGACGGTCCCGGCCATGCCGTGGCTTGCCATTTCTGGCGCGAGATCGAGCCGCCCCGCGACGTCATGCCAATCGAGCAGGCGCCCGCAAACCAGCGCCTCGCGCGGCTGCAGGCCGCCTTCGATGCGGGTGCGGCGACGAAGCATCCGACTTAAGCGGGTTCGACTTGATGCGCCGCCCCCGGTATGTTGTTTGCAAGGAAAAAGCGCGTTTCGCGTGACGGAACGCGCGCACAGGAGGAGAGCATGAAATTCACGTCGTGGCTGATCCGTTTGGCGATGGCGCTGGTTGCGGTGATGGCGGTCGCGCAGACGCCGACTCATGCGCAGACATTGCGGATCGGCCTGGCCGAGGACCCGGACGTTCTCGATCCTACTCTCGCGCGTACCTTCGTCGGCCGCATCGTGTTCGCCGCCCTGTGCGACAAGCTCGTCGACATCGACGAAAAGCTGAACATCGTCCCGCAGTTGGCGACGAGCTGGCAATTTGCGCCCGACAACAAGTCCGTGACGTTCAAACTGCGGCAGGGCGTCGTCTTCCACGACGGCGAGCCGTTCAACGCCGAGGCGGTGAAGTTCAACATCGAGCGGCACCAGACCATGCCGGGCTCGAACCGGCGCAGCGAGCTCACCGCGATCAACGGCGTGGACGTGATCGATCCCTACACCGTCCGCTTCGACTTGAAGGCGCCGTTCGCGCCGCTGCTGTCGCTGCTCTCCGACCGCGCCGGCATGATGGTATCGCCAAAAGCGGCGAAGGCCGCCGGCGACAAGTTTGGCGCCAATCCCGTCTGCTCGGGCCCCTTCAAGTTCGTCGAGCGCGTGGCACAGGACCGCATCGTGTTCGACCGCTTCCCGAACTACTGGAACAAGGCGGCGATCCATTTCGATCGCGTCGTCTACCTGCCGGTCGTCGACAACACCGTGCGGCTGGCCAATCTGCAGTCGGGTCAGCTCGATTTCATCGAGCGCGTGGCGCCGTCGGACATGCAGGCGGTGGGCCGCGATTCCCGCTTCAAGGTCGCGCGCATCGTCGGTCTCGGCTACCAGAGCATCACGATCAATATCGGCAAGAGCGACCGTGCCCAGCAAAATCCGCTCGGCAAGGATCCGCGCGTGCGCGAGGCGTTCGAGCTCTCGCTCGACCGCGATGCGATCGTCCAGGTGGCGATGGAGGGCGAGGCGACGCCCGGCAATCTCTGGGTCCCGCCGAGCCATCCGCTCTATCCGAAGAACGTGCCGGTTCCGAAGCGCGACGTTGCCAAGGCGAAAGCGCTGCTCAAGGAAGCCGGCGTCCCCAATCCCAGTTTCACCCTGATGACCCCGACGACCAACGAGGCGCAGAAGCTGGCGCAGGTCGTCCAGGCCATGGCGAGCGAGGCCGGCTTCGATGTCAAGATCCAGTCGACGGAGTTCTCGACGTCGCTCGGGCTCGCCGACAAGGGCGAATACGAGGCCTATGTGCTCGAATGGAGCGGGCGCTCGGATCCTGACGCCAACACGACGCCGCATCTCTACACCAAGGGCGGTCAGAACTATTCCGGCCTGTCGGATCCCGCAGCCGACAAGGCGATGGACGATTCGCGCCTCGTCCTCGATCCGGCCGAGCGCCTGAAGGCTTACGAGCGCCTCGCGACCATCGTCCATGAGAAGCGGCCGCTGATCTATCTCTATCACCGCAACTGGCTGTGGGCGTACACGGGCAAGCTTTCGGGCGTGCGGCCTATCCCGGACGCGCTGCTCCGCCTTCAGGACCTGAAGCTAAACTGACGCGCGCGGCCCGGGAGCGCGGAGCATGGATGCCGCGGTTGCGTTTGCGGGGATTTTGGGCGCGCTGGCGCTTGGCATGGTGAGTCCCGGGCCAAGCTTCATCATGGTCGCGCGCACGTCCGTAGCCGTTTCGCGCGGCGCCGGCATGGCCGCGGCCGTCGGCATGGGTGTGGGCGGCCTCGCGTTCGGCATCCTCGCCCTGCTCGGGTTAGAGGCGGTGCTTGCGCACGCTGCCTGGCTCTATGCGGCGCTGAAAGTCGGTGGCGGTCTCTACCTCATCTATCTCGCCGTGCGCCTGTGGGGCGGGGCGTCGCAGCCGTTGGCGCTGGCGCCCGACTCGGCGCGCTCGGGCAGGGGGCTCGCGACATCGTTCGCCCTCGGCCTCGCGACCCAGCTCAGCAATCCCAAGGCCGCCGTCATCTATGCCAGCGTGTTCGCAGCGCTGTTGCCGTCCGCGCCGCCGGCGTGGCTCTATATCGCGCTGCCGCCGCTGATCTTCGTGATGGAGACCGGCTGGTATGCGCTGGTCGCCACCGCGTTCTCATCAGGGCGGCCGCGTTCGCTGTATCTCGCCGCCAAGGCCTGGATCGACCGCGCCGCGGGCGCCGTCCTCGCGGCCCTCGGCATCCGGCTCATTTTCGAGGCCGGCCGGACCGCCTGACCATGTGGGCCTACCTGCTGCATCGTCTGGCGACGATCGTTCCGACCTTGCTGTTCGTCTCGATCCTGATCTTCGGCCTGCAGCAGCTGCTCCCCGGCGACCCCGCGATCGCCCTGTCCGGCGAGGATCGCGACCCGACCGTCATCGCCTATCTGCACCAGAAGCTGCATCTCGATGAGCCGCTGCCGGTCCGCTATGGCTACTGGCTGGGCGCGCTGCTGCACGGCGATCTCGGCGAATCGGTCCGCATCCAGCGGCCGGTGCTCGATCTCATCCTCGAAAAGCTTCCGGTGACGTTGCAGCTCGCCTCGATGGCGATCGTGATCGCCATCCTCATCGGCGTGTCGGCGGGCGTGATCTCCGCCGTGAAGAAGGACAGCGTCTGGGACTATGCGGCGAACCTGTTCGCGTTGTGGGGGCTCTCGACGCCGAATTTCTGGCTCGGCATCATGCTCATCCTGCTGTTCGCGGTGCATCTCGGCTGGCTTCCGGCCTCCGGCTACGTCAGTCCGTTCGAGGATCTCAAGGCCAACCTCGCCGCGATGATCATGCCCGCGTTCGTCCTCGGCAACTCGTTCGCGGCCGTGCTCATGCGCCACACGCGCAGCGCCATGCTCCAGGTGTTAAGCCAGGACTATGTCCGTACGGCGCGGGCGAAGGGCCTCGATGAGCGGGTGGTCGTGCTGCGGCACGCGCTGCGCAACGCGCTGGTGCCGGTGATCACCTTGGGCGCTTTGGGTTTCGGCGAGCTGCTCGGCGGCACCGTGCTGACGGAAACGATCTTCACCGTGCCGGGCTTCGGCAAGCTGATCGTCGATGCCGTGTTCAACCGCGACTACGCGGTGGTGCAGGGCGTGGTCCTGTTCACCGCCACCGCTTACATCACGCTCAATCTTCTGGCCGATCTCGGCTACTTCGCGGTCAATCCGCGGCTGCGGGGCTAGATGAGCGCCACGGCCGACATCGTCCTACCGGTTCGCGAGCTCAGTCCGGCGCAGCGCGCCTGGCGCCGCCTGTTGCGCCGCCGCGGGGCGATGGTGGGCCTGATCGTTATCCTGTTCTTCGTAGCGCTCGCGGCGCTGGCGCCGTACGTCGCTCCCTACGACCCCTTGAAGACGAATTTCCTCGCCGTGCGTAAGCCGCCGAGCGGCGCGTATTGGTTCGGCACCGACGAGATCGGCCGCGACATGCTGTCCCGCGTCATCTGGGGTACTCGCGCGTCGCTCCTGGCCGGCGTCGTGTCGGTGAGCATCGCGCTGACCTTCGGTGTGCCGCTCGGC
>Ga0335070_10008603_pt1 | contig 11968 bp, 9 predicted proteins | sample Lox_Sample_13_FD_206722 | JGI IMG/M metagenome (GOLD analysis project Ga0335070, IMG submission 206722) | Soil microbial communities from Loxahatchee National Wildlife Refuge, Florida, United States - Lox_Sample_1.3 | ecosystem: Environmental > Terrestrial > Soil > Wetlands | place: USA: Florida...
CCCGCCGCGCCGGCGGATGCCGCTGCGAGCGGGAATCGCCGCGCTCGCGGCCGGCTTCGCGAGCTATCCCGCATGGGCGGGGCTGATCACGGTCGTCGGCCTGCGCCTCGGTCTCCCATTCCGGGATCCGACGCCGCCGGGCGCCGGAAGCCCGGCGCTCTGGGTCGCGGCGCTCGTGCTCGCGCCGATCTTCGAGGAGCTGCTCTACCGCGAACGTCTGCTTCCCGCGCTGCGCCGGCGCATCGGCGCCTTGCCGGCGGTCTTCGCGACGAGCGCGCTCTTCGCCCTTCCCCACCTCGAGCCCTGGAACGTGCTCGGCACCTTCCTGGTCGGGCTCATGCTCGGGACGGTCTTCCTCGGGACGGAGTCCGTCGCGCTCTGCATCGCCCTGCACGCGAGCCTCAATCTCGCGTGTCTCGCCTGCGGCGTCCCGCCAGTGCGGCTCGCGCTCGCTCCGCTCGCGAGTGCAGCGCTGGGCGGTCTTCTCCTCGCCGCGAGCCTGCTCTGGATGCGCGCACGCGTCCGGGCGCTCTCGCCTTGTACGCTTCGCTCCGCCGAGGTCGCGCATGGCTAGAGCGGCGACCTCGCGGAACCGGCTGCTGACGGCGAGCGTCGTCGCGAGCTTCGTCATCGTGACGCGCACCCTCTTCCCGGATCCCCAGATCCGCGCCGCGAATCAGTATCTCTTCGTCATCACGCTCGGCTACGGCCACCTGATCGGAGCCGCGGTGTTCTCGCGGCGCCGTCTGGCGGGCCTCGTCCCGGCCGGCGTCCCACCGCGCCTGTTCTGGGCCTTCGTGGGCGTGAGCATCGCGAACCTCTTCGCGCTCTACGCGTGGCTCTCGAACGTATCGACCCTCTTCTTCTTCCCGTTGCTCGGCGTCTCGCTGTGGCACATCGTCGAGAACGATCTCGCGCTCGCCGGACCCTCGCGAAATCACCTCGCGCTCGGCGCGTTGCCGCGCTCGCTCGAGGGCCACCTCCTCTCCCTCGGGATCACGGCGCTCGTCCTCGCCGTCGGGCAGTCGATCCTGACGCCGGCCGACTACGGTCCCGTGCTCGCAGGGTCTCCCCTGATTCGACTCGGCGACGCACCGGCACGATTCGCGGCGGCCGGCTGTGGCCTCGTGATCGCGGCGACCGGGAATCGGCGCGGGATCGGGATCGCGCTCGCGGGCGCGAGCCTGCTCCTTCCCGCCGATTCGCTGCGCGCTCTCTCGTTCGGCGACTTCTTCAGCGCCGTCACGCTCTACCACCTCGTCCAGTTCCTGCTCCTCTTCGCCGGACGGGCGCGCGAGACGGCCGACACGGCCGCGCGTCGCCGCCTCCTGCGCGATCTCGCCTCGGTCCACCTGCCGCCCGCGGCGCTTTGCATCGCGCTCCTGCTCGGGCCCGGAGCGTATTTCGCCGCGCTCCGCTACGCGATCTTCTCGCCGGCGATCTATCTGTTCTGGTCGGTGCTCCACGTCGGCCAGACGCTCGCGACGCGCGGGGTCGAGCGGCAGCCGGCGCGCGCGGCGGAGCCAGTCGGGGTATGACGCCCCCTGTGCTTCAGCTGGCCTTGCTCTCCGCGGCGTTCTGGGTTGCCCTGATCGCGTACGAGCGCCGCGAGCCCGAGGGCGAGCGCGGGCTGCGGTTCGGGGCGGGCCTGGCGTTCGGAGGCGCTCTCGCGCACCTCGGCTGGGCGGCGCTCTACGCCGACCGCGTGTGGGCCGCGCCGGCCGCCCTCTTCTCCCCGGCCGGGTTCTGCGTCCTCTTCGTCCCGCTCGGACCGCTCGCCGCAGCGCCGTGGCGCGCGCCGCGCGCGGAGCGCGATCGCTTCCTTGCGGCGGCCTTCGCGAGCCTCCCGCTCGCGCTCGCGACGGCGCGCCTCGGGTGCTTGGTCGCGGGCTGCTGCGGCGGGCTGCCGACCGATCTGCCGTGGGGCCTGCGGTTGGGCGACGACACGATCTCGCGTCACCCGACCGCGCTCTACGACATCGCGGGCCTGCTCGCGCTCCACGCGCTGGCAAGCCGGCTTCCGGCGGCCCGCGTCGCGCCGGTCGTGCTGGCTGGCTTCGGCCTGCTGCGGCTCGCCATCGACCCGCTGCGGGCGCTGCCGCCGCTCGGACCGCCGCTCGTGTCGCCGGGGCTGGTGGCCGCGGCCTGGATCGGGGTAGGTCTCGCGATCCTCTTGTATTCGGCCCCCTCGGCGAATAGGATGAATGTGGAATTCGAGAGATGGACTCGACCGAGTTCTGGCTAAGCCTTGCACTCGTTCTCTACTCTCTCGTTGGCGTGGTTTGGACGTTCGCGCAGTGGAGGCGCGGCCGAGCCTCCGGGCTGCTGCTGACGGAGCGGATTCTTCTCCTGGCCGTCATCACGTGGCTCTTCGGCCAGCCCCTGGCGGAGTCGTGGTTCGGCTGGCGCCGCTCCCGGCTTCGGATCATCCTCGTCGGGTTGCCGCTCCTCGCCGCGTGGATCACGATCGGCTTCCGCCTCAGGCAAACCAGCTAGCCCAGCTGCGCAAGCAGGCGATGCGCCGCCTCGAACAGCGCGTCAGCGTCGTCCGACTGCGGAAGCGGCGCGAAGATCTTGTGGTTGGGCGCGACGCGGATGCCGAGCGTCGGGTGCGTGAGCAGGTTCACGAGCCGGGTCGGGTCGACGCGCGTCGCGTCGGCGGCCGTCAGCACCAGATCCTCGCCGGCCACGTCGACGGCGGCGATGCCGAGGCGGCGCGCCGCGATCTTGAGCCGGATCACCGCGAGCAGGTTGGCCGCCTCGTCCGGGCACGAGCCGAAGCGGTCGAGCAGCTCGTCGCGGATGCGGTCCACGTCCGCATCGTCGGGCGCCGAGGCGAGGCGCTTGTAGAGCACCAGCCGCTGGCTCACGTCGGGCACGTAGTCCTCGGGCAGCCGCGCTGGGACGGGGAGGCGGATCTCGGGATCGAGCTGCTTCTCCTTGGCCTGGCCGCGCAGCTCCTCGATCGTCTCCTCGAGCAGCTCCATGTAGGTCTCGAAGCCGACCGCCGCGATGTTGCCCGACTGCTTGCCGCCGAGCAGGTCGCCGGCGCCGCGGATCTCGAGGTCCATGCTGGCGAGCTTGAAGCCGCTGCCGAGCTCGGTGAAGGACTGGATCGCCTCGAGCCGGCGGCTCGCCTCCTCCGTGAGCGTCCGGTCGCTCCCCCGCAGCAGCAGATAGCAGTAGGCGCGGTGGTGGCTGCGTCCGATGCGCCCGCGCAGCTGGTAGAGCTGTGCGAGCCCGAAGCGGTCCGCCCGGTCGATGATCATCGTGTTGGCGCGCGGGATGTCGAGACCGCTCTCGATGATCGAGGTCGACAGCAGCACGTCTGCGTCGCCGCGCAGGAAGCGCAGCATGCGCTCCTCGAGCTCGCGCTCGTGCATCTGGCCGTGCGCGACCACCACCCGGGCCTCCGGCACGCTGCGCGCCAGCATCTCGGCGACCTGCCCGATCGAGTGCACCCGGTTGTGCACCAGGAACACCTGCCCGCCGCGCCGCATCTCGCGCAGGATCGCCTCGCGAACCAGCGACTCCGACCAGCGCGCCACCTGGGTGCGGATGGCGAGGCGGTCGGCGGGAGGCGTGTTGATCACCGAGAGGTCGCGGAGCCCGCTGAACGCCATCTGCAGCGTGCGCGGGATCGGCGTCGCCGAGAGCGTCAGCACGTCGACCGTCTTCTTCAGGCGCTTGATGCGCTCCTTGTGCGCCACGCCGAAGCGGTGCTCCTCGTCGACCACCAGGAGACCCAGGTCGCGGAACTCGACGTCCTTCTGCAGGAGCCGGTGGGTGCCGATCGCGATGTCGACCGACCCGCTCGCGATCCCCTCCGCCACGCTCCGGGCCTCGGCGGGCGAGCGGAAGCGCGACAGCGACTCGATGCGCACCGGATGGCCGTCGAAGCGCTTGCGGAACGTCTCCTCGTGCTGCTGACACAGGACCGTGGTGGGCACCAGCACGGCGACCTGCTTGCCATCGCTCACGACCTTGAAGGCGGCGCGCACCGCGACCTCGGTCTTGCCGAAGCCGACGTCGCCGCACACGAGTCGGTCCATCGGCTTCGAGCGCTGCAGGTCGCCGAGCACGTCCTCGATCGCAGCGAGCTGGTCCTGGGTCTCCTCGTAGGCGAAGGCGGCCTCGAACTCCTCGAGCGCGCGGTCGCGCGGAGAGAACGAGAAGCCGGTGGCGAGCTCGCGCGCGGCGTGCAGGTTCAAGAGCTCGCGCGCCATGTCGCGCAGCGCGTGCTTCACCTGGCGGCGGGTCTTCTCCCAGGTCGCGCCCCCGAGCTTGTCGAGGCGCGGGGTGTGGCCGTCCGCGCCGACGTAGCGCTGCACCAGGTTCAGGCGGTAGACGGGCACGAAGAGGCGGTCGCCGCCGTCGTACTCGATGCGCAGGAACTCGCTGGTCGTCGACTGGACCGCGAGCTGGACGAGCCCCCGATAGACGCCGATGCCGTGCTCGGCGTGGACGAGCGGGTCGCCAGGCTGGAGCTGGGCGAGCGCCTCGATCGACGCGGTCTCGCGGACGCCGGCGCGCGAGCGGCGCCGCTCGCGCGGGCCGAAGATCTCCTCGTCGGTTACCAGCGCGAATCGCTCGAGCGGCAGCGCGATCCCCGCCGAGAGCGCCGCCACGCGCACCTCGGTCCGGCCGGGGCGGCCCCAGCGCGCGGCCGGCCGCGGGTCGCTCGCGATCCGCGGCTCGAGGCCGTACTCCGCGAGCAGAGCGCGCAGGCGCTCGGCGCCGGAGAGCGAGGCCGATGTCAGCACCACGCGCCAGCGCTCCGCGAGCCAGCGCTCGAGGCGCGCGACGAGTGGCAGGAGCGCGGCGTCCCCGGTGCGCGCGCGGGTCAGCTCGCGCGCCAGCTCCTCGTGGTCCCGGGTGGAGAGCGCGATGCGCTCCGGCCCTCCGTCGTCGGCGACGTCGAGCCGCTCGAGCGACACGGGTCTGCGTCGGGAGAGCTCGGCTTCGATCTCGCCGGGCGCGAGCAGCAGCGCCTCGGGAGGCGCGACGACGCGCCCGGCGCTGCGGGCCGCCTCCGCCCCGGCGGCGGCCTCGTCGGCGAAGCGCGCGACCCGCTCGCGGCCGGCCTCGGGCTCGTCGATCAGCACCAGCGCGCCGTCGGGCAGGAAGTCGAAGAACGTCTCGACCGGCGGCTGGACCCACGGCGCCAGCGCCTCGGCGCCCGGCGGCAGGTGCCCGCGCAGGAGCGCGTCGAGCGTCTCGTCGACGAGCCGCGGATCCGCGCCCTGCTCCTCGGCACGCCGGCGGATCGCGTCGCCCTGATCGATCAGGAGCGCCCGGTCGGGCAGCAGCTCGCGCGGCGGCGGCGCGACGACGCGCCCGAGGCGCTCCTGCGAGCGCTGGCTCGCGGGGTCGAACTCGCGGATCGACTCGACGTCGTCGCCGAGGAGCTCGATGCGCACGGGCCGCGCGCGCTGCGGCGGGAACAGATCGACGATGCCGCCGCGCACCGCGAGCTCGCCGCGCTCCTCGACGAGCGGCATGCGGGCGTAGCCGGCGCCCACCAGGCGCGCGACCAGCTCGTCGCGGTCGACGGGCTTCCCCACCTCGATCTCGACCGCGTGCGCGCGCACGGCGTCCCGGCTCGGGACGCGCAGCGCGAGCGCCGTCCACGGCGCGACGACGACGAGCCCCTCGCGCTCCGCCAGCAGGCGGTACAGCACGTCCATGCGCTGCGCGGTCAGGAACGGCTGGGGCGAGAAGCGGTCGTAGGGGAGCGTGTCGGGGCGCGGGAAGGGCCGAACCCGACCGCCCTGCTCGGCCGGCGGCTCGCCGAGCAGCACGCGCAGGTCTTCGGCGGCGGCGTCGGCCGACCGCGCGTCCGCCGCCAGGTAGAGCGCGCAGCGCTCCGGCTCGGCGAGGACGAGTCGCGCCGCGACGAGCGCTCGGCCGGCTCCCCGGAGACCGGTGAGACGCAGCGCTCCGCGGCGCGCGATCGCGCGCTCGACGATCTCATCCAGGCTCTTCGCCAAAGGTCTCCGCTCCCCAACCTCGCGACCGAAACACGGACGCGCACGAAATACGGCGCGCCCCGGCCCCACCCGGTGGGGGTGGGGTCGAGGCGAACGCCGGGCGCAGTCTAGCGGACGAGCGGGCGGACGAAGTCGAGCGTGCGGTGGGCGAGGTGGGTCGGGTCGTGCTCGCGCGCAAGGGTGCGGCGCGCCCCGGCGCCGAGCTCCGCCGCGAGCGACGGATCGGCGGCGAGCGCGCGGATCGCACCGGCCCAGGCGTCGGCCGGAGCGTCGTCGTCGAGCAGCCACGCCGAGCGCCGGTGCTCGAGCGTGTCGGCCACCGCGGCGCGTGCGGCGATCGCTCGCGCCGCCTCCATGTAGTTGAGGAGCTTCACCGGGAAGCCGCCCGGGACGCGCCGCGGCAGGAGCGCGAGCGCGGCGCCGAAGAGGAGCCGCCGCGCCTCCGCGGCGTCCTCGACGCGGAGCGTGCGGAGCGGCGGCGGCGCGATCCCGGCACCGTGCGTCGCGACGACGACCGGCAGCTCGACGCGCCGCGCGGCGGCCGCGAGCGCGCCGAGGTCCTGGTAGCGGTCGAGATTGCCGGCGTAGAGGGCGAAGCGCGCGGGCTCGAGGCCGCGGCGGAGGCACGCCGCGGCGATCGCGTCGGGCGCGGGGGGATCGCCGGCTGCGAGGGCGGGCGGGATCCTGGCCAGAGGACCGCGGGCCGCGCCGCCGAGCGCCCGCTCGGCGGCGCGCGAGAGCACGAGGAGCGCGTCGGCGCGGCGCGCGAGTGTGCGGTCGAGGCGCGCGCCGATCGGCCGCAGCGCCGTCGCGAAGGCGGCCGGCGCGTAGGTCTCGAGCTCGCACTCCGCGAGCGTGTGGACCACGTACACCACCGGGCGTCGAAGCCGCGGCCGGACGGCGAGCGCGACCGCCGCCGCTTCGGCGTTGTGCGCGAGGACTGCGTCGAAGCGCCGACGGCGGTGCGCGGTGAGCAGCGTGAGGGCGAGCGCGGCGTCCGCCCCCGGCTTGGCGAGCCGGGGGCCGGAGCGCAGGCTGCGCGGCGAGAGCGCGCGCGGCGCGCGGACGACATCGATCCCCTCGAGGTCGCTACCCGCGGCGGCGCCGCGTCCGTAGCAGACGATCGCGACCTCGGCGCCGGCGTCGCGGAGCGCGCGCGCCTGCGCGGCGAGATAGGCCTGCGAGCCCTGCGGCGACGGGAACGCGAAGGCGCCGAGCAGCGCGAGGCGCACGCCGCGTCTTCGGCTACGCGTCCGCTCCGGGCGCGAGCGGCTCGCGCACCGGGCGCCGCAGACGGGTCGACGGGCGCCGCAGCTCCCGATAGAGCACGAGCAGCTCGACGAGCGCGCGGGCGATCACGCGGAGCGTCGCGCCCTTCGAGCGCCCCGCCACGCGCGGCCTGTGCGTGACGGGCACCTCGCGGATCCGGAAGCCGGCCTGCCGCGCGCGCAGGAGCAGCTCCGTGTTGACGAACGCGCCGATCGAGGCGAGCGGCAGCGCCTCGAGCACCGGTCGGCGGAACACCTTGAACGCGCAGTCGATGTCGCGCACCGCGAGGCCGAACAGCGCGCGCACCACCAGGCGATGGCCGAACGCGAGCGCACGGCGGCGCCAGGGGTCGCGGCGCGGCGCGCGATAACCGACGACGAGGTCGCAGGCGCCGGTGTGCGCGAGCAGCGCGGCCAGCTCGGCCAGGTCGAACTGCAGGTCGGCGTCGCTGAAGAACACGAGCTCGCCGCGCGCGGCGCGGAGGCCGGAGCGCAGCGCGGCTCCGTAGCCGCGGTTCGCGGGGTGACGCAGCAGGCGCACGCGCGGGTCGGAGCGGCACAGCGCCTCGACGATCGCGGCCGATCGATCGCGGCTCCCGTCGTCGACGACGACGATCTCGAAGGTCGCCGCCAGGCGCGGCGCCAGCGCCAGCGCCGCCTCGAGGAGCGGCCCGACGTTCTCCTCCTCGTCGAAGACCGGGAAGACGAGCGACAGCCGCGGCGTGTCGGCCGGGTCGCTCATTCCAGGTATCCGAGCGCGCGCAGGCGGGCCGCCACGCGCGCCTCCTCCTCGGCCGTGTAGGGCGCGGCCTGCGGCGGGTCCGGCGCAGCCGCGTCGGCCTCGGCGCCGAGCACACCGAGCACGACCGACCCGACCTCCGCGATCGATGCCGGGGGCTCGGCGCGGGAGGCGCGGCTCCCGCCCGCGACCAGCCAGATTCCGCGGGGCCGATGCGTTCCGTTCATGCCGCGCCCGCGCCCGCCGGCGAGCTCGCCGTCGCCGAGCGTCCGGATGGCGCGCGCCGTGGCGTCGCTCCACGGTGTCGGGACGAGCGAGTGCGCGTAGCCCCCCTCGAGCGCGAGCTCGACCACGACGTCGGGCGCGCGCGCGACGAACGGGCCGCGATGGACCGCCTCGCGCGGGAGCGCCCGTGCCACCACCGGGTCTCCACCGGCCAGGCCCACCGCGGCGGGGAGCTTCCAGTCGAGCAGTGCGTCGATCACGTCGCGGCGCGCGCGCTCGTAGTCGGCGGGCGCGACCGCGCCATCCGCCTCGCGCCCGCGCACATTGATCCACACGCCCGGCTGCGTGTTCGCCTCCTCGGAGAAGGCCGCGCTCGCGCTCCAGTCGAAGCCACCGAAGCGGGCCGCGCTCTCGAGGCGCGCGGCCGAGCCGCGCAGTCGGCGGAAGACCGCCTGCCGCGCGCGGGGTGGAAGCGCGCGCAGCGCCAGGTTGCGCGCCCGCTGCGCCGCCAGGTCGCTCCCGCCGGCGCGTCGCCGCCGCAGGAGCCCGCACTCGGCGAGGCGGCGGTTCAGGTGGACGACGCGTCGCGACGCGCCGCCCTGACCGTGGTCGGAGAGCAGGATCGCGAGAGCATCGTCGCCGAAGGCCTCGCGCAGCGCACCGGCCGCGGCGTCGAGCCGCTCGTAGACCGCGGTGACGGCGCCGCGCCGCAGCGCGCTCGCGGACGCGTCGTGGCGCGGCGAGGCCGGGTCGTGGTCGCGCCAGTAGTGGTGCGCGACGGTGTCGCTCTCCGAGAACACCACGGCCATCAGCGCGGGCTCGCGACCCGCCTCGCGGAGCTGGCGCAGCGCCTCGAGCGCGAAGCCGGTCTTGCGGTCGACCTGCTCGAGCAGCGTCGCCACCGCGCACTCGTGCCAGCCGCTTGCGCGGGCGTCCTCGTCGAGCACGGGCCGCATCCACGGCCCGGCGAGCCTGGCGACGCGTTCATAGAGGATGGGATCGCTGGCCGAGCGCGGGTCGCTACCGCTCGACACGGGCGCGTCGAAGCCGGGGACCACGAGGCCGGTCACGTCCGCCTCGGTCGGGAAGCTCGCGGGCACGCCGAGCACGAGCACGTCCCGCCCGGCGCGCGCGACGCGGTGCCAGAGCGTCTCGCCCGCGCGATCGGCGGCGTTGACGAAACGCAGCCGATAGCGGCCGGGCAGCTTCTGCGTGAAGTCGAACAGGCCGTGCTCGCCCGGCTCGAGCCCGGTCGCGAACGACGACCAGGCCGGGAAGCTCATCGGCGGCGCGGTGCTCGGGAGCGGCACCGGCGCGCTCTCGCGCAGCCACGCGGTGAGGTTCGGCAGCCGTCCGGCGGCCGCCAACGGTCGCAGCACGTCCCAGTCCGCGCCATCGAGGCCGACGATCAGGACGCGTTGGTTGCTGAGCTGCCGCACCATCTATTGACGCTCGCTGCCCGAATCGGCCTCCGGCCGATTGGGTTGCTGAGCTGCCGCACGTCCTGATTGACTTCGCTCGCCTTCGGCTCGCTGCGCGCGCCCGCTTCGCGGGCTCTTGCGGGGATTTCCAGACGATCGCATTGCTTCGGAGCGGACGTTACCCGAGGCGCTCGATGACGGCGTCGGTGAAGGCGTCGGTCGAGGCGTGGCCGCCGAGGTCGCGGGTGCGGCAGGCGGGCTCGGCGAGGGCGGCGTGCACGGCGGACTCGATGCGCGCCGCCGCTGCCGTCTCGCCCAGGTGGCGCACCAGCTCGGCGGCCGAGAGGATCAGCGCCGTCGGATTGGCGAGGCGCTTGCCCGCGATGTCGGGAGCGCTCCCGTGCACCGCCTCGAAGACCGCGCAGTCGTCGCCCATGTTCGCGCCCGGCACCACGCCGAGGCCGCCCACCAGGCCGGCGCAGAGGTCCGACAGGATGTCGCCGTAGAGGTTCTCGAGCAGCAGCACGTCGAAGCGGGTCGGATCCGTCACGAGCTGCATGGCGCAGTTGTCGACGATGATCTCGTCGTACTCGACGTCGCGGTGGTCGCGCGCGACGCGGCGGGCGCACTCGAGGAACAGGCCGTCCGAGAGCTTCATGATGTTGGCCTTGTGCACGGCCGTGATGCGTCGGCGGCCGAGCCGCTCCGCCAGCGCGAACGCGTAGCGCGCGATGCGCAGGCACGCCCGCTCGGTGATCACCTTGATGCTCTCGACCACGCCCGGCGTCACGCGGTGCTCGAGGCCGGAGTAGAGGTCCTCGGTGTTCTCGCGCACGACGATCAGATCGACGCCCTCGAAGCGGGTCGCGAGCCCGGGGATCGAGCGCACCGGCCGGATCGAGGCGTAGAGGTCGAGACCCTGGCGCAGCGTCACGTTGGCGCTGCGGAAGCCCTCCCCGATCGGGGTCGCGATCGGGCCCTTCAGCGCCACGCCGTGCCGGCGGATCGACTGGAGGACGGGCTCGGGGATGGGGCTTCCATACTTGGCGACCACCTCGCCGCCGGCCTCGACGCGCTCCCAGTCGAGCGCGACGCCGGCCGCCGCCACCACGCGGACGGCGGCCTCGGTCACCTCGGGGCCGATCCCGTCGCCGGGGATCAGCGTCACGGTCGGGGGTCGGTTGCCTCGGGTCGGCTTGGGGCTCCTCCGGGTCGACACGCGGGGGCGCTCCTCCTATATTGCCGGCCCCCTTCCCCAGGGCCGGAGACCGCCGTGGCGATCGAGCTTCTCTGCCGCAAGATCGGCATGACCCGCATCTACGATGAGTCCGGCGAGGCGATCGGCGTCACTGTCCTCGAGGCGGGCCCGAACCCGGTCGTGCAGAAGAAGACCCAGGCCGGCGAGGGCTACGACGCGCTCCAGCTCGGCTTCGGCGAGCGCAAGCGCAGCCGCACCTCCAAGGGTCTGCTCGGCCACTTCGAGAAGGCCAAGGTCGCTCCGAAGCGTCACCTGCACGAGTCACGGGTCGGCGCCGAGGATGCCGCAAAGTTCGAGGTCGGTCAGGAGGTGAAGGTCGACGTGTTCGCCAAGGGACAGCGCGTCGACGTGATCGGGACCAGCAAGGGCCGCGGCACGGCCGGGGTCGTGAAGCGCCACCACTTCGCGGTGAAGAAGGAATCGCACGGGACGCACGAGGGATTCCGGCTGCCCGGCTCGATCGGCCCCGGCACCTTCCCCGGCCACGTGATCAAGGGCTTGCGCATGCCCGGCCGCCTCGGGAACGAGCGCGTGACGACCCGCAACGTCGAGGTCGTTCGCGTCGACGCCGAGCGCAACCTCCTGCTCGTGCGCGGCTCGGTACCGGGAGCCAACGACGGCCTGGTCCGCGTGCGAGCGGCCGTCGCGCCCCGCTGACCCTGCCCCGCTACGAGCGCAAGGACGCGCTCCACCAGCGCGCGAAGCGCGAGGGATACCGCTCCCGCGCCGCCTACAAGCTGGAGGAGTTGCAGCGCGCCGAAGGCATCCTCCGCGGTGGGCAGCGCGTCGCGGACCTCGGATGCTGGCCGGGCGGCTGGCTCCAGGTGGCCGCTCGCGCCGTGGGCTCGTCCGGCCGCGTGGTTGGAGTCGATCTCGCGCCGATCGAGCCTCCGATCGGGATAGAGAACGTGATCGCATTTATTGGAGACCTCTCGCAACCTCCTGTCATCGAAAGGATTCTCGCCGAGCTGGGAGGCCAGGCCGACGTCCTGCTCTCCGACGCGGCGCCGAAGCTCACCGGCGTCCGCGCCACCGATCGCGCGCGCGAAGAGGCGCTGCTCGAGGCG
>Ga0335070_10008604_pt1 | contig 11968 bp, 14 predicted proteins | sample Lox_Sample_13_FD_206722 | JGI IMG/M metagenome (GOLD analysis project Ga0335070, IMG submission 206722) | Soil microbial communities from Loxahatchee National Wildlife Refuge, Florida, United States - Lox_Sample_1.3 | ecosystem: Environmental > Terrestrial > Soil > Wetlands | place: USA...
TTCGGCCTGCTTGTCGGTGACGTAGATTTTTCCGGTCATGGTGTGGTGGCCGATGCCGCAGAATTCGTTGCAGATGATTCCGAACTCGCCGGAGCTGGTCGGCGTCAGCGTGATGACGTGCTCGTAGCCGGGATGGACCTGGATGTTGATGTTGACCGGCTGCAGCGAGAAGCCGTGCTGCCAGTCGGCGGAGGAGATGTGGAACCGGTAGCTCTGCCCTTTTTCCAGCTCGAGGATCGGCCACCATTGCCATAGACGCGCGAGCAGGTACACGTCGCTGCCGGGTGCCGGCTTGGCCACCGGGACGCCGGCCTCTTCGCGCACGGTGTTCGCCTTGGCGAAGGCCTCGACCTTCTCCTCATAGGCGGACGGCGCGATGCGATAGGCCTCCTTGTTCAGGTTCTGGTCGCCGACGAAATGCCAGGCGATCATGAAGCCGAACATGAAGAGGCCCCAGAGGAAGGCGATGACGATCCAGGTCAGCTCCGCCTTCTCGATCGGCTGGTTCCACCAGATTCGTTGTTCGGGCGGCGTGACGGACATGGTTGACCTCCATGTACTGGCGTCGGGACGTTATCGGCGGCGCACCGGCGCCAGGGGATCATTTCGCGAGCGGTATGGACGCAACTTCCATCACGCCCCACAGGATGTAGAGAACCGTCGGCAAGGTGACGCCGAGGAAGAGCAGAAGAAACGGATTGTCGAGGATCCGCTGCATCAGCGGGATGCGCGGCAGTCTTTCGGCTGGAACCGGTGAACTCGGAGACGTCGGCATGGCGCGCCTCGTTTTTGGTCAGACGCCCAAAAATAAGTCGCTGCGAGCCGGCGCGGCTTTGATCTAGATCAACGCCGCGTCGATGCCCCCTATCTGATCATGGATATCGACGTGGACGACCGGAGAGGACGATGCTCCTGCAGGCCGCGTTGGCTGTTTTGCTGCTATGGCCCGTCGCATTTGCAGCGACGCCTGCTGTTGCGGCGGACGCATCGGGCGACAGCGCCGCGGGACGGTTGGTGGCACTGCGCGTCTGCGCCGCCTGCCACGGCATTTCGGCGCGGGAGACCTGGTAAACCGACTATGCGCGCAACTTTGCCGACGTCGCGCGCGATCCCCGCCTGAGCCGGCCGGAGCTCGATCTCTTCGTCGGCAAGAGCCACCGGATGTTCTGGCCGGGCATCGACCTCTCTCGGCAGGAGCAGGCCGACGTCGTCGCCTACATCGTCGGTCTCAGCCGCTGACCGCGCCTAGAGCCGGATCCCGGGACCGCTGGCGCGCGGCCACGAGCCGGTGCGCCTGCCAGACCTCGGCCTGCCGGTAATCCGGGTTCTGCCGCAGCATCCGTTCGGCCCAACGAATCGCGTCCTCGTCATCGGCGCAGTCGCCGCAGCGCGCGTCCGCAAGCCGGCCGTTGCCGTCGATCAGAAAGCAGTGATAGGCCTGCATGCTGCACGTCAGCGGCGACGGTCGGCGACGACCCGGGCCGTGCGGATGCGGCCCTCGCGGAGTCCGGCGAGAACTCCGCCCAGCATCAGTCCGAGGCCGGCGAGAAACGTCGTGGCGGCGAGCACTTCCGAGAGCGGGAACAGGCGACCCATAATTTCTCCTCGGAGGGGTTCTCCTAGCTCGGGTAGTCCCTCCAGCGAATCGGTCTGCCTCGACTCTACGCCCGTGCCGTGACGCCACTGTGATTGAGGTCACACGCGCGACGGAATCGCCGTGACCGAGACCAAAGGCGTAGCACCGCGAAAGATCGAGCCCGCGCAACCGCTAGGCCGGATCATCCACAGAGTTATCCGCGCCTACAAAAAACCTCGTCGTGAGCCTCTCGAAGGACGACGCGCTCGGCGGCATCACCCTTCGACAAGCTCAGGGTGAGGGTTCGTTCTCGCGAAACAGCCGCCTGGAACGCCGCACCTTGACGGGGCACGGCGCCCTGTCCGCGACCGGGGGCTATTGCGCCTTGCCCTGATGGAAGATCTCCGGCGCCGGCGCGCCGTCGACGATCATGTAGCCCGCCAGCCCGCGCTCCATGCGGGTCAGCGCATGGTCGACCAGGATGTAGCGGCCGGGGACGTGCAGCTTCATCTCCACCATGGTGGCGCCGCCCGGCGGCACCGAGATGGTTTGCACCCCGGTCAGCGCCGGCGAGGAGAGGCTCGCGAACGAGTACACGCGGTCGAAGATCTCGCCGATCATGTGGAACGACGAGGTGAAGTTCGGGCCGCCGACGCCGAAGAAGATGCGCACCGTGTCGCCGACCTTGGCATGCAGCGGATGCTCGGCCGTGAGCCCGCCGGGCGCGCCGTTGAACACGAAGTACTCGGGACGCTCGTTGAGCAGCTTCTCGACGCTGAACTCCTGCAGGCCTTTGGCCGGCGCTTCGTTGCCCATGTAGATCTCGCCCTGCATGACGTAGAACTCGTGGTCGACCTTGGGCAGGCCGGCCTCGGGCTCGATCAGGATCATGCCGTACATGCCGGCGGCGATGTGGTTGGCCACCATCGGCGTGGCGCAGTGATAGACGTACAGGCCGGGTTGCATCGCCTTGAAGGTGAACATCAGCTCCTGGCCGGGCTCGGCCTGGGTGAGGCCGGCGCCGCCGCCCGGGCCGATCACCGCGTGCAGATCCACCGAGTGGATCATCAGGCTGTCCTTGGCGTTCTTGAGATGCATCTCGACCGTGTCGCCGACGCGCGCGCGCAGGAACGGCCCCGGCACCTTGCCGTTGAACGTCCAATACGTGTAGGTGGAGTTGTCGTCGAGCTTGCCTTCGAGCTCGACCGTCTCGAGATCGAAGCGCACGGTCGCCGGCCCGCGCAGCGGGATCGGCGGCGGCAGTTCCGCGGGATCGCGGACGATGCTGGTGGCGCCGCCGGCGGCGGGTGCCGCGCGCGGATGGACCTCGATGCGGCCCTCCATGCCGGAGTCGCGATGGCCGGGAACGTCGCAGAAGTATTCATACGAGCCGCGGCTGCCGACGCGGAATACCACGGTGCTGCTGGCGCGCTTGCCGGTCACGTATTGCGAGGTGGTGCGATAGTCGGGGATGACGACATCGTGCTTGGCGCCTTCACCGTTGATGATCGTGATCTGCACGAGATCGTTCTCGTTGACCTCGAGAGTCGGATTCACCTGCCCGTCGATCTTGCCGCCGCGGCCGATATAGACGAGCTTGCCGTCGGCGATGCCGGTCACGAGCGTGAACGCGGCATCGGGCATCGAGTGATCGCCGCCCATGTTCATAGGTTGCCCGGATTGGGCCGGCCCGCCTGCCGGGGGCGGGGTGGGCGTGGCCGGGCGCTGACCTTGTGCCGGCCGCTGATTCTGGGCGAGGCGCGTATCGGCGACCGGCACCAGGCCGCCTTGCGGCCCGCGGATGCCGATCGCCAGGAGATCGTTGGCCTGCAGGGTATTGGCTGCGAGCATCACTCGCGGGTGCGCACCCGTATCCGGGCTGGAGGGCGCTGCCGCCACCGGCGACGCTTCCGGTGCGCACAGAACGTCCGACCATATGCCGGCGCCGGCGAAGCCGACGGCGATGGCCGTTGCGGCGATGCCAGCGGTTACGAGAGACCCACGGGTGACGAACGGCATGGCATTGCCCCCTTTTTGAAAGCCTTTTCTTGTGCTGGTTTACGGTGCGGCACGGCGAGTCGGCTTTGACATGGATCAATATACCAGTCGTCCGGGACGATTGGATGACCGCACGGCTCGGATGAGGCTGAAGGCCTAACGCGTCGTTGCCGGATCAGTCGAAAATATGAACATCAGCATGTCGACGGTGTCGCCGTCGCTGGCGAGCGGGAACGCGATCCGTTCGTAGAAGACGTGATCGCGGCCGACCGTTGCCACCTCGCCGCGCCGATACTGCGGCCGCTTCGTCGACAGAATCTCGGCATAGCCGGCGATGATGTCGGGGCCTTCCGTGAGGATTTGTTCGACGAATTTACCGGTACCGTCGGCCCCCTGGATCTTGACGACCTCGGTGCCCACGAGGCGCACACGGTAGCGCGGCGATTGGCCGGGCGAACGCAGCACGTCGACCAGCATGACGTAGGGGAGCAGATCGGGGATATCCAGCGGATCGACCTGCCGGCGGCCCGGGAGCTTTCCAGGGGGCGCCTTGGTGGCCAAGTAGTCGCGCAGGCGCCGAAACCGCGGCTGCCGCTCAAAGTGGATCGCTTCGGCTCGCTCGGTCATGGCCGCATCTATCACGACGATCGCATGCGCCCGGCCCGCGCTGGGTGTAGCGGGTCGGGCCTAAACCCGACGGTGCAAAGATTTTGGACTATTCCCCGCCGCGCCGGCTGAAGACCGGGACGTAGGTTCCGAGCGGCATGGTGATCGCGATCGGATCGGCGGCGCCGGGACCGGCGTAGTAGCGCGCGAGCGCCTTGCGCACGCGGCCGGCGGTGACGCGCACTGCCGGATCTGACACCGGATCGAAATTCTCGCCGCGATCGAGCGCGCCCAGCGCCACGGTGTAGGCCTTGAGGGAGCGCGCGTGCCCAGACAAAGCCGCGTCGGCGACGAAGCGCAGAAACGCCGTCACGCGCGGCGCCGAAGCGAAAATCTTGCTGGCGACGATGCGGTCGAGTGCCGCCCGGCACTCGTCGACGGAGGGTGAATCGCGATCGTGAGCCGCTTCCGCGATTGCTACCGGCGCCACCGGCTTGGCCGCTGCTGCGATATTTGCCCCAGGCGCGGACGTCGCCGCCGATGCCGTCAGATGCATCCAGGCCTGGGTCAGCGAGCTGTGCGCTGCCGCGAGCAGGCGCAGCACTGGGTTCTTCGGCGAGCCGGGCTGGATCCCGAGCGAGCCGCCGGCTGATAGCATATGGAAATGCCCGTCAGGCATGGGCGCCGCTGCCTTGCCGTGCGGTTGAAAGGATCGTCATGGGTTAGCGGAGCGGTGGCCCGCTGCGGCCGGCGATGAGCGCTTCGGCGCGTTGCGCGATGCGCTCGAACAACCCGTTCGCGTCGGGCGCCAGATGCCGCCCCCAGCCACGGATTTGCGCAGGCGCCTCCGGGCCGCATTCATCCACCCACTTCTTCGCCAGATATTCGAAGGCGTGTTCATCCATGATCAGGTTCCCCGGCCATGACCGCTTGGCGCGTGAGCCGCTCCGCCTCCTGAGCCAGCTCGACAGCCCGCTCGGCGCTATATTGGCGGGCACGCTGATCGGTCCCGCTCTTGGAGGCAGAAACAAAAAAGCGGGCGAGCTCGCGCAAGAAATCGACAGAGCCGGAGCTCCGCTCCAGCTTTCCGCCAGCAGGCTGGGTCGCGTCCATCGCACCATTCTCCAGAAGTGTCCTGAGCAGGATCCGTGACACGACGGGCGGCGACAGCCGGTCGCGTACGATCGGGCGGTCGCCGCCGCGTCCTTCGTACTCCTCGGCAAGCCGTTCGAGTTCGAGCGCGATGTCGTAGGGCAAAGCGCCTCTTGCGAGGCGTCGGCAGTGCGCCGCCTCATTCACAAGGTCAGGTAGGACGTCGGCGCGCGGCATAGCTGAACTCCAGACCGGGACGACAATTGAAAGGACCCTATTCACCGCGGCGGACCGGGGATAGCTGGGCCGATTGCTTAGGAAGACTACGTACATACGGTGATACCGCCCCCATCCCTCGATCAGGTCGCAATTCCGGCACGTTCCACCGTCAGCGCCATCCGCACGAGATCTGCGAGATTGCGGGTCTGCATCTTGCCGAGCACCATCGCCCTATGCACTTCGACCGTGCGCGGGCTGATGCCGAGCCGGTTGGCGATCTCCTTGTTCGAGTTGCCGTCGACCAAAAGGTCCATCACCTCGCGCTCGCGTCCGGTCAACAGCTGCAGTCGGCGGAGGATCTCCGCCGCTTCGCCGGCTTCCCCGGTCGCGCGTCGGGCCTTGCGCAAGGCGTCCTCGACCGCGGCGATCAGGACGTCTTTGGCGAACGGCTTCTCGATAAAGTGAACTGCGCCGGCGCGCATGGCGCGCACGGCCATCGCCACGTCGCCGTGCCCAGTCATGACGATCACCGGCAAATCCGGACGCGTAGCCGCCAGCCGCTCCTGCAGTTCGAGACCGCTCAAGTCGGGCATGCGCACATCGGTGAGGACGCATCCCGCGCCTATGGCCGGCAGCGCATCGAGGAGTGCCGCCGCCGACGCATAAGTCTCGACCTTGTATCCCGCCGCCTGAAGCAGAAAGGCAGTCGAGCGCAGCACGTCGACGGAATCGTCGACCACGTGAACGGTGGCGACGCTGCCCTCAGGCGGCATGGCAGTCCTCCCGCACAACCGGGATCGTGAATCGGAAGGTTGTTCCGCCGCCGGTGCGCGGCGTGGCCGAAATGCGGCCGCCGTGGGCTTCGACGATTGTCCGGCAGACCGATAGGCCGATGCCCATGCCTTGCGGATTGGTCGACGAGAATGGCTCGAACAGGCGCTCCGCGATCTCGGGCGCGAGGCCGACACCCGTATCGCTCACGCTAACCTCGACCATCTCGGCGGTTTCGGACGCGCGGAGATCGAGTTCCTTGCGTGTCGTGTCGCGCATTGCATCCATCGCATTGCGGAGAAGATTCACGAGCACCTGCTGGATCTGGACTCGATCGACCAAGACGCGGGCCGACATGGCGAAATCGCGGCGTACGGTGATTCCGCGCTGCCGTGCGCCGACGAGCGCGAGCTCCGTGGCCTGCTCGAGGACCTCCTTGGCGGATACGACCTGTCGTTCGGTCTCGCCCTTTGAGATGAAGTCACGGAGCCGGCGCACGACCTCGCCAGCGTGCACCGCTTGCTCGTTCGCAAGCGCCAAAGCCGTCCGTAGATCCTGCAATTGCTGGGGCTCCGGATGAGGCTCGGCCAGCAGCAGCCGGCAGCCGCCGAGATAATTGGCGACCGAGGCCAGAGGCTGGTTGATCTCGTGAGCTAGGGCTGCCGCCATGTGTCCCATCTCCGTCAGGCGCGACACATGCAGTAGTTCCGACTGCAACTCCCGCTGCCGGGCCTCCGCATCGCGGAGCGCCGCCTCGGCATATTTTTGGGCGCTCAGATCGCGGATCAGATCGACCCGCATCGGCCGCCCGTCATGTTCGACGGAGCCTCCCGACACCTCGACCGGGAAAGTGCTGCCGTCCTTGCGACGTCCCTGCATTTCCCGCGGCTGGTCGGTTGAGTGCGACGGCTCATCCCGGAGGTTCTCCGTTCTGTCTGGTAGGAATATATGGATCGGCATGCCGATGACGTCGTCGAGCGTACAGCCCATCATCTGGGCGAATCTGGTATTGGCCTCGATAATCCGGCCGTCGCAATGAATGGCGACCCCTTCGCGCGTGACGTTGGCCAGCCGGGCGTAGCGGGACTCGCTGGCGCGTAAGGCGTTCGTCCGCTTCTCGATCAGATCCGAGGCGACTCCATAGGCACGCCCGACGACGTCGATCTCGGTGATCCCGTAAGTCGGAAGCCGAATCCGCTTCCCTTCGCCAAGGTCTTCGGCGGCCGCGGCGAGGGCGATGATGGGGCGTGTCAGGCGCCGGCCGAGCGCGGCGGCGATGGCAAGGCCGAGGATGAGCATGCCTATGCCGCCGGCCGTGAGCATCCTGACCTCGTGGCGCGCAACCGCCGCAACGAGATGCTCGGGCACGTTCACTCCGACTACCCAGCCGGCGAGGCGGGTGCGGCTGTAGCTTTGCAGAACCGTGATGCCGTCGAGGTTCCTGATCTGCGACACGCCATCGCCCGACTCCGCGAGCTGGCGTAGCGTCGCGGCCGGAATCCGCGGGTCGGAATCCGGATTGACCGGGCGTGTGCCCGCGATCGGTGTGCCGTTCTGATCGAAGATCGTCGCCGTCCAGCCTTCCGGCAGACGATCTGGAGCGACGATCGCGCTCATCCGTTCGGGTGGCACGGTGAGGCTCAAGAGACCCCATACGGTCTCGCCGTACAGGACCGGCGAGACCACGATCAGCATCGGCTGACGCAGCAGGGCGCCGTGAAATAGCCCGGCCACTTGCGTCTGTCGTGTTTCGACGACGCGCTGGTCGACGTCCGATGGATTGCTCGGCAGGGGTGTTCCCCAGGGGACGCGTGTGTTAACGAGCTGCTGGCTGGCAAGGTCCCGCAAGACCACATTGGTGCCCAGGCGGTCGCGCACCTCGCCGGCTTCCTCGTAGAAGCGGGCCAGATCGCCATCAGCCAGGGTGCTCGACGCCGCGAGCACTTCACCAGCGGCGCGCGTGATGTAGAGCTCGCGATCGATGCTTTCCGCCAAAAGTCGGGCACGGTCCTGAACTTGACGGCTGCTGCTTTCGTATTCGGTGGCAGCCCGGTCTTCGAGCAGGGTCACGCCGAAGATCAGCAGGGGCACGATGCACGCCGCCGCGAGAAGCAGAAGGTGGGTGCCAAGCCGGCGCCCCCGCCTAGGGGCTGCGGGCCGGTCGGTGCCGGTCACGAAATCATTCAAATTGCGGTCCCTGCGGTTCCATGCGAGCGGGTCCATACCCGCATCGCACCCGCTCAACCTCGCGGACTCAGCCGATTTACGCCTTGATGTAGGTCAACCGTAACGGGCGTTACGCGGACGCATGCCGAGAGCCGGGGACCGCGCGACGGTGAAGCGGCGAACCAGGCGTAGGACCGAACGGCAGATGGCGCGGCCGGCGACCAGCAGGGCGGGGGGGAAGGCCAGCAAGCCGATGGCGGTCGCCGCGATGAAGCCGAGCGCCGGCAGCGGATTGAGCGTCGGCGCCCCATGGGCGCAGGACAGGATCACTGCGACCGCCGAGCCGGCGGCCCAGGCGCCGCAGAGGGCCGCCCACATCGTGTAGAACTCGCTTCGCCGTCCCAGCCGGAACCGACGCGTCATAGGGACTCTCCGGTCCCCCACCATTCCCCGACCTCCCAACAACGCCCAGCGCGCTACCGCGTTCCCAGGGGCATGGGTGAAAAGGGGCAAAATGTTCGGTCAGGTAATTGCCGCGTTCCGATGGCGTCGCACTGGGATAGAGAGATAGGCGTGGTCGTGATCGACCCGTCGGGCGGGTTTCCGCCCGGCAGTTTGACCAAGCTCAAACGCCGCGGCGGCAGCGGAGCGGTACAGCCGGACCCACCGGGGCCAGCACATACGGGAGCATGCCATGAAGAAGGTTCTGATCGGCGTCGCGATCGTCCTGGTGGTCCTCGTCGCTGCGGCCCTGGCGGCACCTCTGCTCATCCCCGTCGACACCTACAAGGCCGAGATCCTGACCCGCGTGCAGGCGGCGACCGGCCGCGAGGCGCGCATCGACGGCGACTTCAAGCTTTCGCTGCTGCCGACCTTGGAGTTCACCGCCGGCAAGGTGTCGCTCGCCAATGCGCCCGGGCAGGCGCCGGCGCAGATGGTCACGCTCGACAAGCTCAATGTCCGCGTCGCGATGCTGCCGCTGCTGCACGGCGCGGTGGAGATCCAATCCTTCGTCCTCGACAAGCCGGTGATCGCGCTCGCGGTCGACAAGAACGGGACGCCGAACTGGCAGTTCGGCAAGACGGCGGCGGCGCCTCGGCCGGCGCCCGCCGGTACGGCCGCGCCGCCGCCGGCGGGGTCTCAGGCTGGGGGCGGCTCGCGGCTGTCCGGGCTCAGCCTCGGCGATGTGCGCATCGTCGACGGCCAGGCGAGCTACGCCGACGCGCGCTCGGGGGCCAAGTATCAGATCGATGCGATCAACATGAAGGTGGCGCTGCCGTCGCTGTCGAGCCCGATGAAGGCCGACGGCTCGGCGGTGTGGAACAACGAGAAGATTTCACTGGTGCTGAACATCGCCGATCCGGATGCGCTGCTCGACGCCAAGCCGACCGCCGTCGATGCGAGCGTCTCCGGCAACCCGCTGAAGCTCGCGTTCAAGGGGCAGCTCGCCAACGAGAAGACGATCGATGCGAAAGGTTCGCTCGACCTCGATGTGCCGTCGGTGCGCAAGCTCGCCGCCTGGGCGGGCCAGCCGCTCGCCGCGCCCGGCTCGGGCTTCGGGCCGCTGAAGATTTCCGGGAGCGTCGATGTTGCCGGCGCGAAGATCAAGTTCAGCCAGGCGAGCGTGGCGCTCGATGCCATAAAGGGCAGCGGCGACTTCCGGTTCGACGGCAGCGGCGCCAAGCCCTACGTCAACGGCCGTCTGTCGCTCAACACGGTCGACGCCAACCCGTATCTGCCGCCGCAGGCGGCGGGGTCGGCGCCCGCGGCGCCCGCCGGCCCGGCGCCGGCGCCGGAGCAGCCAGCCGAGTGGAGCGACGCGCCGATCGATTTCAGCGCGCTGCGCGCCGCCGACGCCGATTTCGACCTCAAGGTCGAGGGACTGATCGTGCGCAAGATCAAGATCGGCGCCTCGCATCTTGCCGTTGCCCTCAAGGGCGGCAAGCTCGTCGCCGATCTCACCGACATGGCGCTCTACCAGGGCCACGGCAAGGCGAAGGTCATCGCCGACGCCTCGCAGGCGGTGCCGACGGTCGGGCTCGACTTCGACCTCGCCGACTTCCAGGCCAACCCGTTTCTGAGCGACGCGATGGACATGACCAAGCTCGAAGGGACCGCGAACGCCAATCTCGACGCGTCCGGGCGCGGCGCCTCGCAGCGCGCGATCGTCTCGTCGCTCAACGGCAACGGCAAGGTCGACTTCAAGAACGGCGCCATCCGCAGCATCAATCTCGCGGAGATGGTGCGCAACGTCGAGAGCGCCTTCCTCGATCCCAAGGCGCGCGAGATGCAGAAGACGGATTTCGCCGAGCTCGGCGGCACGTTCATCATCCGCAATGGCATCCTGACGAACGACGACATGGCGCTGCAGTCGCCGTTGTTGCGCGCGACCGGAAAAGGCACGGTGGATCTGCCGAAGCGGCGCGTCGACTATCGGGTCGAGCCGAAGGTGGTCGCGTCCACGGAAGGCCAGGGCGGGCAGTCAAAGCTCGCCGGGCTGATGGTGCCGGTGGCGATCCAAGGGCCATGGGACAATCTCAGTTACCGGCCGGACCTGTCGGGTGCGGTCGGCAATATCGGCGACATCGCCAAGGACCCGTCGAAGCTGCAGGACCTGAAAAAGCTCCTGCCGGGCGCCGGGGCCGGCAGCGGCGGCGGCACGCCGTCGAGCGAACAGATCGGACAGGTGCCGGGTTCGCAGCAGCGGCAAAGCCAGCCGCAACAGCAGAGCCCGGGCGACACGCTGAAGAGGCTGTTTGGCAAGTAGAGGCGGCTCAGTCCGCCGTGCGGCAGGCGTCGACCCATTCGGCGCCGACGAGATCGGCCAGCCGCAGCGGGGCGATGCGCACCGCGCTGTTGGTCGAGCCGGCGGCGGGGAGCACTTCATCGAACGCGCGCAGCGACATGTCGCAATAGACGGCGAGCGGCGATGCGAGGCCGAACGGCGATACGCCGCCGACCGGATGGCCGGTCAGCGCCGCGACTTCGTCGGCGCCGAGCATACGCGGCTTGGCGCCGAACGCCTGCTTCGCCTTCTGGTTATCGAGCCGCGCCGTGCCTGCGGCGACCAGCAGGACGACGCGATTGGCGATGCGCAACGACAGCGTCTTGGCGATGCGCCCCGGCTCGACACCGTGCGCGGCGGCGGCTTCGGTCACCGTGGCGCTGCTCGCCGCGGTTTCGATGACCGCGATGTCGGGCGCGTGGGCGGCCAGGAAACGGCGGACAGATTCGAGACTCATCGCCAGACCAGGATCGAGGAGGCGCGCGACTGCAGCCGTACGCGCCCGACGGTTATATCATTCAAATGGCTGCGCAATCTGCGGGCCAAGGGATCGCTACCGCAAGCCACCCTTGCCAATTTTGCATATTTAGAATTGTTCTAAGTTATGATAGAACGACGGCCTCAGATGAAGGAGCGGACCATGAAGGTGAACATCGGGTTGAGCGACAATGCGCGGAAGACGGCGGCGGATGCCGTCGCCGGGGTGCTGGCGGACACCTATACGCTGTACCTCAAGACCCATAGCTTCCACTGGA